>JAABUN010008538.1_pt1 | contig 10409 bp, 14 predicted proteins | sample 5559311 | NCBI WGS metagenome assembly JAABUN01 (sample SAMN10711877, study PRJNA513370) | rock metagenome | isolation source: Antarctica rocks | place: Antarctica: Victoria Land, Siegfried Peak sud
GGACGGCCACCTCCTCTGCCGCGTCGGCGTCCTCCTTGGCGTCGTAGCGGGCGACATGGTCGGGATCGAGGTTCTCCCGACCCGCGCTCCCCACCTCATCGATCACCCAGCCGGGAGCAGGCTGGCGATGCGAGGCTGCGATCACGTCCACGATGATGCCAGCCACCCGTCAGATGGATCGCCGGATTCGAGTAGGCGCAGCGGCTGACCGTCGCCGGTCAGAGTTTGGCGGGAGTTTGGCGGAGACGACCAACTGCCAGAATCGCCAAACTCCGCCCAACTCCCAGCACAGCTCCAATACGGAGACGACCCGCGTCGAGTACACCGGCGTGCGGGGAGCTCGATGGGCCGCGACCCGGATCTCACCGGCACGGCGGAGCCGGGCACGACCGTGGTCGCGGTGCCAGCCGTCAGCTCACACAGCTGATCCAAGGTCACGCCCTTGTCGGGCCCTCGACCCGAGCCGATACGCCGCGGCCATCTTGTTCGTCACCGCGTACCGTTCGCCGATCGAAAGCTCCATCGATCAGCGTACCGGCCACCACACCACGCTTAGATCCCTACGTGAGGCAACGACCCCAGGCAGGCGGAGGTTTCTGGTGAGTCAATCCGCCCACCGCCTTCGAACCCGCCCTCGAGGAGAGTTCCGGGCCGCTCTGCAACGCCTCGACCGCCGGCCGTCAACCGAGCCGGCCTCCCCGACCGCGCTTCGGGACCCTGCTCGCCCGATCAGGCGACACGGTGCCGAGCGTGGTGTTGTTCCGTGGTGAGGTGACCCGCCGCCCCGAGGGCCAGGCCGCCCTGCTGCTCGCCAACCTCGATCAGTCCGAGTCCGACCTCCTCGCGGGTACCCTGGTCGTCATCGGCGACAACCGGATCCGGGTCCGGCCACTCCCCATCCGATGAGCCCCACTTCGCACCGGCACCCGACGACGGCTCAGGACCATCGGGTTCGATGTCGTCCTGGACCGCCCATCCGCCCATGTACCTCACCGTGCCACGGCGTCCCGGCCTCTCCCGAGGGGTTCTGGCGGAGTGCGGCCTCGGCCCTGCGCCGGCCAGGCCGAGCCGCAGAGCCCTGTGTCGGCACGTAGTGGGCACAAGTGGGCACGACCGTGCGAGCATGCGGCATGCCGACTGGGCCGAAGTTCATCCGGTTCTTCTGGCCGGTCCTGAAGGCCGTGCGCGACCTCGGCGGCTCGGCGCGACCGCGTGAGGTAGTCGATCTCGTGATCGAGGTGCTCGCCATCCCTGACGAGGAGCGAGCAGAACGGACGAAGAGCGGCACGCTTCGAGTCGACAACCAGGTCCACTGGGCACGGAACTACCTCGTGTGGGCCGGTCTGCTAGACGGCTCCAAGCGAGGGTGGTGGCAGCTGAGCAACGCAGGCTGGTCGCTGCCGCTCAACGAGCAGAGTCACGAGACGGCGTACGAGCTGTTCAAGCGGGTCCGGGCCGAGCACGGCGACGAGTGGGGTCAATCCACGCCGGACGACAACGCTGATCCGGAGCAGCCACCGGAGCCGGTTACTCCGAGCGAGTCCGAGGATGTCGGGCTTGCAACGGCCGTCCGGTCGACAGTCCTTGCGCTGAGCCCGGCCGGCTTCGAGAACCTCTGTAAGCGATTGCTCACTGAACTCGGCCTTACACAGCTGCGTACCGTCGGCCAAGCTGGAGACCGCGGCATCGATGTCGAGGGCCACCTGCGAGTCAACCCCGTCGTGTCCTTCCGCGTCGGCGTTCAATGCAAGCGGTACGCCGATGGCAACCAGATCACGCCGCGGCAGGTGCGCGAACTCCAGGGGGCACTGGGCCCGTTCGACCGCGGCATCTTCATCACGACGAGCGTCTTCACGCAGCAAGCCGACGATCAGGCAGGAGCGCCCGGCTACAAGCCGATCGACCTGATCGACGGCGAGCGTCTCGTCGAGCTACTCGTGGAACACCGCCTCGGCATCAAGGACGTCACGGTCGTTGACCACGAGTTCTTCACGCCGTTCGAGTAACGTGGCTCATCGGCGCGGTCGCAGGTCTGCTGCGAGGCCGCCTTCTAGGGTCATGTGCCAAGTCCCAGTCGATGAAGAAGATCGCGGACGCGTTCCAGCGAGGTGTCGGCCAGATCCCGCGAGTCCCCAAGGACCTCCTCCATGGCTGTGCGCAGTTCGGGATATCCATCGCTGACAGCAATGGCCTCAAGTGTCGCCTCCCGTAGTCGACTCGGGTCTTCGACCTTACACTCCCCGAGGTTCTTCAGGCTGAGAGTCGCTGATTCGAACGGGTTCTCGGTGTGCTGACCGCGGCGCTTCTGGCTCACCCTTGCCAGTGCGACGTGCGCCGGCACGACGTACCACTCGTCGGTCGGAGCGAAATGCACGACGATCGGCAAATACTTCACGGCTCGAACCTGGTTCAGCGTCACGCTCGTTGCGCGCTTCACCTCGACCGGGTGGCCCTCCAAGAGGGCGTCGCCCTGAGCAGCACTCGTTGCGGGCGTCGCCCCGGTCATCTGACGAAACAGGTCCTCGGCGCTACGCCCGCCCCCGCTGATGCCGAAGCGGTCGCTCACCGGCCCGTCGCAACGAGCATCTGCTACCCAGCGGCTTCGAAGAGCGATGGGCTGGGCTCGGCTTCCGCTGCAAGTCGCTTCTCGGCGATCTGGATGGCTTCCGGGTTCTGGTCGACCAAGATGAAGCGCCTGCCGAGGCGCTTGGCTGCCACACCAGTTGTGCCACTCCCCCCGAAGAAGTCAGCCACGACGTCACCGGGGTTGCTTGACGCACGGATGATCCGCTCGAGCAGCTTGACGGGCTTCTGCGTTGGATAGCCGGTGCGCTCCTTGCTGTTCGTCGGCACGATTGTCATCCACCACGTATCCGTTGGCAGCTTTCCGCGCGCGGCCTTCTCTGGGCCGACCAATCCGGGTGCCATGTAGGGGATCCGGTCGACCTCGTCGCGGTTGAAGCTCCAGCGATCAGACTTGGCGTACCAGAGGATGTTGTCGTGTTTACGCGCCCACTTGTCTCGCGCCCGCCCGCCGTAATCGTACGCCCAAATGATCTCATTCAGGAACTTCTCCGGACCGAAGATCTCGTCGAGCATCAAACGGGCGAAGTGAACGGTGTGGAAATCGAGATGCAGGTACAGAGAACCCTCGTCCACCAACAAGCGGTGTATCTCCACCAACCGGTCATAGAGAAAGCCGAGGTACTCCTCAAGAGGCATGTCATCGCGGTAGTTGTGCGCCGAGACGACTTCGAAGTTGTAAGTCCGCCCCCCGAACCCGCTGCGAGTCTTGTGACCGGACCCCGTTCGGATCGACTGCAGGCGGCGAACCTGACCCGTGCCGAATGGTGGGTCGATGTAGATGAGGTTGATGCTCTGCGACCGCATCGACCTCATGACCGCGAGATTCTCCCCCTCGATCACACCCTCGACCGGGATGGTGCTGCTGTCGGCTTGATTCACACCAGGCTCCTTGGGCGCGACGGGTGGCAACTGGCTGGTCCGAGCCAGCGAGCGCATGGCGAGGTACGGCGTCACACTACGGCGTCGGTGTGACCGACCCAGGGAAGACGAGATGTGTCAGATCTGCCGCGGCCGTCCCCGCGACGAGGGGTGACCAGGCGGAGCGCTGCGCCCGGCTACCCCATGACGAATCCCCTGGAGGGGCCGGGGCGGCGGTCTTGGAGGGCGTCGAGGCGGTTGGTGATCTGGTCGACCTTCGCTTGTTGCTGGGCTGCGGCGGTCTCCTCGAGCGCGGATATCTCCGGTCTCACCTGCGACCTCCGGGTGCTCGGGGGACGGGCGCTCGGCGAGTTCGGGGCGCTGAGGGTGGGCCTCGGTGGCTGGGGCGTAGGTGTCGAGGATCCAGCGTTGGCGGCGTTCGGTGCTCCACTCGCGGGTGAGGTCATCGACGGCCTGCTCAAGGTCGTCGGCCACGACATGGATGCGGGTGGTCTCCTTCGCTCGGCTCAGGCGACGTAGGTGAGCTCTCGGCCGCCGCCGTCGGCGAGGACGTGGGCGCGGTCGACCGTGGCTCCCTGCAAGCGGTGGACGGCGACAACGGGCTCGTGTTCCCGAGTGCCGACGGCCAGCCCATGCGGCGGAGCAACTTCCGCCGTCGGGTGTGGGAGTCGGCCACGCCCGAGGTGGGCATGAGCGGGTTCCGCGTCCACGATTTGAGGCACACCGCAGCCACACTCGCGGCGAGCGGCACGAGCCTGAAGGCGCTCATGGCCCGCATCGGGCACGCGTCAGTCGCAGCCGCGCTCCGCTACAAGCACGTGATCGACGGCCAGGACGCCGACATCGTCCGCTACCTCGAGCGCTTCGGCGAGGAACCGCCCGTGCCCTCTGGTGCCCACAACGACGCGCTACAGACCGTCCGTCGTGGGCACGCGGTAGGCACGCGGAGCAATCCGGCGACGGTCACAGACGAACCCGCAAACGCCGTGACCAGCAACTTCGTGGTGGAGACGATGGGAATCGAACCCACGACCCCCTGCTTGCAAAGCGGGATCAGCCGATCCCGCCACCAGCGGTGGATCGGCGAACCGGTGGTCAACGGCCATTTCTGGTGACCGCCACACCGTTGAGTGACCACCATTCTCGATTGAAAAGGGCACATAGAGGGCACGGCGACCGGTGTGGGATCGGGCGGTCACCGCAGCAGCTCTAGGACCCGACGGCTCGACTCGACCAGCCCGACCTCGGCGAGACCGGCCAGAAGCTCCTCGACGGTCATCGGCGGGTTGCGCAGCGACGCCGCTTGCACCTCGATGATCGTCAAGACCGCTTCGGCATCGAGGTCGAGCAACATCGCGACGAAGACGTCCGGAGCCTGCGCCGTCATGGTCGGCGGAAGCGCGCCAGCCGGGAAGTCCTTCAAGTTGGCCGTAACGATCACGTCGACCTGAGCGGTGAGGGCGGCGGCGACCACATGGCGGTCGTCGGGGTCGGGGAGATCGATCGAGTCGATGCGATCCTCGAAGTCCTCGACCACGGCCTCGGGCAGCGCAAGGGCCATCAGTCAGCGGGTGCGGTCCAGCGCCGCGACCGGAAGGTCGGGACGATCGGTGAGCAGGTTGTCGAAGCACTCGTCGAGAATGCGACCGCTCCAACGAGCCCCGAACTGTCCGTCGATGGCCAAGCGAAGGAACAGGTCCCGCAACCGAGCGGGATAGAGCACGTTCGCGTCGAGGAGGGCGACCGGGCGGGCCACGTTCAGTAGAGACCGAGTTCCTGCGCCTCGGCCGCCAGCTCGGTGACCGCCTTGAGCCGTCGCGCCTGGTCGACCTTGCGGTAGAGCAAGACATCGGACACCTTCATCCGGCGGCGGGTTCCGACCTTGCGCGACGGGATCTCGCCGCGATCTACCAAGCCGACGAGGTAAGGGCGAGACACCTTGAGCAGATCGGCCGCTTGCTGGGTGGTGATTTCCTCGTCGTCGACGACTACTCGTACGGACTCGCCCCGCTGGGTGTGCTCGAGCACTTCGGCTAGCACGCGTGCCGCCGAGGCAGGCACCTCGACCGGCTCCCCTCCCCGCCCACCCGGGAGCACGACCACTCGCCCTCCAGCCAGCGCGTTCGACGCTGCCGACGCCTGGTCTGCCTCTGGGCTCACGCTCGACATGGTCGACTCTCCCACGAAAGGAACGAAACGAACGATGTGATCGTAACAACTCAGACGCCGGTCGAGTGTGCCCATGCGCGCCTGCATCCCGACGACTGGTCGCATTCCACCATTCTGTCGGTGGCTGCGATCAGTACGAGGCGCCGAATGGCAGCAGGCCAACCGCAGGTCGCCCGGGAGCCGACGCTAGGGGCACTCCATCAAGGTCGGTTCGAGAGAAGCCCAGCGTTGTAGCCCCGAGCCACCGATTCTCGACGAGCACGTTCAGTCGTCGATCCGAGCCTCCCACTCGATCGTCACTGACGTGTGCGAGAAGCCTCGGCCCGGCCCCGGCACGAGATCCACCACCTGGACCAGTAGGTAGTGAGAGTCCTCCCGATAGATCGCGATCTCGCCAACCTCAACCTGAGCGAAGTCCCTATCGAACGCGTATGCCCCCGGGTCATCGACTTGATGGAAGTTCTCGGCGCCGTCGGCGAGCGCCACTTGTCCCGTGGTGCCGTAGGCGTAGATCGACGTGGCTCCACAGTCGCCCCATTCGGTCCCGAACTCGACTCCACCGGCGACGACGGGATACCGGCCTGCGCTCTGCGAGTAGTCGAAGGTCGCCCGCCTGTCATGCTCGGCCCCGCTCTCGTAAGGCGCCCGAAATGGCCCGAGGATCGCCCAAGCTCGGGCGCGAAGTTCCGTCGTGAAGTCGCACAGCTCAATGCCCGCATCCCGTAGTCGTCGCCAGCCACGTCGGTACACCACCGGGTTCGGGTCATAGGCGCCGATGAACACACGAGCGACACCGTGATCAATTAGGTGATTCGCACAGGCCTTCTTGCCCGGTGATCTCTCAGTGCACGGCTCCAGCGTGGTGTAGATCGTTGCGCCGTGGAGACGATCCTTCGCCGCCTCGCCGAGCGCCTTGATCAGACTCCACTCAGCATGGTCACCCGGGCCGCCCTGCCCCCGAAAAGCGCTGCCGACCACCTCGCCATCGAGAACGGCAACGACCCCGACCTTCGGCGGAACTGTTCCGTCGTCCCTCGGCTCGGCCACTGACTGCTTCGCAAGGTCGAGCGCCTTCTGCATCCAGCTCTCGTCTTCGGGTGTCGGTTGGTAGCGGCGGGTTGACACGACCACCAGCGTCGCGCGGATCCTCACTTCTGCCGCTTTGTCGCCTGATCAGGGAGGAATACGCCAGCACCTGGGGGGCGCACCCATCCGGCGGTGGGGGCCATCGTTGGGATGCCCTTGCTCGCCTGGTCAGGGCTCGACGAAGCGGAGGAGCTGGCGTGGCAGCTGTCGTCGATCACCCCGTCTGGCGGGCCCGAGCTGATTCACCCCGACGCCGAAGGGCTCTGGTGCCGTCGAACGAGACCTCATCGAAGCCGGCCGCACGGAACCAGCTCCGCACCTCTGGTCGACGATCGGGGTCAGACCCACCTCGCGTCCAGATCAGGTGACCGCCTGGTGCGAGTACGTGATGCAGGACGTCGATCAGGTCCTTCACGCAACTGTGCTCGATGTTCCCGGAAGATCCCGCAGAGCAGCAGTACGTCGACCGGCACCACGTCGTCGAAGGAGGACGGATTCCCGGCGTCAGCGCAACGAACCCCGACCGATTCCAGACCTGAGGACGACACTGCCGCTGCCGCCCGGCGGGCCAAGTCCTCGTCCTGTTTGACGAGTAGCGCCGAGACTGGTGAGGACGCTGTTCGGGCGGCAATACGGGGGCCGTCTCGACAACGCCCGGATCTACACCGGAATCGTCGCCGTCGGCACCGCAGCGGCCCTCGCCGTCGCCCTCTTGGCGATCGTCATCGCCACCCTCGACCGCACCATCGAACGAGCAGGACCCCAAGCCCGCCTCGCCGCTATCGGAACCAGTGCCTCGACCATCCGCGCCGCAATCGCCCTACAGGTCCTCCCAGTGTCGGCAGCAGTGCTCGTCGCTTCGGGCGCTGCCGCCATACTCGGCGGATCGTCCTACCTCGGGTGGGGTGACCCCGGCACCAACGTTCCGCTCGGTCCGATTGCAACCCTGACGGCCTGGGGGTTGCGTCTGCTCTTCTGGCCACCCTCGTCGCCGTTCTCGGCACGGTCACTCAACCGCGACCTCAGCTGCTTCGCACCGAATAGACCAATCGGCCAAGCGAATCGGTCCACCCACCGCCGGGAGACGGGCAGGGGTGCAGCCGTGCCCACGTTGCTTCCTGAAGGTAGGAAAGTTGCCTCTACCTCAGGGAGCGCCGGCCACGAAGACGTACTCGCGGCTCATTGCTGTGAGCGGTGTTCGGTCGAAGTCGCCGTAGAGGGCTTCGACTTCCAGACCGGCGACATCGAGGAGCCCGAGCCACTCGTTCTTCGTGGCCCACCAGAGCGAGCTGGTTCCCCCGCCGTCGAGCTTCATATCGACACGGTTGTCCGGTACGTCGTAGGTGACCGAGTGGGGCACGGGTGTCTCGAAGTGTCCGCCTTCGAAGCCGACCGCACGTTGATGGTCGAAGGCAAAGGCATTCCAGGCGAAGCGGCCACCCGGGCGAAGACTGGCAGCCACGCGCTCGAACAGAAGTCGCTTATCGCCCCAGGTGGGCAGGTGCAGGAGAGCGCGGAACGGGCAGTAGATGAGGCCCGCCTGTTCATCGAGGTCAAGGTTGCGCATGTCGGAGAGACGCAGATCGAGTTGAACTCCGGCAGCTGCTGCCCTGGTGCGAGCTCGTTCGAGCATCGCTGGAGAGGAATCGATGCCGACGACGGGCCGGCCAGTGGCTTCAGCCACCGGGATCGCCACTCGGCCGTCGCCAACGGCCAGTTCGACGATCGGCCCCGAGCTCTCACGCGCAAGACCGACGTAGAAGGGCACGTCAGCGGTCTCGTCCGACGACCACTCGTCGTAGAAGTCCGAGAACTCCTCATCCCAGCTCGTCGAGGCGAGCGTAAGCGCCCGTTCAGGTCGGTGGCGCCGGCAATTCCACCCCTCCTTGCTTCGCCAGCCGCTCGCCAACATCATCGACGGGATTTCCGATCACCGTGGCCTAGGCCCACCGACAACTGCGGCTCGCGCTGGACCAGCAAGGCGGCGACGGCCTGGGGAAACGAGCGGTCCAGAAGGCGAGCCAGCACCAACAACGCCAGGACAGGTCGGCCTGCGAGCACCGTCAGCCCCGGCCTCCACACCGGTGGCGGCAATACATTCCGGTTAGAACGATCCCAGGAGGAAGGCGATGTCCGGAGAACGTTTCCTGTTTCCGATCGTGCGGCAGGTGGCGAAGCGCGACTGGCTCTCGGCTCCGCTCGACCGGGTGCTCGCACCGTTGAATCCCCTCGACGCACGCCGCTACGCCGACCCCTATGTCGTCTATGAGGAAGCTCGGCTACGAGCCGGACCCTTCTTCCTCCATCGGCGCCTACGCACCTACACCGCTCTCGGCTACGAGGCGTGCGAGCAGGTGTTGCGCGGCCCGGTGTCGGTGGAGCGGGGCCACCTGATCGAGGCCGTCAGGCCGTACAGCCGCCTGACCGAGCGATCGCGGTCGCTGGTGCTGTCGAGCATGTTGATGCGCGATCCACCCGACCACACACGACTGCGGAAGTTGGTGAACCGGGCGTTCACCCCTCGGGCCATCACCGCCATGGAGCCCGTAGTCGAGTCCATCGCAGCCGAGCTGTTGTCCGACGTACGGGGGACCGGGCGGTTCGACGTGATGGACCAGTTCGCCTCCCGCCTCCCCGTGTACGCCATCAGCGACATGCTCGGCTTTCCACGCTCTGATCGGGACGTGCTGAAGCAGCTGTCGGACGTGATCGCTCAGTTCGTCGATCCGCTCACCGGTTTCGATCCTGCGGAGATGGACGCAGCGATCGACGAGTTCGTGGCCCGGACCGACGTGCTGATCGACGCCCGGCGGCGCGAACCTCAAGCTGACATGGTCTCGGCGCTCGCGGCCGTCGAAGCCGAAGGCGACCGGCTCGACCGACGGGAGCTGACCGCCATGGTGCTCCTGTTGATGCTGGCCGGCCATGAGACGACCACGAACCTGATTGGCAACGCTCTCGTCGCGTTGGACGAGCACCGAGACGCACGAACCCTGCTGCTCGACCGACCCGACCTGGCCGAGAACGCGGTCGAAGAGCTGCTGCGGTTCGATACACCGGTGCAGGTGACCGATCGCACCGCGCTTGAAGACTTCACGGTCGGGGGTGTTCGCATCCCGGCTGGCGCGACCATCGTCGCGATCATCGGTGCAGCCAACCGAGATCCGGACCACTACGACGCTCCCGACGAACTCCGCCTCGACCGGCCTGAGCCGCGACCGCTCTCGTTCGGTCACGGGGTTCACCACTGCCTCGGCGCCGGACTGGCCCGGCTGGAGGCGAAGGTGGCGATACCGGCCTTCATCGGCGCCTTCCCCGACTACCGGGTCGACGGTCAGAGCCTGCACTGGAACCGATCGGTCACCCTTCGAGGCCCGTCGCGCCTGGTGGTCACATCAGCAGCGACGGTGCTCAGCCAGAAGGGTGGAGCGGGATCGGTCGGGTGATCGTGGCGATCGGCTCACGATCGACCAGCAGCCGAGGGCGCGAAGCGAACCGTGGACCAGTCCGGCCGGACCACCGGCGACGAGCAGCGGGCCAAGTGCCCTGCTGCGGTTCGACACGGCTCGCCCGGTGATCTTGTAGAGGGGTCGGAGTTCGCCAGCAGCTGTTGATCGCGTAGCCGTTCCGCCTGATCTGCTCGATCGGAGTGCGAGACGAATGAACGACGACCTGGTCCAGCGAGTTGA
>JAABUN010008539.1_pt1 | contig 10409 bp, 3 predicted proteins | sample 5559311 | NCBI WGS metagenome assembly JAABUN01 (sample SAMN10711877, study PRJNA513370) | rock metagenome | isolation source: Antarctica rocks | place: Antarctica: Victoria Land, Siegfried Peak sud
CTACCGAGCCGCCGCGCGCACCCGCCGCGGCCTCCGAGCCGTGGCCACGGTCACGTTCACCCGCACTGCCGACGCCGCAAAGATCTCCCGCCGCGTCAAGGTCACCTTCAGGTTGCGGAAGGGGCGCACGCGTAGATGACCAGTGATCACACGCACAACGCTTGGATAACGATTGGTGGCGATTTGGTGAACTCGTTGATAACGCCGTGTAACCGTTTAGTGGCCCTTCGGTGAACCACCTTGATTGCAACCCGACTTCCGACTATGAAGCTCCGCTGCAAGCTCTAACTCGACAGGGGAAAGGACTTACCTCTCTAATGAACTCTTCACTCAGGCGCGCCCCTCGGGGCCGCCTGCGGCTGGCTCTCGTGGCCGGTGGCGCGATGGTGGCCTTCGCCGGCGCCACGCCCTCGGCCGAGGCCGCCTTCACCACCCAGCCATGCATGGGTACGCAGGGAGACGGACGCGGCGCGTCCTTCCAGACCAAGGCCCAGGGCGCGTTCCGACTCGGCTTCCAGACGCGCTGCCGCGACGCCGTGGGCAGCGCCCCGAACATCAGCTACGACGGAGCCGGAAGTGGCCCCGGGCGTTCTGCTCTCGGCGCCAATTCCGGCGGCACCCGTGACCTGACCATCCGGTTCGCCGGCACCGACGAGCCGCCCAACGCGACCGATCAGATGAACATCGAGCGCGGCAGGGTCGAGGCGGGTGACGAGGGCGATGCCCACCTGATCCCGGTGGCCGTCGGTTCGGTGGCGATCATCGTCAACTTCCCGAATGCCTGCAATGTCAACGACCTGCCCGCGGGCAACAAGGCTCCGGGCACAACGTCGAGCAACACCAGGGTCCAGTTCACGGCCAGCCAGTTCGAGGAGGTGTTCGCGGCCGCCAAGAGCGGGTCCACGACGGCCCCCGACAACGACACGTTTGGAGAGGTGTTCGGCCAGGGCGCCGGCGCTCCTGCGAGCTTCGCTCCCGGCACGGCGTGCGGCGACACGAAGGTCGTTCGCGTGGTCCGTTCGGGCAACTCCGGAACGACGTTCACGCTGAAGGACTTCCTCAACGTCATCAACCCGGGCCGCGGCTGGCCCGGCCTCGGTGGACGCTCGGACAGCCCGGTATTCCCGAACGAGATCGCCAGGGAGACCACGAGCGGCACACCCCCGATGACCACGACCGATCCGAACGGGAACATCCTCAAGCGGACTCCCGGCAGCGGGGTGGCCAGCGGCGTCGCGGCGACCGACGGGTCCATCGGCTACGTGGTGCTGGGCGAGGCGCGCGATGCGGGCTTCACCAACAGCTCGACCACCGATGACACGTACTTCATCCCGGTCCAGAAGACCAGCGGTGAGTTCAACGAGCCGGACGTGGCTCCGAACGGTGCGAACTGCGCCGGCGTGGTGTTCCGGAACGTGCCGGCGACGACGCTGGACGACTTCTCGCAGGTCTCCGGCGTGAACTCGGACAACCCGAACGCCGCCCGCGTGGACGACTACGGCATCTGCACGCTCACCTACGACCTGGCCTTCGACGACAACGCCACGGTCTACGGCAACACCGTTGCGGAGGAGCAGAAGGCACGGACGGTGAAGGACTACCTGACCTACATCGTCGATCCCAACGGCGGGCAGCAGGTGCTGTTCTCCAACGACTACGCGCCGCTGCCGGTGGACGTCCGCAACAAGGCGGTAGCCGGCGTGAACGCGATCGGCTTCAACAAGGCAGGTGACGCCGGTGGCGGCGGCGGCGGTGGCGGCGGTACCACTCCGCCGGCGCCGACCGACACCGACGGTGACGGCGTGGCCGACACCTCGGACAACTGCGACACGCAGGCCGGACCGGCCAGCAACGGCGGTTGCCCCGTCGTGGTCCCGCCCCCGCCCCCGACCGATACCGACGGTGACGGTGTGGCGGACTCGACCGACCGGTGCGACAACACCCGCGGGCCGGCCAGCAACCAGGGCTGCCCCGTGAACGCGTTCTCGTTCGTCGGGAAAGTCACGCTGATCGGCTCACGCGTGCGGGTCCGGGTGAGGGTGCCCGGCGCCGGCCGAGTGGTGGGCTCCACCGCCGGCAACGCGACCGGCACAAAGACCGTCGGGGCCAAGAAGGCCGGCACGGTCACGCTGTTGCTCAAGCTCTCACCGGGAGCCAAGCGCCAGCTGCAGCGCAAGCGCAAGCTGGTCGTGCGGGTCCGCGTCACGTTCCGTCCGACGGGTGGCCTGACGCGCAGCCGGAACGTCCGCGTGACGCTCCGGCTGCCACGGCGGTAGGAGAGTTGCCGTAGCGCCAGGCTGCGGCAAGCTGCGGGCACACGGCGCCCGGGCCTCTGAGGAGGCCCGGGCGCCATCCCGTCTACAGGCCCCACGATGCATTTCAACCACACAACCTTCTGAGACGGGAAGCGAGAGCCGTGAAGAGACGTTCCAAGGGAGCCGCAGCAGGGACCGCGCTGGCCGACGTCGGCCGAGGCATCCTGCGCTTCCTGACCAAGGACGTCCTGGCCACGTTCCTGCTGGTGGCCTCGATTGCGCTCGCGATCACCTTCTTCACGCTGCTCGGATCCCTCGGGCCGCAGAGCGAGGGCGAGCCGGTGCCCCTGAGCACGGTCACCGACCTCGCCCAGCGCAAGGAGATCAAGTCCGCCACCCTGCTCGACCAGGACTCCCGCGTGGTGGTGGACACCGACGACGGCCGCAGGATCTATGCCGCCTACCCGTCCTCCGACGCTCAGACCTCTGCTCTGCTCCGGCTGCTGTCCGAGACGGATGCCACGGTGGAGGTCGACCAGCAGTCCGGCAAGCCGGAGCGGGCCATCCTGGTCCAGTTCCTGCTGCCGATCCTGTTGCTCGTCTGCCTCTTCGCTCTGTTCACGCGCATCGGTCAGGACGGGGCGTCGGCCGGCTTCGCGGCGTTCTCCAAGTTCACCGGCAAGAGCCGCAAGCGCAAGAAAGGCGCTCCGGGCGGCATCACGTTCGAGAACGTGGCCGGCGCGGGCGAAGCGGTGGCAGAGCTGCGGGAGATTCGCGACTACCTGGCCGATCCCGAGAAGTACACGCGCGTGGGCGCGCGCGCCCCGCGCGGAGTGCTGCTCGTCGGCCCCCCAGGGACTGGCAAGACGCTGCTCGCCCGGGCGACGGCCGGTGAAGCCGACGCCGCCTTCTTCTCGCTGTCGGGCGCCGAGTTCGTCGAGTCGCTCGTGGGCGTCGGCGCCGCGCGAGTCCGGGACCTCTTCCGCCAGGCCCGAAAGGTGGCTCCCTCCATCATCTTCATCGACGAGCTCGACGCGGCCGGCCGGCGGCGCGGCGCGGGCATCGGCCAGGGCAACGACGAGCGCGAGCAGACGCTGAACCAGCTGCTCGTGGAGATGGACGGCTTCGGCGGGGACCTCGGGCTCGTGGTCATGGGCGCCACGAACCGGCCGGACATCCTCGATCCGGCGCTCCTGCGCCCCGGCCGCTTCGACCGCCAGGTCACGATCGACGTCCCGGACGTGCACGGGCGGCTGGAGATCCTGCAACTGCACTGCGGCAAGCGGGCGCTCGCCGACGACGTCGACCTGACCGAGATCGCCAAGCTCACCTCGGGCTTCTCCGGCGCGGAGCTCGCCAACGTGATCAATGAGGCCGCCCTGCTCAGCGTGCGCAACGAGACCGGAGCCATGGATCAACCCACGCTCGAGGAGGCCATCGACCGGGTCGTGGCGGGGCCCGCGAAGAAGAGCCACGTGCTGAGCGAGGCGGAGCGATGGGTGATCGCCGTGCACGAGGCCTCGCACGCCGTTGTCACGCGCGCCATCGGCCAGAAGATCTCCGCGCAGAAGCTTTCCGTTGTGGCGCGCGGCCGGCAGCTCGGCACGGCCGCCCACATGCTCGCCGACCGCGACCAGCTGGTCATGCAGGAGGCCGACCTGAGGCGTCAGCTCGTATCGGTCATGGCCGGGGCGGCGGGCGAGAAGGTCGAGTTCGGCTCGTTGTCGACCGGTGTGAACGACGACCTGCACGCGGCCACCGGGCTCGCCCGCAGCATGGTCACCTCGTTCGGCATGTCGGAGGCGGTTGGCTCGGTGACGATCGGCGAGAAGGCGGGCGAGGTGTTCCTCGGGGCGTCGCTGCAGGAGCTCGGCTCGGTGGGCCCCTCGACCCTGGACACGATCGACCGCGAGGTCGAGCGGCTGGTTTCAGAGGCGGAGGCCAAGGCGATGGAGGTGCTCCAGGCCAACTGGGGCGCCGTCGAGGAGACCGCTGAGTCGCTGCTCGAGCACGAGACCCTCTCGGGGCTCGCTCTGGACGCCGTCCTCTCCACCGTGCAGCCCATGCCGTTGGCCATGAGTCCCAACGGCCGCTTCTCGCGGCGCAATGGATCCTCACACGGTGAGCATGAGGTGGAGTAGAGGCCGCCGCGCCCTCGTTGCGGTTACCACGGCCACGACGCTGCTCTTTGCGGGGGCGTCGGCCGCCGACGCCCAGAGCTGGCGGCTCGAGCAGCCCGAGCCACCGCGCGGCGCGCCGTTCAAGGTGCCGCTCGGGGCGCCCGGCGACCTTCAGTGCATCGCCCGCAATCGCTGCCTGCTGACGATCGAGGGCAATCGGACCGTCGCGCGCGGGATCTACTACTACGACGGCGTCGAGTGGCGGCAGCTGGCCACTGTGTGCGGCGGTCCCGGCGACACGGCGCGCATCGCGTTCGCCGGGCCGTCCGACTTCTGGATCGTGAGCGAGCCCAGCCTGCCGCGCCGGGGCGCCGGCAACGCCCTGTGCCACTTCGTGGGTGGGGAGGTCGTGGCGTCCTACAGCACGCCGCCGCAGTCTCCCGACCCCTACGCGCAGATGTTCGCGGCCACCTGCAATGGCCCCAGCGATTGCTGGTTCGGCGGCGTGGCCACGCGCGATCCGACCGGACAGCGCGTGGGCGCCTTCCACCTCCACTGGGACGGAACGACCCTCGAGACCGTCTACGGGTCCCAGGGTCGGGCGATAAGCGATCTCGAGACCCACAACGGCACGATCTTCGAGAGCACGCTCGTGGGCGCTCGCCGGTTTCTTCGAGGAGGCCCCATCGCGGGAGGAGGCGCGCCGGTGGAGGGCTGCCCGCCCCCGTCGCCGGCCGACGAGACCTGCCCCCGGCTCATTCACCGGATCACGCCCGATCGCCAGTTCGTAAACGACGCATTCCTGCCGTTGCCCCGGATGCAACCGGACGGCATGACCCCGGTGCCGGAGGACGGCACGGAGCTGCTCGGCCTCGACAGCGACGGCAGCCAGCTCTGGGCGGTCGGGGGTGGAGCCGCGTCGGGGCCGTCGGCGCTGGCGGTCGAGGGCGGCACGTCCACGAACGCCCCGCGGGTGCCACTCGTCGCCCGGCTCGAGGGCGACACCTTCCGTGAGCTGGAGCTCAGGCCCAGCGAGCCGTTCACCGTCGACGAGCGACTGGTCGACGTGGCCGCCATCCCGGGCACGACGAGCGCATACGCTGCCCTCCAGACGGTGGCCACGCGGGAGAGCGTGAACGCCAAGGCCCGGGTGGCCCTCATCGGCGCGGACGGCACCGTGCAGATCACCCGGCTGCCGGTCAGCGGCTCAGGGCGGGGCAGCGCGGCGAAGATCAGCTTCACGGCGGCCAACGAAGGCTGGATGGTCACCTCGGCGGGCTGGCTCTTCCACTTCACCGACCGTCCGGTCGGGAGCGCGCCGCCCGAGGGCCGCGATGCCGACCCGGCGTTCGCCGGCACGATCACCTTCCGTCCCAACGAGGCGGCTGAGCAGGCCATCAACGACGACCCGCCGGAGGACGACTCGCTCGTGAACCAGGCACCTCCGCCGGTGACGAAGCCGGTGCCCGCCTGCGAGCTCGAGGCCCCGCCCTCGGCGCTCCGGGGCGCCAAGAGCAAGCTTCGCAAGGGCCTCGTGCTGGAGATCTCCTTCAGGGTCACCCGCCCGGCGCGCATCGGCCTCGTGGCCAGGAAGGGCCGGCGGGTGGTGGGTCGCACGCCGGTGAAGCTGTTTCGTCCCGGACGGCGCTCGCTGCGCCTGAAGCTCAGCCGCAAGCGCTACCCCAACCGCCTGGCGTTCGTCGTCAAGGAGAGGAAGCCGCCCAAGGCCAAGTGCAAGACAGCGCCATGATTCGCCCCCGCCACATGGTGCGCGCCCGCGGGCGCCTCGTCGCGCTGCTCGCCGTGGCGCTCCTGGGCGTGCTCTCCTGGTCGGCCATCGGCCTCGGCCAGGGCGAGCCGTCCAAGGTCAGTCCCCAGCCGACCATCGGCGTGGCCGACATCGACAGCGAGCTGATGGGAGCGGCCTCCGCGGGCGAGCCGGGGGAGGTCTGGGCCTACCGGCGGCTGCCGCTGGACGTGCCGGCGGCCACGGTGGAGGGACAGCGTGTCCAGTACGGGCGCCCGCGCAACGCGGACGAATCCCAGCTCGTGTTCCAGCGCCACACCGACCGCACCGGATGGCAGGTGTTCGAGACGCCGCTGGAGAGTCGCGATCCCGGCGCGGCTCCCTATCGCGGGTTCGACCCCAACCCCCTGTCGGCGCGCATCACTCCCCGGGCCGGAGGGGTCCTCGTGGGCCGCGACTCCACGCGCAGGGTGGGTCAGCCGTTCCGGGCGCTCGTGCGCGATCCGGGTGGCCGCTTCGCCCTCCTTCCCGACCCGCCCCCCGACGTTCTCCTGCCACCGGAGCCTCTTCAGCCGGCGCAGCCCGCCGACCCCGGCCCGCCCCCCGTTGCGGAGCAGCCTGCCCGTGACGCTCAGCCGGGCGAGTCTCTCGCCGAGGACGACCCGGGCGGTGTGGGCTTTCCGGCCGTGGCGGACGCGGCGCTGGAGGAGGGCGACCGCACCGGCGTCTTCTTCGGCGTGAAGGGCCGGCAGATCGAGAACGCCGTCGTGCACTGGGACGGCGCGGAGTGGTCGCGCGAGCCTGTGGTCGTGCCCGTCGATGCGACGCGCTTCGACATCCTGGCCGTGGCCGCCACGTCGACCCAGAACGCGTGGCTGCTCGGCCGCTCCGACGATGCCGGCGATTCCGAGCCGGGACTCGAGCTCTTCGAGCGCGTGGTCGAGGAGGGGCCCGAGGACCGCTGCCCGATCCTCGACGAGAGCCCGTCCGCGCCCGCGACGCCCCGCACCTGCTGGGCGCCCCAGGAGATCGGCTCGCCCGTGTTCGGGCCGCGCGCCGCGCCCGGAGGCGGCGTGAGCGCCGTCGCCCCGGTTGCCGGTGCCTCCGAGCCGCTCTCGCTGACCGCGGACGGCCTGTGGATCGACGGCAGCCTCCGCGCCGAGGGCAGCGGCCGCGGCACGGGCGAGCAGGACTTCACCGCGTACTTCGACATCGGCGATCGGCGGGTGACGGGCTCGTGGTGCGATGCCGTGACGTCCGCGGGGCGTGTGTGTGATCACGCACTCGGCTCCTTCTTCTCCCGCTCGACCGGGTACCGGAGCTTCGCCTTCGCGGGGGAGGGCTTCGGCTCACGGGTCATCACGAACCCGCTGCGCGTCAGGGGCGACGACGAGTCCAACCTCGGCACGTATCTGCGGCTCGACGGCACGCGCTACCGGCGCATACCGGGCGGCGGTGGCAACCGGCGCCGTAGCGGGGCCTTCGCGTCGCCAACCGACGGCTTCCTCGAGGGCCCGATCGAGATCACGAGCGCCGAGCGGCCGGATCGGCTGCGCAAGTGGCCGGTGTCCCTGCGCTTTCCGCTGAACGACGTCGACCACCAGCCCGGCACCCCGCGCGGAGACCTCGGCTCGCGCTCGCTGGCCGTGGGCACCGACGGAGCGGTGGCGCGCTACTTCCCCGACCAGGGCTGGACGCGCGAGTTCCTGCTGAACGCGAGCGGCGGCATCGCGCGCTCGAACATGCGGGGAGTGGCATGGCCGGAGACCGACCGAGCCCACGCGGTGGGAGACCTGGGAGCCATGTTCCAGTGGCGCGAGGAGACCGACCTGTGGGAGCCGGACCCGGCCCGGCCGATCGGCTTCGAAGGCAATTTCATGGACGTGGCGTTCGAGCCTGAGGATCCTCAGCGCGGCTACGCCGTGGGGCGCGAGGGCGTCCTCCTTCGCTACGACAAGACGTGGACGCAGGATCCTCTCCCGGAGGGCTTCGCCGGCCGGGACCTGACGAAGGTGGCGTTCGCCGGATCGGAGGCGCTCGTGGCCGCGGGCGGTGACCTGCTGGTGAACCGTGGATCGGGTTGGACGGCCGACCAGGGGGTGCGGGACCTGCTCGCGGAGATAGCGGGGGGCAGGCCGCGGCTGTTTGCGGTCGCGGGCCTTCCCGACGGTGGTGCCGTGGCTGCCGGACGCAACTTCGTGATCGAGCGCGACTCCGCTGACGGCCGCTGGCGCTTCGCAGACCAGCCGCTGATCAACTCCACGGTGGTCGCCCTCGGGGCCTTCCGCGACGGTGAGCGCGTGCGGGCGGTGGTCTCGGTGGTGCCTCGCGTCGACTACCCGCCCGCCGAGGTGATCCCCGATCCCGATCCGAACGTGCCCGCGCCGCTCGTGCCGCCCTTCCCGCTGCCCGGCGACGGTTACGTGCTGCGCGAGACGGCCACAGGGTGGCGCGACGAGCAGCGGACGGCCTTCAACGGGTCGAGCGTGGATCGGCCCATCAAGTCCGACCCGATCGCGGCCTTCGACCTGAACGCGGAGGGCGATGGCTGGGCGATCGGCGGATGGAGTGGCGAGGCGGACTTCGCGGGGCGCGGCAACTCGTCGCGAAGCGCGTCCGGCCGGTCGGATCGCCAGCGCGTGCAGACCGTCGGCATCTACCGGTACGCGGCGAAAGGCGATCCGCCGGGCCCGCGCGGCGCCGACGAGGCTCCCATCCCCCTGGAGGCCGACGTGGTGCGCTTCGCGGTCGGTGGGCACGCCCAGTGCGAGCGCGCGTGTGCGGACCTCGAGGGACAAGACCTGGCTCCGGATCGAACGCTTCGCGGCACGCTCGCCAAGACGGCAACCCTCGCCGCGCAGGCGCGGGGGCCGCGCTTCGTCCTCTACACCGGGGGCCGTACGAGCCCCCAGGGTGACGAGCCGCAGGCGCGTGACGAGGCCGACCGTTACGCCGACTTGTTGCGCTCGGAGCCCTCACTCCCCGTGTTCCCCGCGGCGTCGGAGGGCGATTCGACCGGGGAGACCGCCGACTCCTTCAGAGCCGCCTTCAGCGACTTTCCCGCTCCTTTCGGCAAGGGCCCCCTTCCCAACGGCATCGGGCAGGTGGAAGGCGGCGGCGAGCCACCCGAGGAGGGCGCTCGCACCCACTACGTCTTCGACTCGAACGGCCCGAGCGGGACCGTGCGCGTGATCGTGATCGACAACTCTCGCGGGTCCCTGGAGGCAAGCGATCCCTACCAGAACCCCAAGGAGCCTGGCGGTCAGCAGCCGTGGCTCGTGCGGATGCTTGCCGACGCCAAGGCCCAGGGGGTTCCGGCAGTCGTGATGGGAAGCCGTGACTTGAGCGCCTTCACCCCGAAGCTGAACGCCGCCGACGACGGAGGCGAGGTGGCCAAGCTGCTCGTGGACGGCGGGGCGTCGGCCTACTTCTTCGAGCGTCCGGAGGAGAACCGCACCTATCCGATCCCGAGCGGAGCGACGCAGACCATCCCGTCGTTCGGAACCGGCACGCTGGGCTACCGCTCCGCCCAGAGCCAGGTCACGACCGGCTCGAACACGCCCGACTCGCTGTTTGGGGACACCTCCTTCCTGCTCGTGGACATCGACGCCGCCAAGCGCGATCCCGCCAACAACCGTGTCCCGGTGAGCGTGCGAACCATTCCCATCATCGACGACCTGGCGCTGCAGGCAGTCGACGGCAACGCGATCAGGCGCAGCCGGACGGCCCTGTTCCTCGGCCTTGGACGGCGCCCGATAAGCGGCGACCGCTGGGGCCGCCCGACGAGCGACGGAAGCCCCAATCCTCCCGGCGGCAATCCGTTCGTGTCGTTCCCGGCGGAGCAGTGCCTGATCGCCGGATGCAACACGCGGCTCGCCCCCGAGTACCAGTTCCAGTCCTCTGACGATGACATCGGCGACTTCGTCAAGCAGGATCCGAACTCGACCAACCTGCGCAAGCCGTTCATCGATCCAGCCACCGACAAGCCTGTTCGGGATTCGTCCTCGGGGCTGTTCTGCGCCTTCAACTCGGGAACGACCACCGTGACCATCCGTGCCGGTGGCCTGGCCTTCTCCGACAAGGTCACCGTGCTCGGGGGCAGCGTGCTGCGCCCGTGCGGCACCGTGGCGCTCAAGAATCCTCCCCCCGCCAAGGTCCCCGAGGTCGTGCTGCCGCCTCCCCCGCCCCCGCCGCCGCCCCCCGCCAGTCCGGCCCCCTTGGCCCCGCCGCCGGCGCCTCCTGCTGCCCCGCCGCCGGACGCTCCCCCGCCGCCGGCACCGGTCGCAA
>JAABUN010008540.1_pt1 | contig 10408 bp, 9 predicted proteins | sample 5559311 | NCBI WGS metagenome assembly JAABUN01 (sample SAMN10711877, study PRJNA513370) | rock metagenome | isolation source: Antarctica rocks | place: Antarctica: Victoria Land, Siegfried Peak sud
TGCCAGCCAGGTTCGAAGCCGAGTATTCGTCCGCGATGGCGCTGCGGCCATCGCAGATCCGCGCAACCTCGGTCGACGGCGCCCTCATGATCCCAGGCGCGCTTGCCTTGCGCAGGCATTACAAGGATCTGACCCTGCCGGTGGTCATCATCGCCGGCGACGGCGACAAGGTCGTCTTCAAGCGCATGTCCAAGCGGCTCCGGGCCAACATCCCGAATAGCGTGCTGCGGATCGTCGAAGGGGCAGGGCACATGGTCCACCACCTCGCGGCGCGGCAGGTGGCACAGGCCGTCGAGAGCGTGGCCGAGGGCAAGGTCCTCGCGCACGTCCCCGCCGATCAACATGGGAAGGACGCAGGCCAGCCAGGGGCAATCCTCCCGAACGCCGCATGAGGACGGAGCGGGCCGGCCCAGTCGGTCGAGGCGGTCGCCATCGACACGCCGGGCATCCGAAGAAGCCAGCCGGTCGGGTCACTAGCCGGTCAGGTCAACGGGCCACCTCGGCCATGATGGCAGGCACCTCCGCCAGCAACTCCCGGGGGAGAAAGCCGATGGGCCCACGTGTGCGCGCCAGCCGATTGCCCGCTTCGCCATGCAGGTACACGCCCCACAGCGTCGCCTCCACCGGAGCGGCCCCACGGGCGACAAGGCCGGTGATGATCCCGGCCAGCGTATCGCCGGAGCCGGAGGTGGCGAGACCGACATTGCCCTCTTCGAACGACCACGCCTGGCCCTGCGGCGAAACGATGTGCGTGCAGCCGCCCTTCATGGCGACCACGACGTCGAGCATCGCCGCTGCCTGACGGGCAACCGAAAGCGGGTCGTCCAGCACCTGGCTCTTCGGAATGTCGAGCAGGGTCGCCATCTCGCCGGCGTGGGGGGTTATCACCACGCGTCCCCCATGGCGCCGCAGCGCTGCGCGGCAGTCGCGCAACCGCCGTAAGGCTCCGGCATCGAGAACGAAACCCGAGTCGCCCTCGGCCTGCTCCAGCAAGCGCGCCGTCAGCAGCGAGGTCGCGTCCGCGTCCATCATGCCCGGACCAATCAGCACCGCGTCGCAACGGCCGATGCGCGCGGCCAACCGCATGGCTTCCTGCGCCGAGATGCCGCCATCGGGAGTTTCGTCGAGGCCGAGGACCAGGGCCTCGGGCACGGCGAGGCCCAGATGCGGCGCGACGCTGCGGCAGGTGGCGATCTGCAGCTTTCCCGCCCCCGCGCGCAGGGTGGCGATGCCAGCCAGCAGGGCCGCCCCAGGCACCTCCACGCTGCCGGCGATGACAAGCACGCGGCCACGCTGGTCCTTGTCCTCGCCTTGGCTATGTCGAGGCAGCGGCAGGCCGCGCAGCAGTTCAACCGTGACCGGGACGGCATCCGTCATCGGGCGGCCACGGGCGCATCGGGCTCGGCAGTGACCGAGGCGCCTTGTTCCTGCAGCGGTGCCACGAAATTGTATGTCCGCAGCACTAGGCTGCCATTCCTCCCGCATTTTGCATCGAAGGCGTAATCGGTGAGGCCGCAATTGGCAACGTCCCCTTCACCATCGATCGCCAGGATCTGTTCCTCGGTCATGGCCTCCAGCAGATAGCGGAGGCACAGCACGACCACCTGGTGCGCGACGATCAGCACGCGGGCACGGCTGTGATGCAGCGAGATGGTGTCGAGGGCACTGCGCAGCCGCAGGATGACGTCGCACCAACTCTCGCCACCCGGCGGACGATGGTAGAATTTGCCGAGGATGCTCCGCATCTCCGCCTGGTCCGGGTGCTCCCGCTCGATGCCGTAGCGCGTCAGCCGGTCGAAGATGCCGAACTCCTTCTCCCGCAGCCTTTCATCGATGATGTTGCCCGATGGATCGGTCTCCAGGCCGCCGGCGCCATGCATCAGCGCCGCGGTCTGCCGCGCGCGGAGATAGGGCGACGTCAGCACCACGTTGGGCCGCTCACCCGGCGGCTGTCTGGCGAACCAGCGGCCAAGCGCGGTCGATTGTCGTTCACCGCGCGCGCTGAGCGGCACGTCGACGTCGCGGCCGAGAGTGTCGATCCGCAGCAAGCGAGCGGCCTGGGCAGCATCGCGGGCGACATTGCCGCTGCTCTCGCCATGACGGACGACCCATAGACGATCAGGCCAATGCTGCTCCATAGGGAACGAACTCCTTTCAGCAACCCCGGCGCGCATCGCGGAGCACCTGGTTTCAGCGCATCACGCCACGAGTCGCCGTGACGATGTCGAGGCCGGAGCGGCTGGTTCGCCTTCACCAACGCCGCCGCGCCGACCTCCGCATTTTTAACCAACCCAGTGCCTTGAGGTTCCTGACTGCCGTTGCCCAGCTAGGCCTGATGCACGCGCGCCCGGCGGATCTTTGGAAGGTGAAGGGCCTGGCTGGGCCGCCGAGGCCGCTGCCGCCGGCCTGGCGTTGCCGCCCCTGCCCGCCCAGGCGACCCTGCGCAAACGACTGCCGATAGGACGCCGCATATGAACCGCCGGTCCACCCTGATGCTGCCGCTGCTCGCCGCACTGCCCGCCGGCGCGCAAGCCCCGCTCGCCTTCCCCACCGCCGGCGCCGGCAGCGCCTTCCTGCCCTATGGCGAGGGCATCGCCGCCTGGCTCGGACGCCAGGGGCTGGCGGTGCAGGTCGAGCGCAGCACCGGGTCGCTGCAGAACCTGGCGCGCGTCGAGGACGATGCGAACGCCATCGGCTGCGCCTTCCTCGGCTCCGTGAAGGACGCGCTGGACGGCACGCCGGCCGCCGGGGGTCGCCGCCACACCCGCCTGGCCGCGCTGTTCCCGATGTACGAAACCAGCTTCCAGGTGGCCGCGCCCCGCCGCTCCGGCATCACGGATTTTGCCGGGCTGGCCGGCAAGCGGGTCGGCGTCGGCCCCGCCGGCGGCCCGGCCGAAACCTTTTTCCGCTTGGCCGCGGACACCGCGGGGATCGGCGCCACCACCGTCGGCGGCGACCCGGCGGCGTTGGTGGACACCCTGGCCAGAGGCGAGATCGACGCGCTGTGGCAGGGCGCCATCGTGCCGATCCCCTCGCTGGCCGCCGCGGTGCAGCGGGCCGACGCGCAGGTGTTCGGCCTGCCCCCGGCACTGGTGGCGGCGGTGACGCGGCGCGCGCCGCATCTGTCGCCAAGCACGACCCCCGCCGGCACCTATGCCGGGCAGGCCGCGCCCCTGGAAAGCTTCGCCGCCTGGAACGTCGTGGTGGCGAACGCCGCGATGCCCGACCGGCAGGCCTACGACCTGACCCGGCTGGTGCTGTCGGCGCCCGATCCGGCGCGCGATCTCCACCCCACCGCGGCGGCGACGCGCGCGGCCAACGCGCCGCTCAACCGGTTGCTGCCCTACCATCCCGGCGCGGCGCGGCACTACCGGGAACAGGGCATCCGCCTGACCTGACGCCAGGCCCCCGACCGCCTGGCCTGGCCTGGTTCAGATCACCCGCAGCAGGACCCGCCGGCCCGCCTCCAGCGCCGCGCCGAACACCAGGCGCGAGGCCAGCGAATGGGCGTGGGTCGAAAGCGGGGACTCCCACGGTGGCCCTGTTCCCTGGCGAGGGCGCGTTCATCCGCCACCCCTTCGCGTCGCTCCGGCGGCGCCCGATGCGGGGCGCAACGCGCCGCCGGTGCCGCCGTTGCGGCGCGACCCCGTCGAGGGCGCGAAGCCTCGACGGCAAATCCCCTGCCGGACGTTGCGGCCCCTTGATCCGCCCTCGGGCCGGCCGCAGGCTGCCGGTCTCCGCAAGGTGCACCAACATGGAAAGCCGCATGGACCCGCCCGCCCCTTCCTCGCCGTCGCTGGACCTGCCGTTCGATGCCGCCGCCATGCTGCCGGGCCTGCGCCGCTGGGTGGAGTACGAAAGCCCGACCTTCGATGCCGCCGCGGTCGGCCGGATGATGGACCTCGCCGCCCGCGACCTGGCCCTGCTCGGCGCCCGCATCGAGACCATCCCCGGCCGGATGGGTTATGGGCCATGCGTGCGCGCGACCTTCCCGCATCCGCGGGCGGGCGAGCCGGGCATCCTGGTGATGGGCCACCTCGACACCGTGCACCCGATCGGCACGCTGGCGGCGTTGCCATGGCGGGTCGAGGGCAACCGGGTCTACGGGCCGGGCGTGTATGACATGAAGGGCGGCAACTGGATCGCGCTGGAAGCCATCCGGCAGATGCTGCGGGCCGGCGTCGCGACCCGCCGGCCGGTGACGGTGCTGCTGACCAGCGACGAGGAAGTGGGCAGCCCCTCGACCCGCGACCTGATCGAGGCCGAGGCCGCCCGCCACGCGGTGGTGCTGGTGCCGGAACCCGCCCGGCCGGATGGCGGCGTGGTGACGGGACGCTACGCCATCGCCCGCTTCAACCTGCGGACCACCGGCAAGCCGAGCCACGCGGGGGCGCGGCTGTCGGACGGCCGCAGCGCGATCCGCGAGATGTGCCGCCAGGTGGTGGCGATCGAGGCGCTCACGACCGACGCCGTGACCTATTCCATCGGCGTCATCCATGGCGGCAGTTGGGTGAACTGCGTCGCCACGCATTGCGACGCCGAGAGCCTGTCCATGGCCAAGCGCCAGGAGGATTTGGACGCGGCGGTGGAGCGGATGCTGTCGCTGCGGCCCACCGGCAACGACGTGCAGCTTGCGGTGACGCGCGGCGTGACCCGGCCGGTGTGGGAGCCGGAAGCCCGCGGCATGGCCCTGTACGAGGCGGCGCGCGGCGTCGCCCAGGGGCTCGGCTTCGCCATCAGCAGCCAGAGTTCCGGCGGCGGCTCGGATGGCAATTTCACCGGCGCGATGGGCGTGCCGACGCTGGACGGGCTGGGGGTGCAGGGCGCCGGCGGGCACACGCTGGAGGAGCACCTGCTGCTCGACAGCCTGGTGCCGCGGGCGAAGCTGATCGCCGGGCTGCTGCAGGTGGCGTGACGGGAGCGGGAATGCTGGCGGGACCGCAGGCGGCGCCTCCGGCACCGCTCAGCCGATGATGACGTAATCCGTGTGCTGGGCGTCCGCGGCGGCGACGGTGATCACGCCGCGATACCCCAGGCCGATGCTGCCAGACGCGGCGATGACGGCGTCGCTGCCACGGAGCGTGACGCTGCCGCCGGACGCACCGCCGGTGCTGCCGGCCGAGACCAGGACCAGGCTGCCGGCGACGACGCTGCTAGCGGTGAGGACGATCGAACCGCCTGCCCCTGGCGTGCCGACCCCGATGGTCCCGGCGCTGATCGTCCCGATCAGGTTGATACCGATATCCGAAATGATCTCAAGCCCACTGCCCGTTGCGATCACGTCGCCAAGCGTCAGCCCCGCCCCGAAGCCGCCGCGCAGCAGCACCATGTCGTCCAGCCAGGCGCCCGCCGTGTCGCGGAAGGTGACGGTCGCATTGGCGCCGTCCACCTGGCGGATGACGACGCTGGAAAAGCCCTCGAACACCAGGCAGTCCTCGGCGCCGGCATAGTCGGCCACCAGGTCGCGGCCCTGGCCGGGGGCGAAGCGGAAGGCGTCGGCGCCGGCCTCGCCGTACAGCACGTCGTCGCCGCCGCCACCGTCCAACGTGTCCGCGCCGGTGCCGCCGAGCAGCCAGTTCGCGGCGGCGTTGCCGGTCAGCCGGTTGGCGAGCGCGTTGCCGACGCCGAACGGCGTGGCGCCGAGCAGCATGAGGTTCTCCACGTTGGCATAGAGATAGCAGCCGGCGCCCGCGATGTCGGCGAGGACGGTGTCGATGCCGCCATCCGTGGCCTCGAAGGTCAGGTCGGCGGGGGTATCCACGTGGTAGGTGTCGTTGCCGGCGCCGCCGTACAAAAGATCGTAGTCGCCCTGGTTGCGCGGGCCGGTGCCGGGCGCGGCGGAGCCGTCCAGCGTGTCGTTGCCGGCGCCGCCCGCCAGGTAGTCGATGCCGGTGCCGCCCAACAGGCTGTCGGCGCCGCCCTGGCCGAACAGGGCGTCGTTGCCGGCGCCGCCGTCGATGCTGTCGGCGCCTTCGCCGCCGAACAGGCGGTTGCCGGCTTCGTTGCCCGCCAGCCGGTTGGCCAGCGCGTTGCCGACCCCGAAGATGCCGCCGGCGCCCGCCGCCAGCACGAGGTTCTCGATGTTGGCGTAGAGCTGGAAGCTGGCCGTTGCGATGACGGTGTCGTTGCCGCCGCCGACACCTTCGAACACCAGGTCGGCCTGGCGGTCGACCAGGTAGGTATCGTCGCCCGCGTCGCCGGCCAGGCGGTCCGCGCCGAGGCTGCCGTCGATGGTGTCGGCGGCAGAGCTGCCGATGATGGTGTCGGCGCCGGACGAACCCCGCACCGCGACGACGTTCACCAGCGTGTCGGTGTCGAACCCGTCATTGCCGAAGCCGGCGGCCAGGTTGACGGTCACGCCGGAGAAGGCGGAGCGGTAGTCGACGACGTTCGCGGCGTTGCCGCGGCCGTCGATCAGGTCGTTGCCGGACTCGCCGGAGAGATGGATCGTGCCGCCGGCCGCATCGGTGCCGGTGATGGTGTCGCGGCCGTTGCTGCCCTCGATCCGTTCGATGCCCGAGAAGCTGTCGGTGCCGGCGCCCCCGGCCTTCGCCGCGGTGCCGCTGCCGAGGCCGGTGAGCGCAACGTTGAAGCCGGCCAGGGAGAAGTACGACAGCCGGTCGAAGCCGCCGCGGCCGTCGACGGTGTCGGACCCGCGGCCGGCCCAGAAGGTGTCGTCGGTCGCGCCGCCGCGCAGCGTATCGGTGAAGTCGGAGCCATGCAGGGCCCAGACGTTGCTCAGCGAATCGGTGCCGCCGAAGCCGTCCTGCGCGGTGCCGGCGGCGAGGTCCACGTCGACGCCGGCGGGGCTGGAGAAGTAGCGCATCTCGACGACGCGGGAGGCGCCGCCATCGACCGTGTCGTTGCCGGCGCCGGCATCTACCGCGGCAAGGTTGCTCGAAGCGGTGCCGCTCGTGGCGAAGGAATCGGCGCCGGCGGTGCCGAAGAAGCGATACCAGCCGCCGAGCAGCGTGTCGGCGCCGAGCGCGCCCTTGGCGACGGTCGCGGTGCTGCCGGCGGTGCTGAAGGCGATGGCGACAGGGCCGGCGAGGCCGCCGTAGTCGATGGCGCCATCGCCGCCGGCATTCTCGATCAGGTCGTGCCGGCGGAGCCGAGAACGGTATCGGTGCTGCCGTTTGGCGAGCCGCCGATGACGCCGGCCGAGACCAGGGCCGCGGTGATCGTGTCGTCGCCCGCGGTGCCATGAATAACCGTCATCGCCCGAACCACCGCCGGTATCGCATCGGGAACGGGTCTACCGTCAGTTGCTTGCCATTCCAATACAAAATCGAGACGATTCGGCGAAACGGAACTCGCCTGCCGGCTCCCACGGCCCACCGCGGTAGTGCCACAGCGTCAGCCCCTCCGTCCGTGCCTCCCGAATTGGCAGGCTGGCCGCCAGCGCCGCGTGCAGCGCCCGCGCGCGGTCCGCCGCCACCTTGTTCTGCACCGTCGCGTGCGGCCGCCAGCCCTGGCGGTCCTGCAGCGTCAGCCAGCGCTGCCACGTAGCGGCCAGACGCGCCCGCAGGCGCACCACCTCCGGCGCCGCGACCTCCAGCGCCACGCCACGGCCGAGGAAGCGCGGCGGGCCGATCCGTGCGGCGCACGGCGCCAGCGAGGCGCAGGCTTCGGCCAACCCTGCCAGGATCGCCGCCAGTTCCTCGCCCGGCAGCGCGTGGAACAGCGTGACATGCGCCGGAATCAGGTTCCGCGCCGGCGGGAAGTGCGCCTGCCGCAACGCCTCCAGCCAGGCCTGGGTGTCCGGATCGAGCGCCAGGGTCAGGATCAGCGGGGCCACCGCCGCGGGTTCGAAGGTTGCTGCCATACGCCGGCAACCCTGGTGCCGCCGCGCCGGCTCCGCAAGGATGCGGCATGATCCTGCTGCTCCAGGCGTTGCCGCTGCTGGTCCTATTGGCGCTGCTCGGCAGCGGCCGGGCGGGACCAGCCATGGCCTGCCTGGCGGCGCTGGCGGCGGCGGTGCCGGCGGCGGTCGTCTCGCTGCCGGCGGGCACCCCGCTGCCCGGCTTCCTGGCGCTGGAAGCGTTGCGCGGCGGCTTCCTGGCGTTGCAGCCGGTGGCCGTGGTGGCGGGTGGGCTGCTGTTCCACGCCGCGGTCTCGGCCGCCGCCGCGCCCGAGCAGCGGCCCGCCACCGCCGCCCGAATCTTCGCCGTGACCCTGCCGCTTGGCGCCTTCCTGGAAAGCGTGACGGGCTTCGCGGTCGGCGCCGTGTTCGCGCTGACCGCGCTGCGCGGCATGGGGCTGCGCGGCGCCGTCGCCGGCGCGCTGGCCTTGCAGGCGCTGGTGCTGGTGCCGTGGGGCGGGCTTGGCCCCGGCACCGCGCTCGGCGGCGTGCTGGCGCAGGTGCCGGCGCAGCAGGTGGCGATGGTCGCCGCCTGGCCGACCGCCGCCTGGCTGGTGCTGCTGGGACCGGTGCTGTGGTGGCTTTCCGCCCGTGCCGGCGTTCCGGTGGCACTGCGCGAGAAGGCCGTGCAGCTTGCCATGCTGGGGCTGCTGGCGGCGCTGCTGGTCGCCGCCAATTGGCTGCTGCCCTTCGAGGTCGCCGGCATTCTGGCGACCGGACCGGTGGTGGTCTGGGCGCTGTGGCGGGCCGATCCGCCGCGCCGCTGGGCCGATGCCGCGCAGGCCGCCGCGCCCTACCTGCTGCTGACCGCCTGCCTGCTGCTGTCGCGGCTGTGGCAGGGCGCGCCGGCCTTCCGCCCCTTCGCCGACTTCCCCGGCATTCCGCTGACCCATGTGGCGGTGGTGCTTTGGCTGGTCTCGGCGGCGCTGCTGCTGCGCCGCCAGGACGGCGCGGCACGGGCCGGAGCGGCGTTGCGCCGCGCCCTGCGGCCGGCCATCGCCATGCTGCTGTACGTGGTGTTCGGCCGGGTGCTGGCCGGCAGCGGCGCCGCGGCGGCCCTGGCGGCGGCGGTGGCCGAGGCGCTCGGGCCGCTGGCGCCCTATGCGGTCGCGCCGATGGGCCTGCTGTCCGGCATGGTCACCGGCAGCAATGTCGGCTCCAACGCCGCGCTGATGCCGGTGCAGGCCGGTCTCGGCCGCGCCGCGGGCCTGCCGGAGGCGCTGGCGCCGGGGGTGCACAACTTCGCCGGCGGCGCCGGGGCCGGCATGAGCGTCGGCGCGCTGGCGATGCTGTGCGGGCTGCTGGCGGACGGCACCCGGCCGGCGCAGGTGTGGCGGCTGCTGGCGCCGTCGATGGCGCTGGTGGTAGGAATCGGCTGCCTCGCGGTATGGTCGCTGCGCTGACCTGGCCGGCCTGCGCCGCCGGCCGCCGCGGCACGGCACAGGACCGGGAGGATCAGGAACAATGACCACGCGACGCATCGCCATCGGGGCACTGGCCGGGCTGCTGGCCGCGCCGGCCGTGCGGGCCCAGCCCGGCTTTCCCAACCGGCCGCTGCGGATCATCGTCACCTACCCGCCCGGCGGCGTCACCGACATCCTGGCCCGCCTGGTGGCCGAGCCGATGGGCAGCCGCCTCGGCCAGCCCGTGCTGGTCGAGAACCGCGCCGGCGCCGGCGGCAACATCGGCGTGCAGGCGGCGGCGCAGGCCGAGCCGGATGGCTACACCCTGCTGCTCGGCACCGCCGCCACCCACGGCGTGAACCCGGTGCTGTATCCGCGCTCGGGGGTGGACGCGGTGCGGGACTTCGCCGCGATCGGCACCATCGCCGATATGCCGAACGTGCTTTCGGTCAACCCCGCCCGGCTCGACGTGAAGACGGTGGCCGAGCTGGTCGCGGCGGGACGCGGCGGCAAGCTGGTGTACGGTTCGGTCGGCAACGGCAGTTCTTCGCACCTGTCGGCGGCGATCTTCATGCGCGACGCGGGGTTCGAGGCGACGCACGTGCCCTATCGCGGCTCGTCGCCGGCGGTGGCGGCGCTGCTCGCGGGGGATTTCGATTTCCTGTTCGACACCACCGCCACCTCCACGGCGCATGTCAGGGCGGGCGCCTTCCGGGCGCTGGCCGTCACCTCCGCCCGCCGCTCCTCGGCGCTGCCGGAGGTGCCGACGATGCAGGAGGCCGGCATCGCGGGCTACGAACTGCCGGTCTGGAACGGGCTGTTCGTGCATCGGCGCACCCCGCCGGTGGTCCTGGCGAGGTTGCAGGAGGCGTTCGGCCAGGCCATGGACGCGGCCTTGCAGCAGCGGCTGCAGGGCACCTTCGTCGATCCGCTGCTGGTGCCCGCCGCCGAACTGCCGCGTTGGCTGGAGCGCGAGCACGGCCGCTGGATCGGAATGGCGCGCGACGCCCGCCTGACGGTGGACTGAGAGCCTGGAAATGAATCGGTCTGTGCTCGGGCGATCGGTGGTTTGGGCGTCTGTCGATGCGGGCCAGCGTCGGGCTGGTTGTCGGAGTTGCGGCCCGGGTGGGCGACGTGCGGCGCC
>JAABUN010008541.1_pt1 | contig 10408 bp, 8 predicted proteins | sample 5559311 | NCBI WGS metagenome assembly JAABUN01 (sample SAMN10711877, study PRJNA513370) | rock metagenome | isolation source: Antarctica rocks | place: Antarctica: Victoria Land, Siegfried Peak sud
TCCGACACCGACGCCCACGCCGAAACCGACACCGACGCCCACGCCAACCCCGACTCCGACCCCGACGCCCACGCCGAAACCGACACCGACGCCCACGCCAACCCCGACTCCGACCCCGACGCCCACGCCGACTCCTGCGCCAACGCCAACACTCACACCGGCCCCAACGCCCACTCCGAACTCGACCCCCGCTCCGACACCGACGCCGACAACGCCCTGATCCCCGGTTGGGTCCGTTGCCTGGGAAGCGACGAACCCGCCGTGAGGCGACTCCGGGTCAGATGGATTGACACCCTCGACCGCGTCTTGTCGCCTCGGAAGCGACGAACGCCGGCTCGATCGGGACCGGACGACCCGACCGGACACCCTCGACCGCGTCTTGTCGCCTCGGAAGCGACGAACCCTCCCCAAGAGAACGGGCCCAGCGGCCACGATCGACGCCCTCCACGCGCTGTCGCCCGGGAAGCGACGAATCCACCTCAGCCGCCCCGGCGGGCGCGCAAGGACCCCTCAGGCCGTCGCGAGCGGCTCGCGCAGGAGGTTCGTCAGCTGATCCCACTCGACCAGGAATGCGTCGTGGCCCTTCGTCGAGTGGATCTCCCGATACCGCGCGCCGATCCCGGCCTGCGCCGCCGCCTCCACCAGCGCTTGAACCTGGCGAGGCCCGTACAGCACGTCGTCCTGGATCCCGACACCGGTGAGGCCGACGCCCCCGGCAGCCAGCCCGGCCAGGGCCGCGTCGAGTCCACCCCGCCCCGCTCCGATGTCGTGCCGGTCCATGGCGCTCGCCAGTAACCGGTACGTCAGGGGGTCGAACCGCTCCACGAGCTTGTCGCCCTGGTGGTCGAGATAGCTGACGATCGATGGCCGCCCGTCGGGTTCGATCGCGCGCGCGAAGCGCTGTTCGAAGTCGAGCTCACTGCGATAGGTGGTCATCGCCAGCTGGCGCGCCAGCGACAGTCCGTCCACGCCCAGCCGGTCGATCAGCTCCACCTGGATGTGGTTCCAGGCGATGGCCATCGGTCCCGTCGCGATCGGCGCGGCGATCGGCATCACATGCCGCACGTTGTCAGGACGCTGAACGGCGGCCTCCAGGGCGACCATGCCGCCCAGCGATCCGCCCACGACGAGCGCGACAGAGTCGATGCCGAGCGCATCCAGCAATGCCCATTGCGCGGCGGCCTGATCCCGCGTCGAAACGCTCGGAAACGCCGCCCCGTACGGTTGACTGGTCCGCGGATGGGTCGACGTGGGTCCGGTCGTGCCGTAGCGTCCGCCGAGCAGGTTCGCGCAGAGCACGCCGACACGCTCTGTGTCCAGCGCCCGACCCGGGCCGATGAGCGGTTCCCACCAGTCGCCGGCGGCATCCGCGGAACCGGTCAGGGCGTGGACCACGACCACCTGGGGTGCGTCGCCAGGAGCCGGACCGTCATGCCGGTACGCGACGGTCAGCTCGGGGAGTACCGCCCCGTCGTCAAATCGAAACTCCCCGAGCGACGCGGTCTCCAGCCGACCGGTCCCCGTGGGGAGACCGGCCGGCCGGGTCGTGGGAGTGTCCAGGGTCATCCAGCCGCGCCGACGAGCTCGCCGTCGGCATTGGCACCGGCGGTGGCCGCCCCGAGGGCCTGCTCCAGGTCGGCCAGGAGGTCCTCGATGTGCTCGAGACCGACCGACAGCCGGACGAGGTCGTCGGTCACGCCCGTCGATGCCTGCTCTTCCGGTTCCAGCTGCGAATGCGTGGTCGAAGCCGGATGGATGATGAGCGACTTGGCGTCGCCGACATTGGCCAGGAGCGAGAAGATCTGGACGTTGTCGATGAGCCGGCGACCGGCCTCGGCACCGCCCTTGACCCCGAACGTGACGATGCCGCCGAAGCCACCTGTCAGGTAGCGCTGGGCGAGCTTGTAGCTCGGGTGCGAAGGAAGGCCCGGATAGCTCACCCAGGTCACCTCCGGTCGGGTCTCCAGCCAGCGGGCCACCGCGAGCGCGTTCTCGCTGTGGCGGGTGATGCGCAGCGGCAGCGTCTCCAGGCCCTGAAGGAACAGGAACGCGTTGAACGGGCTGAGGGCCGCGCCGATATCGCGCAGGCCCTGGACCCGCAGCTTGAGGATGAACGCCAGGTTGCCGAAGGCACCCGTGTAGCTTATCCCGTGGTAGCTCGGATCAGGATCCACGAAGTCCTGCTTGAACCGCTCGCTGGCCGTCCAGTCGAACGTGCCGGCGTCCACGACGACGCCGCCGATGGCCGTGCCATGGCCGCCGATCCACTTCGTCGCGGAGTGGATCACGATGTCCGCCCCATGCTTGATCGGCTGGGCTAGGAGGGGAGCGAAGGTGTTGTCCACGATGACCGGTACGCCCCGGGCATGGGCGATATCCGCGATCGAGGCCAGGTCGTGCACGTCCAGGCGCGGGTTGCCGATCAGCTCAAGGAAGACCGCCTTGGTCTTCTCGTTGATCGCTCGCCCGAAGGCGGACGGATCGCTGCCGTCGACGTAGGTCGTAGTGATGCCGATCTTGGGCAGCGTGTGGGTGAACAGGTTGTACGTGCCGCCGTACAGGCTGGACGATGACACGATGTTGTCGCCGGCCCGGGCGAGGTTGAGGATGGACAGTGTCTCGGCCGCCTGGCCGGAGGCGACACCCAGGGCGGCCACGCCCCCTTCGAGCGCGGCGACGCGCTGCTCAAAGACGTCGGTCGTCGGGTTCATGATCCGGGTGTAGATGTTCCCGAATTCCTGGAGCCCGAACAGCCTCGCGGCGTGTGCGGCGTCATCGAAGACGTAGCTCGTGGTGGCGTAGATCGGGACGGCGCGGGCGTTGGTGGCGGGGTCGGGCTTCTGGCCCGAATGGAGGGCCCGTGTCTCGGGACGAAAGGTGGCGGGATCGAGTTCGGTCATCGTTCGTTTCTCCTTCTGGTTTGGTGGCGGGAGCTTGTTGTCGTCATGGTGGTGTCCTATGGGATCGGTGGGCGATGGAGGTCCAGGGGCTGGGGCGGGCCGATCGTCTGGCGGACACCCATCGTGTGGTTCGGAGGACAAAGAAAAGCCGCGGCTCCGGTAAGGAGTTCCGCGGCCCCGGGACCTGTGTCTGTGGTCCCACGCCCTTAGTTCAGGAAGCGCATGACCTCAGACCCCATCCTCCGCACGGCGGGGCCGCCAGGGCATACACATGTTCCAGGACACTTGGGTGTGGGTCATCGCCGGCCGATGATGCCCGAGTCGTGCCGCCGGCGTCAACCTCCGTACCAAAGTCGCAACGTTCCCACAAGAGCCGGTCCGCGCCCGTGAGCGGTGACGGGCAGCGGGTCCCGCTACGCTGTCCGCATGAGCACCATCCCGGCAAGGTTCCGTGCGTACGTTGCCGAAAAGTCGGTCGGGCCCGATGGCGCGGCGCGGGTCGATCGTGGCGTCCGCGAGTTCGCCTCGGGGGAACTGCCGCCGGGTGAAGTCGAGATCCGGGTCGAGTGGTCCAGCGTCAACTACAAGGACGGGCTGGCGACCCGGGTCGACGGCAAGGTCGCCCGGATCAGCCCGCTCATCCCGGGGATCGACCTGGCGGGGGAGGTGGTCTCGAGTGCGGATCCGGGGTTCGCGGTGGGGGACCGGGTGCTTGTCCACGGGTACGAACTGGGGGTGGCTCGGCATGGTGGTTACAGCGAGTACCAACGGGTCCCCGCGGGGTGGGTGGTCCCGCTGGACGACGGGGTGCCGTCCCGCGACGACCTCGCGACGCGCGACGGACTCACGACGCGCGGCCGGCTCACGACGCGCGAGGCGATGGCGATCGGGACTGCGGGGTTCACGGCGGCGATGTCCGTGGTCGCGCTGGAGGCCCGGGGGCTCAAACCGGGCGACGGCCCAGTCCTCGTCACGGGCGCCAGCGGTGGTGTCGGCTCGACGGCCGTGGCGATCCTCGCCGAGCGCGGTCACGAGGTGTGGGCCGCCACAGGCAAGCTGGACGCGGCGGACCGTCTGCGAGCCCTGGGCGCGACCGGGATCCTGGGACGCCAGGAGGTGACGGCGCCGGGCAAGCCGCTCGAATCGGAACGGTGGGCCGGGGCCGTGGACGCGGTCGGCGCGGCCACCCTGCCGTACGTGCTTCGGACGTTGCGCACGGGCGCGGCCGTCGCGGCGAGCGGGAATGCCGGGGGCCCGGACCTCGCGACGACGGTCTTCCCGTTCATCCTTCGCGGGGTCGCGCTGCTCGGCATGGATTCGGCCCAGATGGCGATCGATCGACGGCGCGCCATCTGGTTTCGACTGGCGACCGACCTGCGGCCGCGCGCGCTCGGCGAGCACGTCACCGAAGTGACGCTCGACACGCTGGACGCCGCGCTCGACGGCATCGTCGCCGGTTCTGCCCGCGGCCGGTGGATCGTCCGGATCGACCCGACGGCGTGACCGGCCGGCTACCCGCGACGCCGAATGGCCCCGCGAGTCGAGCGTGCTACGATGCCGACCTAATCGAATATCGCCTCCGGGGAGCGCCTCGCGCGCTGAGAGTGTGGCAACCGCCACTTACCCGCTGAACCTGATCCGGCTCGTACCGGCGAAGGAAGCAGGCCGAACGTCATCCGATGACGCCGTCCCCGGGATCCGGAGGCGGCGTTCGTACGCTCAGGATGACCTCGGAGGTTCGATACCCGTCATGGCCACCACCTTCGGCGCTCCGGCGCCAATTACTTCTCCTGACCTGCGCTGGCGCACGCGCGACATCGTCGTCGCGGCGGTCATCGGCGTCGCGTTCGGTGTCGCCTTCGTCGTCGCGGGCGGCATCTGGGCGTCGCTTGCCTTCCTCGGCCCGCTCCAGAACGTGTTCTATGCGGTATGGCTGCTGCCGGCCATCGTCGCGCCGCTGATCATCCGCAAGCCGGGGGCCGCGTTGTTCGCGGAGGTCGTGGCGGCCGGTGTCTCGGCCATCCTCGGCAGCACCTGGGGCGTGGACACGCTGATGTCCGGGCTCATGCAGGGCGCAGCGGCAGAGGCCGTCTTCGCGATCACGCGCTATCGGTCGTATGCGTTTCCTGTGCTGTCCGCAGCGGGCCTGGCGAGCGCGGCGGCCGCGTTCCTGCACGACTGGTATTTCTACTACCAGGGTTACGCCGCAGACGTGCTGACCCTGACGGCTGTCTGGATGGCCGCATCCGGTCTGGTGCTCCTGCCGGTGGCGGCCATCGTGCTCGTCCGGGCCTTGCGCACGACCGGGGTCCTGGACGGGTTCCCCAACTGACGCCGGCCGAGCGGCACGTCCCGACCGAGCGGTACGCCGCGACCGGGCCGCACGCCCTCGATGGGCCGGGCGCGATCCGGGCGCGCGGATTCGGCTTCGAATACGCCGGAGCCGCCGCCCCGGCGCTTCGGGGCATCGACTTCGACGTGCCCGCCGGCACCTGCCTCCTGGTCATCGGCCCGAGCGGTTCGGGCAAGAGCACGCTCGCCCTGGCGCTCGCCGGGCTGGTTCCGCGCGACCTGCCCGGGACGTGGACGGGGTCGCTCACGGTCGACGGCGTGGAGACCCGGGACTTCGGGGCCGGGGCGCTCGCGGCGCGAGTCGGTCTCGTGTTCCAGGACCCGTCGCGCCAGATCGTCATGGAGCGCGTCGAGGACGACGTCGCCTTCGGTCTCGAAGGTCGCGGCTGGGCCAGGGAGGCGATGCATGCCCGCGTGCCGAAAGCCCTCCGGGCCGTGGCGCTGGACGGAGCCGAGCGGCAATTCGCGCGCGACCTGTCCGGCGGACAGCAACAGCGACTTGCGCTCGCGGGTGTCCTCGCTCCACGACCCGGGTTCCTCGTGCTCGATGAACCGACCGCGAACCTGGACCCGGCTGCCGCGCGAGCCTTCCTTGCGCGGCTGGCGGCGGTCCGCGATGAGCGTTCCGCCACGATCGTCATCATCGAGCACCGGGTGGAAGATGCTTGGCCGCTCGCAGATGTCATCCTCGCCCTGGGCTCGGACGGGGCTCCGATCGCGTTCGGCACGCCGGAGACGGTCTTGCGCGATCGCGACCGGCTGGACGATGTGGGGATCTGGTTGCCAGGCACGGTGACGAAGCCGCTCGCGCGCCCATCGGAGTCGAATCTGCCGGCGGCGTGTCCGGCCGCGTCTCGGGCCGCAGCCGTCATCGAGGCTGTGGCCGTCGACTTCGGGTATGAGCTCGGCCACCCGGTCCTGCGCGACGTGTACCTCGTGGCCCGACCGGGCGAGCGGATCGCCCTGGTGGGACCCAATGGCGGCGGCAAGTCCACGCTGGGGCGACTGCTCGTCGGCCTGCTGACCCCGGACGCCGGGACGATCTGGCTGCGCGACAGCGACCCGGCCCGTCTGCCGCCACGGATCCTGGCTCGTCGGGCGGGCTACGTCTTCCAGGAGCCGGAACGGCAGTTCCTGAGCCAACGTGTGCGCGACGAGATCCTGCTCGGCCTGCACCCCGACGAGGCCGCAGCCGCGGAGGACCTGATGGCCCGGCTCGGGATGCCGCTCGATCGATTCGGCGATCGAAGTCCGTATCGACTGTCGGGCGGTGAACAGCGTCGGCTATCGCTCGCGACGGCGCTGATCCGCCGGCCGGAGGTGCTGGTCCTCGACGAGCCGACATTCGGGCAGGACCGGCTCGGCTACGAGGCCCTCCTGGAGATCCTCGGGGAACACCTCGCGGCGGGCGCGTGCCTGTTCGCAGCGACCCATGACGAGCGCTTCGCGGCCGACCTCGCGACCCGCGTGATCCGCCTGGAGGCAGGCGTCATCACCCGCGACGAGGTCGTGACGTGATCCGGCCACAGACCATCGCCGATCGCCGCGCTTCGAGCGTCCTCGGGCGAGCCAATGCACTCACGAAGCTATCGATCGCGTTCCTGTGGCTGATCGGCATGGCGTTCACGACCCGACCCGGGCCGCCGCTGATCATCGCGGGCATCGCCCTGGCCTCGGGCCTGCTGCTCGGGAGGATCCGGCCGGGCGACCTGCTGCGGGCGCTCGCTCCGCTGTGGCTCGTGGCGGGCATCGTGGTCCTCAGCAACATCGTGTTCGGGGCGGCGAACACGGATCCGCTCGCCACGGAGGTGGCGCAGGTCGGTCCGTTGCGCATCACGGCGGAGGCACTCTCCATCGCGACCGCCCTGGGCCTCCGGGTCGTGGCGATCGCGTCCGTCGGGGCCGTCTTCGCGCTGACCACGGAACCGACTCGGCTGGTCGATGCGCTCGTCCAGGGCGCACGGGTCCCGGAGCGGTTCGCCTATGGGGCGCTCGCCGCGTACCAGGCCATCCCGCGCTTCGCAGAGGACCTGATCACGCTGCGCCAGGCGCGCCGGATCCGCGGCCTGCGCGGGAGCTGGCATCCGCGGCTGCTCCTGGGCCTGCTCGTGCTGTCCATCCGGCACGGCGACCGGGTCGCCCTCGCCATGGACGCGCGGGGGTTCGGCTCTGGGCCGCGCACGAGATACCGGGAGGTGCACTGGACGGTTCTCGACCTGGCGCTTGGCGTCGGCGCCGTCACCAGCCTCCTCGCGGCCCTTGCTCTCGTCTCGTAGAGTCGCTCTGGTGGAGGCGTTGAAGCGACGAAGCTATCCCCTGGGCGAGGCGGTCACGCTCAAGGATCTCGACGACCGACCGTACGACACGCTGGCGGGGCTTCGAGGCAGCGAGCCCGTGTCCTGGGTCCCGGTCCTGGACGGCTGGCTCGTGACCCGGCGCGACCTGTGCATCGAGGTCATGCGCGATGCGGTCCGCTTCACCGTGGACGATCCGCGGTTCTCCACGGCCCAGGTCGTCGGTCCGAGCATGCTCTCGCTCGACGGCGCGGAGCACCGGCGCCATCGCGACCCCTTCGCGGCCGCCTTCCGCTCGTCCGAGGTGCGGGATCGGTTCACCCGCCAGGTGGAGTCGATCGCCCGGGAACTGGTCCACGACCTCGCGCCGGCCGGCACCGCGGAGATCCGCCGCGACCTCGCCGGACCGCTGGCCGTGCGGGTCGTCGCCGCCGCGCTGGACCTGCTGGACGTCCAGCCTGCGACCGTCCTCGGCTGGTACGACGAGATCGTCGCGGCGGTGGATCGCGTGTCGACGGGTGGTGAGATCGAGATACGCGGTCACGAGGCGTTCGGTGCGCTCGAGGCCCACGTCGGCGCGACGATCGAGCATGGCACAGGGGTCCTGGCGGACGCGACGGCCACCCTGACCCCTGCCGAGGTGGTCTCGAACGCGGCGGTCATGATGTTCGGCGGGATCGAGACGAGTGAGGGCATGACGACCTCGTTGTTCTGGCACCTGCTGACCAACCCGGTCCAGCTGGCGGCGCTCACGGCAGATCGGTCGCTGACCGCCGATGCGATCGAGGAATCCCTTCGCCTGGAGCCGGCCGCGGGCCGGGTCGACCGCTACGCGACCGAGGACACGCAACTGGACGACGCCCGCGTCGCCCGAGGCGACCTCGTCATCGTGTCGCTCACCGCGGCCAATCGCGATCCCTCGGCATTCGCGAACCCGGACACGTTCGATCTGCACCGGCCGATGGCGCGCTCGCACGTCGCCTTCGCCCAGGGGCCACATGCCTGCGTCGGCCTGCACCTGGCCAGGCTCGAGACGCGCGCCGCGCTCGACGCCGCACTGGACGGCTGGCCCGAGCTGCGCATCGGCAGCGGCGCGACACCACCCAGCGGTGTCATCTTCCGCAAGCCGCGGGCCCTGCCCGTCGCCTGGACTCGGCCATCTCCACCTTGACGGGGGCTCATGTGACGGACGCGCGCACGATCGTCTTCTTCCCGGAAGGTGCCTACGGGCCGACCAACAACTGCGTCGGGATCGGGCGCGTGCTGCGTGAGCGGGGCCACCGGATCGTGTTCGTGGTCGAAGGATCGTTCGCCGGGACGCTGGAGGCGCAGGGTTTCGAGGAACGGCTGATGCGCCTGGGCCCGGCGCCGGACGTGCCGGAGGTCCCGGGCCAGTTCTGGATCGACTTCATCACCGCACCGGTCTTCCGTAAGTCGACCCTTGAGCAGCTCGGTCAGTTCATCGCGCCGACGTGGCAAGCGCTGATCGACGGTGCCAAGTACGTCGACCCGCGCCTGGCCGAGATCTTCGACGAGCTCGCGCCCGACGCGATCGTCCAGGACAACGTCGTCGGCTTCCCGGCCATCGCGGCGTCCGGCCGGCCGTGGGTCCGGATCGTTTCGTGCAACCCGGCCGAACACAAGGACCCGGCCATCCCGCCATTCTCCAGCGGCTATCCGGCCGGGGATCGAACTGGCTGGGCGGCGTTCCTCGAGGAGGTGCGCCGGACGCACGCGGACATGTACTTCGATTTCGAAGCATTCTGCCGGGAGCACGGCGACGCGGGCCTGTCATACGGGCCGCTCGGTCCCGACTTCATCGCCGAATCGCCCTACCTCAACCTCTACGCCTACCCGGCGGAGGTGGACTACCGGCGCGAGCGGCCGCTCGGCCCGACCTGGCACCGCCTGGATTCGACGGTCCGCGCGACGGACACCACGTGGGAGCTGCCGGCCCAGCTTCGCGAGCGGGATGGGGCGTTGATCTACCTCTCGCTGGGGTCGCTCGGGTCAGCGGACGTCGGCCTGATGCAGCGTCTGGTGGACCTGCTGGCGACGACGGAGCACCGGGTCATCGTGTCCAAGGGTCCGCTCGCCGACGCGATCGAGCTTCACGACAATCAGACGGGGGAGGGCTTCCTGCCCCAGCCGGCCATCCTCCCCCTCGTCGACCTGGTCATCACCCACGGCGGCAACAACACGGTCACGGAGGCGCTCCACCATGGCAAACTGATGATCGTCCTGCCACTCTTCTGGGACCAGGTGGACAACGCCCAGCGGGTCGACGAGACGGGTCTCGGCCGGCGTCTCTCGACCTACGGGTTCCGCGACGAGGAGCTGACCGACGCGATCGACGAGCTCCTGGCCGACGAGCCGCTGGCGGCTCGCCTCGCCGCCATGTCCGCCCGGATCAAGGCGTCCAACGGGACCGTCCGGGCCGCCGATCTGATCGAGCGGATCGCGCTCACCGGCGAGCCGGTGGCCGCGCGATGAGCCTGACCGTGGACGAGGTCGTGGAGCGCGTTCGGGCAGACGGCGTCCGCCTGGTCCGCTTCCTGTACTGCGACCCGTCCGGCGTGATCCGGGGCAAGAACGTCCACGTCGACCGACTCGCGTCGCGGATGCGGGAGGGCGTCGGGATGACCCGCGCCCAGGATGCCGTGAACCTGCTGGAGCGACTCGTCCCGGTGGCCGGGATGGAACCGGTGGGCGAGATCCGGGTCGTGCCGGATCCGGACACCTACACGGTGCTCCCCTGGGTGGAAGGCACGGCCGGACTGCTGTGCGACCAGCTCGACCACGATTTCGTCGACTGGGGGGCGTGCACGCGCAGCTTCCTGAAGCGCGCGATCGACGCCGCCG
>JAABUN010008542.1_pt1 | contig 10408 bp, 6 predicted proteins | sample 5559311 | NCBI WGS metagenome assembly JAABUN01 (sample SAMN10711877, study PRJNA513370) | rock metagenome | isolation source: Antarctica rocks | place: Antarctica: Victoria Land, Siegfried Peak sud
ACGCGCCGCCGCCGCTGGTCATCGAGATGGCGACGAACAGGCCGGACACGATGACGCCGAGCAACAGCGCGCCGAGCGCCGCGAAGGCGTTGGCCTGCCCAGCGACCGAGTACATCACGAAATACACCACGATCGGGGCCAGCACGGGCAGCAGCGAGGGCACGATCATCTCGCGGATCGCCGCCTTGGTGACCAGCCCGACGGTGCGCGCATAGTCGGGCCGGCTGGTGCCCGCCATGATGCCGGGATCGTCGCGGAACTGGGCGCGCACATCCTCCACCACGGCGCCCGCCGCGCGGCCGACCGCGGTCATGCCCATCGCCCCGAACAAATACGGCAGCAACGCGCCCAGCAGCAGCCCGACGATGACATACGGGTTGGACAGGCTGAAATCGACCGCCAGCGTCGGGAAGAACTCGGCCAGGTCGGTCGTGTAGGCCCCGAACAGCACCAGCGCCGCCAACGCGGCCGAGCCGATCGCATAGCCCTTCGTCACCGCCTTGGTCGTGTTGCCGACCGCGTCGAGCGCGTCCGTGCGCGCCCGCACTTCGTCGTCCAGCCCAGCCATCTCGGCGATGCCGCCGGCGTTGTCGGTCACCGGGCCGTAGGCGTCCAGCGCCACGACCATGCCGGCCAGCGCCAGCATCGCGGTGGCGGCGAACGCGATGCCGATCAGGCCGGCGAGCTGATAGGCGACGATGATGCCCACGCAGATGACGAGCGTGGGCATGGCGGTCGATTCCAGACTGATCGCCAGCCCCTGGATGACGTTGGTGCCGTGGCCGGTCTCGCTCGCCTTGGCGATCGAGCGCACCGGGCGGTATTGCGTGCCGGTGTAATACTCGGTGATCCACACCAGCAGCCCGGTGACGGCGAGCCCGACCATGGCCGCCCCGAACAGGTCCCAGCCGGTGAACGGCCCAGCGCCGGCCACCACCTGGCGCTCCGCCTCGTACCCGGCCGCCTCGCGCGCGCCGCCGATGACGGCATTCATGTCGAGCAGCATGGTCGCCATGACGCCCAGGATCGCCACGGCGGACAGTCCGGCGGTGACCCAGAAGCCCTTGTAGAGAGCGCCCATGATGGACTGGCCGCGCCCCAGCCGCACGAAGAAGGTGCCGATGATCGACGTGATGATGCACACGCCACCGATCAGCAGCGGCAGGCTCATCAGCGTCAACAATCGCTCGGGCGTGTCGCGCACGAGCAGGGCGACCAGCACCATGGTGGCGCCCACGGTGACGACGTAGGTCTCGAACAGATCGGCGGCCATGCCGGCGCAGTCGCCGACGTTGTCGCCCACATTGTCGGCGATGACGGCCGGGTTGCGCGGGTCGTCCTCCGGGATGCCGGCCTCGACCTTGCCCACCAGATCCGCGCCGACGTCGGCCGCCTTGGTGAAGATGCCGCCGCCCAGCCGCGCGAAGATCGAGATCAGCGACGCGCCGAACGACAGGGCGACGAGCGCGTCCACCACGGTGCGGCTGTTGGCGGCCACGCCGTTCAGTGCGACCAGCACATAGAACAGCCCGCTGATCGCCAGCAACGCGAGGCCCGCCACCAGCATCCCGGTGATCGCACCCGCGCGAAAGGCGGTCGACAGCCCGCCCTGCAGGCTGACCCGCGCCGCCTCCGCCGTGCGCACGTTGGCGCGCACCGAGATGTTCATGCCGATGAAGCCGGTCGCTCCCGACAGCACCGCACCCAGCACGAACGCGCCGGCCGGCACCCGCCCGAGGAAGACGCCCACGAGCAGCGCCATGACCGCACCGACGACCGCGATGGCGGTGTATTGGCGGGTGAGATACGCGTTCGCCCCCTCCTGGATCGCCTCCGCGATGTCCTGCATCCGCTTCGACCCGGCCGGCTGCGCCAGCACCTGCCGGCTGGTGACGATGCCGTAGGCAACGGCGATCAGGCCACAACCCATCGCAAGCAGAACCAGTGTCATGCGTGTCCCTCCCCTGGCACCCCGGATCTGTGTCGCCCGGTGGTCGCCCTCGTTAGGCGGGAGGGTGGCGGAGTGGTGGGGAATGTCAAGCGCGGGGGGAGTCCGCGCCGCACCCTCCCCGCTGGTCCTGAGCCTGTCGAAGGACGCTCTGTCCAGCTAGCGTGAAAGGCTGAAGCAAGCCCAGGAGAGAGGCGACAATCGGAGATGGCCGGGGGCGGCGTCCTTCGACAGGCTCAGGACGAGCGGACGTCAGGTCCCTGCCGCTATGTCCGCGAGGACCGATCTCCACCACAAGCGGGCATTCGTCGAAGGGGAGGCGTCATCGCACCGCGGCCCTCAATGCTCCCAGCCCAACCGCTCCGGCAGCGCCACCTGCTGCCCGTCCAGCACCAGCCGCAGGCCGGGCTCCGCCTCCAGCCGGCCGATCGGGAGCGCGTCGTGCGCGGCGGCGGGGCGGTCGGGGGCGGTGAAGAGCAGGACATAGTCGTCGCCGGCGCTTGCCGCCTGGATCAGCGCCTCGACCGAGCCGTCGTGGGCGGCTGTCCAGGCGGCGCTGACCGGCACATCCGTCAGCGTCGCCCCGCACCCGCTCGCCGCCGCCAGCCGGGCCGCGTCGATCAGCAGGCCGTCCGACACGTCCATCGTCGCGGTGACGTGCGAGGCAACGGCTCGGCCAAGGGCGAGATGCGGGCGGGGGAAGCGGTAAGCGGCGATGGCTTGAGGCGCGCCTTCCACCCCGTCCTCACCCTCCTCCAGCAACGCCAGGCCCCAGCCCGCCTCGCCCACCGGGCCGCTCACCCACAGCGTGTCGCCCACCCGTCCGCCGACGCGCGACGGCGCTCCTCCCGGCGGCGCTCGGCCGATGGCGGTCAGTCCGAACACCCGCGCGGAGCCGTCGGGCACCCGCACCGTGTCACCGCCGATCAGCGGCATTCCATACTCATCCAGGCAGGCGGTGAGGCCGTCGAGGAAGCGCGCGTCCCACCCGGGCTCGGGGGCCAGCGGGTAGGAGAGCAGGCACCCGACCGGAGCCGCGCCCTTGGCCGCCAGGTCGGAGAGGTTGGCCGCCGCCAGCTTCCAGCCATAGCTCTCCGGCGGGTCGTCGCGACGCGCGTGCACGCCCTCCACCAGCGTGTCGTGGGTGAAGACCAAGCCGTCCAAGACCGCCGCGTCGTCCACCAACCCGCGCGCCGCCGGGTGAAGCGGCCTCGCCGTCAGCAGCCGGTGGAACTCGGCCTCCCGGCTCATCCCGCTACGTCGGGCCGCACGTCCTTGGCGATCGCGTCCAGCACGGCGTTGGCGAAGCCCTTCTCGGTCTTGTCGTAGAACGCCCCGGCGATGTCGAGATAGGCGGCGATGATCGTGGCGCGGGTGGCGTCGGGCCGGTGCGCCAGCTCCCACGCGCCGGCGCGCAGGATGGCGGCGAGCGGGCGGTCGAGGCGCGCCAAGGTCCAGCCCTTGCTCAGTTTCGCCGAGACGACGGCGTCCAGCTCCGCTTGGCGCTCGTCGACGCCCGACACGATGACATCGAACAGGTCGGCGTCGGCATCGGCATAGTCCACGCCCTCGATCTCGGAGCCGAGCCGATGGTGGTGGAACTCGCGCAGCAAGGGCCGGATGGCGGTCGGCTCCATATCGCGCTGATAGAGCGCCTGCACGGCGGCCAGCCGCGCGGCGGCGCGCGAGCGGGCGAGGAGGGTGGCCTTGGGGTTGGTCATCGGGTCAGCTCCTGGTTCCTACGCTCCCCAGAACCGTTCGCACCGAGCTTGTCGAAGTGCCGCCCTTCGTCGGGAGCCTTTGGTGCAGGAAGGAGGACGGGGCTTCGACAAGCTCAGCCCGAACGGTGGATGGGTGAGGCATCAAGACGTGTGCAGCCGCTGCGCCACCGACAGCGCGTGGGCCGGCAGGCCCTCGGCGGTCGCCAGCGCCACCGCAGCCGGGCCGATGGCGGCGAGCGCGCGCGCGTCTAGCTCCAGCACGCTGGTGCGCTTCATGAAGTCCGACACCCCCAGCCCGCTCGAAAAGCGCGCGCGCCGGCCGGTGGGGAGCACATGGTTGGGGCCGGCGACGTAATCGCCCACCGCCTCGGGCGTGTGCTGTCCCAGGAACACGGAGCCGGCGTGGCGCACCCGGTCGAACAGCGCGCGCGGGGCCTCGACGGCCAGCTGGAGGTGCTCGGGCGCGAGCCGGTCGATCAGCGCCGGGGCCTCGCCCAGCGAGCCCAGCACCAGGACGGCGCCGTGCGTGTCCCACGCCGCGCGCATGACGGCGCGGGTGGCCAGCTTGGCGATTACATCCTCGACCGCCGCGACCACCGCATCGGCGAAGAGGGCGTCGTCGGTCAGCAGGATCGACTGGCTGGTCGGGTCGTGCTCCGACTGGCTCATCAGGTCGGCGGCGATGTGGGCGGGCTCGTTGAGCCCGTCGGCGACCACCACGATTTCCGACGGCCCGGCGATCATGTCGATGCCGACCCGGCCCGCCACCTGGCGCTTGGCCTCCGCCACCCACGCATTGCCCGGCCCGGTCACGACGTCGACCGGCGCGATCCGCGCGGTGCCATAGGCGAGCGCGCCCACCGCCTGCGCGCCACCCACCCGCCAGACCTCGTCCACGCCCGCCAGCGCGGCGGCGGCCAGCACCAGCGGGTTCGCCTGCCCACCGGGCGTCGGCGTCACCACGACGAGGCGCTCGACGCCGGCCACCCGCGCGGGCACGGCGTTCATCAGCACCGACGAGGGATAGGCCGCGCGCCCGCCGGGCACATAGAGCCCCGCCGCCTCGACCGCCGACCACCTTGCTCCGAGACGCGCGCCCACATCGTCGGTCACGTCGGTGTCGACCGGCCGCTGGCGCTCGTGCCACGCGGTGATGCGGTCGTGGGCGAGCGTGAGCGCCGCGCGCAGCTCCGGGTCCAGCCCGTCGAGCGCCGCCGCGCACTCGGCCGGCTCGATCCGCCAGCCGGTCGCGTCGAGGTCGTGGCCGTCGAAGCGCTGCGTGAGGTCGGCCACCGCCGCGTCGCCCTCGGCCCGCACCCGCGCCAGGATGGCGGCGACGTCGCGCGCCACGTCGGCGTCCGACCCGCGCCGCGCCTCCACCAATTCGGTGAACCGTTCGGCGAAGTCGGCCTGCGAGGAGGACAGCCGGATCACGCCGCCGCGTCCTTATTGCGTGCCGCCCCGGCGCGCGCCGCCTCACGAAAGGCGGCGACCAGCGGCATCAGCTCGCCCGGACGGCGCTTGAGCGCGGCGCGGTTGACGATCAGCCGGGCCGACACGTCCATCACCCGCTCCGCCTCGACCAGCCCGTTCTCGGCCAGCGTGCGGCCGGTCGACACCAGGTCGACGATGCGCGTGGCGAGGCCCAGCAAGGGGGCGAGCTCCATCGCGCCGTTCAGCTTCACGATCTCGGCGGCCACCCCGCGCGCCTCGTAGTGCGCGCGCGTCAGCCGCGGGTATTTGGTCGCCACGCGCACCGGACCAAAGCGTGGGCCGGGTTCGTGCGCCAGGGCGGCGGGCACCGCAACCGACAGCCGGCAGCGCCCGATGTTGAGGTCGACGGGCGCGTAGAGCTCCGGAAAGCCGAACTCGTCCAGCACGTCGGACCCGACGATGCCGACCTCCGCCGCGCCGTGAGCCACGAAGGTGGCGACATCGAACGCGCGCACCCGGATGATCCGCCGGTCGGGCCGGTCGGTGGCGAAGGTGAGCGCGCGGCTGTCCGGATCGTCGAACTCGGCCGCCGGCACGAGGCCGGCCGCGACCATCATCGGCCGCGCCTCCTCGATCAGACGCCCCTTGGGCACGGCAAAGGTGATCGGGCGGTTCATGGACGAGCCCGCGACTTAGGGGTGGAGGACGGAGGGGGCAACCGGAGGGGAGACGGGCGGGCGCTCGCGGGCTGGCTACAACCAGCTTGCGATGGCGGACGTCGTGCTCTCGCTCTGCACCGCCGTGGACGTGCCTGTTCCGTGAGCGGTTCCACGCCGATATCGCTCCTTCGACGCATTGAACCTGGCGTCGTCGATTGGGCGGACGCTGACGCGGGACACGACCACAGACGCGTCGCCGTTGATGCGACGCGTCGAATGCGCTGGTGGATGTGATCCTGCAAAAATACGCCTGGACTTGCCCGTGGTGGACCGCAAGCGACACGCGCGGCGTTGAGTTGCGATGCAACCCGACTTTACCCCGGACGATCTTGTTGAGGCCCGGCGCTGGAACAAGAAGCTGGCGATGCTTCCCCGCTTGCGTATGGAGACCGCGCTCGGACGGGTCGCTCTGAACGCGCTGTTGCGGCTGGTCGAGATTTACCCGTCCATTCGAGGCGGCCAAACGAGCGCGACCCGTACTCTGAGAAAAATCGTGGCGCTCGATCGCCCCGTGAAGCTGCGAATATTTCGGCCTGCGGCGGAGTGCCGAGGAGTGATACTGGACCTTCACGGCGGCGGCTGGACGATCGGCAACGCCCGGATGGCCGACGGTCAGAATGCTGAGCTGGCCGCGCGGATCGGCGTCGCGGTGGTCAGCGTCGACTACCGACTGGCGCTTGCCAATCCGATCAGTGCGCTGGTGGACGACTGCGAAGCCGCGGCGGTGTGGACGATGGAACAGGCTATGGCCGAGTTCGGCACGAACCGGATCGTCGTCAAGGGTTCCTCTGCCGGCGCGCATCTCGCTGCGGCCACGCTGCTCCGACTGCGCGATCGCGGGATGCTCACCCGACACGTCGCGGGCGCAATGCTGTACTTCGGGTTGTACGACTTCGGAGGCACTGCCATGGTGCGCGCCGCCGGACCTGAAACGTTGGTGCTGCACGGGCCGACCGTGCGAGCGACCCTGTGCAAGCTGACCCCCGGAATGACCGAGGACGAACGGCGCGATCCGGCTGTCTCTCCTCTGTATGCTGACCTTTCGGGTCTGCCCCCCCGCACTGTTCGTGGTGGGCACGGAGGATATGCTGCTCGAGGACAGCGAGCGCATGGACGCACGATGGCAAGAGGCAAGCGGCAATTCCGAACTGCTCCTCGCCCCCGAGAGTCCGCACGCGTTCAACCATATGGGCACGGCAGTGGCGAGCAAGATCGAGAACTACGTTGATGCCTGGATGCTGGAACAGCTCGGAGAAGAGTCCGCGTATGCCGACGCATGTCAGACGGTATGAGCTGTGGCACCGCGCCACCCCCGCTCGCGTCGGCCAACAGTAAGAGTCGACAGGAAAACAGCTGGTCGACGATATGCGTCAGGCGGCCGCGTTTGGATGGCTCTCGGCGGCCAAGCTGCTCACGCAGGCGTTCCATCGAATGGCCGCTGTAATCGGTCTGGTTCTCACCTAATCGGTTGGTAAGCAGACATTCGGCCCTCGGCCAGCTTACGAGAGCCGCGCGTGGCCCGACGGGTCGGTTCTGGCACCAGCCATCGTCAGGGTTTTTCGCGGTTCGTGAAGCCTCGGAACATGGTGTGACACGAGGCCCGCTTGTGTAACCCGATTTGTCGCCGCACCAAGTTTGAAAGTGGGTCGGAAGCAGCCAGAGTCTGTCAGCCTATCGTCCCCCTCTGGACCCCCAGCCCTCGCCCCGCCACAACACCGCCGTGCGCGCCTTTGCGACCCTTCTCGATCGGCTGATCTACACGCGGTCGCGCAACGCCAAGCTGGCGCTGATCGCCGAGTATCTGCGCGCCACGCCCGATCCGGACCGGGGCCTCGCGATGGCGGCGTTGACCGGAGAGCTCGACTTTCCGGCGGTCAAGTCGTCCACGATCCGCGCGATGGCGATGGAGCGGGTCGATCCCGTGCTGTTCCAGCTCTCCCGTGACTTCGTCGGCGACACGGCGGAGACGACGGCGCTGATCTGGCCCGACCGCGACGGCGTGGCCAAGGCGGACATCGCGCTGTCCGCCGCCATCGCCGCGCTCCACGCGATGAACCGCCGCACCGCGCCCACCGAACTCGCCGAACTGATGGATCGGTTGGAGGAGCATGAGCGGTTCGCTCTCCTCAAGATCGCCACCGGGGCGATGCGGATCGGGGTGTCGGCGCGGCTCGCGCGCACCGCGCTGGCCCAGGCGTTCGACACCGATCTCGACCGGGTGGAGGAGCTGTGGCACGTGCTGCGCCCGGCCTACACCGAGCTGTTCGCCTGGCTCGACGGCACGGGGCCGGAGCCGCGCGCGGACCATCTGCCGGTGTTCCGCCCGTTCATGCTCGCCCACCCGCTGGAGGACACGGTCGTCGACCTGGCCGACTATGTGGCCGAGTGGAAGTGGGACGGCATCCGGGTGCAGCTGGTCCATGTCGACGGCCAGACGCGGCTCTACAGCCGCACCGGCGACGACATCACCGCGAGCTTCCCCGACGTTGCCGCCGCCTACACGCGGCCCGGCGCGCTCGACGGCGAGTTGATGGTGCGCGGCGACGCGCAGGGCGGCGAGGAGGGCGGGGCCGCCAGCTTCAACGCGCTGCAACAGCGGCTGGGGCGCAAGTCGGTGACCAGGGCGATGCTCGACGAGGCCCCCGCCTTCGTGCGGCTGTACGACGTGCTGGTGGACGGCTGCGACGACCTGCGCGCGGCTCCGTGGACGGAGCGGCGCGCGCGGCTGGAGGCGATCGTGCCCCAGCTGCCGGCCGACCGCTTCGACCTGTCGGCGATTGTCGACGCGGGGGACTTCGCGGAGCTCGGCCGCATCCGCGACGGCGCACGCGATGCGGCGATCGAGGGCATGATGCTGAAACGCCGCGACTCCCCCTATGTGAACGGCCGGCGCGCGGGGCTGTGGTACAAGTGGAAGCGCGATCCGCTGACCGCCGACTGCGTCATGATGTACGCCCAGCGCGGCTCGGGCCGGCGCTCGTCCTACTACTCCGACTACACCTTCGGCTGCTGGACCGAGGAGGGCGAGCTGACGCCGGTGGGCAAGGCCTACAGCGGCATCACGGACGAGGAGTTGCGCCAGCTCGACAAGTTCGTGCGCCACAACACGACCAAGCGCTTCGGCCCGGTGCGCGAGGTCAAGAAGGAGCTGGTGCTGGAGATCGCGTTCGATTCCATCCACGTCTCGGCGCGGCACAAGTCGGGCGTCGCCATGCGCTTTCCGCGCATCCACCGCATCCGCACCGACAAGCCGGCGGCCGAGGCGGACCGGCTGGCGACGTTGGCGAAGCTGGTGACCTGACTCCGGTTTGGACGGGGCGGTGGCCGGATGGTTAACGCGATGGTGACCAACGCAGGTTAGCCTCTGTGTTATGGCCGAGCCGCCCCCTTCGACGGAACTCAAGCGGCCGCTGTGGCGGCGCATCCTGTTCGCGCCGCTGCTGATCGCGACCGCCGTGGCGGTGCTGTTCGGGGTGGTCCAGCCCGTGCCGTTCGATTCGGTGCTGCGCCAGGTCCAGTCGGAGCTGCAGCCGCTGAAGGCGTCGGGCCGGATCGTCATCGTGGACACGCCGCATGGCGGCGAGCGGTCGGGCGCTCAGGACCGGCTGGCCGATGCGCGGCTGTTGACCGCGCTCCACCGCTACGCCCCGGCGGAGGTGTTCGTCGAGAAGCCTTATTTCGATCTCGTCGATCCGGTCGCGGATGGCGCCTTGGCCGAGGCGATCGACAGCTGGGGCGACCGCATCGTGCTGGCGGCGAAGACACGCTCGACCTCCGTTGAGGACGATCGGGCCGTCCAACGGCCTCCGCCACTGTTCACCCGCTCGGCGCGCATCGGAAACACCGCCTATATCGCTGGGCCGTTCGGAATGACCGATACGGCTCCTTTTGCCCGAGCGGTGAGCGGACGCGCGGAACCATCCTTCGCTGCGCTGATGGCCCACCGTTTCGGACCGGTCGACACCAATTTTCTCCTCGATTTGCGGATCAATCCATCGACGATCCCACATCAGAACGCCATCGTGCTGATCAAAGGAAAAGTGCCGCCGTCCGCTATCGCTGGGAAGGTGCTCATCATCACGGGAGTGTCAGCTCCTGGTGAGGGTCCTCGCCTGCCTGTTTACGGTATAGTCTCACAGACAGACGTGCATGTGCTGGCAGCCGAGACGTTGCTGCGCGGAATGCCTGTTAATCTGGACTTCGCGCCCCTGCTCTTCGCTTTTCTGCTTGCGGAAGGCGTCATCCTCCGCGCCGGAGTGCGGCCGCGGATGGCCGATCGCGGGCGGATCGTGCTCGCGATCGTCCTGGTCGGGGCGGCTGCGGTGGCGCGGCTGTGGCTCATCAACCTGGACGTGACGCCGGCGCTCGTCGCGCTGATGACGGTCTCCGGGATCGTGGGTTGGCACCGCAGGAAGGCGCGCGCCGAGCAGACCAATGCGCGGTCGGGCCTGCCGAACATGACTGGCTTTCGGCGGACCCGGGTGCCGGACGGGTGCGCGGTCATCGTCGCACGCATCACGCGCTTCGATGAGACGATCATGGCCGTTCCGCCCGATCGGCACGGCGACTTCGCGCGCGCCGTCGCC
>JAABUN010008543.1_pt1 | contig 10408 bp, 8 predicted proteins | sample 5559311 | NCBI WGS metagenome assembly JAABUN01 (sample SAMN10711877, study PRJNA513370) | rock metagenome | isolation source: Antarctica rocks | place: Antarctica: Victoria Land, Siegfried Peak sud
CACGCGGGCCATCGCGGCCAGTCCGTCCGGGGTGTGGTGCGGCTCGACGTGCATAGCGACCTCCTGCCGGGGAGGTCACAATAGCGGCCGAGCCGCCCGCCGGGAAGAAACTACCTGGGAGCCGTATAAGACCCACCGACGATCGTCGGTGGGCTTTCGGGGTTCGCGGATCGCCCTACACTTCGGTTACGTCGTCCATCAGCGACATCGCCACCACCTCACGGCGGGCGACCAGTACCCGCTTGCGGTTCCGCTTGATGCCGGTGGCGACCGACGCGGCGACGTAGTTCTCCCGGCTGGTGTCGGTGTCGCGCAGGTCGTGCAGGTCGGCGTTCTTGAGTTCGTAGAACGTCTCGTCCATCCGGACGAGGGTGCCGAGGCAGACGTACTCCGACGAGAAGTCGAGGACGACCTTGTGGTTGAGGAAGTCGTCAGTCATGGGAGGCGCTCCGGGGGTGGGCCGGCCCGTTAGTGTAACCGCGGGGAGCGCCCTACACCATCGCCCCGGCCAGGTGGCCCGTACTCCAGGCGCTCTGGAAGTTGTACCCGCCGATCCACCCGTCGAGGTCGAGGACTTCGCCGGCGAAGTACAAGCCCGGGTGCCGCTTGCTCCGCATCGTCCGGGAATCGACCTCGTCGAGGGCCACGCCGCCGGCCGTCACTTCGGCCTTTTCGTAGCCGAGGGTGCCGCGGACCGGCAGCCGCAACCGCTTGACGGCGGCGACGGTCCCCTGCTGCTCGCTCTTGCTGAGGGCCGCGGCGCGGCGGTCGAGGGGCAGACCGACGAGGGCGAGGAGTTGATCGCACACCCGCCGCGGCAGCTTGTCGGCCAGCACGCCGGCGAGGTGCTTCTTCCCCTGGGCGGCCGGTTCGGTCCGGACCCAGTCGGCGAACGCCGGTTCGGGCGTGCCGGGGAGCAAATCGACTTCGAGCGACAACTGGTTCGGCGTCCCGTGGCCGCTCACGGCCCGGCTGACATCCAGCGCGACGGGGCCGCTCAGCCCGAAGTGGGCGAACAACAGCGACCCGCGCCGGCCGGCGAGCGACTTGTTCGCCGGGTCGATGACCTTCACCCCCACGTCCGGGAGCGTCACCCCACTCAACTCTTTGACCCAGTCAGCCTGCACCGTCACGGGTACGAGTGACGGCCGGGTGCGGACGATGGTGTGGCCGAACTTCGCGGCGAACTGGTAGCCGTCGCCGGTCGTCCCACACCCCGGGTACGACAGCCCGCCGGTGGTGACGACGACCTTGTCGGCGGTAAAGGTGCGTAGGGCCGTGGCCACCGCGAACCCGCCGCCTGACCGGGCCGCCACGTCGAGGACGGGGGTTTGGGCGTGCAGCGTCGCCCCGCTGCGGGCCAGGCGTTGCAACAGAGCGTTCAACACGTCGAGGGCGCGGTTGCTGACGGGGAAGACTTTGCCCGTCTCCTCGACCTTGGTGGCGACGCCTTCGCCCTCGAAGAAGTCGATGGTGTCGCGGACGCCGAAGTGGGCGAGCGGGCCGTGCAGAAAGCGACCGTTGGGGCCGAACGCCTCGACCACCCCGCGGGCGTCGCAGTCGTGGGTGATGTTGCACCGGGTGCCGCCGGACATGAGGATTTTCACCCCCGGCTTCTTGCCCTTCTCCAGCACCAACACACGGCGGCCGCGGTCGGCCGCGTGCAGACCGGCCATGAGGCCGGCCGCCCCGCCGCCGATGATGATCGCGTCGTAGTCGGTACTGGACATGCGGGCATTGTAGCGGGGGCCGAAGCAACCTCACCCCCCGGCCCCCTACTCCGACGCGGAGAGGGGGAGCAGGTCGTGGCGGGCCACGAACGGGCTGCGAGCCGGATGCGACAACACCCCCAACTCCTTGCCCCTCTCCGCGTCGGAGAGGGGGCCGGGAGGTGAGGTTGCTTCGGCCGCTTCCACTCCATACCCTGCCCCCGTCCCGAAGCCTCCGCGCCGAGTCCCCGAATGAACGACAGCATCCTGTCCGTGACCGCCCGCGAAATCCTCGACAGCCGCGGCAACCCGACGGTCGAAGTGGACGTGCAGACGGTCGACGGGGTGATCGGCCGGGCGGCCGTCCCGAGCGGGGCCAGCACCGGGGCGCACGAGGCCGTCGAACTCCGCGACGGCGACAAGAAGCGCTACGGCGGCAAGGGGACGCTCAAGGCCGTCGACAACGTGACCCGCCTGATCGGCCCGGCCCTCGAAGGGCACGACGTGTTCGACCAGGCCGGCATCGACCGGGCCATGCTCGGCCTGGACGGCACGCCGAACAAGGCCAAGCTCGGCGCGAACGCCATCCTCGGCGTGTCCCTCGCCGCCGCCCACGCCGCCTCCGGCGTCGCCAATTTGCCGTTGTATAAGTACGTCGGCGGCGTCAACGCGACGGTGCTACCCGTCCCCCTGATGAACGTGCTGAACGGCGGCAAGCACGCCGACAACACCATCGACTTCCAGGAGTTCATGATCGTCCCGGTCGGGGCGAAGACCTTCCGCGACGCCCTCCGCACCGGCGCGGAAGTGTTCCACAGCCTCAAGAAAGTCCTGCACGACAAGGGGTTGAACACGGCCGTCGGCGACGAGGGCGGGTTCGCCCCGAACATCGCCACGCCGGACGAGGCGTTGGCGATGCTCTCGACCGCCATCGAAAAAGCCGGGTACAAGGTCGGCGACGACGTGGCCTTCGCCCTCGACCCGGCCTGCACCGAGCTATTCGAGGAAGCCAAGCACAAGGGCAAGGACGGCTACTGCTTCTTCAAGAGCAACCCGGACCGCGTCATTTCGACCGACGAGATGATCGACCTGTGGGCGACGCTGGCGGCCAAGTACCCGATCGTCAGCATCGAGGACGGCCTCGCCGAAGACGACTGGGCCGGCTGGAAGAAGCTCACCGCCAGGCTCGGCGGCCAGATGCAACTCGTCGGCGACGACCTGTACGTGACCAACACCACCCGCCTCAAGCGCGGCATTGCCGAGCAGTGCGGGAACAGCATCCTCGTGAAAGTGAACCAGATCGGCACCCTGACCGAAACCCTCGACGCCGTCCAGACGGCGATGCGGAACAAGTTCACCGCTATCCTCAGCCACCGCAGCGGCGAGACCGAGGACACGACCATCGCCGACCTGGCCGTGGCGACCAACTGCGGCCAGATCAAGACCGGGTCGGCCAGCCGCACCGACCGCATCGCCAAGTACAACCAGCTCTTGCGCATCGAAGAACAGCTCGGGCCGGCGGCCGTCTACGGGGCCGAATTGGTCCGCAGGTAACCGCCCATGCCGACGCTGTTGAGCGACCCGTCGACCCTCACCTACGTACTGCTCGGCCTGATCGCCGCCGCGGCCGGGTTCGCCTGGGTGCGTAGCCGGACCCGTACCAGCCTGCGGGTTTTTGCCGCGTTGGTGGGGCTGGTCGGGGTGGTGGCCCTGGTCGATTATCTGGCCGAAAGCCCGCGCGAGGAAGCCGTGCGGCGGGTGCGGGCGATGGGCGATGCGGCCAACCGCCGCGACTGGCCGGGGGTCGCCGGACACATGTCCGAAGCGTTCAAGTATGGCGACCGGACGAAGGCAACGTTCCGCGATGCCGCCGACCGGGAGTCGAAGCGGTGGAACGCGACCGTCTCGTTCGGTACGTTCGACCGGGACCAAGTCGTCGACCTACCGGATGGCGGAGTGAGGATCGGCTTCGTCGGCAAGATCAGCTCGCCGCAGGCCGCCCAGTCGCTGTTCACCTACGTCGAGGCGACCTTCGGCCGTGACCCGGACGGGCAGTTGCGGATGCGGGCGGTCAAGTTCTTCGACTACATCCAGCGGTCGGCTGAACTGAAGTTGCTCGACCAATGATCGCGCCCCCGATGATCGAACTGAACGGCGTCTCGAAGGAGTACGGCCCGACCGTCGCCCTCCGGCCGACCACCCTGGCCTTCGCCCGCGGCCAGGTGACGGCGCTGCTCGGCCCGAGCGGCTGCGGCAAGTCGACGCTGCTCCGCCTGATCCTGGGCCTCCTGTGGCCGACCCGCGGCGAGATCGCCATCGACGGCCGGCCGCTGAACCCGGCCACGGTCACGTCCGTTAGGCACCGGACCGGGTACGTCGTCCAGGAGGGCGGCCTGTTCCCCCACCTGACGGCCCGCGAGAACGTCACACTGCTCGCCGGCCACCTGCACAAACCCCGTGATGAAACCAACGCCCGCGTGACGGAACTGGCTGCCCTGGTTCGACTTCCGGCGGACCTACTCGACCGCTACCCGGCCGAATTGTCCGGCGGCCAACGCCAGCGCGTCGGGCTGATGCGTGCCCTCGTGCTCGACCCGCCGGTGCTGCTCCTCGACGAGCCGATGGGGGCGCTCGACCCGTTAGTCCGGGCCGACCTGCAGGCGGACCTGCGCGGCATCTTCCGCCGGTTGCAAAAGACCGTCGTCCTGGTCACCCACGACTTGCGCGAGGCGGCGATTCTGGCCGAAAACGTGGTCCTCATGGCCGACGGGGCGGTCGTCCAGCGCGGCCCGCTCGCCGAGTTGGAAGCGGCCCCGGCGACGCCGTTCGTGACGCGGTTCCTCGACGCCCAGCGCGGGGTGCCGGCGTGACCCGGTTACCGTTGTTATTGTTTCTGACCCTCGCCGGCTGCGGCCCGGCCGGGGGGACTCGGGTCGGGTCGAAGGCCGACAGCGAGTCGGTCGTCCTCGGGGAACTGGCGCGGTACCTGACCGGCACCGGCGGGGCACTGGCGGGGCACCGGCGTGAACTGGGCGGAACCGCCGTGTTGTGGGACGCCCTGCGGGCCGGGCAGATCGACGTGTATCCCGAGTTCACCGGCACACTCGCCTTCGGTATCATCCACGACCCGGCCATGACCGACCTTGACCGACTCAAGACCTATCTTGACGGGCAAGGCCTTGGCATGACACCGCCCCTGGGGTACGAGAACAACTACGCGATCGGCGTCCCGGCCGCGACCGCCGACCGGCTCGGGCTGGCGACCATCTCCGACCTGGCGAAGCACCCGGACCTGCGCCTCGGCCTCAGCACCGAGTTCACCCGCCGCGAGGACGGCTGGCCGGCGCTCAAGCGGCACTACGCCCTGCCGCAGGCCGCCCCCCGGCCGCTCGAACACGCCATCGCCTACCAGGCGATTGCGACCGGGCAGATCGACGCGACCGACGTGTACACGACCGACGCCGAGATCGACCGCTATCACCTCCGGGTGCTTGCCGACGACCGGGCGTTCTTCCCCAAGTATGCGGCCATTTACCTGTACCGCAAGGAGTGGGCGGCCGCGAACCCGACGGCACTGGCCTCCCTCGAACGGCTGGCCGGCAAGCTCGACGTGCCGAGTATGCGGGCGGCCAACGCCCGGACGCTGGCGAAGGAACCCGAGGCCCGGACGGCGGCCGGCCTGCTCCGCGACCGCCTCGGCGTCGAGGTGACGGCCGCCGAGGAGTCGCGCGGCCGGCTGCTGCTCAAATACACCGGGCAGCACCTGGCCCTGGTGGCGGTATCGCTGGGCGCGGCGGTCGTCGTGGCCATCCCGTTAGGCGTCCTGGCCGCCCGCCGGCCGCGGCTCGGCCAGGTGGTCGTCGGCTTTGCCGGGCTGGTGCAAACAATCCCTTCGCTGGCCCTGCTCGTCATCCTCGTGGCCGTGCCGATCGTCGGCGGTTTGGGGCCGCGGCCGGCGGTGATCGCCCTGTTCCTGTACAGCCTCCTACCGATCGTGCGGAACACGGCCGCGGGGCTGGCCGACATCCTGCCGGCGTTGCGGGAGGTGGCCGACGGGTTAGGCTTGAGCGCGTGGGCCAAGCTCCGGCGCGTGGAACTGCCGCTGGCGAGCCGGTCGATTTTGGCCGGGGTCAAGACGGCGGCGGTCATCAACATCGGCACGGCGACGCTCGGGGCGCTGATCGACGCCGGCGGCCTCGGGGTGCCGATCCAGCAGGGGCTGCGGACCAACGACCGCGAGTGGATTCTGCTCGGGGCGCTGCCCGCCGCCGGCCTGGCACTGCTAGCCCAGGGGGTGTTCGGCCTGGCCGAGCGGTGGGTCGTGCCGCGGGGGCTGCGCCTCGTCCCCACTCGTTAGGCAGGGCACCGACCGTGCTGGTCATCCGCGGGACGGAAGTCGCCGATACGTTCGCCGAGGCGTTCCCGATGACGGCCACTCGCGTCGTCGTGACGGCGGCCACCGGGCACTGGGCGCGGGTCGCCGCGGCGGCCGCCACCGGGTACGCGGCGTCGGTCATCGGGTGCGACGCCGAGGCGGGCATCGAGCGAGACCTGACGGCCGCCGAGACGCCCGACGGCCGGCCGGGGGTGAGCCTGTTGTTCTTCGCATTCAGCCGGGATGCGCTGCAGAAAGCCGTGGTCAACCGCGTCGGCCAGTGCGTCCTGACGTGCGCCACCACGGCGTGCTATGCGGGCCTGCCGGCGGGGGACAAGAGCATCGCCGTCGGCGGGAACTTACGCTACTTCGGGGACGGCCGGCAAGTGAGTAAATTGCACGGCGGCCGGCGGTTCTGGCGGCTGCCGACCATGGACGGCGAGTTCCTGTGCGAGGACCGGTTCGGCACCGTCAAGGGCGTCGCCGGCGGCAATTTCATCGTGTTAGGCGAAACGGCGGAAGTGACGCTCGCCGCGACCGAGGCGGCGGTGGCCGCGTGCCTGACGGTGCCGGGGGTGATCGCCCCGTTCCCCGGCGGGGTGGTCCGGTCCGGGAGCAAAGTCGGCAGCCGGTACCAGGCGCTCAAGGCCAGCACCAACGACGCCTACTGCCCGACCCTGCGCGGGGTGACCGCGTCGGAGTTGCCGGCCGGGGCGAACGCGGCCTACGAGGTCGTGCTGGACGGCCTCGACCTAACGGCCGTCGAGGAGGCGATGCGGCGCGGCATCCGGGCGGCCTGCGGGCCGGGCATCGTGCGGGTGACGGCCGGGAACTACGGTGGCAAGCTCGGCCCCCACCACCTGCACCTGCACCCGATCCTGGCCGGGGGCGGGTGACCGATGCTGACGCTCACCCTGCACACCCCGCCCCCGGTCCCGGTCGAACTCTCCGGCGTCGTCCCGGACCGCATTCACACCTTGAACGTGGATGAAATCGCCCGGCTGCTGGTGCTGTGCGGCAACCGCACGGAGCCGCTCGGGGCGTTCTTCGCCGCCGCCGGCGACCCGTCCGACGCGGCCTTCGCAATCGTCGGCGACTGTTCCCGCGTCAAACACATCGGGGCCGGCATGGCGGCCGGCACGCTGACCGTCGCCGGGCCGGCCGGAATGCACGCCGGGGCCGGGATGACGGGGGGGACGCTAACCATCGACGGGGACGCCGGCGACTGGCTCGCGGCCGAACTCCGGGGCGGCACCGTGCGGGTGCGGGGCGACGCCGGCGGCCAGTGTGCCGCAGCCTACCGGGGGAGCCGGCACGGGCTACGCGGCGGGGTCGTCGTCGTCGATGGCAACGTCGGGGCGGAAGCGGGCTTGCTCATGCGGCGTGGGATTCTAGTCGTCGGCGGCGGCACCGGCGAGTTCGCCGGGGCGTCGATGATCGCCGGCACGTTGGTCGCGGCCGCCGTCGGCCGGCACGCCGGGGCCGGGATGAAGCGGGGTACGCTGGTCGTCGGCGAGGCACCCGACTGGCCGCCGGGGTTCCGGTTCAGTTGCGTGTATCAGCCCGCGTACCTCGGCCTGCTGGCGGCGTGGCTGCGGGGGCTGGACGCGCCGGTGCCGGCCGGGCTGGGCACGCGGCCGGTCCGCTGCTACCGGGGGGACATCGTCCACGGCGGCGACGGCGAGGGGCTGGTCGGGTGACCCTGTTACCGCCGCTCGGCCACGCTCCGCAGCCACTCGGGCGGCAGCTCGAACGCCTGCCCGGGGGTCAGCCCCAGGGTGCGGATCAGGTCGCCGGCCCGTACCCCCGCCCCGGCCAGGCTGGCCGCCCCGCCGGCCACGAGGGCGGCGCTGGCGGCCGGGCCGGTCAGGGTTGCGCCGCCGACGGCGACCCGGCCGGGGGCGGTCAGGTCGGGCTTGATCCGCAGGGCCACGCCGGGGCCGCCGCCGGTCGGGCCGACGGACGGACGGCCCGGGTCCGGGGTCGCGCCGATCGTCAGGACCGCCGGGCTGTCGCCGGGGATGCCGACGCCGGCCGTCGGGGTGGCGTAGGTGGCGAACGTGATGGTCCCCTGGGCCGCCGTCGCCGCGTCGGCCGGGCCGACGACGATGCGCGGGGAGACCTCGAACCGGGGGCGCTGGGACGACAGCAACCCCTCGGCCGCCGGCGCGACCTCGACCCGCAAGGCGTAGACCCCGGCCGCGGGGAGCGTCGCTTCGAGCGTCTGCTCGTAGGCGGCCGAGCCGGGGGTGCGCAACAGGCGGATGGCCGGGCCGGCGAGCGCCGGGGCGTCGGCGAACTCGTCGCTGGCGAGGGTCTTGCCGGCCGGGTCGAGTTGCCGCAGTAGGCGGGGGCGGATGACGAGGGCGGGCGACTCGCTCGGCACGCCGTCCGGGGGGAGGGGTTCGCGCCACTGGACGGTGACCCGCACCTTCGCCCCCGCGGGCATCGCGGCCGGGTCGGCGGCCCCCGCGGGGGTGAACGTCAGGAAGTTCAACTCCCGCGACCACCGGCCGGCCGGGACGGGCGAGTCCGGCGGGGCGAACTCCATGACGCCATTCTGGTCGGCGTCCAGGAGCGCGCCGGCCCACGCCGTGCCGGCCGACGCCCCGGCCGCCTGCACCCAGACAGGACGCTCCGGCCGGAGGGCCGTGCGGCGGCGGCTGAGGCGGTCCGGCGGGGGGGTCAGGTTGGCTTCGAGAAACCGGCTCAATTCACTCAATCCGTCCTGCGGGTAGCCGGCCGACCACGTCAACGTGTTGACGACGACGGCCGCCTGGCGGAGGCCGTCCAGCCCGGCCTTGAGTGCCCGCAGCCGGTCGCCGGCCGCGGCCAGGGCGGCCTCGTCGGCCTGGAGTTGGCTGAACGCCGCGTCGGCCGCCGCGACCCGGGCCGGGCCGGTCGCGTCGTCCGACAGGTCGGCGAGCGCCCGGGTGCGCTCGGCCTCGACGGCCCGCCGGCGGACGGCGAGCAGGTCGCGGCGGACGCCGAGTTCGACGACGCGCGCCTGCTGCGCCTCGGAGTAGGTCGGGTCGCCGGTGGCGGCCCGGGCGACGGTCAGCACCTGATGCAGGGAAGACGGGTCGACGCGGACGAGTACCAAGGCCGCCCGCGGGGCCGCCAGCCGGGCCAGTTGCGCCGCCGGGGTGCCGACCGACGGCCCGGCCGGGGCCGGGGCGGGGACGAGGTTCGGGTCGAGTTCGGCCGTCAGGTCGAGGAGTCTGGCGTCGGCGGGCAGCCCGGGGCCGGCGAAGTCCGGGGCGATGACGACGATGGTTCTCCCGTCCCCCTGGTAGCCGGCGCGGTGCAAGTCGGCCAGCCGCGACGCGGACAGCCATGCGGCCGGGTCGGTGCCGCCGCCCCCGGACGCGATGTTGGCGGCAACGACGCCCGGCTGGGGCAGCCGGACCGCCCGCACCTCGGGGTTCGCGGCCAGGGCGGCGACATCGTCCGGCCGAGCCACGCGAATGCTGACGACCGGGCCGACCAGGCCGTCGATGCTCGTCCCGACGGCGCTGGTGCGGAGCCGGTTGCGGAGGTCGGTCCACCCGGCCGCCGGGTCGCCGAACAGGACCAGTTCGACCCGGACCGGCTTGCCGGCGCTGGCCGGGTCGGAGGCGGCCGCCACCACGCCCGGGGTCAATTTCGTGGCGGCCGGGGCGAACGCCGGCGGCAGGGGCGGGGCGGCCGGCGGGAGGACCGCCGCCGGCAGGTCGGGGAGGACTTCCACCAGGCGGACGGGCAGGACGTTGCGGAACGGGGCCGGCAACTGGTCGAGCGGGACCGCCGGGGCGAACCACCCGGCCGGCTGCGTCCGCAGGTCTTTGAGCAGCGTGAATAGATTGCCGGCCGGTACGGTGCCGCGCAGGGCGGTGAAGCCGGCGTGGTCGTAGCCGACGGCCTCGCGGAAGCCGAGGAAGCCGAGGTGGCGGGCCGTCTGGCGGTGCAGCTCGCGCTGCGGGGTCCGGTCCAGCCCGGCGGGGAGGGCGAGGCGGATTTCGACCGGCTTCGTCGCGTCGGCCGGGAGGTCGTACCCGGCCGGGGCGAGCAGGATCGTTCGGACGAGCGGGTCGGCGGCGGCCCGGCGGGCGTTGGCGGCGGGGATGGTGCCGGCCAGCCGGTCGGCCGTCGGGTCGAACAGGTCGAGGTCGGCGTCCTCCCGCGGCGTCTCGACGAAGCCCAGGGCCTTCAGCCCGCCGGTCAATGCCCGGTAGTCGATGATGCGCTCCTCGGGGCCGGTCCGGGCCTGGTAGCGCAAGTAGATGTTGTACTTCTCGGGCGGGGCCGGCGTGGCGACCTGGCCGGACGCGGGGCCGGCCAGGCA
>JAABUN010008545.1_pt1 | contig 10400 bp, 11 predicted proteins | sample 5559311 | NCBI WGS metagenome assembly JAABUN01 (sample SAMN10711877, study PRJNA513370) | rock metagenome | isolation source: Antarctica rocks | place: Antarctica: Victoria Land, Siegfried Peak sud
GTTTCACACCAAATCTTACTGCCTTTTTTATTTATATAATCCCATCTTAGTATCTTTTCTTCTTATAAAACCCTTATCCACAAGCACAGCAAATAACATCGAAAAAACTACCGGACTATTGAAATGAGAAAGGCAGCATATTTTATCCAACAAGCTTGTTTCAAATACAACCAAAAGAATTTGTAAAGGCTAAAAAACTGGCAAGGCCAATAACAGTAAGCGAGTTTGAAGTTGATAGCGATGAATGGACAAAACTTTGTGACGAAGACAAAGGCGTTCGCCTGCTTGAAGGGGGTAAAAAACTAATACAAAAGGATTATGATTATTACGACAGTGAGTTATGTAAGTTCATAACAAAAGACTGGCAAAAAGTAAATAAACTGTTTCAGCAATACTATAGCACAGCAAAGGAAACAACCGGCGATGCATTTTTAATATGGCGGTTAAACAAGTTGATTGAAGAAGGTAAAGTTGAAATGCAGGGAGACATGCGAAATATGAAAGAGTTTGAAGTGAAGTTGAGTGGATTGAAAAGTGATAAAGAGTTAAACTCAATAGAAATTATGGAGTAAATTTGTTTTAAATTTTACAGATGAAGAATTACCAGTTTATTGCACAGGTGCAACAGGATAAGGAAACAGGTTTGTATATTGGTATTATTCCAAATTTGCCGGGAGCACATACTCAGACACCTACTCTGGATGAATTGAATATAAATCTGAAAGAGGTAATAACATTATGCCTCGAAGAAATGAATGAGGATGAATTGGCTTCTATCCCTGAGTGGGTAAGTTTTCAAAACATATCTGTGGCGGTATGAGCAGTCTGCCAATAGTTACTGCAAAAGCATTAGAAAAAATATTGTTTATGCTTGGCTTTAATATGGTAAGACAAAAAGGAAGTCATGTTTTTTACAGGCATCCCGATGGTCGTTACACAACCATTCCACACCACAGCAGCATTGGATATAAGTCGCCCTTTGCTTAGAAGTATACTAAAAGAAATTAATGTTTCTATTGAAGAGTTTGGGGAATTTATAAAGCAAATTTGAATTTTCCAAAGTTTTACCTTGAATAGAGTAACAGCCACAATATGATAGGGCAGTGAATTTGAACATTGAGCATTGAACATTGAGCATTGAACATTGATTATTGAGTGTTTAATATCACAACTTTAAACTGTTTAAATGTCAACAACTATAAGCGCATTAGATTTAACCAATAACGAAAGCGGTGTAACAGGCCAGTACAAAAACTGGTTTCTCGATTATGCGTCTTACGTAATTTTAGAAAGAGCCGTGCCGGCAGTTGAAGATGGATTAAAACCGGTTCAACGCCGCATATTACATGCAATGAAGGAGATGGATGATGGCCGCTTTAATAAAGTTGCAAACATCATCGGGCAAAGCATGCAATACCATCCGCATGGTGATGCATCTATTGGTGATGCATTGGTGAACATGGGTCAGAAAGAATTATTGATTGAAACACAGGGCAATTGGGGTGATGCTTCAATAGGCCTTGAGTCTGCTGCCCCACGATATATTGAGGCCAGACTTAGCAAGTTTGCACTCGATGTAGCATTTAATGCAAAAACAACTGAATGGCAATTAAGTTACGATGGCCGCAAGAACGAGCCTGTTACGCTTCCGATGAAGTTTCCGTTGCTGCTGGCACAGGGAGCAGATGGAATTGCAGTTGGTCTTTCAACTAAAATTTTACCTCACAATTTTTGTGAGCTGATTGAGGCTTCCATTAAATACCTGAAAGGAAAAAAGTTTGAGATATATCCGGACTTTCAATCCGGCGGAATGATTGATATAGAAAGCTACCACGAAGGCAAGCGAGGCGGCAAAGTAAGGGTTCGGGCAAAGATTGAAGAGCTGGATAAAAAGACTTTGGTTATTAAAGATCTTCCGTATGGCGTTACCGTTGCCAGCTTGTGCGATAGCATTGTAAAAGCTAACGACCACGGAAAGATCAAAATAAAAAAAGTAACAGATACCACAGCAAAGAATGTTGAAATTATAATTGATCTTGCTCCCGGTGCGTCGCCCGATATAACCATTGATGCATTGTACGCCTTCAGCGATTGTGAAGTAAGCATTTCACCCAATGCTTGTGTTATCATTGAGCAAAAGCCGCACTTCATTACTGTTACTGAACTGCTGAAAGTTTCGGCAGAAAACACCAAAGCTTTATTAAGAAAAGAACTCGAAATAAGGCTCGGCGAACTTCAGGATAAATGGCATTATACTTCGCTGGAGAAGATTTTCTTTGAAGAAAAAATATACAAAGAGCTTGAAAAAAAACATGAAAGCTGGGAGGTTGTATTGGTTGCCATTGAAAAAGCTTTTGTTCCGTTTATAAAAAAACTAAGACGCGAAGTAACAAGAGAAGATGTTTTAAAGCTTACCGAAAAACCTGTTCGCAGAATTTACAGATTAGACATTGATGAACTTAATAATCAAATCCAAAATATTGAAGATGAAATAACGCAGGTGAATTTTAATTTAAGTAATCTTACCGATTATGCTGTTGCTTATTACGATGGGCTTTTAAAAAAATACGGTAAAGGCAAAGAACGTAAAACTGAGATAAAGCCTTTCGACATTATAACCGCTAAGTCCGTTGCTGTAGCAAATACAAAAGTTTACATGAACCGGGCAGAAGGTTTTATTGGAACCGGTTTAAAAAAAGATGAACTGATTGCGGAATGCTCGGATCTCGATGACATTATTGTCATTACAAAAACAGGGCGAATGAAAGTTGTGCGTGTTACCGATAAAGTATTTGTAGGTAAGGACATTATGTACGCAGCCGTTTTTCAAAAGAACAACGACCGCATCACTTACAACATGATCTATGTTGATGGTGCAAGTGGAATTAGTTATGCCAAGCGCTTTAATGTTACGGGCATAACACGCGATAAAGAATACGATCTAACAAGAGGATCAGACAAGAGTAAGGTTCATTATTTAACCGTAAATCAAAACGGAGAAGCCGAAGTGGTGAAGATTATACTAAGTCCTAATTGCACCGCACGAATTAAAGAATTTGACTTTCGTTTTGAAGAGCTGGACATTAAAGGCCGAAGCAGTATGGGTAACCAGGTTACCAAGTATCCTGTTAAAACTGTCAGGTTTAAAGAAACAGGGAAAAGCACGCTTTCAGGACGAAAGTTATGGTTCGATAGTAAATTTGGAAGACTGAACATAGAAGAAAAAGGCGAGTACCTCGGCACCTTTGAAGAAGAAAGAATTTTGATTGTGTATGATGATGGAAACTACGAATTAACAGACACCGAACTAACCCAACGCTTTGAACCTGAAAGAATACTATTGATTGAAAAATTTGATCCTGAAAAACCACTTACCGCAGTTTATCTCGATGCGGAAAAAGAGCAGTATAATGTAAAGCGCTTCAGGATAGAAACCAGTTCGTTAAGAACAAAATTTTATTTTATTAAAGAGGGTAAAGATAACCGCATTGAGGCGGTAACTACTGATGAAGACCCTGTTTTAATATTACATTCGGGTAGAGGTTCTTCAGCAAAATCCCAAAAAATTCAGATAGGCGGTTTTGTAGAAGTAATGGGTTGGAAAGCAATCGGCAACAAGTTAGTAGATTATTCAAAATCTCTTGAAATGGAATGGGAAACAAAAACAGATGAAGAAGAAGTGCAGGCGAAGCTGTTTTAGGTTGGGGGATCCGGTTAATATCTTAATATTTTTTACGCTTGTTATTAATTTCTCTAACAATTTAACTGCTCTTCCTTCCTGCTTTTGTATCCATTGTCAAGCTAATAGTGTAGCTTGTTCGTCAAAAAGTTTCTACACCAACTTTAAAATATTTATATAATGTTATTCTTTAAAAGACTACTTGTTATTAATATTCATGTAATTACTTTTCTGGTAGCCGCTAATTTTTTTGCCAACGGCCAAAATCAAAAGGAAGCAGCTATAGGAAACGTGGCGCCAAAATATGTTTTGGTAATTCATGGTGGTGCTGGTACCATACTTAAAAAGAACATGACACCAGCAAAAGAAAAGGCTTATACAGATGCTCTTACACAAGCACTGCAGGCTGGTTATGCAAAAATTAAGGCAGGCAATGGTAGTTTAGATGCTGTTGAAGCAGCGATTAATATATTAGAGGATAACCCTTTATTTAATGCTGGTAAGGGATCTGTATTTACCCATGATGGACGTAATGAAATGGATGCTGCAATTATGAATGGTAAAAACCGTGCAGCAGGGTCTGTAGCAGGTGTTACCACTATCCGGAATCCCATCAGCGCTGCACGAGCGGTTATGGAAAAATCCGAACATGTAATGATGGCGGGACCTGGTGCGGAAAAGTTTGCAAAACAAGCTGGTCTTGCCATTATAGATCCTAAATATTTTTATACCGAAGAACGCTGGAAAAACTTGCAGCAGGCCCTTAGAGAAGACTCAATTAAAGGCAAATCAGATCATAGCTACAACCAGTCATCAGAGAAGTTAGGAACGATTAACAGGGATTACAAATTTGGAACAGTAGGCGCGGTAGCGCTGGACAATAACGGAAACCTTGCAGCAGGCACTTCTACTGGTGGAATGACTAATAAAAGATATGGCCGCATTGGCGATGCACCTATTATTGGCGCAGGTACTTATGCTAACAATAGTACTGTTGCGATATCCTGCACTGGGTGGGGCGAATTTTTTATTCGCAATGTTGTGGCGTACGATCTTTCGGCGCAAATGGCTTATGCCGGTCTTTCGGTAGAAGAGGCAGGCAAAAGCGTTATAAAAAAAGTAGGCGATATGGGAGGAGACGGAGGTTTGATAGCCTTAGATAAAAACGGTAACATGGCAATGCCTTTTAATACAGAAGGCATGTATCGCGGTACTATTACAAAAGAAGGTAAAATAGAAATTCGTATTTATAAAGATTAGGGAAACGCTATTTATCCAACAGCGCGTCAATGTGGCTATGGTGAGGGGCTGTTGCTTTCTCACCACGTAAACCCCTTCCAACCATTTTCTAACAATTCATGTTGGTGAGCAATCCAAAAATTTTTCTTGTTTCTACCAAGAAGTGTTTTGCTAAGCCAATAAGCAGCTTTAATCTTTGGTCGTATTGATAATTCACCCACACACTCAAACTATCTCTTGTTGTACCTTTGCCCAAAATTTTTTAATTGAAACATCTTAAAGCCCTCAATAAATATTTCTGGAAATACAGGGTGCGGTTTATAGTAGGGGTTTTATTTGTAGTTACCTCAAACTATTTTGCTGTTTTAGCGCCGCAGGTTACAGGGTATGTTGTAAATCAGGTGCAGCAAAGGTTGCCTGGCGCTAAGCCTTCTGCTGAGCGTCCCTGGCACGATCCGCTTGTTCAATGGTTTATTAATACTATGGAACCTTTGAAGGGCAACTTTTCTAAACTGGTTACCATTTGTTGTATCATCATTTTACTTCTGGCAGTTCTGAGGGGAGTGCTCATGTTTTTTATGCGGCAAACGATTATAGTTATGAGCCGGCATATTGAGTACGATCAGAAGAATGAAGTTTATAAACATTACCAGTTGCTTGATACCAATTTTTTCAGAACGCACAGTACCGGCGATATGATGAGTCGCATAACCGAAGATGTAAGCCGGGTGAGAATGTACACAGGCCCTGCCATTATGTATTTAATAAACCTGGTTGCATTAATTGGTTTTTGTGTAGTTAATATGCTTAAAAAAGATGTAATGCTTACTGTTTATGTGTTAGCTCCCTTGCCGGTTCTTGCGCTTACTATTTATATCGTCAACACCATCATTTACAAGAAGAGCGAAAAAATACAAGCCCTTTTATCCGACCTTACTACAAATGCGCAGGAAAGTTATTCGGGCATAAGGGTTATAAAATCTTTTGTTCAGGAAAAAGCGATGTTGGGGTTCTTTGCAAAAAATAGTGAAGAGTATAAAAAGAATGCGATCGGTTTAGCAAAGGTAGAGGCGATATACTTTCCAAGCATGGCATTAATGATTGGTTTAAGCACTTTAGCAACCATTCTTATCGGCGGAATACAGGCATTGCACGATCCGTTAAAAGTGGGAGTGGTTGTTGAGTTTGTTATTTATATAAACATGCTTCAGTTTCCTGTAAGCGCTATTGGCTGGGTGGCGAGCATGATACAAAGGGCTTCGGCATCGCAAAAAAGGCTGAACGAATTTCTTCATACAGTACCAACCATTGCAGACAAAGTAAGTGAGCCATCAGTTATAAAAGGTGATATTGTTTTCAATGAAGTGAACTTTATTTATCCGCATACAGGCATTCATGCTTTAAAAGATTTTTCAGCTCACATTAGAGAAGGAGAGAAGGTTTTGATCCTCGGAAAAACAGGTTCAGGCAAATCAACTATTGCTCAATTGCTTTTGCATTTTTATGAACCTACTTCGGGCAATATAACTATTGGAGGGAAAGATATATCCGCGTACTCCTTAAAAAGCCTACGCCAACAAATTAGCTATGTACCGCAGGATGTATTTTTATTTAGCGATACTGTTGCCAACAACATCAGCTTTGGTTTGGGTAGAAGTTATGATGAAGTGCAGGTAAGCGAAGCTGCCCGCCAAGCCAGTGTTGAAAGCGAAATAAAACATTTTGCCCAGGGTTATGAAACAATGGTAGGGGAGAGAGGTGTAACCCTTAGTGGCGGACAAAAGCAACGGTTATCAATTGCAAGGGCGCTTATTAAAGAACCGCAAATGGTTATTTTTGATGACTGCCTCAGCGCTGTAGATACCGCTACCGAAAACAGGATCATAACCAACCTGCAGCAATTTTTAAAAGATAAAACAGCCATCATAATAACTCACCGCATTTTTACCAGCTTTAATTTCAACCAGGTAATTGTGCTTGAAAACGGCAGCATTACAGAGCAGGGAAATCATGAAAGCCTGCTCGAAAAGGATGGATATTATGCAGAACTATACCGCCAGCAATCACTAAGCAAAGAAGAACACTTAACTGCTTATGAATGACAGATAACCAGCATACAATAAGTGTAAATGAAAGTGAAAAACATTTCTCTTTTAATTTTGGCAATTCAAAAGTAATTATATATTTGTACCCACTGTTTTAATAAACTCTTAACATAAAAACCCAACAACTGTGGCCTACGAAAACAACGAACAAAAAATTGAAAGTGTTTACAGCAAAAGAATTAGAGCCGGAAAAAGAAGAACATATTTTTTTGATGTAAGAGCTACCCGAAGCAACGATTATTTCTTAACCATTACCGAAAGCAGAAAAAGGTTTAATGACAATGGTTACGACAGACATAAGATCTTTTTGTACAAAGAGGATTTTAATAAGTTTATTAAAGCGTTAACCGAAGCAGTTGATTATGTAAAGACCGACCTGATGCCTGACTTCGATTTCGACGCATTTAACCACGATAATTACGAAGAAAATAATAATGCCCAACCGGTGATTGCAGAGGCAGAATTAGTTGAAGAAACAACTGAAGTTCCAACTCCTCAAACTTCAGTTGCAACCCCTCAATTTACTGAAGTTGCAGATGCTGTGCCCGTTGCTAATCATAGTACTGAGGAAGTAGATAAATGGTAAATTAAGATTTTAAAGAAGAAGCGCGATGTTCTCTTAGACAGAGGGCATCGCTTTTATATTTTACGCCATATTTCTTTTTGCAACTATAACTTAAATGTTTGGATCATGCTTCTGTACATGCCGGGTGCACTCCAATAGCCGCTTGCTATCATTCTTCTTATGGTATATAAAGGATCGTCCGGATCGCGTTTAGTGCTTAATATATATGCTGATTTTATTCCTCTTTTCTTTAATTCGGGAATGGCTTCTTTATTCCATAACCCGAACGGATAGGCAAAATGTTCTGCTTTTTTTCCTGTTAAATCTTCAATCAGTTTTTTGGGTTTTTCAAGTTGTGTTGTCCAGTCTTCCGGTGTTTTATACGCGGTTACTTTATGATGATCCCAGGTATGTGGCTCAATTACGTGCCCTTCGTCAGATAATTGTTTTACCTGTTCTCGTGTCATATACTTTGGACGGTTTAGCGACACTGTCATTATAAAAAACACACCTTTAAAGCCGTACTTCTTCATCTCCGGTGCGGCTATATTAAACTGGTCATCATCAGTATCATCGTAAGTTAACATTACAGGTTTAGCGGGCAAAGCGGTTCCGTAAGCAAGGTAGTCGTACAACTGGTCTGGTAGAATAGTATGGTATCCGCTGTCTGCAATAATTTTTAATTGCGCTTTAAAAGTCTCAACAGGTACAATATAATCTTTCCCAACTTTACCATCACTGGCCGTCCAGTCTCTTATTTGATGATAACATAAAACAGGCACTTCTTTTCTTGCAGTTATGGTAGCTGCATCGGCCATTGTTTTTGGTCCGGTTTGCTTTACTTCATTTTTGTTGCCGGTGGTTTGATTGCTTTTAGGTGTTTGATGGGTTTCTGCATTCTTTGCCGGTTGTTTGCATCCTGAAAATACAATGATTAATACACATACCGCTGTTATAAGTAATTGCCTCATAGGATTGAACTTTGTTCGGAGTTATTTTAAATGCGGCAATTTAATTGATTTGTATAATTTGAAGGATATTCTTTTAAGCAATGTACCTGCCTTGTTGTTTAAACTACGCGATCGGTACGGTGGAATGACGTGGCCAAAAATGTGTATTGTTAGCTGCAAGGTAAGGAAGGTAAAGTAAGTGATTTGAAAGGAATAGCTTGCGATTTAAAGTATCTTTGACAGAATAATTTAAAACGATAAATTATGGTTGCAGTTGTTGGAACATATCAAAACGGTTATGTAAAACTTGATAAGGAGTATTCATCCAATAATCCTGTAAAAGTTATTATTACATTTTTGGAAGACGTACAATCTGAATCTGAAGAAGAGCTTTCATTGTCGGACTTTTCATTTTCTAAAAGTCAAAAAAATTTAGAAAATTTTAAAGGCTCATTTAGCGACGCAGTTATTGAAGAAAGAAGAACTGAACTATGAGAGTATTTTTAGACACTTCATCTTTATTCAAACTGTATCACCGGGAAGATGATACAGCAGAACTCGAACTCATATTTTCAACCTTGAAGATTACAGATATTTTTCTGTCAGAAATTACAAAAATAGAATTTACTTCTACAATTTGGAAAAAGGTACGTACAGGAGAAATCACACAATCAGAAGCACAAACAACATTAGATTTGTTTGAATCTGATTTTACAAAATATAGTTTTATTGCAACTGATAGTATTATTATTGAACAGGCAAGAATTTTGGCTTCAAAATACGGAACGCAAGGATTAAGAACGTTGGATAGTATTCAACTTTCTACTTCCGTATCATTATCTCATCAAGCCGACATATTTTTTACTGCGGACAAACTTTTGAAATCTCTTTTTAAAGCAGAAGGGTTGCCTATACAACTGCCAGGCCGCTAATAGTGTGTTTGCATATTGCGGAAGAAGCAACAAGTTTAGCAATAGTTTCAATCCAATAGCTATCGGATTAGGCTTTATATCTTTAACCAGGGTTACTGTAATTCTATTGTCGCCACATCACAAAACACCTTTGACGATATCAGAATATTCTCATTCACTTTCCGGTGCTTGTATAAGTTTAAAATATCTGCATGCCTTTAAGCTCTAAAAAAGAAGTAACAAAATATGTTCATGGTAAACTGCTTTTCAGGTTTAGAAGACTGCTGTTCTTTCTTATCCTGATTATTGCTATTGTGATTGATGAAGTTTCGCATAGTTATATAGCAGCTTATGTAGCGGCACTTGGTTTTATACTTGGAATTGCACTTGGATTGTTAGCAGCCAAAAGGATGCATAATATTAGTTGGGATGCAGAAACAAACAAAGCTGTTACGCGTATGGACAGGCTTGGGATAATTATACTAATTGCCTATTTGATCTTTTCAATAAGCCGCCGGGGGATATTTAGCCACTGGCTACAAGGCTATGGATTAACAGCCTTTAGCCTTAGTATAGGAGCGGGAGGGATGCTCGGACGGCTTTACACCACAAGGCAAAAAATAAGACAGGTGTTGAAAGAGGAAGGAGTGTTGAGAAGTAAGACAAGTACAAAGTAGGAAATACGAAATACAAAATAACAAATACAAAATAACAAATTCGAAATAACAAATCACAAATAGGAAGTACGAAATGTGAATTCCACAGTAAAAATGTGAGATCCAAACTAAAAACTACAAAACACAAACTTATCAAACTATCTTCCTCCCTCAAGTTTGACATTTAACAAGCTATCTATCCTCTAAAACCTGCTCTGGTAGCGAATTGATGTTTAAAGGTAGCTGAAAATGTAGTGTGCCAAAAGTTATCCACATTCCTTATACCCAAGGAGAG
>JAABUN010008546.1_pt1 | contig 10400 bp, 7 predicted proteins | sample 5559311 | NCBI WGS metagenome assembly JAABUN01 (sample SAMN10711877, study PRJNA513370) | rock metagenome | isolation source: Antarctica rocks | place: Antarctica: Victoria Land, Siegfried Peak sud
CTGCCGGGGTGCGGTGGAGCAGGTGCCAGCCCAGGCCAGCGATGCAGACGAGTAGCAGGAAGCCGATGGCGCGGATGCGGAACACGGAAGGTCAGCCGCCTTTCGGGTAGTAGGGCGGAGCCCAGCCGAGGTAGCGCTGCCCCCACTGGGTTTCCGGTGCGTCCCAGTCGACGATGTCGATGCAGCCGCTGCGCCGGATATCGTTGCTGGCGATCTTCCCGCCGCCGACGGTGATCGCGATGTGGCCGTACGCGCCGCTGCCTTTCCAGAACACCAGCGCTCCGGGGGGTGGGTTGCGGTCACCGCGGTGGGTGTAGGCGAGCCGGTCCAGGTTCTGCCAGTGGGTCCAGGCGGAGTACTCCCCCGAGCCTGCGTTCCAGCCGTACGCGCGGGCGGTGAAGCCGAGGCAGTACTTGTACCAGCTGCAGGACTGCTTGGTCATGGCGCGTGCTTTGGCGATCGCGTCCGCGCAGCTGGTGGGGTTGCGGCGAGGCAGGTCCTTGTCGACGGTGCAGGTTCCGGTGAACGGCGCTCCCCCACCGTTCTTGCCGGCTGTGCTGAGGACGGCGGTAGCGTCGATGCACTCCGTCGGCGTGATTAGCCCGGGCGCAGCATCACCGGTGGCCGCGTTGTCGGTTCCGATCCGCTGCATCAAGTCGGCCGCGTCGGCGGCGCGAGTTTGGTACCGCTCCGGGTAGGCCGAGCGTTGGACAGCTTGGGAGACCTCGCCCATCGGTCGGGTCTGCCAGGCGGGGATGTCGCTGAGGCCCGGGTTGCGGGTGTGGGCGGCCATCCCGAAGAACGCCCGGGTGGCCAGGACGGGGTCAGTGACCTGGTCCGGTGTTCCCCACCCGGTCGAGGGGCGTTGCTGGAACATGCCTTGGGAGTCGCGGTCCCCCGAGTGCGGGTTGAGCAGGTTCGGGCCTTCCACCATGGCGGTCATGTACGCGATCTGAGTCGCCCGGGGAGGCAGCCCGAGCTGACGGCGGACCTGGTCGATGGTGACGGCATTCCGGATCTGGTCTGCGCCGTAGCCGCTGACCTCCGGTACCGGTCCGACGGCGACCGACGCAGCGACGGCCGGGCCGGACCCGCAGGTCGTCACACTCGTGGCGCCGAGGCCGGAGGTGATGATCCCGGACAGGCCGCATGACTGGGCGAGCATGAGGATGATCGCTGCGAGGACAGCAGGGACTACTAGCCAGCGTGCCTTCACCAACTGCTCCCGCTCGGACGGTCACCGACGATAGGGCCGGCCGGTGACGGGTGAGCGAGGAGTGTCGCGCGCCCTGCTGGGGTGCTCACCGACGCATGTCCGCAGCCTGCGGCGGCCGCGAGCTCGGTCGGGGGTGGACCAGCGTGTTGATGCGGTCGGCTGCTGTCGAGGCGCTCTCCACGGTGATGGGGACCCCGCTGCCGCGCACCGAGGGTTGCCGACTGGCTCGATCAGTTCCACCTGTTCGTGGCTGTTGCCTCCCCCCGCTGGCCTGTCCCCCGCCGGTGGTGGCGTGCTGTTGCGGCCGGCCCGCGGCGGGCTGGGACTCGCTGCTGGTGCTACCTGATCGGGCGGGGCGGGGCCGGGCTGCGGTGCTGGCCTGCGTGCCGCTTGGACCGGTCAGGCCTGGGGCGGGGCGGTTTGCGGTGCCGGCGGGGTGTGGGAGCCGGCGCAGCTGCTCCTCGGCCTGGATCCGCTGCCTGCTCCGGCCGGGTTGTTCGCTGCGGTGGTGTGCGGGTGCGCCGGTCGCAGGGCCGGCTTCGCTGCCCGTGCGGCCGAGGTGCAGCAGTGCGGTGGCGGCGGTGGAGGAGGCTGCCGTCGCGGTCTGGTCGTGCAGCCAGGAACGCGCCCGGAGGGTGCGGTCGATGACGGCGTCGGCTCGGGGGCCGGCCGTGGCGTGGCGGGCGCCGGATCTGACTGCGTTGTAGGTGCGGTGGACGTCGTGAGCAGTCCGCGCTCCCCGGGCGACGAGCTGAGCCCCCTGGGCGGTGCCGCGGACCGTCGCGGCGGCGCCGGTGACGGCGCCCGCTCCGCCGGTGGCTGCGGCGAACCCCGCGAACTTGGCCAGCTGGAAGGCGTTGCTGTGAGTGATCGGGCGCATCATCCGTCCGACGCCCATACCGCGGCTGGAGGACCCTCCCCAGCCGCCGCCGGCGCCGGCGCCGGCGAAGTCGCCGTACTTGCCTGCTTCGCCGCCGGCGGGGGCTTTCAGCCAGCTGCCCACCTTGGCGCCGATGGTCGGCTTGGGCGCGGTCTGCTTCATCCGTGTCATCAGCTTCTCAGCCCAGGAGTCGGCGCCGCGGCGGTGCGCCATCCAGGTCTGTGCGACCACGACAAGACCCGCGATGATCACGACGTCGGCCAGGAGAAAGCGGACCATCGGGGCCGTGTCAGCGGCGCTGAACGATCTCTTGATCAGCACGAGGATGACGGCCAGCACGACGACCGAGACACCGACGTAGATGAGGCTGGCCGCGGCCTGGCAGGCGTTGCGGATCAGTGGGCCGCGGGTGTCGCCTGGGCCGATGCCGATCACTCCCGTGATGACGAGCTTGAGCAGGTTCCAGGCAAGCATCATCACCGCGATGAACATCAGCGCCGAGGCCGTCAGGATGAGGCCGCCCACCAGGAAGGCGGTGCCGAGGAAGACACTCATGCCCAGAGAGGCGGTGTAGATCGCGTTGTCGGCGTACGCGCCGAGGGTCTTGTCGCAGCCGGCCACCGCCTCGCGTTGCTTGGCTGCCTCAGGGTCCCAGTAGGGACCTGCCTTGAGTGCTTGGTCGTAGGTCGGCGTGCACTTCTGGTCGTCGGTGAAGTTGACCCCGTAGTTGACCAGACCGTGGGCGGGGCGCACGAGGGAGTCGATCAGCACCGGACCGGCGGCCAGTTTGGCTTCGGCGTCGGAGTCGTTGATGTCGGTACTCGCGAGGACTCCGCCGTTGTCGATCATGGCGGCGATGGCGACCCCGGTGTTCCGGACCTTGGTGAGGGGGTCGCCGGTCACGGCGCTGACGGGGGAGACCAGGAGCAGTGATACTGCGCTAGCGACGACCAGTGCGGACACGATGTCCCACAGACCGGCGCCAAGCCGGCCGAAGACCATCCGGACGCCACCGACGGCCGCCGACAGCAGCAACATCAAGCCAGCGAGACCGGACGGGCTGATGACGTGGTTGCGGATCTGGGTGGCGGCGTCTTGTAGGGGGGCGGTGATGACGCTGAGCCAGGACATGGAGATGGTCCAGTCGACGATGTAGGCCATCAAACCGACCGAGTACCGGTAGACGTCCCAGCCGGTGAGAAGTCGCTGGGACAGCCAGATCTTGAGCGGGTTGATGATCAGGCCGGTATCGATCGAAAGCTCGTATTGGCTGACGCGGATGCCACGGCTGTCGGTCGTGTCGAAGACGGCGAACGCTCCGAGGCCGCCGCCCTTGGGTGCCGCTACTGCCGCCAGGGTGGTCCCGGCGGCCAGCAGGAGAAGAGCCCAGACCGCGGCAACGGCCACCACGGCGTGGCGCAGCGGAAGAGGCCGCGGGCTCGCGGCCCAGGTAGCGACCTTGGCCCGCCATCCCGGGCGACCGGCGCGGGTACGAGCGCCGGTGCGGGGGGTGGCCGGCGGGTGAGGGGGGCGGGTCATGTCGCCAGCCGGGAGGGTGGGGTCGACTTGACGGCGGCCGCGCGGGACGGGCGGGCGGGCGGGAGGATCTTGATGTAGCCGAACTGGCCCATCGAGTCAACCATGATCCCTTCGCCGGCTCGTTCGGGCGGCACGACGCCGTCAGCGTTCTGCGGGGACAAAGACTGGACGGTCTCGACCAGGTCGGCCCGCTCGTCGGGGTCGAACCCGAGCCAACGCACGGCCTTGTCAGCCAGGGACTTGCTGCGGTGACGGAGGACGATCTTGGTGCCAATGAGGGCGCTGATCGTCTCGTTGCCGAAGTCGACCGTGGGGTCGTGGGAGCCCAGGTAGATGCTCGCCTTGACCTTGCGGCCATCGCGCAGGAACTCCAGCACGATCGCCGAGCCCTCTTCGGACAGGGTCACGCGCCAGGTCTCGTCGACGATGAACATGGCAGGTTCGGAGGCGTCGCGGAAGCAGACCTCGTAGGCGTACTTGGCGATGAGCAGGAAGAACGCCTGCCCGAACAGTTTGTCGACGCCGAGCCGGCTGTAGCGGTGGGCGCTGGTGAGCTCCCCTTCGGTCGGGATCTTGACCCCATGAGTACCGACCACGATCATCTGCGCGGTCAACCGGAGGGGAGGCAGCGTGTCGTCGAAGACGACGTCGGCCAGCGAGCCGGCGGTGTCGGGGTCGGCGAAAACGGCGATCCGGTCGGCGATCTGACTGGCCAGCTCGAACTCGCTGCCCTGCCCCAAGTGGGCGAGCAGCCGGGAGCTGGAGCTGATCTCGTGCTTGGCGAGGTAGCTGGGCTTGAGCACCTTGGCCAGCGTCGTCCCCTCCCGGCTGGTCGCCGAGAAGTCACACAGCTTGACCAGGAACGACTGCATCACCGGGCCAGCGCGGTGCAGCGGCAGCACGCGCAGCGGGTCGAGCGAGACAGTGGGGTTCTCCACGTCGGCGATCTCGACGGAAGCGTCGAGGGACCTCGCGAACGTCGCCCACTCCCGGGTGGCGGACCCATCAATGGCGAACCCGACCGTGCCGCGGTCGACCTCGTCGCCGCACACGGTCTTCATCGAGTAGCTCTTCCCAGCGCCGAGCTCTGCCACCCAAGCGGTGGAGGGGGTGAAGTTGCGCTCGGACTCGCCGATGGAGTCAATGTGCACGGTCGAGAGCAGCGGCGAGGTGGTGTTGAGGGCGAGCAGGCTGCCCTTGGCCGCCCCCAGCCGCGCCGTCATCATCGGTGCGGCGGCCGCGAAGTCGGCGCCGGTGGTGATGTGTCTGTAGTCACGCAGCCGGGGGCTGAGACGCCCGCCCGGCTGCATCGCCCAGAAGACATCGGAATCGGCACCGACCGGTCGCGCCCAGGTGAAGTCCTTGTTGCTGGGGGCCTGCTGGAAGTCGGTGACCAGTTGGTCGACCGCCTCGCTGCTGGCGGCCGCGGCAGAGAGCATCACCACCGGCTCAACCTCGACCTCCTTAGTGTCGATCGACAGCCGCTGGTTGTACTCCACCAGCAGCCGAGCCGCCTCCTGCATTCCCGCGGACAGCGAGGCCATCGACTGGGACCCCTCGACCTGGTCGACCTGGTCGGCGAGCATGGTGAACCCGCGCCGGTTCCGACGCAGACCGTCGCTGCGGGTCCTGACGGCCATCCGGATGACGACGTCGACCGGGACGCCAACTTCGTCGATCCGCCCCAGGAACTCACCCCCCGGACTGGTCATCCCACCGGCGGGTACGTCGGCGAGAACCAACCCCGCCTGGTAGGAGACGGCACCGGTGTCGGAGACAACCTTGAGCCATCGCCGGCGGATGGGCGCAGTCACCGCCTGAACACGAGGGTTCTCCAGGTCGGTGAGCCCTCCGGGGTCGAGCACCGGCTCACCAACCGCTGCCCGGCCCTTCATCGTCCACAGGTCGTCGGCGAGGTCCGGGCTGTCGAAAGGATCGGCGAGCTCCTCAGCGCCGCGACTCTGGGTGTAGCGGAGACCCCACACCTGCTCGGCCACGGTGAGCGGACGGTGGCTGAACATCGAGGGCCAGGCGTCGGAGATGACGGCCGCGACCTGGCGGTAGTAGTCGACCTCCTCGTCGGGCGGCGGCAGCGTCGGGATCTGCAGCTGGTCGCACAAGTCGGTGGTCGCAGCCCGTCCGATGGTCCTCGCCTTCTGCCTCCAGTTGCCCGCGCCGAGGGGAAGGGTCAGCGTCCAGCGCCGGGCTCCCAGCGGCAGCTCCGCCAGCTTGTCGATGGTCTGCTCGCACTCTTCCGCCCAGCTTTGGTGCTGGTGCAGGTCGATGCCGTCGATCATCCGGGCGATCACCGCGACCGGGTCAGTCCAGACCAGTGCGCCCTTGATCATCACGTCTCGGCCGGCGAGTGCCCGATATAGGGCTGTGTGGGCCTGAGCTACCAGCTGTAGGTCCTCGTCGGACTTGCCAGCGGGCAGTGGCGTCAGCGACCAGGTGCCGTAGACCGTACCTTGGCGGGTCCACATCAGGTTGCCGGCGAAGTGGGTGGCGGGCATTCTCATGCCGCTTCCTCCTGGGTGTCGTTTGAGGACAAGAACGCCTCCAGTCCGGAGCGCCGCGGCGCGCTGCCGGCCGGTCGGGGCTGGAGACCGTTACTCGCCGCCACCGGCCGACCCGACGACCTCGGGTCTCCGCGTTCAGCACCTGCAGCGCTCCCCCGGGCGCCGCTGGCCGGTCTGGTGCTGACGTTCCCCCGACTGGGTGCCGGCACCGCCACTTGCGCTGTCAGCGGTGCCGTCGCCGCAACCGCGACCGCAACCGCAGCTGGCTGCCGCCCGGCCGCCGCTGCCGCGAGAGGTGGCGCCTCGGTCAGCCGACCGACCACGACGCTGGACCTGACTCGGCACTTCTTGGCCGGCCGCAGCGCCGTTCCGGCCAGGCTCCCGCCGGGCGGCGACAGCATTTGCCGGAGGAAAGAGCTGGCCAGGAGCAGTGGGTTGCGGGAGGCGAAGTCCACCTTCCCGAGCAGCTTGACCACACCGAACGACAAGGCGAGCACAGCGATCATGGTGGCGAGCCCCGTCAGCTGGCCCGCCCAGAGCGCACGGGTGGACCACGTCACGGCCGGCGTCACCAGGGCAGCGATCGCCTGCAGCGCCGTGTAGGGGCCGCCCGGGATGCGGCGGCCGGCGGCGTCCTTGCCGATGAGCGTCGGGATCCGCCGCGCCTTGGTGTACCAGTGCCATGCGCTCATAAGGGTCAGGAGCCCAACTTGGACTGCTCGTCGAACAGGGTCGACAGGGTGTCGATGCCGCCGCCGATGACGAGCCAGCCGGCTAGGGCTCCCACCACCGCGGCGCTGATGATCGACGACAGGCTGAAGCTGGCCTTCACCATCCGGGCCACCATGCCGATGAGCACGATGAGCGAGACGACGGCGATGACCACGGTGCGGGCATCCTTCACCTGCAGCTTGAGCCACTCGGCGGCGGTGATCATGGGTACCATCGCGGCGGTTTGCAGAATCTCCATGGGTTTCTCCTTCTGGGGGTTGGGTCTTCTCATCTCGGCTGGTCCGAGGGGGAGGCTGTTGGGCTGGTCAGCGGCGCGGGCGTCGTGGAGGAGCTGCTGGTCGGGTCGGGTGAGGTGGCCAGACCCGGGTTGTCGGCTGCCACCTCCCACCGGCCGTCGCGCACCTGCAGGACCAGCGGGTACTGCGAAACCGTCGGACTGCCGGCGGTCGCACGGCAGGTGGCCGTTGCGATCACAGCCAGCTGCAGGCCGTTGCGGTCGGGCGTGGGCACCTCGTCGACGGCGGTCAGGACGTCGTCGAGCTTTACCGTGCGGCAGGGGCGCGGCTGCACGGGCGTTGCGTTGACCCCTGGAGCGACCCAGCGGTCAAGCTCGCCCTGTCCCGCCAAGAAGGCCGCCAGGTAGCCGCTGGCGGTCTGGTACACCGGATCCTCCGCTGTCACGGACGTCAAGCCCTGGGCTGGAGCCAGCTGGGTGTCGGGTGAAGCCGGCGGGTTGGTCCGGGCGGGCAGGGTGAGCGCTGCAGCTCCGGCAGCGTCCACCAGGACGGGCACTGTGAAAAATGACTGGGCGCCGGCGGCGCCGCCTCGGGCGCCGACGACGACCTGCCAGCGGCCGGGACTGACCTCCTCGGCGCGGTCGACCCACACCTGGTCGAGGGCGGCCGGTTTCGTGTCGGGTAGCGCGAATGTCGGCGGGAGAGCAGTCATCAGCTGGGCCTGCAGAACCGCCTCGTCGGCCTGCGTCCCGGTCAACCAGGTCAGGACCAGCCGCTCCCCCGCCGCTGACGCCCTGCTCGCCTCCAACGTGCCGGCGCCTGGGCTGGTGCTCGCCGTCGGCGTAGGTAGACCGTTCCCGCCCCACCCGACCGCTGCCACGGCGAGGGCGGCGGGGCCGGAGACCAGGGCGGCGACCAACGCGAGGTGAACGGCCCGTGTAGCCAGCGAGGTGCCTTGGTGCCAGGCGACCCTGCTGGCCGGCGGCCGCTGGGAGCGGCGGAGCCGAACCCACCACCTTCCGGGCACTCGTTGGGTGTGCTCCGGCCAGGCCAGCGGCGCCCGGTCGATGGGATCAGCTCCGAGGTCGGCGCTCGCGGCCGTGTCTACGGGGTCGTCGACGTCACCGCGTCGCCGATCGCTGTTGAGCCATCCCATCGGTGGACCTTCCCGTCGTGGTGAGAGGTGGGACTTTCGCCCTCCTCAGGCCGGTAGGCCGGCGTCAGCCCCGGTTTGTGACATCTCGGGACGGAAAAAGATTTGTGCCTCTGACGAGGGGAAACGCCGCGGCGACAGGGTCGCCCCAAACCGGCAACCTTGCCGATCTATGCGGTCAGGTCCTCGTCAAGGTTCTGGGCAAGGTCGCAACGCCAGGTTCGGGGTCACTGACATCTCTTGACAGGAGAACCCAACGGTGAATACGACCCTGAACTCAACTTCCTCGCAGGCCCGTGGCCTGCGGCGCCGCCCCGTCCGACGCTCCGACCCCTACGTCCGCGACCTGAACGCCGAGTGGGACCGCCTCAACGCTGGACTCGAGCTGCGACCCAGCGTCGAGGCAACCCTCGACGTACTCCGACGATCTGGCCCTCCACCGCTGCGGACGGTCGACAATCTCGATGACGTGCTGGCCGTAGTGTCCTGCCACCCCGACAGCGCCCTGCTCTTCCTGCTCACGTTCAGCCAGTCAGGTGACTACATCGCCGCCCGGGCCGTCATTCAGGCCATGCTGCCCAAGCTTGTCCGCATCACCGACTCCGTGCGGCGCGGCCGCGGGTTCGAGCATGTGCTGGCGGAGTCGGTGGCAGCCATGCGGGAACTGATCTACACCTACCCGGTCGACCGGCGGCCCCACTCCGTCGCCGGGAACCTGGCTCTGGACACTCTGAAGGCGGTGCGGGTCCTTTTGGGCACCGACGTCCCCCACGACGTCGTCGAGCGGCTCGCGGACGCCTGGGCACCGGGCGTCGTGTGGACTCCGGCACAGTTCACCCCAAGTCGGGTGTCGGTCAGCGACGAGCTGGCCTCGGTGCTGCGGTGTGCTCAGGACTCGCAGCTCATCACTTCGGCCGACGCCGCGCTGCTCTGGCGGGTGGCATGCAGCGGGCAGACGTCTGCGGCCATCGCCGATAGCCTGAACCTCACCCCAGTGGCGCTCCGCAAGAGGTGCTCGCGGCTCAAGGCCCGGCTCCGTGCCAACGCCACGGAACTCGCTGCCTAGAGGTGCTAGAGACACTAGACGGTTACTAGACAGCCACTGTACTTACGTCAGCAGTACGTCACTCTTATAGTCGTACCAACGTTAGCGTGACGTTTGCGGAACCAATCTGATCTATTTGGACGTTATCATCACTCTGTGATACAGATATTAGAGATCTGTTAGCGAAATGTGAGCGGAACATGTCCCTAACGTTCTGTTCACAACAGCGTGCTAAATGCGGCATGTCAGAGCAACGTTCCACTACCGTTCTGGCTACTGAAGTCTTTTACTCCTCTTGGAGGAACCCTGATGTCAGAAATGGCCGAAGCTGCGGCACCCACAGCCAGTCGGTGGAACGGCCGCGTCCTGGCCGTCGCCAACAACAAGGGGGGCGTCAAGAAGACGTCGCTGGTGGCCAACGCGGGCGGCCAACTCGCCGCCGGCGGTTTCCGAGTCCTGATCGTCGCCCTGGACACTCAGGAGGAGAACCTGGCGACCGACCTTGGCTACATCAACAGGTCAGATCACGGACAGTCCCTCACCGAAGCGCTGATCTCAGGAGGCGCGGACGCCACCATCATCCGCGACGTCCGACCCAACCTCGACGTCATCGCTGACGGTCCCGCGCTGGAAGCCGTCGTGCGCCACGTCTACGGCACCATCGGCAGGGGAGAGCAGGAGTACGACCGCCTCACCTATGGCCTGCTCCATCCGCTGCTCTGCGCCCACGCGGGCGACTACGACCTGGTGCTGATCGACTGTCCACCCGGGAACAAGGTGCTCGTCGACGCAGCACTCGGCGCCGCTCGCTGGCTCGTCATCCCGACCGCGAGCGACGCCGGATCCATCAAGTCCATGCGGGGGACCGCCAACGCGTTCGTCGCCGCCAGCGAGCACAACCCGAGCATCCAGCTGCTCGGCGTCCTGCTCACCGGCTCCAGCACCCAGGCCAAGGTCACCCGGGCCGCAGCCCGCTCAGCGATCCAGGAGCTCTTCGGCGGCGAGGCCCCCCTGTTCAGCGCCTTCATCCGCCACGCCGAAGCCCCCGCCGTCAACGCACGCTCTCGCGGGGTCCTGCTA
>JAABUN010008547.1_pt1 | contig 10400 bp, 9 predicted proteins | sample 5559311 | NCBI WGS metagenome assembly JAABUN01 (sample SAMN10711877, study PRJNA513370) | rock metagenome | isolation source: Antarctica rocks | place: Antarctica: Victoria Land, Siegfried Peak sud
CGATTACAACCACCTGCGCCCCCATGAGGCGCTTAACTTCTTAACCCCCACCGAGTTTCGACAAGCTGCCTGACCTCTACTTTTGACTGGCTCACTTTAAGGGGGAGCTTACACCCCGACGAGCAGTATTGGGAATGGAAACGAGGCGTCTGGAAGAACTACGTCCGCAACCAACTGGCCCTCATTCAAGCGGTGCGCCCGGTTACCTATGCCGACTATCGAAACCACATTCTGACTATCTCCCCAACCTTTGGCCAATTGAAACCGATGTTGGAGGAGTGCCGCCTGTACTTCGCCACGGCCGCGCAGATGTGGCACGAGGCCGAAGCGCAGGGCGACGCCGATTCCAGCAGCTACTTAATGGACTTGTTGGGCCGGGAGCCGCTACTAACTCCCGCGCCGTTGGTCGTAGAACCGGCGCCCGTAGAGCCGCTGGCCGTCGCGGAGCTCGTTCTCGGGGTCGAGGAGTTCCAAGTAGACCCTTATTCACAGCACTTGTTAGTTCCTTCCGCCATCACGGTTCGGGAAGCGGTCGAGCTGTTAGAGCGCTTCTTTATTCCTGGTGAAAAGCCGGTGGGAGCCGAAGGGGACATGAACCTGACCGATTTTTTCCACAGCACGCTTGCCCGGCGCAAGGCACGGGCGGGGCGGAAAGCGAACTCCCCAACTGCGCTACCCGCCCTTATTGCACTACTGCCTACCGATGAATAAGCCCACTGCTACTACTGTGAATGTCGCCGGCCCCGTCTACCAAGTGGAGCTGGCCCGCACGTCGGCCAAAGTCGCCGGCTTTCTGGAAGCCGGCTTGCAGGGAGCAGCTAACACCACCCGTGGCTACACGTCGGACTTGAAAAGCTACCTGCATTTTTGCACCCTGCACGGGCTTACCCCGCTACCAGCTGACGTGGCGACGCTCAGCGAGTACGTGGCGTACCTAGCCACCGATAAGCCAGCCTCGGAACAACTAGAGGGGGGCGGTAGGGAGAAAAAGAAGAAAGGGCAGCAGCCCCTCACCAAGCCGCACTCGCTGGCTACTATCAAGCGCCACCTGGCCGCCATCCGCAAAGCGCACCAGCTCGGCGGCCACCCAATGCCCGCGACTATGGATGCGCTCAACATCGTCATGGAAGGCATTGCCCGCACCCTGGGCAAGCGGCAGGACCAGGCACCGGCCTTCACTGTCGAGGAGCTGAAACACGCCATTCGCCGCATCGACCTGGAAACGACGGCCGGATTGCGCGACCGGGCACTATTGCTGGTGGGCTTCGCGGGGGCTTTCCGGCGCTCCGAGTTGGTAGACCTCAACATCGAGCAGCTGGAATTTACGGAGCGGGCCTTACTGGTGCATCTGGCTAAAAGCAAAACCAATCAGTACGGGGCCGTCGAGGACAAAGCCATCTTCTACGCGCCATCCATGGATTTCTGTCCCGTGCGCTGCCTGCGTGCCTGGCTCAACCTCCTAGGCCGCACCACCGGGCCGCTGTTCGTGAAGATTCCGCGGGCGGCTCCGGGGCAGATGGCTGTTCCATCGGAAAAGCGGCTTTCCGACATCTCCATCAACAAGTTGGTGCAAAAGCGGCTCGGGTCGGGCTACTCCGCTCACTCCCTGCGGGTGTCTTTTGTGACGGTGGCCGTGCTCAACGGACAATCCCATAAGGCCATTAAGAATCAGACCAAGCAGAAAACAGACGCCATGATTGAGCGCTACACCCAGCTCAATAATGTGGTTTCCTATAACGCCGCTCAAAGCTTAGGGCTTTAGCGTAAAAGCATCAACTGGTTGTTGGGGTCGCACAATAGTAGGAACGGAAAACAACGCTAAGCCCATTTGACTACCAAAAACGAGCTTAGTTGTCTCAATAAGTCAGCCATTCACGATGGAACGAGCCGTTGATATGTGAGATAACCAAAAGGTACAGGCCAACCTAGCCAGCACCGGCTTTTCTCAAAAACTGCCTTGGTAGCGCTTAAACGGACGTTTTTTGAGGCACTGGCCCGGCGAATTTTCCTTAGCGTTGTTTTCCGTTCCTACTATCGTGCGACCCCTTGTTCATCGTAGGCGGCACAAATCACATCTTTCGTAAGCCTTTTAAATCAAATGTGTTACACGGATTTTCTTATACTTTTTACCCATACCAAGCGCTGCAGCCGTTGCATTTCTAATAAGCATTTCGCCCTTTCCTAGCTCGCTGATAGCCTGTTTGATTTCATTGAATTCGCCGCCGGAAGCTACGCCAAACAAGTCTTTCACAATCTTATCATTGATGGTCTGTTGCTTCATCAAAAGCGGATACTGCGCGTTGGCGTAGAAATCGAAATAGTCGCTTTTGAAGCTCTCCATATTCTGGGTGGCCAGGATAATACTTAGGCCTTTGTTCCGGCCCACGGCAATCAGGTTGCGCAATGGACGGTTGTCAAAATCAAGCATGTAGTGCGCTTCGTCGATGATGGTGAAGTGGCGCAATTCCACTACGCCGCCGCTTACCTGCTGCTTTGGCAACTCCTCATAGAGGTTGTTCAGCTTGGAAATGGTGAAGTACACAATGGCTTTGGCGACGGCCCCATCCTTGGGAAAACCATCCATCTTCACGATGAAGCTGCGGCGAATGAGGTCCACATCGTCGGTATCTCGAAAGAGCTTGCTACGGATAAGCTGCTGTAGAATCGACCGTACGGAGTCCATTTTATCCGCATCCTTGGCCGGCAATAGCGACACGTAGTACTTGTCAATCAGGGCGAAGGAAATCGGCTGGCCCGCCGAGTGCTTATAGGCATTGATAACAGCCTGAGTCAGCGTATTAGCCATGTTCGCGCTGATAACTGTGCGTGGGTCCAGTGCTTTGAACGCTTCGCTGATTTCGCTCGCGTAGAGGTTGATGGCATTTTGTGGCTTGCCTTCGAAATTCTTAAAGGGTGAAAAGGGCAGCGGCTGGTGCACCGGGTCCAGCAGGCAGTCATCGGGGCTTACCTCAAAGTGCGTGAGCCAGCTGGCATTAGCCGGGTCAGAAAACTCTCCTTTGTAATCAAACAGCAGGAAATTAACGGGAAACGAAGTTTCGACCGTGGCAGCCCGCAGCTGCTGGAGCAGCACGGCTAAAAGATTACTTTTGCCTGAACCTGTGCTGCCAGCAATCAGAATCTGGGTATTGGTAACGTCGGCCCCGTTCAGGTTGAGCGTGGCTGGCATATCGCCCTCGTAGGTGCCCACGTGCAGGTTGATAGCCGGCACCCGGCCAGCCCCATCACCGCGCAAGCCAGTGGCCGCATTGAGCAGCCAGCCTTCCAGGTGGTTGGGGTCTTGCAGATAGGCCATACCCCGCAGCATCTCGTGGTTGAGGATACGGTCGCGCACGGTGGGCGTTTCCCAATCGGTATCGGGTGGGTAGCGCAGCTTGAGCAGTGCGGAGAACAAGGCTTGAAAGTCGCCCCGTGAGAAAACCGTGTCGTGAAATGTGCCCGGTATACGGAGGCTACCAGCGGCATCGGCGCTGCGCGGGCCGGGTTGGCTCAGTCCAGCCATTAGCGCGAGGCGCTGGACCAGATTTTGGGTCATCACCACGGGCTTGGTTTCGGCTCGATACTCGGGCAGGTTAAGCTGCTGTTCCAGCAGCGTCCGCAGGGCCGTGGTTTGGGCAAGGACTTCCTCCGATTGGCGGATGCCTACGAAGCGGATGACGGCAGTTTGAGTATGGGTAGCGGCCATAGAATTAGAAAAGCAATGAGTAAGAAGCGCAGAAGGATAAGATTACTGATGGCTGGGATGCTGGCCAAAATACCCTTCTAAGTGCCTGTCCTGAATTAATTAAGCAATGTATTCAACATAACTCGTTGTTATTTAAAAGGAAAGCTATCAGCCATCAGCTAAAAGCTAGTGGCTTACTACTTACCACATCTGTACATTGATTTTGCTTGTCGCGCACGAGCGTGTAGGTGCGAGCCAGAAAGGGACGAATCCGCTCCAGGTCATCGCCCAACCGTATTTCACTATCTGAGCAAAGTAGGATAGTTTGGTGGGAAACTCGCGGAAAATAGCTTTCCAGCATGGTCGCCCGGCTGCGCTCATCCAGTACGCCCATCACCGTATCAATCATTACGGGTGGGTCGTAATCGCCGAACTCATGCAAGGCTTTGAGCAGGCATTGCACGACTACTTGCTTTGATGCAGTGTTGAGCTGGTCGAGGTAAATTTCATTACCGGCCGTGTGATAGAGGCGAAATGCCAAATCCCGTAGTTCTTCCGACAACTCTACCCGCTCAATCACTCCTTGGTAGGCCACCAAGTTCAGGTTTAAGTCGTGCAGCATCTGGGTTTCAATCTGCTGCTTTTTGGTGCGCAAGAGAGTGTTGGCCACTTCTCGGAAAAACGTCGGAAGCTTTTGCAGCGCCTCCAAGCGTGGGTCAGGGTCGTTATCCACCTGAATATCGAACTGATGGATGCGCTCCGTAAGTCGCTTCAGGTCGTCGCGGTGGGCTTTCTGGGCTCCTTCCAGTTGCTTTATTTCCCCTTCGTTCTGCTCATATGCTTTGAGCAACGTGTAGTCGTGCCCCGAAATCTGGGCTTTATAGCCTTCAATCTGTTCCTGCTGCTGACTTAGCCCGGCCAAGGCTTCGTTCAGCTCGGTTTGCTGGGCGGCCAATGGAGGGAAAGGGTTGCTAAAGCTTGAATGCAGCAGGGCAGTAAGGGCCCGCACTTCTGCTGGGTCGAGATAAGCGTAGGGATTAGGGGCATCGGGGGCTGGTTGGCCAGCCAGCAGGTAACGACGCAAATCAGCGGTATTGAGGGGGGCCGCCAAGGCATGCTGCTCGTCGAGGTAGCGTACCACCTGCTGCAATAGCCGGTCAAGCACCTCTGGGCTAAACTGCTGGTCACGCTGTTCATCCTGCTGCGCCTGGCTTTGAAGGACCAACCCTATCTCGGCGCGGAATGCCTGGTGCAGCTGGGGCAGGCCCACGTGCGTTTCCAGGCTGCGCACGAAGCTATCTACCCCTTCCCGGTAGCTGCGCTGACGTTCCAACGTTGTCTGCATTTGACCCTGCACGGTTTTAATCTTCTGGGTCAGGGTTTCTTCGGCATCCATGCCGGCTTGCAGTTGGCGGTAGGTATCGTGGTGCTCCACGGCGTAGCGGCGGCACTGGGCCAGACGCTCCTCGTGGCGCCGGATGGTTTCCTCAAGCGTATGCTTGGCCGCCGTTAGCTTGTGGTACTCCTCACGCTCCTTGTCCAGCTCCAGGCGGCTGGCGGTATGCTGCTGCACCAATAGCTCTGCTCCGTGGGCTAGCTGAGCGTACTTCTGAAAGCCCATCACGTTCTCGATGTTCTCCCGAATCACGCGGTTCAGCTGGTCCTGCTTCAGCAGGTTGCCCGATTCCATCGCATCGAACAGGAAATAGCGGCTCAGCTCCTGGGGCAGGTTGGCTTTGATAATCTTATTCACCTCCGCTTCGGCCCGCAGCCGCTCCTTAGCCGCCATAGCGGAACCGTAGGTGAACAGGTTACCGTCCATGTTCAGCGTCACCGATTCAACCGGCTGCTGGGCCGGGTTGAGCATGTAAGTACGCTTGAGGATGTACTGCTGCTCCTGCTGCAACACCTTGCCCGCGAAATGCAGCTCCAATACAATCTGGGTTTTGGAGCGGTCAGTTACACTTGCATTGAGCAGCATCTCAAAGTCACGGGCCGTTTTCACTTTTAGCCCGTATAGCCCGCCATAAATGGCCTCAAACAGCGTGGTTTTGCCCCCACCATTCGCCCCACCGATGAGAATAATGGGCCGCTCGTCACCGGCCGGCACCGTCAGGTCGAGGTCGAGGTGCTGGTAGGTTTTGAAGTGCTGGGCTTTGATGCGTTTGAGCAGCATGGGCAGAAATAACTAGAAGTAGCTTTGGTTGGCAGTCCATTCAAACCGGGCTGCGATTTGCTGGTAATCAAACAAGTGTACGTGGAATCGAAACGGCTTTTTAAGGCGAGATTCAAAGTCCCGAAGTAGGTTGCCGCGCCAGGTTAGCTCGGCTGCCAGCCGCTTCTGCTCCCTCGGCGGTAGCTGTTTCACATTGCTTCGGTCAGGCAATGGGTCGGTGGCAACGAGCAATGTGGCGCGTACTTCCACGTTTGGGTTGCGGAAGGCCGGTTCTAAACCACGTAGCTCGGGCTGCTGACCATGGATGCCCGCAAACAGGCCTGCCAGGGTATCCAGAAAATTGCTCATTACCTCCACACCCAGACTGCCTGACGTCAACCGTTTGCGGTTTTCTACTTCGTAGCCTCGGAAATCTTTGACTTCAATCAGCCATAGACGGCTATTGTCAGCTGTGGCGGCCACAAAGTCAACGGCCGTCATATCGGCCCCTATCGGCTTGATGCAACGCTGATAAAAGTACGGGCCTGGCTGGTCGTACTTTACTACTACCCACGAATCGGGAAATGACAACTCTACTGCATTCGGCCCCTCGCCTTCGGTGAACTGTTGGGCCATGCTACTCGTCGTTTAGCACGTCCAAAAACTCGCCCGCTTGGGCCAACTCTTCATCCAGCGCCACAATGTCGGGCAGCTCCGCAAAGTCATTGGTAGTCACTACTACAGTGGGTTCACCAGGCTGAGCATTGAGGCCGAAGTAGCGGATGGGCAAAGGTATTGTCGTCTTCTCATGACTGAGAATGTGCAACTGCTTTAATAGAAACGAGCTATGCGTAGCCAGAATAATCTGGAACCCCTGCCGAGCCAGCTCGGCCAGCACTGTCGCTAGCTTCTTGAGCAACACAGGATTTAGATTCGCTTCGGGCTCGTCCCAGAATAATGTAGCTTTTGGCGTGAGGCTACCATTAGCTAGCAGCTTTTGCAGAGTGCCGAATTTGCGCAAGCCTTCGGCTACCATGTTCATCTCCAAGCGCTTTTCCTTTGGAAAGGTCAAGTAGAACCGGCCATTGTCTTCCTCCACTTCACCACCTAGTATACTAGCCAGTTGCTGCAAAGCGGCAGCAGCGGCAGGCTCTGGCTTTTGCAGAGCCAAACCGCTGAGTTGGGTGAGCAAATCCAGATATGATTCATCAATCGGCAATTTGAGTTGACCAGAGGCTGGGCGCATCCACCCTAGAGTAAGTATCTCTTTTGCTGGAATTAATACGGGGGCGGCCAAGGAATCACTTACCAGTAGTAGAGTGGGTGTAGTTAGATTCTCAAATGATGACCCATCAGATTCACTTGGTCCAAAATTTAAGTTACCAGCTATTGATGGTTCATCATTTAAACTAAACCGAATAGTAGCTGCAGCAGGCACTACACCACGTCGAACTAGTTCACTTAAGTCATTAGGGACTGGCCGAAATATCCCCTTCATTTTTTCTTCTAGCTTCACAAAATCAAAGCTGCCCGAAAAAGCCACTTGATTGCTGTGCGCAGCCATATTCCTTAATTCCCTCAAACGTGCTACCGAATTAAATAGCACCGCATACCCCAGCTTCAGCACATGGCTCTTGCCGGTACCGTTAGTACCAACCACTACATTCAGCCCCGGCCCAAACTCGAAGTCAGCCTCGGCGAAGACGGTGAAATTCTTGATAAACAGACTTTTTAACATGACTCAAAGCTAGTTATTGGCCCACTTGTAAGCTTCCCCCGAAAGTAGGCCAGTTGAAAGTAGAGAAAGGCGTAATTTTCTCACCTTCAACTGTAAGCTTCCCCTAAAAGTAGGCCAGTTGAAAGTAGAGAAAGACGTAATTTTCTCACCTTCAATTTGTCCTTATGAAAAAGAGCCGATTCAGCGAAGCGCAAATCGTCGCCATTCTCCAGCAGCAACAAAGCGGCCAGACCGTCGCGCAGATTGTGCGGGAGCACGGCATCAGCGAGGCCACCTTCTACACGTGGAAAACGAAATATGCGGGCTTGCAAGTCAGTGAGCTGACGCGGCTCAAGCACCTGGAGGCCGAGAATCAGCGCTTGAAGCAGCTTTACGCCGAGTTGAGCCTGGAAAATCACGCCATTAAAGAGGTGTTGCGAAAAAAGTAGTGGCCCCCACGGCTCGTCGTCAGGCGGCTCACCAATTGGTGGCCCACGACCTGAGCCAGCGCCGCGCCTGCCAGGTGGTACGCCTGGCGCGCAGCAGCTACGAGCGTGGGGGCCCGGCAACTGCCCGGCTAGCCGCCGATGCCGCCGTCACAGCGGCCTTACACACCTTGGTGGCCCGACATCCGGGGTGGGGATTCTGGAAATACTACCACCGACTACGCAAGAACGGCGTGGGGGTCAATCACAAACGCTTATGGCGCATCTACCAGACGTTGGGCCTGCAACTAGGCAAGCGGCGCAAGAAACGGCGTTTACCCGCCCGCCTAAAACAGCCGCTCCAGGTACCGGCTACGCCAAACGTGTGCTGGTCACTCGATTTCACCAGCGATGCGCTGACCGATGGCCGCCGCTTCCGAACCCTGAACGTTATCGATGACTTCAACCGCGAGGTACTCGGCATCGAAGTCGACTTTTCGTTGCCCACTGTGCGCGTCGTGCGCCTACTGGCTCAACTCGCTACCCAACACGGACGACCGGCCAAGCTGCGCTGCGATAATGGCCCAGAACTGATTAGCCGGGCCTTGAGCGAATGGTGCGAAGACCAAGGCATTGTCCTGCACTGGATTCAGCCCGGCAAACCGACCCAGAATGCCTACGTTGAACGCTTCAACGGCTCGTTTCGCCGCGAGGTGCTCGATGCGTACCTCTTTACTAGCTTGCAGCAAGTGCGGCGGCTGCTCACCGAATGGATGAACGACTATAACACGCTACGCCCACACCAGGCACTCAACTTTTTAACGCCCCTCGAAGCCAAACAAGCTGCCTGACTCCAGTTTTAACTGGCCCGCTTTTAGGGGAAGCTTACAAGTAGTTCTCGTATTTTCTTTATGTCTTCTTTCATAATTGCAGTACCGTCTTAGGGTTGCAGATAACATTTGGATTTACGCAATTGCGTAAACTCGCCCAGAATCAGTGCGCTTTGCGCAAGTGTCAAGGAGGCCTACGTGCTTACTGCTCCTTGAGCAGCAAGCGCCCATAGTTGCGAATATAGCAGCTTTCCCAACTGCTGGAACCAATGCCTCGCGCCGGGCTTACATTTGCTTAATTGCCTCCTCACGACCATTTCTCCGTGACCGACCCCGAATACGACCTGCTCGACGAGCTTTACTTCGTCACCCCGTTCCGCACGCTGCTGGAGAAAACCGGCCTGCCCACCGCCGAGCTGCGCGAGCGGCTGCGCGGCCTGCTGGAGCAGGGCCTCGTGCGCAGCTACTGGCCCAGCCCCGACACCGAGCTGGCCTACGAGCCCACCTCCTACGGGGCCATCGCCGCCGACGCCAGCTACCTGGCCTCGAAAGAAGGGCTGCTGCGCCACAATACCCGCTAGCCGTGGCGCTGTCCGCCCCGCCGCCCGCGCCGGCTGCCCGCCCGCCGGGCTACTACGTGCGCCAGCGCCTGTGGCAAAACCGGCCCGCCGTGTTCGGCCTGGCGTTCATCGTGCTGTGCGCGGTGGTGTCGGGGCTGGGCTACTGGATCTTGCCCGATAATTCGCCCGACGCCAGCCACGGCTTCGTGGCGCTGCAAAAGCAGGGGCCGGGCCTGACCGTTGGTTTCCTGCGCCGCCCGCTGCCCGACTCGGTGCTGGCCGGCCGCCCGGCCGATAATGTTTTCCGCACGTGGTGGCACGGCCGCGAGCCCGCCTACGAGGAAACGCCCATCAGCGCCTACCGGGCCCAGGGCCCCGACTCGGCCCTGGTGCGGCCCTGGGCCGAGCGCGGCACCCGGCCGGGGCCCGCGCTGCGCGTGGCCGCCGGGCCCCGCGCGGCCCGCACCTACTGGCTGGGCACCGACAAAGCCGGGCGCGACGAGCTGAGCCGCCTGCTGCTGGGCACGCGCATCTCGCTGGGCATCGGGCTGGTGGCGGTGCTCATCTCAATGGCGCTGGGCATGGCGGTGGGGGCCCTAGCCGGCTACTTCGGCGGGTGGATCGACAGCGTGCTGCTGGGCGTGATGACCGTGGTGTGGAGCATTCCGGGCATCATGCTCGTCATCGCCATTTCGCTGGCGCTGGACAGCAAAGGCGTGTGGGTTAGCTTCGTGGCCGTGGGCCTGACCATGTGGGTGGACGTGGCGCGGGTGGTGCGCGGGCAGCTGCTGAGCCTGCGCTCGGCCACCTTCGTGGAGGCCGGGCGGGTGCTGGGGCTGCCCACCGCGCGGCTCATCGCCCGGCACCTGCTGCCCAACCTGCGGGGCCCCCTGCTGGTGCTGGCCACCAGCAACTTCGCCGCCGCCATTTTGCTCGAAGCGGGCCTGAGCTTCCTCGGGCTGGGGGTGCAGCCGCCGGCCCCCAGCTGGGGCCTGATGGTGAAGGAAGGCTACGACCTGCTCGGCACCCGC
>JAABUN010008548.1_pt1 | contig 10399 bp, 16 predicted proteins | sample 5559311 | NCBI WGS metagenome assembly JAABUN01 (sample SAMN10711877, study PRJNA513370) | rock metagenome | isolation source: Antarctica rocks | place: Antarctica: Victoria Land, Siegfried Peak sud
GACCTGACCATCGCCTCCGCGATGATCGACCGCATCGTCCACCACGCCGACGTGATCAGCCTCAAAGGCAACAGCTACCGGCTCAAGCAACACCAACCCGCCGCGACTACGGCACACTAGAACCACACGACAGTGGCCCTATTTTCAGTTGGCAGAAATGGCCCCATCTTCAGTTGGCGTTAACATGAGTTTCCATGTGCGCGGCAGGATGAATAATCCGATGCCAACACCGATGATCGGATCTGCGTACGGCCACCCGGTCGTGACCAGGACTATCGCTGTGACGATGACCCCAACCGAGCCCAGCAGGTCGCCCAGTACCTCGAGATACGCGCCCTTCAGGTTGAGGCTTTCCTTCGATCCGGCCATCAGCAGCCGGAAGCTGATGAAATTGACGATCAGGCCGATGACAGCGACGATCATCAGCGGGATACCCGGAACCTCCGGCGGATCACTGAACCGCTGAATCGCTTCGAACAACACATAGCCGGCCACACTGAACAGCAGGATCCCGTTGGCCAGTGCGGCGAGCACTTCGAGACGGTAGAAGCCGTAGGTGCGCTGGCTCGTGGACGGCCGGGTGGCGAGAGTGATGGTAGCCAGCGCCATCCCGAGACCGAGGACGTCGGTGCCCATGTGAGCGGCATCAGAGATCAGCGCCAGGGAGTTGACCGAGAACCCAACGACGAACTCGACGACCATATAGGCGGCGGTGATGGCGAACGCGATGAACAGCGGCTTCCGGTGTCGTCCAGCTGCCGACGTCGCGGAGGTATGAGAGTGATCAGTTCCCACAAGTAGCCCTCGCGATTCGCCTGTATGTATGAAAAGTCTTGCATAGGTATCGGCGGGACCCATATGTCAGGCTTGAACCATTTGACGGATCATTCGAGGTCGGCGGACTCAGCGCTTTCGTGCGGTATCGCCTGATTGTCGGAACCGGATGTGGGACGTTCGCGCCGGTTCTGGATCACAGATCCCAGAACGATGAGGCAGAAGATGACGAGCAGAGCTGAGACGGCGAAAGCGGCCAGTATGAGCCAATCCCATTCACGGTCGACGGCCGGCGTGCGAAGATCAGGCGATCCAGAAGTCGCTAAGACGGCAAGTGCGGTCACGAATCTCACGCTTCACGCTCAGGGCACGCGAGAACCCGGAGGTGAGGAATGGAAGCGATGGGCTGGACCCATCAGCAATTGTCGTGAGTGTCACCGCGCTCACCGGTGAGAGCAGCGACAGGGACTGTGCAGCTGTCACCTTTCCACGCCTCGATTCCCTCTCGTGCTGCGAAGCCGGCGATGACCAGCGCGGCTACGGAGTCGGCCCATGCCCATCCCAGGAGTAAGTTCAGGACCAATCCCACGAGCAGAGCGGCAGACAGATAACTGCACAGCAGGGTCTGCTTCGAATCCGCGATCGCGGATGCCGATCCGAGTTCCCGGCCGGTCCGCCGTTCGATCAGGCTCAGGAATGGCATGACCAGCAGGCTCACCGCGGCGAGGACAATCCCGACCGGGCTGTGCTCCGGCTCTCGGAACCCGAGCAACGACAAACCGGCGTCCAAGGTCACGTAGGCGGCGAGGCCGAAGAACGACAATGCGATGATCCGGAGAGCTACGCGTTCACGCTTTTCCGGGTCCGGTGCCGAGAACTGCCAGGCGATCGCGGACGCGGATAAAACCTCCACGATCGAATCCAGCCCGAACCCGATCAGAGCCGCCGAAGACGCCACCGTCCCGGCGGAGATCGCGATTACCGCTTCGATCAGGTTGTAGGCGATCGTAACCGCGACAATCACGCGGATGCGGCGTTGCAGTACCCGCTTCCGGTTGAGTCCCGCACTGGAAGGCAGGACCATAGTCGAGGTCATGAGGACGCCCCGCAGCACAGCGGGACATCGCAGCCGGCGCCGGCGCACGGCTCACCGTTGTCGACGGCGAGTACCACGTTCACCAGTGACGCCAGACCCTGAGTCAGGTGCGAGTCCGCGATCTCGTAACGAGTCCGCCGACCCTCAGGCGCCGCCACCACGATCCCGCACCCGCGCAAACAGGACAGATGATTGGACACATTGGAACGCGACAGATCCAGGTCGCGCGCTAGCTGCGCCGGATACCCAGGCGCATCCAGAAGACTGAGCAGAACCCGCGCACGAGTCGGATCAGACATCGCCCGGCCAAGCCGGTTAATAACATCAAGACGAGTTGCAATAGTCAGCACACGATGACTATACAGTCTTGGCTGACTATATCGATACGAAATGGCGCCATGCGGTGCGGGGGGTTCCTGGAATGAGGTCATCTCTGATTGAACCTTCCGCTCGTCGATCAGGGTGATCGGAGCTGTGTTCGTCGCCGCGCTCGTCGGCGTCACGATCGCAGTACCGACCAGCGCAACCGCGCACGATTACCTCGAGCCCACGCCCCCAGCCGCTGACGAGATGGTGACAACCGAGCAGCCGTCTTCATCTGGTAAGGCCGCACAGTCACCTCGCCGCCTGCGGTGAATCCGACCCCCTTCTACAGATCAGCGATCGAGATCCAGATGGATCCCGCCACCTCGTCTCCGAGGTCGCGATCGACGCCATCGACACGAACCGAGAGCGCGCCGCCGAACGGACGCCGCCCGATCACCGTCACTGTCGCGTCGAGCGAAATCGTCTCGGCTGCGAGATATCGTAGGAGGGCCGGATCGCGGTCGCTGATACGCACGACGGTGCCGACGGCGTTCTCCGGAGCGTCCCGCAACAGCATGGCATTCGGTTGGTGAACGGAACCGTCGGCGGCTGGAATCGGATCACCGTGCGGATCGCGGGTTGGGTGGCCGAGCTGTTCAGCGATGGCCGCGAGTAAGCGATTACTCAGCACGTGCTCGAGCGCTTCGGCTTCATCGTGCACCTCATCCCAGTCGTAACCGAACGAATCGACCAGCCACGTTTCGATCAGACGGTGCCGGCGCAGCATCCGCAGCGCGAGAGCGGTGCCCTTCTCGGTGAGCGTCACGGAACCGTACGGAACGTGGGTCATAAGCCCGGTGGCGCTGAGCTTTTTCACCATTTCGGTGACGGACGACGCCGCGAGCCCCAGGCGCGCGGCGAGAGTCGACGTGGTGGCTGGCTCCGGTTGCCATTCGGTGTGCGCGTAGACGGCCTTGACGTAATCCTCGGCGACGCTGCCTACCGGCACGTCTGCTTCCCTGAATCTCATGCGGCTCCTAACTGCCGAGAACGGACAACCCGATGAGGGCGAGGTTCAGTGCCACGACGAGCACGACGATGGTACCAAGTGCGTATCGCATGGGGAGGCCGTTGACCTGTTCCTGCATCACGGCACGGTCGTTGGTCAGACGTAACAGGGGAATGAGCGCGAAGGGGATGCCGAAGCTCAATAGAACCTGGCTAAGAACCAGCGCCTGAGTCGGGTCAACTCCGATTCCGAGAAGCACGAGCGCGGGAATCAGGGTGACCACGCGCCGAACGAGCAGCGGAATCCGCTTTTGCAACAGCCCCTCCATGATGGTCGCGCCGGCATAGGAGCCGACAGAGGTGGAGGCGAGTCCGGAGGCGAGTAAACCGATGGCGAATACGAGTGCGATTCCGGCGCCGAGCGCATCGGAAATCGCGGCGTGCGCGCCCTCGATCGTGTCAGTGCCGGTGACACCCTGCAGATTGGCGGCCGCGAGCAGCAGCATCCCGAGGTTGACGATGCCCGCGATTCCCAGTGCGATGACGACGTCCCAGCGGGTGGCTCGGAGAAGACGGATGCGGTCTGCCACCGTTGTGACGTGCCCGTGACGATCCCGCGCGAGCGCGGAATGCACGTAGATCGCGTGCGGCATGACGGTAGCGCCGAGCATGCTTGCGGCCAGCAGCACAGAGTCGGTGCCTTCGAATCGCGGAACGAGTCCGCCGACGACGGCGCCGGTATCGGGCGCATTCACGACGAGTCCCGCAAGAAACCCGACTGCGACGATCGCGAGCAGCCCGATGATGATCGACTCGAACGGACGCTGTCCGAATCGGTTCTGGGTCGTGAGCAGCAACATCGATACGATACCGACGATGAGCCCACCGAGGAACAGGGGCAGGTCGAACAAAAGGTGCAGCGCGATCGCGCCGCCGATGATCTCGGCGAGGTCGGTCGCGACGGCGATCAGTTCGGCTTGCACCCAGAACACTCGGCGCGTGCGCGTGCGCAGCCTCGCACCCAACAGCTGCGGCAGAGTACGACCGGTCACGATGCCGAGCTTCGCGGACTGGTATTGCACGAGCCCTGCCATGAGGTTCGCGACGACGATCACCCAAACGAGTAGGTATCCGTAGCGCGCTCCCCCGGTGAGGTTAGCGGCAACATTTCCGGGGTCGACGTAGGCGATGGCCGCAACGAACGCCGGGCCCAGCAGCAACAACCCGGGCTGGTAGTTTCGGTAATGCAGAACTATGGATTTCGGCATACCGAAAGTCTAGCTGAGTTATTGTGGCGACAAGTTGCCGTCCGTTTTGGGTGTACCCCAACTAGACGTCAGGGCAATAGCCTCCAGAGCGTCAAGATTGTAATTCACGGTGGTAAATGGCGGTGGTTTCCCGGCACTGTATGGCAGGCATTACCGACCATTCGGACCCTGACAATGTGACGGTTCAATGGGCCGCGCGGGCTTGTCTACGCGTTGCGGGAGAGCCCAACGAGTTTCAGGACTGCTGCCAGGCCTTCGGGGGTTCCGGGCCAGTGTCGTGCGACGGCGGGCGCACCCGCGCGGTGGGTGGCGAAGCGGAGCGCGATCGCGACCACGATTGCGGCGTCGGCGTAGCCGAGAACGGGGATGAAGTCGGGTATCAGGTCGATCGGAGACAGCAGGTAGACCAGGAGTATGCCGAGCCAGATCCGAACGCCGAGAGACACTGTCCGGTCCGTGGCCAGGCGTTTCAGGAGGCGGACGATGTCGGGGGCGAGGCGGAGTAGGTCGCGTAGGGATGCTCCTCCGGGTTGATGGCGCTGTTGCCACCAGAGCGCCGTGACGAGCAGGAGCCAGAGCAGCAGGATTCCGGCGAGGGCGCTGAGCAGGATCTGCCACCACTGCGTCACCGGCTACTCCTCGCTGGAACCCGTGCCCGCGTCGCCCGCGGGGGTTCCAGTCGCCGGGGATGTCCCTCGCATGACGTCGTAGACCATTTCGGCGTACCCGTCGAGGGCTTCTTCGCAGGTCCGGAGACGGACTCCGGCGGCCTGCGCTTCGGGGAGTTTCAGGGCGTCGCGTTTCATGAGGTCCTGGTACCAGCGTCGGAGGCGCTCGAGGCTTTGCTCTTCTTCTTCGAGTTCACCGAAGGTGAATTTTTTTTGGCGATCTCCCGGGCAATCTCCGATTCGTATTTGCCGCAGTCGGCATCGAACTCCGCCCAGTCGTCGACGCGGGCCGCGCGGAAGGCGTCCTCGATGATCGCGGTGGAGCCCTCGTCGCGCGGTGATGCGTCGATGACGGCGAGCCGTCCGCCCGCTTTCGCGCAGAGTTCGGCGGCGCGGTCGATCGAGGGTTGGAATGCTGCGCCGGCGGGTATTCCCCAGGTGCCGGCCGAGACGGGCACGGCCCCGGCATGGCGGAGTTCGCGCCAGACGGCGACGCGGTGTCGCGACGGGCCGGAGGGCAGTTGGGCCATGACCAGAACCCATCGCGTATCGTTTATCACAGGAACGAATGTAACATCGATTACATGGAACGGTGAAGAATGGTGACAAAGGCTGAGGCGAGGCCGACTTTGCTCGATCGAACGTTCTATGTGAGCCTGATCCTGAAAGGCCTAGACGGGGTTCTCGAGGTCCTGGGCGGAATCCTCTTCCTCCTGGTGAGTCCGGAGAAGATCAACAGCCTGATGCGGCTGCTCGCTCACCGGCAGATCGACGAGGACCCGCACGACTTCTTGACCTCCGCCACGGCCACACCGAAGCCATCGATTTGTACGCCGACCACGACCGGGTCCGCGGAGGCGCAACAGAGGAGATGGTTGACGCCGCCTACACAGCGTGGCGCAACGACATGCTCGCGGGCCGGACGAGTGTGCTGGTTACCGACTCCAACGAATCCGTCATCGCGCTCAACACGCGTGCCCGCACGGACCTGATCTTTGACGACACCGTTAACGCTCGTCGCGAAGTGAAACTCCACGACGGCACACGAGCGGCATCCGGCGACACCGTCATCACCCGCCGCAACGACCGCCGGCTGCGCGCGGGACGGTCCTGGGTTCGCAACGGTGAAGGATGGACGGTCACCAAAGTCCGAGATGACGGCTCGCTCACCCTCCGCCGTGTTGGACGGAAGTGGGGCGGATCGGTGGTCCTCCCGGCAGTGTATGTGGCCGAGAGCGTCGATCTCGGCTACGCCGTCACCTCCTACCGGGCACAGGGCATCACCACTGACAGCGCCCACGTGCTGGTCGACCAGACCATGACTCGGGAGAACTTGTATGTTGCGCTGACTCGGGGCCGGGATTCGATCACCGCCTACGTCGCAACCGACGGGCCCGATGGTTCCCACGAGGGCCCGCATCCGGCCGATAACGCGGAGGCAACCGCGCGGAGCGTGCTGTACGGAGTGCTGCACCATGTCGGCGCCGAACTCTCCGCTCACGAGACCATCACCGCCGAACACGAGCAGTGGGGCTCGATAGCGCAACTCGCCGCCGAGTACGAAATGATCGCAGGCGCAGCTCAACAGGACCTGTGGGCCGCTCTCGTGCGAGCATCCGGACTCACGAGCGACCAGGCAGAAGACGTGATCACCTCAGAGTCCTTCGGAGCCTTCACCGCAGAGCTGCGCCGCGCCGAAGCCAACCATCACGACCTCGACATTCTGCTGCCACGCCTCGTCTGAGCGCGAGGATTGACAGACGCGGACGACATCGCCTCGATCCTTCATCACCGGATCGCGGCCGCGACCGTGCGCCCGGCAGGATCTGGCCGCACTCACAAGGCGCCGCGCCTGATCACAGGGCTCATCCCTGAAGCCGCCGGCGCCATGAGCACTGACATGCGGCAAGCGCTAACCGAACGGCGCGACCTTATCGAGCAACGCGCCAACGCCGTCCTCGACACCGCAATCGCGGACCTTGAACCGTGGCTCACCGGACTTAGCGCCGTGCCATCTGATTCGAAGAAGGCAGCCATCTGGCGAAGCGACGCCCGAACCGTTGCTGCGTACAGTGACCGATACGTCGTCAGCGACGCTGCACCATTAGGTCCGGAGCCGAACGATGACGCACAGAAGATCGATGCCGACCGTGCGCGACGGGCACTCGAGCAAGCTCGCCAAGCCGCCACAGGGGAGAGGGTGCCCGAGGCGCGTAGGCGAGGGCCGGAACGACAGGTGCCGAGTCTCAGGTGATCACTCCGTCCGGAGCCCTTTCCTGCTGTCGGGGGAGCGGCGAAATCTGACGGGTGAGGTAGCTCGTTATTTTGCGCCGTCGATTCTTTCGGCGGCATGGCCCCGCCCCGGCGGAAGGCCCTCTCAGGGAGTTGTTCGCTACCGAACCTAACGAGGGGACTGCCTTCCATGATCCGACTGGTCTGGGCCCTCAGCGTCCGCACCCGCTACTTCCTGCGCCGCTACATGCCCACCAACATCCTCCTCGACGCGATCCGCACCCGCCGCGGCTTGCGCTGGGGTGTCCCGGCGAGTCTCCTCGCCGTGCCGTACCTCGTGGCTGCGTGGAACATGATGAAGTTCATCATCAACGGGCCTGTCAGTATCGTTCTCCTGGTGCGAGCACGGGTGCGGGAGGCTGCTGCACAAAGTTGAGCTCGCCGCGGCGAGCAGGCGTTCATGTACGAGGACGTTTCGCAATAGGACGCCGGTGGAAGCTAACCGCCGGATGCGCTCATGGACAAGACCCTCACGTGAAGAGCATCGGAACGAGCGGCTTCTATCCGCGAGTGGTGAGGGCTCCTATGCTGCGGGGTGATCCCCACGGGCCTGTCGCACGAGGGAGGCTGCGCCGGCGCATCGACGGCAAGGCGATCCAGCACGTCCTCGGCTGTAGCGTCGGTGGCCCACGCGCGGGCGATGGCGGTGACGATCTCGGCGAGCACTCCCGGGTGTCCGTCGTGCAGGTCGGTGAGGAAGTCGTCGGGATGCTGCACCTCGACGTCCCACGGGCTTAGGGCAGCGTCGGGGAAGTCTCGAAGGTTCTTGGTGACGATCAGCTGTGCGTCGGAGCGGATCGCGGCGGCCAGAACGTGCCGGTCGTCAGGGTCGGGGAGCTCGATCTGTTCGATCAGGTGTTCATAGTCGGTCACTGACACGTCGCGGATCACGTCGTTCATCAGCTGTCGGGTGCGATCCAGTCGTGCGGGATCGAGGTCCGGACGGTTCGCATGGAGGTTGCGGAACATTTCATCGAGAATCTGTTCGGTCCATTTCGGCCGTACGAGGCGGGCGAGGCCTACTCGGATCAGCACGTCCCTCAGTGTGGACGGGTAGAGCACGTTGGCGTCGTAGACGACGACCAACGGCATCAGGCCAACCCGAGCGCGTGGGCCTCCGCTGCCAGTGCGTCGGCTGCTGCGGTGCGGTGCGCATCGTCCTCTCGCATGTAGCGAATGAGGGACGCGGCTTTGACGCGGCGGTGACTGCCAACGGTTCGATATCCGATCTGACCAGCATCCAGTAGCCCGATCAGGAACGGGCGAGACACGTTCAGTGCATCCGCGGCCTGCTGGGTGGTCAGCTCAGCGTGGGCGGGCACGACGGTCACGCCCTCGCCGTGCGCGAAGCTGTCGAGCACCTGCGCGAGCGCGGCCAGTGCCGAACGTGGCACCTCCACATCACCACCTTGTCCGCCGAGGCGCAAACGTACCGGACTGTCTGTTCCGAGAGCGGCGTCTAGCCCGCGTAGGGCCGATGCAGCAAGCTCTGTGTCTGCGGGCTCGGGTACCAGCGTCGCGATGTTGCTCATGAGTTCACCTTTTAACAGAAATAATCGAAGCAGTCGAAATAAGTGTAGCGGAGCTAGGTCGAGCGGGCCAGCGGCGCGGCCCTGTTGCGCGCGGCCGATAGGCGCTGACGCCGGGGTTCTCCTGTGTGGGCGGCAGTTTCGAATCCACGTGGGAGCAGGACATCCGCCGGATCGGCGCCCAGGGCGCCGCCGCCTATTTGAAGCAGATCGAGGAGTCCGAGCTCACCGACGGGTTCTGGGACGTGTCACTGCCCAATTCGTTCGAGACGACGAGCACCTCCAGTCCGTTCTTCCAAACTTTTCTCGCTGCGCAGGTAGCCACGGGCGCACGCGGATTCCTGTCTAGGAGTATCACCGTTGCGGTCATGCACCAACAATCCGGCGATATCTACCACGTTGTGCCGAAAAACTATCTGCAGAAGAACGGTTTCCCCGACCGGTTCGACTACAACCAGGTCGCCAATTTCGCGCTCACGGAGACATCAATCAATATCAGCATCAGCAATAGACCGCCGACCGAATACCTTGGCGAAGTTCGTGGCCAGATCGGAACCGGAGTCCTCTCGCTCGGTGAGATCATCGACGATGCCGACCTCGAACGGAACCTGGCGGAAAACGCGATACCGGATAATTTGGCGACGGTTACCGCGGGCTCGTACACGGACTTTCTCGTAGCCCGGCGCAGGCTCATGGCAAACGCGATCCGCACCTATTTCGATGGTCTCTAATAGGCCATTGCGGCTACCCGTCCGTCTGCGCAAAGACTTGGCGCAGGTTGTCTCCACAGCCTGCTGAGACGCGCATCACGGGCGTCGTCGGTTATGCCTATACTCGACCAGTACCCGCACCGGGTGGCCGCTTCAGCCGCCGCCTAAGCCCGCGCGTTCCGAAAGGCAACCATGAGCAGCATTCCCGAGGGCCTCTACTACACCGCGGAGCACGAGTGGGTCAGCGAGCCCGCCGTCGACGGCACGGTGCGCGTCGGGATCACCGACTTCGCGCAGGACGCACTGGGAGATGTCGTTTACGTGCAGATGCCCGAGCCGGGCACGAGCGTCACGGGAGCCGACGTCATTGGTGAGGTCGAGTCGACCAAGAGCGTCAGTGACATCTACGCTCCCGTCACCGGTGAGGTCGTCGCGCGCAACGAGGCGCTCGACGACGACCCGTCCCTGATCAACTCGGACCCGTACGGCGAGGGCTGGCTGCTCGAAATTAAGGTCTCCGACCCATCCGTGGTCCAGGGGCTCCTGAGTTCAGCCGATTACTCCCAGCAGGTAGGCTAGTTCTACCCGGCGAAGGTAGCAGGGGTGGTGCGGCCAAGGACGAATCGCCGCACCGCGCAGCAGGGAGGAAAGGCCGATGGTGCCCAACGTGAATTCAGCCGTGAATGGAGAAGAGCCGAACATGACGTCTCCTGAGACAACGACGATCGGGTTGCCGCCGCGAAATGCC
>JAABUN010008549.1_pt1 | contig 10399 bp, 8 predicted proteins | sample 5559311 | NCBI WGS metagenome assembly JAABUN01 (sample SAMN10711877, study PRJNA513370) | rock metagenome | isolation source: Antarctica rocks | place: Antarctica: Victoria Land, Siegfried Peak sud
CTGGATCAGGAACTGCTCGGCCGTACGCTTTTGCCTTTAGGCAATTATCACAAAACAGAGATCAGGCAAATGGCGCACGATATGGGCTACCCCGAACTTGCCAAAAAAAGCGAGAGCTACGAAATTTGTTTTGTTCCCGATAACGATTACCGTGGCTTTTTAAAAAGAAAAGTAGAAGGACTTGAAGAAACAGTAGCCGGAGGAAATTTTATTGATAAAAGCGGAAAGATAATCGGCAAACATCGTGGCTATCCTTTTTATACCGTTGGTCAGCGCAAAGGGTTGGAAGTTGCTTTAGGTAAACCTGCATTTGTTACACAGATCATCCCCGAAACAAATACCGTTGTTTTGGGCGAAGAGAATGATTTGCGGCAAAACGAAATGCTGGTAAGCAAACTCAACCTGGTAAAGTACGATGCTATCACTTCCGGTATGGAAGCCGTTACCAAAATCCGTTATAAAGACCCCGGTTGCTTAAGTAATATTTATCCTGAAGATGGAAATGTTCGGGTAAGCTTTCACGAACATGTAAAAGGAATTGCCCCCGGACAAAGCGCTGTTTTTTACGAAGGAGACGATGTAATTGCAGGCGGCATTATTCAAAGGGGCAGCATAATTTAAAATTAGCTTTGGCTAATGGCCGAAGTTGAAATAACTTACACTATCAACATTAATTTGAATGAAAAGATTTGCAGTTGCCGCTTTTGTTGTTGCCATGTTTACTTTTTTATATAGCTGTAATAAGGTATCCGAAACTATAACATCGGCTTCCATCACCGATTACTATCCTTTGCAAACCGGCAAGACTTATTTGTACCGGCTCGACTCAACTATTATTGCTCCTTTTGGTACTGCGCTAATAGTAAAAAGTTACCAGGCTAAAGATTCTATTGAATCAACATTTGCTGATAATTTGGGTCGTCAGTCTTTCCGCATTTTCAGATATATAAGAGATACATTGGCAACGCAACCCTGGCGTTTTGCTGCTACCTATGTAGCCACTCCAACCGATCAAACTTTGGAATATGTTGACAATAATTTGCGCTTCATAAAACTGCATACGCCTATTAAAGAAGGCTATACCTGGCCTGCTCATACCTTTATTAATACCAGCGTAGACCCTTTAAAATTTTTGATGGGGTGGAATTATGAGTATCAGAATGTAGGGCAGAGTTATACTGTTTTCAATAAAACTTACGATAGTACCCTTACCGTTCTTCAAAAAGATGAAACATTACCTCAAACTTTTAATAAGGATGTTTACAATGAGAAAAGTCTTGGTACAGAAGTATATGCAAAGGGCATAGGATTAATATACAAAGAATTTTTGCATTGGACATGGAATGTTTCCACCACTACTGTGGGGTATGAAGATGGCAGCTATGGAGTTAAGCTTCGCCTTATCAGCCATAACTAAACAAGACACAAGAGTACTTTCAAAAGCAGCGGTGTTGGTTTTTCAGTAGCTTTGAACATACAATGCAAGCTTGATGAAATCTATTATACCACTCCTTTTTATAGTCATCTTATTAACTGAAGCAAAAGCACAATATCCAAAGCTCATTGTTCAACTTAAAGATAAGGCCAACAATACTTTCAGCTTAAATAATGCTTCCCAGTTTCTTTCAGCACGGGCTATACAGCGGCGCACGCGTTATAATATTCCTATAGACAGCGCCGATCTACCCGTTACCCAACGTTATATTGATAGTCTCAGGTTGGCCGGTAATGTTACTGTTCTAAGTACGTCTAAATGGTTAAACCAGGTGCTTCTACAAACAACCGATCAGAATGCTATTAATAAAATAAGGTCATTCCCTTTTGTAAAACTTGTTCAAAGTATCGGGCTTCGAACAAATAATAATACGATAATTGAAAAGTTTAAGGAGGAGGTTAAACCCTTAGAGCGCTTTGTACAAACAGGCCAGCAACGAATTGAAGCAGATTATTTTAATTACGGAAATAGCTATAACCAGGTGCATATACACGAAGGTGAATTTCTCCATAACAAAGGATACCGGGGCGAGAATGTGCAGATCACTATATTGGATGCGGGATTTCTTCAGTATAAAACAGTTACTGCTTTTGACAGCATAAGAATAAACGGACAGGTTTTAGGCGAACGCGACTTTGTTGCTTTCGATAACAGCGTAAATGAAGACGATAGCCACGGCATGTATTGCCTTAGTATTTTATCTGCTAACTGGCCTGGTAAAATGGTAGGTACTGCCCCAAAAAGTAAATACTGGTTGGTACGAACTGAAAATGCAGCAACAGAATACCCGGTTGAAGAACATAACTGGGTCATAGGCGCCGAATTTGCCGACAGCACAGGTTCTGATATGATATCTTCTTCGTTGGGTTATTCGGAGTTTGATGATCCTTCTTTCAACCATACCTATAACGATTTTTATAAGAATACAACGATGGTTAGCAGAGGCGCTACCATAGCTGCAAAAAAAGGTATGATCGTTATGAACAGCGCAGGAAACGAAGGTAACCATACCTGGAAGTACATTATTTTTCCTGCTGACGCAGACAGTGTTTGTGCTGTGGGTGCTGTTAATGCTTCGGGTGTTATTGCCGGCTTTAGCAGTTATGGTTACCCCGGAAAAGTAAAACCTAATATTGTTTCTGTTGGATCGGGAACGGTAATAGCAGGATTAAATAACCAGCCTTCAAGCGGAAACGGAACCTCATTTTCAAACCCAAATGTTGCAGGTTTGGTTGCATGCCTTTGGCAGGCTTTTCCCAACTTCAACAACATGAAAATATTGGATGCAGTTTACAGAAGCTCCGACAGGTATAACACTCCGGATAACCGCTATGGTTTCGGCATCCCCAACTTCAGAACGGCTTACCAGTTACTTAAAAAGGATCAGAATATTGCATTGTATGGCAATCAAACTCTTTTTGCTGCCCCCGATCCTTTTACTTCGCAAATTGATGTTACTTATATTGGTCAAACAACCGGCTCTGCAAAACTGGAGTTTTTAAATTCCGCCTCGCAAATAGTAGGCACTCAAAATCTCACTGTTGAAAAAGAGGAAGTTTATAAGTACACGTTTAGCAATTTAAACATTCTTCCACCGGGCAATTACACAATTAAGTACACAGATAGTTTATCAACAAAATCAATAACAGTACAAAAAATTTCGTTAGTAAAAGATTGGCTCGTTGCATTGCCTAATCCGTTTCAAAATAATCTTTCTGTATATCTTAAAGCACCTGCAACAGGCCAGGCAGATGTAAGATTAGTGGACGCCAAAGGAAGTATAATAGAAACAATGACTTTACAGGTAAATGAAAATGAAATAAGAAATATAAGCTTTACAAAAGTGAGGCAATTAGCCCGCGGAGCTTACTTTGTTGAATACATAAGCAAAGGCGTGAAGAGAACTATTAAGGTGGTAAAGCTGTAAATTGGTTGTAATTTTGAAATTGTTTTTACTGTTATAAACTTTAAAATAATTTATGGGATTGGTATATGCAGATATCGAATTAATTAATGGAGAAGATATTGTTTTGGCCCGCCGTGGTATTATTGAAGCGGACGAAATAAAGCGAATGCGCATTAACGCACATGTTGATACAGGTTCTTATATGTTAGCTATTAATGAAAACATACAGGAGCAATTGCAATTACCTGTTGTTGAAAAGAGAAAAGCTCAACTTGCAAATGGGCATATTGCTGAATATGATGTAGTGGCTCCCATTGAAATTCGTTTCAAGAACAGGAGAAGCACTTGCAGTGCAATGGTGTTGCCGGGAGATGCTGAACCTCTTTTAGGAGCTATATCTTTAGAAGATATGGACGTTTTGATCCATCCTTCAAAACAGGAATTAATAGTTAACCCGGATCATCCATACTTCGCACAAATGAAGATGAAGTAATAATATCAAGAGGATTATTTGTTATAAACATCTCTGCGATGACCTAAACGACGAATATCTACAATAAAAATTGTGTCATTAATGGTGTAAATGATACGATAGTCGCCTACTCTTACACGCTATAAATCTTCTTTTTCTCCTACTAATTTTTTACAACCCATAGGACGGGGATTATCTTCTAATTCTTTTGATTTTGCATATACTCTCTGCAACTCATGATTAGGAAGCTGACGTAGTTCTTTAGTAGCTGCTTTACTAAAAAACACCTTGTATTTATTCATAACCTGCCTTCTGCTTTCAACTGGCTTTCCAGTTCTTCCAACGTAATCTTTTCATCTTCTTTTCTGGCTTCTGCAATAATTATATCTATGACGTCTTCTAACTGTTCATCGTCTATTTCAGCTACTTCGGCAAGATCTATCTGTACATAGCGACGGTTATGGGTTTCATCAGTTATAAAAGTAAGTTGAGGCATAACTTAAAGTTTTATTTTTTACAAATTTACCTATTATCTCTTTGCTAAGAGTATATGCCCGGTTTTTATAAATAATACGTCATATTGTTTGTCAATGAAGGCTTACCTTACTTGATTTCTGCTTTTTCACTGATCTGTTGTTCAATAAAGCTGCCCAACTTTTTATACTGCTCATATCTTTTTGCGTAAACAGCAACACGATCAGCATTGGGATGATACTCTGCATCAAACCCCTGCCCCATTGCATGCATTGCATCTTCAACACGAGCATAAATACCGGCTGCAGTGGCGGCAAACATGGCTGCACCTAATGCACAGGTTTGCTCGCTTTTGTGAATGCGGATAGGCATGTTCATAACATCAGCCATCATTTGCATAATGAATGGCGATTTTTTTGCCACACCTCCCATTCCTATTAAACCTTTTACAGGCACGCCTTGTTCGTTAAACCTGTCAACTATTGCCCTTGCACCAAAGCAGGTAGCCTCCACAATTGCACGAAAGATTTTTGGTGCATCACTGCCTAAATCCAAACCTGTAATTGCTCCGGTTAATACCTGGCTTGCATCAGGTGTGCGCCTGCCGTTAAACCAATCAACTGCTAACTCTCCGTGATCTTCTTCTATTGGCAACTGCTCTGCCTGCCTGCTTAATTCAGCGATGATCTTGTCTGAAGTATCTTCAATCAATTTCTTCAGTGTATCTGCATCTAATAATGATGACTTTGATAATATGTTTTGCAAAGGCCACGTCAATACTTTTTTAAACCATGCATAGGCGTCACCAAAAGCTGATTGTCCTGCTTCCATGCCTAACATACCGGGAATAACTGAGCCGGGAACCTGCCCGCAAATACCTCTTACCAGTTTGTCGCCCACTTCATCAATCGGTGCAACGAGCATATCGCAGGTAGAAGTTCCCATTACTTTACTTAAATGATATGGTTCGATTTGTCCGCCAACTGCACCCATGTGTGCATCAAAAGCGCCAACGCCTATCACTACATCTTCAGGCAAGCCTAAGCGTTGCGCCCATTCTTTGCTGATTGTTCCCGCCGCAGTGTCTGACGGATAAGCATCTTTAAAAAGCCTGTTAGTAAACCCTTCGAGCAAAGGATCAAGTGAAGCAAACCATTCATCGGGAGGAAGACCGCCCCATTCTTTTGCCCACAAAATTTTATGACCTGCAGCGCAAACACTTCGCTTCATTTTATGAACATCTTTGTTGCCCGTTAATAAGAAAGGTATCCAATCGCAATGCTCAACAAAAGAATAAATAGAATCTCGCACCTGCTCATCTTCGCGTAAAATGTGCAACAGCTTTGCCCAAAACCATTCCGACGAATAGATACCTCCAACAAACTGCAGGTAGTTGGTGTCGAACTTTTGTGCATGAGCATTTATTTCTGCCGCTTCGCCCACCGAAGTATGGTCTTTCCAAAGCATAAACATGGCGTTTGGATTATTTTCAAAACCAGGAAGCAGGGAAAGCGGAGTGCCGCTTTTATCAACCGCAACAGGGGTTGAACCGGTTGTGTCAACTGAAATTGCCCGGATATTTGCTGCTACAGCCGGACCAGCCTGAATTAGGCAGCGCTTAATTGTATCTTCTAAACCCTCAACATAATCAAGCGGGTGTTGCCTGAATTGGTTTTGAGAGGCATTGCAAAATAACTGATCCTTCCATCGGGGATAGTAAAAAACAGCAGATGCCAACTCGCTTCCGTTTGATGCATCTGCTATAATCGTTCTTACAGAATCTGTTCCATAATCAACTCCTATTACATAATTATTTGAAGAACTCATCAAAACATAAGTTTTAGGCAATATTATTCCCAAAAATGCAACTATCTACTTACTCACATAAACTTTATACGTTGTTTCAGTATGGTATTTGTTTCCGGGCTTTAAAATAGTTGAGGGGAAATTGGGCTTATTAGGAGAATCGGGAAAGTGCTGGGTTTCCAAACACATACCTGTATGTTTATTGATGGGCTTTCCGCCGCTTGTTTTTAAAGTGCCGTCTAAAAAGTTGCCTGAGTAAAACTGAAGTCCCGGCTCTGTTGTATATACTTCCACTTTTCTTCCGGATACTGAGTCTGAAAATGATGCTGCCCTCTCAAGTGAGTTTCCTTTTTTGTTTAATACAAAGTTGTGATCGTATCCGCCCGGTACTTTATCTATATCGCGGCCTATTTTCTTTGGTTGCCTGAAATCGAACGGTGTTCCTGCTACAGATTTTAATTCGCCTGTTGGTATTAAAGTAGTATCAACGGGGGTATATTTGTCTGCATTTATCATTAAAGTATGATCGAGAATAGTATTGCCTACATCGCCGGTTAAGTTGAAATAACTATGATTGGTAAGATTTACAGGAGTTGCTTTATCGGTTTCAGCATCATACACAATCTGCAGTTCATCAGCATCTGTTAAGGTGAATTTTACTGTAGCTTTTAAATTGCCGGGGTAGCCTTCTTCGCCATCTTTACTTAAATAGCTAAGGGTTAACGAAGGTGTATTTTCGTTTATTTGTGCGGCATCCCAAACAACTTTATCAAACCCTTTTTTGCCTCCGTGCAAATGGTTCGCGTTATTGTTGGTAGCCAAAGTATATTGTTTGCCCTCCAATGTAAATTTTCCTTTTGCAATCCGGTTGCCATAACGGCCAATGGTTGCACCAAAGTAAGGTGGGGGAGCCTGGTAACTTTTAAAATCGGTAAAGCCTAAAACAATATCACTTTTTTTGCCATTCTTATCAGCAGTTACCCACGATGTAATTGTTCCTCCATAATTGCTGATCTTTACCTGTGTACCGTTCTTATTTGTGAGTGTGTAGAGATACACTTTTTTACCGTCAAGTTCGCCCCAGTCGGCTTGCGACATTGGTTTACCATTGCTTGCAGTACTTGTACTATCGCTCATAGTTTTATTGTTTTGATTGTTATTTCCACAAGATGAAATCAGCCCCATAAAAGGCAGAAGAAACAAAGAATAGCAGATGATTTTTTTCATATTTGTTTTTTATTAAGCAGGTTAAGTTTGAAACGTTTTTTATCATCTATTATTTCACTTTCTAATTCTAACATTGGCATCAGCACTTGCAGTAAAATAAATTGATTTCAAATCATAATAAACGCAGACAAGATAATGTGATTTGGTAAATGTACAAACTACATTTAATTGGGATACGCATCAACCGGAATTTATCAGAGTTCGGCTACCGGTTTCAATGCTTCAATAGTTACCACCGGTAGTGGGATGACGGAGTGAATGGGGGCAACAATTATCAGGTAAAATGCATAGACCCACGTTCTGAAAAATCGTTAAAAGCTGTTTTAACGTAAATAATGTTGCAAAAGAGTAAACATAAAAGCAGCCAAAAAAGTAAGGTAAAAATTACCAGCATTCATAAACGCAATGCGCTATCAAAAATATTGTTTGTTATTGTTTACGGTTATCCGCTGCTTCAGCCTCTGCAATAAACGAAGCTAATAATTAATGCATCGTTTTTGCATATAAATAATGAAATTCGTGCTTTATTAAGAGACAGTATGGGTAACAGAAAACTACAGGTTTGGCTTCCGCTATTATTTTCGATAACGATGGTGCTGGGTATGGCTGTTGGTTATAAGCTTCGTGAAAATACCAGCATGCCCGGCTTTTTTAGAACCGCCAACAAAAGCGCCATGCAGGAGGTGCTCGATCTTATAAGTTTACGGTATGTTGATAATGTAGGCGTTGATACTTTGTCAAATAGAACGATACAGACCATGCTGAACCGCCTCGATCCTCATTCAATATTTATTCCTGCCAGTAAGCTGGGTATGATTAACGATGATCTGCGGGGAAATTTCAGTGGCATCGGGGTTGAATTTCAAATGTTTTATGATACACTAAATGTGTTGAACGTGTTGCCCGGCGGACCTTCAGAAAAAGCGGGCATGCAGGTTGGCGATAAGATCATTAAAGTGAACGATACTATAACTATTGCAGGAGTAAAAATGGAGCCTGATGAGATTAGAAAAGCGCTTCGCGGAGAAACGGGCAGCACTGTAAAAGTAACGGTTCTCCGTAATGGCAAACAGGTTCCCTTAACCATTATCCGCGGCACAATTGCCATCCCTTCGGTTGACGCAGCTTACATGATAACGCCAACAACCGGCTTCATTCATCTTAATAAATTTGCCGAAAGCACTTACCGCGAATTTATGATGGCTCTCGAAAAACTGCAGCGCCAGAACATGCAAAAACTTATTCTTGACTTACGCGGAAACGGAGGCGGCCTCTTAGGCCAGGCAGTAAACATAGCCGATGAATTTTTAGACGATGATAAAATGATTGTTTATACCCAGGGTGCGCATGTGCCTAAATATGAGTACAGGTGTAAACGTGAAGGCTTGTTTGAAAAAGGCGACCTCACACTATTGATTGATGAAGGCTCGGCAAGTGCCAGCGAAGTATTAGGTGGCGCACTACAGGATTGGGACAGAGCAACCATAATAGGCAGAAGGACATTCGGTAAAGGTCTCGTTCAGGAGCAATTTGAATTAACGGACGGATCGGCTTTACGGTTAACCGTTGCAAGGTATTATTCGCCGCTTGGCAGAAACATCCAAAAGCCTTACGACCAGGGATACGAAAAATATGAGGAAGAGCTAACCGAACGATTTCATAGCAAAGAAGTATTACAAAGCGGCGATACAAGCAAAGCAGATACAAGTAAAATTAAAGGCCCGGCATTTAAAACGCCCAAAGGAAGAATTGTATATGGCGGCGGCGGTATAACTCCCGATGTTTATGTTCCGTTCGATACAACAAGCATGGGCAGAGAAGTTTTGAAGCTTTACATAAAGGGAACACTAAGCAATTTTATATATACTTACTACCTGAAGCACAAGCCCGAAATAATGCAATATAAAAACCCGCAGCAACTTGGCGAAGCATTTAAAGCAGGCGAAGCCGAATGGAATGCCCTTAAGAATTTTGCTGCTGCCGATTCAATTAATTTAACCAATGTAAGTGCAAAAGATAAAGCAGACATTATTAAAAGAATACCTTCTTTAATAGCACGCCAGATTTGGAGATATGAAGGATACTACGAAGTATTGAACCGCACCGATAATTTTGTTAAAAAAGCACTGGAGCAATTGAATAAACCTATGCAGGCAAAGGTTTATAACAAGTAATGAATGCATAGTTTTAAGTTGTAAGTTGTAAGTTGTAAGTTGTAAGTTTAAGTAATAGTGGTACCGGTCAACTGTCATCTATCAACTGTCATCTTGCACATACCTGTTTCATTTCATTACCTTTGAGGCAAATTAAAAAGGTTGTTATGTGGCTAAACAGCATTCTCGAAACAATAGGTAATACTCCTCTCATCAGGTTAAATAATATCACTAAAGACCTTCCTTGTACGATATTGGCAAAGGTTGAATATTTCAACCCGGGCAATTCTATAAAAGACCGCATGGCTATTAAAATGCTTGAGGTTGCCGAGCTGGAAGGAAAGATTAAACCCGGCGGAACCATCATCGAAGGCACCAGTGGCAATACAGGATTAGGCCTTGCAATGGCTGCAGTAGTTAAGGGTTACAAATGTGTATTTGCAACCACCGATAAACAATCGAAAGAAAAGATTGACATATTAAAAGCCATAGGCGCCGAAGTAATTGTTTGTCCCACCAATGTTGATCCCGAAGACCCGCGCAGCTATTACTCTGTTGCAAAAAGGCTTCCTAAAGAAATCCCGAATTCTTTTCACATGAACCAGTATGATAACCTCGCCAACAGGCAGGCTCATTACGAAGAAACCGGTCCGGAGATTTGGGAACAAACCGAAGGCAAGATCACCCATTTTGTAGTGTCCACCGGAACAGGTGGAACAGTTACAGGCACAGCACAATATTTAAAAGAAAGAAATCCAAACATAAAAGTTTGGGCAATTGATGTATATGGTAGTTTATTAAAAAAGTTTCATGATACCGGTGAAATTGATATGAAGGAAGTTCACCCATATATTACTGAGGGTATT
>JAABUN010008550.1_pt1 | contig 10399 bp, 11 predicted proteins | sample 5559311 | NCBI WGS metagenome assembly JAABUN01 (sample SAMN10711877, study PRJNA513370) | rock metagenome | isolation source: Antarctica rocks | place: Antarctica: Victoria Land, Siegfried Peak sud
CGACCGTGACGCCGGGGGGCAGGCCCAGCAGCACGGCGACCCCGGTCGAGAGGTCAGCGGCACGCGAGCCCCCGCGCACGACGTCCGGCAGCAGCGCCGGCACCCAGGGCAGGCCCAGCCGGTCGAGCAGCTCGACGTCGTAACCGCCACCGTCGGCGCGCAGGAACGGGTTGCTCGCCTCCGAGACGTCCAGTACCCGGCGTCCGGTGAGCTGGGAGTAGACCCAGCTGCCGCAGCTGAGCAGGGTCGCCGCACTCGCCGCCGTGTCGGGCTCGTGGCTGCCCAACCAGGCGAGCTGCGCGTGGGCCAGACCGGCGAAACCCCACGACCCGGTGCGTTCGAAGGCCAGCGCCAGCAGCCCATCGCGGTCCCACCGGTCGACGACGTCGGTGGCTCGGGCGTCGTTCCACAGCAGCGCGGGGCGCACCGGACGACCGCCTGGGTCGACCAGCCAGCACCCATCGCCCTGCGCCGTCACGGCCAGCGTGTCGACCACCTGGCCGGACGCCGTTCCCCGGCCGACGACCTCGCTGACCACCTCGACGACCGCGAGCCACACGTCGTCCATGTCCTGCTCGGCCCAGCCCGGTCGCGGCCGTTGCACGCCCATCGGCCGGCTCGCCGTGGCGACCACCTGCCAGTCGCCGTCGAAGAGCACCGCCTTGACCGTCGAGGTGCCGGCGTCGACGCCGACGACGGCCATCCTCAGCCCCGGGCCAGGACGGTGGGGTTCGCGCAGTGCACCAGGCCCTCGCCGCGCAGGTAGCCGGCGGCGGCGGCGGCCACCTTCGCGGCCGACTCCAGGGCGACCTGCTGCGAGGCGCCGGCCAGGTGCGGGGTGCCCACGGCCGCCGGGTGGCCCAGCAGCGGGCTGTCGGCGCCTGGAGGCTCGGGGTCGAAGACGTCCAGCGCGACCGAACCGATCTGGCCGCTCGCGAGCGCGGCCGCCAACGCCTGCTCGTCGACCAGCTCACCGCGGGCGGTGTTGACGAAGCAGACGCCGCGGCGCATGGCGGCGAACGCGTCGGCGTCGAACATCCGGCGGGTCTGGTCGGTGAGGCGGGCATGGACGCTGACCACGTCGCTGTCAGCCAGCAACCGCTCGAACGACACCAGCTCGACACCCGCCGCAGCGGCGGCTTCGGGGTCGGCGTAGGGGTCGTGGGCGAGCACGGTGGACCCGAACGCCTGCAGCAGCGCAGCCACCCGGCGGCCGACCGCGCCCAGCCCGACCAGCCCGACGGTCGAGACGCGCAGCTCCTTGCCGCAGCGCTCGATCCGGAATGCCGATGCGTCCCAGACGCCGTCGCGCAGCGAACGCGAGGCGGCGAAGGTGCCGCGGCTGGCGCCGATCATCGCGCCGATCACGAACTCGGCCACGGCCTCCAGGTTGCGGCCGGGCAGGAAGGCCACCGGCACGCCGTACCGCGTGGCGGCGTCCAGGTCGATGTTGACCGGCCCGCCGCGCACGCTGCCGATCAGCCGCAGCGTCGGTGCCGCTGCCTCGAGCACCGCGAACGTGACCGGCGCCAGGTGCGTCAGCAGCAGGTCCGCGCCCCGGGCGGCCGCGACCAGCTCATCGATGTCGCCCGCCGCTTCGCGCACGCCGGCCACCGAGCGGAACGGGACGTCGGGCCAGCTCGAGGTGTGCCGCACCACCTCGATCGTCCCCAGCGCGGCGGTCGCGGCGTCCGCCAGGGCGTCGGCGGTGATGAAGCGGTCGCCGGCGCACAGGACGACGAGGGACGGTCGATCGGTCATCGCACACTCCCCATTGAGATAATGATGTTAAATCTAACACCAATCTCGCGCCATGGTCGGACGTCACATCGGTGCGATCTGCACCTCGGTGCCGTGCTCCCGCATCAGCCGCAGCTCCTCCGGATCGGTGCCCGGATCGGTGACCACCAGGTCGAAGGCGTCGATCGGGCTCAGCAGGTGCGGCGCCGGGCGGCCGAACTTGGCGTGGTCGACGAGCAGCACCGTCTTGGCGGCGCACTGCATCAAGGCCCGCTTCACCTGCACCGTCGACTCCGAGCGGTGATAGCACGACCCGCCGTACACCGCCGTCGTCGACATGAAGAGCAGGTCGGCGTGCAGCCGGTGGATGGCCTCGCTGGTGTGCAGGCCGAGGCAGGCCTCCTGCAGCCGGTGGTAGCGCCCTCCCAGGACGACGACCTCCACCTGGGGGGCGTCGGCGACCGCCGCCAGGACGGGCAGGAAGTTGGTGACCACCGTGATCGGGGCGGCGCGGACCAGGTGCGGGACGAGCTCGAGCGCGGTGGTGCTGTCGTCCAGGAACACCGTCTGACCTGGGCCCAGCAACCGGGCGGCCGCAGCGGCGATGGCCTGCTTCTCGGCTCGCAGGGCGTTGCTGCGCTCACGGACTCCGGCCTCGACCAGGGCGCTGGGGTTGGCCGTGGCGCCGCCGCGGATCTTGCTCAGCCAGCCCTGGCCCTCCAGGGCGTCCAGGTCACGGTGGACGGTCATCAGGCTGACCCCGAGCTGCTCGGCCAGGTCGTCGATCCGCGCGTACCCGTCCCGGACCACCTGGGTCCGGATGGCCTCGCGGCGGCGCCCGACAACCGTGGCCTCGGGTGCACGTTCTACCGGGGTCTGCGCCACGTGAGCACAGTAGTGCGCGGCCGGCAGCTCTAGGCTGGCCCGCATGAGCACCGACGCCCCCCTCGACCCGCCGGACGCCGCACCGCAGGGGACGACGGTGCTCGAGCGCGAGGCGGTGGAGGAGCAGGTCGTCGAGCCGGGTGACCACGAGCGGTTCGCGCACTACGTGCGCAAGGAGAAGATCCTGGAGAGCGCGCTGAGCGGTGAACCGGTGATCGCCCTGTGCGGCAAGGTGTGGGTGCCCGGCCGCGACCCCAACCGGTTCCCGGTGTGCCCGACCTGCAAGGAGATCTACCAGGGCCTGCGAGCCCCGCAGGACGGCGAGTAGGACTTTGCCGGTCTTTACCTTGGCTCGCCGCATAATGGGACAATTCGGCGCTAGCGTCGGCCCCCTCGTGACGTCGCCGGCGTCCGCTGCTCAGGGAGTCCCATGCGACACCTGTCCCGCCCCCTGCTCTCGCTCACCCTCGGCGTCAGCCTGGCCGGCGCGCCGTTCGTCGCCGCGTCGCCGTTCGTCGCCAGTGCGGCCGGTGCCGGCACGGTGAAGGTCGCCGACTGCGTCCAGCACACCGATGCCGTCGCGGCCCGCGGCGTGAGCGGCCGCGCCGACGGCAACGAGCCGAGTCGCTCCCAGGTCGCCGCGATGGAGAAGGACCTCTCGAGCACCCTGGCCGCCAAGGGTCTGGGCGCGGGCGGCCGCACCCGGGCGGGGTCGCCTACACCGAGCCCGGCCGCGTTCGCCCCCGCCACGGTGCCCGTCTATGTCCACGTCATCACCGACGGCACCAGAGGTGACGTGTCGCGGCTGGTCGCCGGGCAGATGACGGTGTTGCAGAACGCGTACGCCGGATCCGGGCTGAGCTTCTCGCTCGCCGGCACCGACACGACCGTCAACGCCTCCTGGTACAACGTGAGCCAGGGCAGCACGGCCGAGCGGCAGATGAAGTCCGCGCTGCGCAAGGGTGGTGCGAACGCCCTGAACATCTACACGGCCAACCTCGGTGGCGGCCTGCTCGGCTGGGCGACGTTCCCGTCCTCCTACGCCAAGTCGCCGAGCATGGACGGGGTGGTCGTGCTCGACCAGTCGCTCCCCGGTGGCACGGCCACCAACTACAACGAGGGCGACACCGGCACCCATGAGGTCGGCCACTGGGTCGGCCTCTACCACACCTTCCAGGGGGGCTGCACCGCCACCGGTGACTACGTCGACGACACCGCTGCCGAAGCGTCCCCGGCGTACGCGTGCCCGACCGGACGCGACACCTGCGCGGCCAGCGGGATCGACCCGATCACGAACTTCATGGACTACACCTACGACAGCTGCATGACCTCGTTCACCGCCGGCCAGGTCAGCCGCCTGCAGGCTCAGTGGGCGGCGTACCGCAAGGTCTGATCGATCCCTCTAGCACGACCGAAGGCCCCACGGACCATCCGGGGCCTTCGGCATGTCACCCCGCCGAAGTCGTTAGCCTCGACGGATCGTGAGTACCTCTGCTGCCTCCCACCTGCCACCCGCCTTCCCCGGCCGGGCCCCGTGGGGAACCGCCGCCAAGCTGCGCGCGTGGCAGCAGCGGGCCCTCGACCAGTACCTCGAGCAGGCACCGCGCGACTTCCTGGCCGTGGCCACGCCCGGCGCGGGCAAGACCACGTTCGCGCTGCGGGTGGCCACCGAGCTGCTCGGCCGCGGCGAGGTCCAGCGGATCACCGTCGTCGCGCCCACCGAGCACCTCAAGCGGCAGTGGGCGGACGCCGCGCACCGGGTCGGCATCAGCATCGACCCCGAGTTCGCCAACTCCCACGGCAGCCACGGCCACGACTTCGACGGCGTGGCGCTGACCTACGCCCAGGTCGCGAGCCGGCCGATGCTGCATCAGGCACGCACCCGGGCCGCCCGCACGCTCGTCATCCTGGACGAGGTGCACCACGGCGGTGACGCGCTGTCCTGGGGTGATGCGGTGCGCGAAGCCTTCGACCCGGCAGTGCGGCGGCTGGCGCTGACCGGCACCCCGTTTCGCTCCGACACCTCGGCGATCCCGTTCGTGACCTACGAGGCCGACCGGTCCGGCGTCCGGCGGTCGCGGGCCGACTTCACCTACGGCTACGGTGACGCGCTGCGGGACGGGGTCGTGCGGCCGGTCATCTTCCTGGCGTACTCGGGCCAGATGCGGTGGCGCACCAAGGCGGGCGAGGAGGTCAGTGCCCGCCTGGGCGAACCGCTGACCAAGGACATGACCGCGCACGCCTGGCGCACCGCCCTGGACCCGGCCGGTGAGTGGATCCCCGCCGTGCTGCGCGCGGCCGACACCCGGCTCAGCGAGGTCCGCCGCGGCGTCCCCGATGCCGCGGGCCTGGTGATCGCCACCGACCACGCACAGGCCAGGGCGTACGCCGCCGTCCTGCGCGGGCTGACCGGCATACCGCCGGTCCTCGTGCTCTCGGACGACGCCGGTGCCTCGGCCCGGATCGAGGACTTCACCGCGGGGGACCAGCGCTGGATGGTGGCGGTGCGGATGGTGTCCGAGGGCGTCGACATCCCGCGGCTGGCCGTCGGCGTCTATGCCACCTCGATCGCCACGCCGCTGTTCTTCGCCCAGGCGGTGGGCCGGTTCGTCCGGGCCCGCCGGCGCGGCGAGACGGCGTCCGTCTTCGTGCCGAGCGTGCCGCTGCTGATGCAGCACGCCGGCCAGCTCGAGCTCGAGCGCGATCACGCCCTGGAGCGTCCCGCGACGGCGGACGGCGACATCTGGGCGCCCGAGGACGTCCTGGTGGCCGCGGCCAACCGACCCTCGCGAGACGAGGGCGAGCAGGACGGCCTGGCCTTCGAGGCCCTGGACGCCCAGGCCGAGTTCGACCGGGTGCTGTTCGACGGCGGCGAGTTCGGCACGGCCGCGTTGGTCGGTAGCGAGGAGGAGCAGGACTTCCTCGGCCTGCCCGGCCTGCTGGACGCCGACCAGGTCGCGCAGGTGCTGCGCCAGCGCCAGGCCAGCCAGCAGGCGGGCCGCACGCGGGCCCCGGCAGGACCGCCGCCGGCGGCGCATCGTGAGGTGGCCGCGCTGCGCAAGGAGCTGCACCAGCTGGTCGGTGCCTGGGCCAAGCGCACCGGCCAACCGCACGCCAGCGTCCACGCCGAGCTGCGCCGAGCCTGCGGTGGGCCGGCCGTCCCCCAGGCCGGCGCCGACCAGGTGAGCACCCGGATCGCCACCCTGCGCCGCTGGTTCGTCGGCCAGAAGTAGGTCCGCCGCCGGCTGGAACACGGGGGCGGGGCAGGGTGTTGACGAGCACATGGCCACGATCGAGATGACAATGGGCACCCACGACGAGACCGTCGCCGACGGCATCGTGCTGATTGACTTCTGGGCTGCCTGGTGCGGTCCGTGTCGGCAGTTCGCGCCGACGTACGAGCAGGTCAGCGAGGTGAACACCGACGTCGCCTTCACCAAGGTCGACACCGAGGCCGAGCCCGAGCTCGCCGGCAAGTACGGCATCACCTCCATCCCCACGCTGGTGGTCTACCGCGACGGCATCCCGGTGTTCGGTCAGCCCGGCGCTGTCCCCCGCCCGGCCCTGGAGGACCTGCTCACCCAGGTGCGCGCGCTGGACATGGACGAGGTGCGCACCCGCTATGCCGCCCAGCAGCAGGCCGAGCAGGCCACAGCTGGCCGACCCGCGGCGTCCGACCCGACGTCCTTCTGACCCGTCCCCTGGGCGGGCCCGCACCTGACAGCATGGCGGGATGACGTCTCCGACCCCCGGCTGGTACCCCGATCCGCAGGTCCCGGCGCAGATGCGCTGGTGGGACGGGTCCACCTGGACCGATGACGTCTACGAGCGGGTCGAGCCACCCGGTGGCTACCTCAGTGAGGGCGCCACGAAGCCCGGGCCGGCCAGCGCCCGTGCCGCGCAGCAACCGACCAGTGCACTCACTGCGCCCACCACCCCGGACGGCGTGCCACTGGCCTCCTGGGGACAGCGAGCCGCGGCTCGGGTGATCGACTCGTTGATCACCGGCACCATCGGCCTGTTGCTCGCCCTGCCCTGGGTGAGCGATGCAGTGCGGCACATGATGGACGTGAGCCGGTCGGCTCAGGCGGTGACCAACCCGCTGGCCGTCTACGACAGCCGCACGCTGCGGGCCCTGGCCATCGCCACGCTGGTGAGCCTGGTCGTCAGCCTGGTCTACGAGCTGGTGTTCCTGCTCTGGAAGGCCGCGACGCCGGGCAAGCTGGCGCTGCGGCTGCGGGTACGCCCGTGGGAAGCCGCCGGGCCCCTGGGATCCGGCGTCATCGCCCGCCGACTGCTCGGTTTCCAGGTGCTCGGTCAGGTGCCGACGTTCGGCAGCATCTACTCACTGGTCGACGTGCTGTGGCCGCTGTGGGACCCCCGCCGCCAGGCGGTGCACGACAAGATCGCCGGCACCTGCGTCGTGGCGGCCCCGAGGGGTCACGTCCGGTAGACGGTGGGGATCACGGCTTCGCCGCGTGAGAGCTGCCGCGCGGCGGGGGGCAGCTCGGCCAGCGACCTCCGGTGGCGGTCGCGAGCTGTCTTCAGGGACTCGCGCTTGACGACCGAACCGTCGACGACCAGCTCGGTGAGCAGGGGACGGTCGGTGCCGACGTCCGGCGGGGGAGGGCCGGTGCCGATCAGCTCGGCCTGGGCCACCCCGTGGGCGTCCCGGTCCCGCCGTGCCCACTTGCGCCCCGCCACGCCCACCTTGTCGACGCTGCGCTTGGCGACGCCGACCAGGGCGCCGTGCGCGTCCTCGCGGGCGACCAGCTTGTACACCAGGCCGGCGGCAGGCGCGCCCGACCCGGTGACCACCGAGGTGCCGACGCCGTACCCGTCCACCGGGGCGGCCGCGAGCGCCGCGATGGCGTGCTCGTCCAGGTCGCTCGTGACGATGATCCGGGTGCTGTGGGCGCCGAGCGCGTCGAGCTGGTGGCGCACCTGCCGGGCCTGGGTCAGCAGGTCACCGGAGTCCAGCCGGACCGCGCCCAGACCGGTTCCGGCGACCTCCACCGCAGCGCGGACGGCGGCCGGGACGTCGTACGTGTCGACCAACAACGTGGTGCCGACACCCAGACTGGCCACCTGGGCGGCGAAGGCCGAGCGCTCGTCGTCATGCACCAGGGTGAAGGCATGCGCGCTGGTGCCGGTGGTCGGCACGCCGTAGCGCTGCCCGGCCTGCAGGTTGCTGGTCGCGGTGAACCCGGCGACGTAGGCGGCGCGGGCCGCGGCCACGGCGGCCTGCTCGTGGGTGCGCCGCGATCCCATCTCGATGCACGGGCGGGTGCCGGCCGCCGAGGTCATCCGGCTGGCGGCCGCGGCGACCGCGCAGTCGTGGTTCAGGACGCTGAGCACCAGCGTCTCCAGCAGCACCGCCTCGCCGAAGCTGGACTCGACCACCAGCACCGGTGAGCCGGCGAAGAAGACCTCGCCCTCGGCGTACCCCGACACCGATCCGCTGAACCTGAACTGGTGCAACCACTCCAGCGTGACCGCGTCGACGACGTCCGTCTCCGCCAGGTAGGCCAGGGCCTGATCCTCGAAGCGGAACGACTCGATGGCGTCGAGGAGCCGCCCGGTGCCGGCGACCACGCCGTAGCGTCGGCCCTCGGGCAGGCGGCGGGTGAACACCTCGAACACGCACCGTCGGTCGGCTGCCCCGCTGCGCAGCGCCGCCTGCAGCATGGTCAGCTCGTACTGGTCGGTCAGCAGGGCGGTCGACGGCTCTGCGATAGGCACCGGGCGAGCCTAGAGTGGGCGCCGTGGTCACGTCACCGGTGGAGCTCGACGAGCCCCGGGCCGACCTCGACCAGGCCGTCACCCCGCCCTGGGTGACCCTGGTCTGGAACGACCCGGTCAACCTGATGTCGTACGTCAGCTACGTCTTCCGCAGCTACTTCGGCTACGCCGAGGCCAAGGCCGACAAGCTGATGCTCGACGTCCACCAGCGCGGCCGCGCGGCCGTCTCGCACGGCAGCCGCGAAGAGATGGAGCGCGACGTCGAGGCGCTGCAGGGCTACGGGCTGTGGGCCACGATGCAGAAGGACGACTAGTGGCGCGGGGGTTTGCGCGCAGCCGCCGCGGCATCCGGGCCAAGCTCGACGAGCACGAGCGGGCCCTGCTCGCCCACCTGTTCGTCGAGGTCTACGAGCTGCTGGACGACGAGGGCTCGGCCGAGATCGACCCCCTGGCCGTGATGGTCGGTATCGGCACGGCGGTCGACACCCCGTCCGACCCGGCCCTGGCCCGGCTGCTGCCGGACGGGCACCGGGACGACCCCGAGGCCAGTGCCGAGTTCAGGCGCTACACCGAGCTGGGTCTTCGTGAGCGCAAGCGCGCGGGTCTCGAGACGGCCCGGCTCACGCTGGGCCGCGCCGCCCCTTTGGTGCTCGACGACGCCGAGGGTCTGGCCTGGGTGGTGGCGCTCACCGACGTCCGCCTCGTGCTGGCCGAGCGGATGGGCCTGCGCACCGATGACGACCACGAGCGGTTGCTCGACGGGCCGGACGAGGGCCTGCAGATCATGCTCGAGCTCTACGACTTCCTCACCTGGCTGCAGGAGTCGCTGGTGCACGCCCTGGCCGCACCCCTGCAGGACCCACCGGACGTCGACTGAGCCTCCCCGATCAGGTGCCGAGCGAGCACCCAGGTCCGCCGGCCCGGCGGCAACGTAGGCCGCGTCGTAGCCGCGCCATGAACGCGTCATCGGCAGCCCGCCCCAGCCCACCATGGCAACGTCGAACGGGTACGTGGCACATTGTCCTTATGGACCCGCAGCCGGAACAAACGCCGTTCGACAAGTTATTTGTTCAGGCTGAGTCATCGATCTTGAGCCAAGAACACAGACGGAAAAGCCACCTGTCCATGGGGGTCGTTGGCCTGTGAGCGTCGTCCTGTTCCCGGACACGGCAATGGCCTTCGCGCTGGGCCAGATCATGGATGAGGCCCTCCAACTGGCTGGCAGCGGGCATTTCCACACAGGGCTCGCTGGATCGTCGCACTTCACGGTTCGGGCATTGGAGTACTACCGCGACGAGGTGGGGCCTGACGACGCAGCAGTCGAGCGGTATCGCCGCGCCATGCAGCAGGCTGCGAGTCGGTGCGGCCCAGTTGCCCTGAACGTCACCGGGCTCACCCTGACGGTAGGCAGCGTGATGGCCTGCGCGGTGCCAAACGACGAAGTGGCGGACCAGTTCATGCACGCGCTGAAGGAAGAGCTTGGACAAGACGCTTGGTTCGAGGCTGGCTTCCGCCGCGAAATTTGGTACGTCAACCTGCTCCACTTCGCAAACGACATCGCTTACCCGGACCGCCTCATTGCATGGGTGAAAGAGAGGCGAGACCTCGACCTTGGAGTCGCTCACGCCGACCGGGCTCAACTCGTGCGATTCCGATACGACGGGCAGAGAAACCGACCATTCATGCGGCCGGAGATCTTCGGGGAGGCCGTACTCACGGCGCCGACCAACATGACAGCGACCTCGCCGGATCCATTCAGCAGCCCGCTCGGACTGCTGCCAGAAGACCCCGATCGGCGTTGATCGCCCGCATAACCCCATGAACGAACATGCGCTTCTCACGAACGAGCGGAAGGTTTCCGGCCGTCGCCAGGGCCAGACTCGAGACCACCATGCTGTCGAGGGCATCGAGGGTGCGCTGCTTGCTGATTTGCTCCCGAGGTAGAGGCCCAGGAACATCGCGAATCTGGAGCGCGACCATGCTTGCAGTCACCTGGGGTCGGCCGGTTCGTCGTGCCACACCGCATGGATCG
>JAABUN010008552.1_pt1 | contig 10398 bp, 7 predicted proteins | sample 5559311 | NCBI WGS metagenome assembly JAABUN01 (sample SAMN10711877, study PRJNA513370) | rock metagenome | isolation source: Antarctica rocks | place: Antarctica: Victoria Land, Siegfried Peak sud
GCGGACAGCGAGCGGGCGGACCATTTGCCGTAGGGAGCGGCACCGTTGTTGTAGGCCGGGACGAAGACGAAGTTCGTCGCCCAGCCGGAGGCGAGGTCGTGCATGCAGTGGCCGGCGGTGGCGACCGTGCTCTGGTTCGCGCTCTGGACCGAGTTGGCGGAACAGACGAAGTTCTGGCCGGCCATGGTGAAGAACACTTTGCCGATACGCGAGACCGGTGACTGCGCGGTGGCGCGTGTCTCGGCGACCGGCTGCTTGGATTCCTTGGTCACCGCTTCCTTGCCTGCCTTCGGCATGATCGAGCGGCCTTCAGCGGCCCAGCCCGAGTTGATAGTGTTGGCGGGCTTGGCGTCCTTCATCCTGTCCGCTGTCCAATAGGCGTCGAGGGCTGCCTGGCTTTCGTTCTGTGCGTGCGACTGGGTACTACCGGCGACGATGGCGCCGACGGCACCCGGGGCTGGTGCAGCCTGGACGGGACCTGCTGCCATCAACGCTGATGCCATCAGGGCCGAGGCGGCGATCATGCCGGCTTTGAGACCTAGAGAGTTCACGAACTCCTCTTTCCATACGGTGGGGGCCAGCCGTCGTGGGCTGGTGTTCGGAGTGTCCCCCGACGGCGAGGGCCCTGCCCAGCGAAAATGGTGACTTGGGAAGAATTACCTCTGAAAACCACTGCGACTCTGGACAGGGCCCTGCCGGCATGGCACTATTCCGCCCGGACCCAGCCGGTGAAGTGGGGCCGCCGGCGCTCTGCCGACCAGCCGACCGCGGCGACGCGCACTCCACCGCCGGCACCGGTGCGCGTGAACGACGTCGTCACCCATCCCGGCAGCCGGACCGGAGCGGCGAAGTCGATCCGCCAGTCCATCGCCCCGGCCGGCGCGACGGCGGCCTGCTCCACCATGCGCGCGGCCAGGTACATGCCGTGGGCGATCGCCGACTTCATGCCGAGCGCCTTGGCCGTCGGTCCGCTGAGGTGGATCGGATTCCAGTCTCCGGACACCGCCGCGTACCGGCGGCCGATGCCGGCGTCGAGGCGCCAGAGCGCGGTCGGCGCCGGTGCCCAGAACGCGGGACGGCCCTCGTGGCTGGGGTCCCACGGACCCGCCCCACCGAGGTGCACGCCGCGCGCGAGGTACATCGATCGACCCGTCCAGACGCGCTCGGTCCCGACGCTGACCTCCGTCACCACGCTCACCTGCGTCCCGACGGCGTGCGCGCGCAGGTCCTCCGCGAATGCGACGACGCCGAGCGTCTCGAAGGCGCTGACCTGCCGCTTCTGGTGCACCTCGTTACTGAGATGCACCATACCGAGCAGTGGCAACGGAAAGTCGTCCCGCGCCAGGACACTCATGGCGACCGGGAAGGCGATCGTGTGGAGGTAAGCGGAAGGCACCTGGTCGCGCGCCGCCGAGCCCAGCAGGTGCTGGAAGCGGGTGAGCGCGCCGAGGTCGATCCCGGCGCCGTCGACCCGGTGGCGGGCGGCCGGTATAACGGACGGGGTAGCGGCGCGCCCCACCCGTCGCTGCGCGGCAAGCATGAGCGCCTGTCGGTACAGCCCGGGCAGGCTCGGCATCCCGGTCAGTATCGTGTCCGTCGGCGGTGCGCCGGTCATGCTCCAACCAGGTTCTGGCCGCAGACCCGGACCACCTGTCCGTTGATGCCGGCCGCGACATCCGAGGCGAGGAACGCGACCGTCTCGGCGACATCCACCGGGAGGCCGCCCTGCTGGAGGCTGCTCAGACGGCGCGCGATCTGCCGCGTCAGGGGCGGGATCTTCGCCGTCATGTCCGTCTCGATGAAGCCTGGTGCCACGGCGTTGATCGTGCGGCCGGCACCGTCGAAGGCTGAGGCCTGGGCACGGACCATCCCGATGACACCGGCCTTGGACGCGGCGTAATTGCTCTGCCCCCGGTTGCCCGCGATGCCACTGGTGGAGGCGAGACTGATGATCCGGCCGGTCTCCGCGAACACCGGCGAGGCGAGGAACTGTTCGTTCATCCGCAGCTGGGACGCGAGGTTGACGGCGATCACGGAGTCCCAGCGCGCGGAGTCCATATTGGCCAGCAGCCTGTCCCTGGTGATGCCTGCGTTGTGCACGACGACGTCGAGGGCGCCGTAGCGCTGTCCTGCGTGCTGGAGGATCCGGGAAGCGGCATCGGGTTCCGTGATATCGAGTTGCAGGGCCGTCCCGCCGATCCGGTTGGCGACCTGCGCGAGCTGCTCGCCGGCTGCCGGCACGTCGACTGCGATCACGTCGGCGCCGTCCCGCGCAAGGACCTCCGCGATTTTCGCGCCGATCCCGCGGGCGGCTCCCGTGACCACGGCCGTCCTGCCGGCGAGGGGCTGGTCCGGGACCCCCTCACCGTCCGCCGTCGTCGACGCGGCAAGACCTGCGACGCTCCTGGCGGGAGCGGCGGAGACCTCGATGAACTGGCCGTCCACGTAGGCACTCCTGCCGGACAGGAAGAACCGGAGGGCTCCGAGCACCGTCGTATCCGTCGTCGTGGCGGTACCGCGCAGGATGATCCCGTTGGCGGTGGCCCCCCCGCGGAGCTCGTGGGCCACGGATCGGATGGCACCGTCGATGCCCTGGCGTGCGGCCGCCTCGGCGGGAACGGTGCTCTCCACGGAGGAGCGGAAGAGTCCGATCACGCGCCCGCCCGGGACCAGCAGCTTCACCGCCTGGCCGAGTTCGAGCATCGGGGCGGCAAGGTCCGCCGGGGACGCAGCACCGTCGAGGACGACGACGGCGGCGCTCAGCTTCTCACCCGGCAGCACGTGGCGCCGCACCTCGACGTCCCAGCCCAGCAGGACCTCGGCGAGAGCATCCGCCCCGGCGCCCGCGCCAGCGACGAGGACCGGCTCCGACGCGATCGCTTCGCCCGGGGAGTACCGGCGGAGCACGACCGGCCTCGGCAGCCCGAGCGCCTTGGCGATCTTCCCGGGCAGGGGGGTGTTGACCAGGGTCAGGTAGTTGTCGGCCATCAGTTCCTCGCCTCGAGAATGGCGACGACGCCCTGGCCACCGGCAGCGCACACCGAGATGAGCCCGCGGCCGCCTCGCTCGGAGAGTGTCTTGGCGAGCGTGGCCACGATCCGGCCGCCGGTGGCCGCGAAGGGGTGCCCGGTGGCGAGGGAGGAGCCGTTGACGTTGAGCTTAGAGCGGTCGATGCTGCCCAGCGCGCTGTCGAGCCCGAGAACGCGCTGGCAGTAGTCCTCGTCCTCCCAGGCGGCCAGGGAGCCGAGGACCGTCCCGGCGAAGGCCTCGTGGATCTCGAAGAAGTCGAAGTCCGCGAAGGTGAGGCCGTTGCGCTTGAGCAGGCGGGGCATTGCGTGGACGGGCGCCATCAGCAACCCCTCCGCTCCGTTGACGAAGTCCACCGCGGCGGCCTCGGCGTCGACGATGTTCGCCAGCATGGGCAGGTTGTTCGCCGTGGCGTACTCTTCACTGCCGAGCAGCACGACGGCAGCACCGTCGGTCAGCGGCGTCGAGTTGCCCGCGGTCATCGTGGCCGGATCATCGAGGGTCCTGCCGAAGACGGGCTTGAGCGTGGCGAGCTTCTCCAGCGAGGTGTCCGCGCGGAGGTTGGCATCCCTGGTCTGGCCTCGGTACGGGGTCATGAGATCGGCGAAGAAGTTGCGCTCATACGCCGCCGCGAGGTTGTGGTGGCTCCGGTACGCGAGTTCGTCCTGGGCTTCGCGCGGGATCTTCCACGCCGCCGTCGTGATTGCCTGGTGCTCGCCCATGGACAGGCCGGTGCGCGGCTCTCCGGTGCTTGGTGCGTTGGGCGAGAGGTCTTTCGGACGGAGCGTGCCCAGGATGCGGATCTTCTGTTGTGGAGTCCTGGCGCGTGAGAGGTCCAGCAGCACGCGGCGAAGGCCCTCACTCACGGCAATCGGCGCGTCGGACGCCGAGTCCACGCCTCCGGCGATACCGGACTCGATCTGGCCGAGCTTGATCTTGTTGGACAGGCCCACGACGGTCTCGAGGCCCGTGGCGCAGGCCTGCTGGAGATCGTAGGCAGGGGTTTCCGGCGAAAGGGCGGACCCCAGGACTGCCTCTCGGGTCAGGTTGAAGTCCCGCGAGTGCTTGAGCACGGCGCCCGCGGCGACCTCGCCGACGCGCTCCCCCTGCAGGCCGAAACGCGCCACCAGACCATCCAGCGCGGCGATCAGCATGTCCTGGTTGGAGGAGTAGGCATACGCTCCGCCCGACCGGGCGAAGGGGATGCGGTTGCCGCCGATGACGACGGCCTTGCGGGGTGACTGGGCGGCGTCGTGCGCCCCGGCCAGATCTGTCATGAAAAAAGCTCCTGATGCGAGAAGGTTGATTACCGATACCCAGCGTACCTGATACGCTGGGTATCATGAAGTTTGCCTCCGTCCTGAAGAGCGCCTCCGAGAAGATGCCCGACGGCGTCCACGTAACTCCGGACGGACGGTCCAGCCGGTGGGAGCTGCACCGGGCCGAGCGGCGCCGACAGCTCATCAGGACGGCCCGGCGTGCGATCAGCGCCCTCGGCCCCGGGGCGTCCATGGAGGACATCGCGACGGCGGCACAGACCTCCAAGTCCGTCTACTACCGCTATTTCGGCGACAAGACCGGACTGCAGCGGGCGATGGCCGAGGTGGTGATCGGGCAGATGCAGCAAAAGGTGCTCGACGCCGCCAAGGCGGCCTCGACACCCAGGGCCGGCCTGTACTCGATGGTGCTGGCCTACCTGCAGATGGCGCAGACCTCCCCGAACGTCTACGCCTTCGTCACCCGGGTGGGCATCACCGAATCCAGCGCGGCCGACGACGGCGCCCAGGACACCCTCGCGCATTTCCTCGCGGGGATCACCGAGATGGTGTCGCGTCCGATGCGCGCCTACCTGCTCTCGCCCGAACGTCCCACGGGTCCGGACGACGCCGCTCCCCTGTACTGGCCCGGAGCAGCGATCGGGATGGTGCGGGCGGCCGGCGAACACTGGCTCCTGACCCCCGATGGACCCGACAGGCCGACCGAGGAACAGATGGCCCGCCACATCACCGGCTGGCTCCTCGACGGCATCACCCGTTTCGAAGCATCGCCCACGCTCTCCCCCGCATCCTGCCTACCAGCGAAGGACACGCCATGACCCAGACCATTTCCAGGCCGCAGCAGATTCCCGCGACAATCGACATTCGGGACAATGAGCAGGCAACGATCGACACCGCCGAACTGGGTGAGTTGCTCCTCGGCAAGTGGGCCCACGTCCGGCGCGTAGCACGTGAACTGGCCGGGCGCCCGGAACTGCACAAGATCGAGGGCCTCACGCACCACGATCACCGACGGCGCTGCTTCGACCAGCTGCAGTACCTCGTGGAGCACAAGGCCGTGCACCGCGCCTTCCCTACCGCGTTCGGTGGGGACGACGATCACGGCGGTAACGTCGCGGGCTTCGAGGAGCTCGTGGTGGCCGATCCCTCCCTCCAGATCAAGGCCGGCGTGCAGTGGGGGCTCTTCGGTTCCGCCGTGCTGCACCTCGGGACCGAGAAGCACCACGAGGCCTGGCTGCCTGGCATCATGAATATGGAGATCCCCGGGTGCTTCGCGATGACGGAGACCGGGCACGGAAGCGACGTGGCGAGCATCTCCACCACCGCCACCTTCGATCCGGCGACCGACGAACTCGTGATCAACACGCCCTTCCGCGCTGCGTGGAAGGACTATATCGGCAACGGCGCGATCGACGGGCGCGCCGCCGTCGTCTTTGCGCAACTGATCACCAACGGCGTGAACCATGGCGTGCACGGAATCTACGTGGAACTGCGCAACGAGGACGGCACGTTCAAGCCCGGTATCGGCGGCGAGGACGACGGCATCAAGGGCGGCCTCAACGGCATCGACAACGGCCGGCTGCACTTCACCGACGTCCGCGTACCGCGCATCAACCTCTTGAACCGCTACGGTGACATCGCGGAAGACGGCACGTACTCCTCGCCGATCGCCTCCCCGGGACGCCGCTTCTTCACGATGCTCGGCACCCTCGTCCAGGGTCGGGTGTCGCTCGACGGCGCCGCTGTCGCCGCGAGCAAGCTCGCCCTGACCGCTGCCATCACCTACTCGACCCAGCGCCGCCAGTTCAACACGTCGTCCAATCTCGCCGAAGAGGTGCTGATGGACTACCAGCGTCACCAGCGCCGGCTGCTGCCACGTCTCGCGGCGACCTACGCGGCGTCCTTCGCACACGAGGAACTCCTCGAAAAGCTCGACGGCGTCTTCTCGGGCGAGCACGACACGGACGAGGACCGCCAGGACCTGGAGACACTCGCCGCCGCCTTCAAGCCGCTCAGCACGTGGCTGGCGCTGGACACGCTGCAGGAGTGCCGCGAGGCCACCGGCGGGCAGGGCTTCCTGATCGAGAACCGGTTCGCATCGCTGCGCGCGGACCTCGACGTGTACGTCACCTTCGAGGGCGACAACAACGTCCTGCTGCAGCTCGTCGCCAAACGCCTGCTGACGGACTACGCCAAGGAGTTCAAGAACGTGGACTTCGGCGTGCTTGCCCGCTACGCAGTGTCCCAGGCAGCCGGGAAGACCCTGCACCGGTCAGGGCTCCGCCGGGTCGCGCAGACCGTCGCGGATTCCGGCTCCGAGAAGAAGTCCGCGATCGCCCTGCGCGACGAGAACACGCAGCACGAGCTGTTGACGGACCGCGTGCAGTCCCGCGTCGCCGAGCTCGCCGCCGTCCTCCGCGGCGCCGGGGGCATGACGCAGGAGAAGTCCGCCGCACTGTTCAACGAGCACCAGAACGAACTCATCGAGGTGGCGCACGCCCACGCCGAACTCCTGCAGTGGGAGGCGTTCACGCGCGCGCTCAGGGAGATCAGGGATCCGGGTACACGCGAGGTCCTCACGCGCCTCCGCGACCTGTTCGGCCTGTGCCTCATCGAGAAGGACCTCGCCTGGTTCCTGATGAACGGCCGGCTGTCCTCCCAGCGCGCACGAACCCTCGAGGGGTACATCAACCGCCTCCTCGTCAAGATCCGGCCGCATGTCCTCGACCTCGTGGAGGCCTTCGGCTACGGACCGGAACACCTGCGCTCGGTCATCGCCACCGGGGCGGAGCAGCAGCGCCAGGACGAGGCCGCCGAATACATGCGCCGCCGTCGTGCCAGCGGCGATGCGCCGATCGAGGAGAAGACGCTCCTGGCGCGCCAGGCCAAGGAGAAGAAGGCGAAGAAGGCAGCCAGGACGGCAAAGGTCCGGGCCGGGCGCTAGGAAGCTACCGCCGGGTGAGCGGTGACCCCGCGGTAGACGGCGAGGGTGGCCTCGGCGATCGACTCCCAGTCGAAGTGCCGCGCGGCGCGCTCGCGGCCCGCACTCCCCATCGCGGCCGCCCTGACCGGATCGGCGACGAGAGCGTTCAGCGCAGCGGCGAAATCGGCGACGAACCGGCCAGGGTCAAGCGGTGTCCCGGTGCCGTCCTGCATCTGCTCGAGGGGTACCAGGGTGCCGGTCACGCCGTCGTCGATGACCTCGGGGATGCCACCGGTAGCCGAGGCGACGACGGCGGCTCCGCACGCCATCGCCTCGAGGTTGACGATCCCGAGGGGCTCGTAGATGGAGGGGCAGGCGAAGACCGTGGCATGACTGAGGATCTGCACGACCTCGCGCCGCGGGAGCATTTTCTCGATCAGGACCACAGAGCCACGCCGCTGACGAAGCTCGGCGATGAGCACCTCGGTCTCTGCGGCGAGTTCCGGCGTGTCCGCGGCACCGAGGCAGAGGACGAGCTGCACATCGCCCGGCAGTTCAGCGGCAGCACGGAGCAGATACGGGACGCCCTTCTGGCGCGTGTTGCGGCCGACGAAGACGACGCTGGGGCGGTCCGGGTCGATGCCGTGGGCGCGGAGGGCGTCGTCGTCCTCGTCGCGCGACCACTGCGCTACGTCGATCCCGTTGTGGACCACGTGCACCCTGGCCGGGTCGACGTCGGGGTAGCTCCGGAGGATGTCTGCCCGCATGCCCGCGGACACGGCGATGACGGCCGCGGCGGCCTCGTAGGAGGTCTTCTCGACCCATGATGAGAGCGCATAGCCGCCCCCGAGCTGCTCCGCCTTCCAGGGACGCAGAGGCTCGAGGCTGTGAGCACTCAGGACGTGCGGGATGCCGTGCAGTAGGCCTGCCAGGTGCCCGGCCATGTTGGCGTACCAGGTGTGCGAGTGCACGAGATCCGCTCCCCCGATACTGTCCAGCATCTGCAGGTCGGTGCCGAGGGTCTGCACGGCCGCGTTGGCCCCGGCGAGGCCCTCGGGGAGACCGTAGGACAGCACCGAGGCGCCGTGATACACCTCCGGCCGCGGCGCTCCGAACGCATGGACGCGGAGGTCCACCCGGGGCGCGAGGACCCTGCTGAGTTCGGCGACGTGCACCCCGGCGCCACCGTAGATCTCGGGCGGGAACTCCTTGGTCACAATGTCTACGCGCACCATCCCAACGTAGTGCAGTGCCTGGGAGTCCTCTACTGTGAAGTGACCGGAAGTGCTTCACAGGGTGCCGGCCTACGCAGGATCGAGCACCACCGGAGCAGGCAGAACACTCGAGGAAGAGCGGGAGGTCCCACGTGGCACCGAAGAAGGTACTTGCCGTGGTGTTGGCAGGCGGAGAGGGCAAGCGGCTGATGCCGCTGACGGCGGACCGGGCCAAACCGGCCGTGCCGTTCGCCGGAAGCTACCGGCTCATCGACTTCGCGCTGTCCAACCTCGTCAACTCCGGATACCTGCAGATCGTGGTGCTGACGCAGTACAAGTCCCACAGCCTCGACCGCCACATCTCCGAGACCTGGCGGATGTCCACGCAACTCCAGCAGTACATTGCCTCCGTTCCGGCACAGCAGCGCCGCGGCAAGAGCTGGTTCCTCGGCAGCGCCAACGCCATCTACCAGTCCCTGAATCTCATCCACGACGCCCAACCGGACATCGTTGTCGTCATCGGCGCGGATCACGTCTACCGCATGGATTTCAAGCAGATGGTCGACGCCCACGTCGCCAGTGGCGCTTCCGTCAGCGTCGCTGCCGTCCGGCAGCCCATGCACCTCGTCGACCAGTTCGGCGTCATCGAAGTGGATCAGCACGACCCCGGGCGCATCGCCGCGTTCGTCGAGAAGCCGAAGACCACGCCGGGCCTGCCGGATGATCCGGACAGCTTCCTGGCCTCCATGGGCAACTACGTGTTCACCACCGAAGCACTCCTGAAGGCTCTTGAGGACGACGCAGGCCGCCTCGATACGCAACACGACATGGGTGGGGACATCATCCCCTATTTCGTCGGGCGCAACGATGCCGCCGTGTACGACTTCACGACGAACGACATTCCCGGATCCACCGAACGCGATCGCCAGTACTGGCGCGACGTCGGCACCATGGACTCGTACTACGACGCGAACATGGATCTCATCTCGCCCCTGCCACTGTTCAACCTGTACAACCTGCGCTGGCCGATCTACACACGGCAGAGCGTGTCACCGCCGGCGAAGTTCGTCCGCAGCGCCTCCGGCCGTTCCGGTGAGGCCCACGACTCGATCGTCTCGGCGGGTGTCGTGATCTCGGGCGGCGCCGTCCAGGGGTCCATCCTCGCGACGGATGTCTTCATCGACGAAGCCGCGGAAGTGACCGGCAGCGTCCTGTTGGACAAGGTCACCGTGGGTCCGGGCGCCGTGGTGCGCCGGGCGATCATCGACAAGAACGTCCGCATTCCCGCCGGCGCCCAGATCGGCGTGGATCCCGGACTCGATCGCCGTCGCGGGTTCGCCGTGACCGATTCGGGCCTGACGATCGTCAGCAAGGGGCAGGTCGTCGCCCCGGTCTGACCGGACACCCGGTACGGGATGGAACAATTCGGGTGCATGGTTCAATGGCCGGATGAGCAACGAGAACCTTCGCCGGGACGAGGCGGCCGCCCGTTCAGCCCTGCTGGAGACCGAGAGCTACGCCGTCGAGCTGGATCTTTCGGAGGCGAAGGACGGCACCGTGACCGATTACCGCAGCACGACGACGGTGGTGTTCTCCTGCCGTACCCCCGGTGCCTCGACGTTCCTCGACTTCCTCGGTGACGTCACGGGGATCGAGCTGAACGGGCGTACGATCGATCCGGCTACCGCGAGCGATGGTGCCCGGGTGTTCCTCCACGGTCTCGCCGCGCACAACACGGTAACGGTGGAGGGGCGGGCCGCGTTCAGTACCAGCGGCGAGGGGCTCCACCGGTTCGTCGACCCTGCGGACGGCGAGACCTACCTCTACACACAGTACGAGCCCGCCGATGCGCGCCGCGTCTTCGCCAACTTCGAGCAGCCGGATCTGAAGGCGACCTTCGCCTTCAGCGTGATCGCGCCCGCAGAGTGGACCGTCGCCTCGAACGGCGCCGAAGTAC
>JAABUN010008553.1_pt1 | contig 10397 bp, 8 predicted proteins | sample 5559311 | NCBI WGS metagenome assembly JAABUN01 (sample SAMN10711877, study PRJNA513370) | rock metagenome | isolation source: Antarctica rocks | place: Antarctica: Victoria Land, Siegfried Peak sud
ATTTTTGCCCGGTCGAACCTTCAAATTGTTTTCCCTGCTCATTAAGAAAATCCGTAATCGGCATAATAAAAGTTACCTCGTAATGATTCGGATATTTCAAACCGAATTCGATATAAGCGCGCATCCCTTTTTGCAGACATTCAATCGGCGAATCGCCGCCCTTTTTTTCGATTTTACCGACCGTTTCGATTAATTTCCCGAAAGTTTCTTCGCAAATTTCGTTGAGCAGTTCGGTTTTGTCCTTAAAATAAAGATAAATCGTCGTCGGACTGTATTCGATTTTATCGGCAATTTTCCGCATCGAAACATTGGCGTAACCTTCTCTAGCAAAAAGTTCGCTCGCGGCATCGAGAATCTCCTGCCGCAAATTTTCCTTTTCCCGAACTTTTCTTTCTTTTACGCCCATTTGTGTAACGACTGAATATAACTTAACATCGTTAAGTGTATGGCGCCAGTTTTGTTTTGTCAAGCAAATTTAAGAAAGCTGATGCTGTAAATCCCATCCGCGCCTTCGACCGTATCGGGGAAATATTATTAATAAAAAACCTCGGAAATCGTCGAGTGATTTCCCTGATACTTTTATTTATATCCAGCGACGCACACGCGCCTTGTATCTCAGGTATTCGTCGCCGAATTTTTGTTCAAGGTAATTTTCTTCGCGCTTTATCACGCCTGTATGCACAACGGCGATGAGCGGCAGCAGAAACAAAAACGCCGAGAAAGCGTTGAAAAGCAGAGCGATGCCGCAGTAGAGCAGCGTGAAGGATAAATAAATCGGATTGCGGCTAAAACCGAAAACGCCGCCGGACACAATCGCCGTTGTCGGCAGCGAAGGATTAACCGTCGTGCTTGCGCGGCACATCGCGCGGATAGCCAAAATCGCTATCAAGCTCGCCACAAAAATTATTGCCGCGCCCAACGCGATTGCGACTGAACGCGGCAACAAATAAATCGGAAAAAGAAAATGGAGCAGCAATCCGGCGAAGAGCGTTCCGGCGTAGAGTGCGGGCGGAAAGGCGATGACTCCGGGATTATCTACGGTTGATTTTGACATTGTGAAATTCCTCCTTGCTTGATTATTTATTCAGTGCTTCCAATTCTTTTATGCTCGGTATCGAAGTAAAAGGAATTTTCATAAATTTTCTCATCGCGGAAAACCAGTTGGCGAAACTGCGCTTGGCGTAAGGCGAACGGCTGATATATCGCTTAACTATCGTCTCGAAATCTTCCGATTCTTTGCCGGTTAAATTTTTTACGACAGCGGTTGTGCCTTCCGCGTCAAATTTATTTTGGCGGTATTCGTGGTTGTAATGTCGCGCCTGCGCGATGGTGAAAGCGTCGAAACCAAAATCTTTTCCAAATAAAAAAGCTGATTTCAAAAACATCCATTCGGGAATGTTGATATATCTTACTTTTCTGCCCGACACTTTTGAAATTACCTTTGCCATTTCAGGCACGGACAATGATTCCGGTCCGGTCGGGTGAATTTTTTGCCCGAAATAAGGACTTGGGTTTTTGAGCAGCGCGGCGATGACTGAGCCGAGGTCTTCATTCGAGATAACTGGATTTTTTCCTTTGCCGTAAGGCAGCGGCATCAGCCCAAGCTGGAGAGCGAATTCAAGCACGATCACAAAAGTATTCTCGGCAAAATATCCCGGAGTCAAATAAACTACATTCAAACCCGACTCTTTGAATAAACGATAAGCCTCTTTCGTATCGTTCGTCATCAGGCTTTTCGCGCCGTCAAATTCCGCCAGCCATTGCCCCATAAACACGACGGCTTCAATTTTTGATTCTTTGGCGGCTTCAATAAAAATTTTCACATTCTCAGGCATTCCCGGCATAAATGGATGACAGTAATAAACTTTGTTCACATCGCCTAAAGCATTCTTTAATTGCCCGTAATCGTTAAATTCCCCGACGGCGATTTCCGCTCTGAGCTTTTCCAACTCTAACGCCTTACGATTTCTGGAACGAACGTAAATTTTAACCGGATAATCATCTTTCAAAAGTTGAACCGCGGTTTCGTAACCCGTCTTTCCCGTCGCTGCTGTAATTAGTATTTTCTCTTTCATATTTTTGTGATTCTTAAACGGTCAGTCCTTTTAAGCAACTAACTATTTTCTAGCATAGACAGTTTCTTTATGCAACTGATAAAGTAAAAAGATGAAAAGAACGAGTTTTTCAGATGATTCGTGTCCGATAGCCAGAACGCTCGACGTGATGGGCGAATGGTGGACGCTACTGATTTTGCGTGATGTTTTTTACGGAATACATCGTTTCGACCGGCTTTTGACGGAATTGGGAATCTCGCGCAACGTGCTGACCGACCGGCTTAGAACTCTCGTCGAAAGCGGAATATTGGAAAAAAAAATATATTTAGAAAAGCCGGAGCGATACGAATATCACCTGACCGAAAGTGGGTGCGAACTGTTGCCGATTTTGGCTCTGCTGATGAATTGGGGAAATCGCTGGCTGCCAACCGAGTTCGGAGAAAAGCCGGAATTAGTTCACGATTCCTGTGGTCAAACCGCTGTGCCGCTGCTCGTATGTAATCACTGCCACAAGGAAATCACGCCGCACAACGCGCACCTGCACAAGTTGGAAAATTAATCGCAGGCTTGCAGGCGGCAACTAAAACTTTCTTTTCGATAATAACGCGAAGCGACAGAAAGATTGAGATGACGCGTGGCGAAACCAAATACACGCAACTCCGAGTTAAAAAGACAACGTGATAACAAAGTCGCTGTTTCCGCCTCACCTCCCACTATGAGGTGTGAACGACGCGACATTCACTCAGCCTACATCACACTGCTTACGTTGAATCACGCATAAATGCGTAACTCTGAACGCTGGAAACATATTAGAAGTTATTTCAAAAATCGTAAAGTTTGAGTCAAAATAGTTGGCATTATGAGCCGACACGATCTGACCGACGCGCAATGGCAAGTGCTGGAGCCGCTTTTGCCACAACAAAGACCGGGACGTGGACGACCGCGCACCGATAACCGCAAATGCTTGAACGGTATTTTATATGTTCTGAAAACCGGCTGCGCGTGGGCTGATTTGCCAAACGCATATGGTTCGCCGACAACGTGCTGGCGCAGGTTCGATGAGTGGTCAGAAGCCGGAGTTTGGGATTCGGTTTGGCACGCGTTGCTCGCGTCGCTTAACCGCGAGGGCAAAATCGAATGGGCGGCTGCCTTTTTAGACGGTTCCTTCGTGCCGTCAAAAAAAGGGGCGATGGAGTGGGACGCACCAAGATTGGCAAGGGCAGCAAAGTAATGCTCGTAGCGGACGGCAACGGGCTGCCGATTGGTCTGCTCTGTGAGAGCGCGCAGCCGCACGAAGTCAGTTTGGCAAGCAGCACCATGGCAACTGTCGCCATTAAGAAACAGAAACGCGGACGAGCCAGAACCAGGATGACCGAGCTTGTTGCCGATAAAGGTTTTGACAGTGCCGCCTTCCGGCGTGAGTTGACAGGGCGCGGCATCAAGACGTGCATTCCGCAGCGCAAATACAAGCGCCGCAGAAAACGTGGTCAGCCGCCACGCTTTTCGGCAGCAAGTTACGCCGAGCGGTGGCGCGTCGAACGGTGCTTTGCCTGGTTCGACAATTGTCGGCGACTGGTGGTCAGATACGAGCGTGGACTTCATCGTTATAAAGCGTTTTGCGTGCTTGCGTGCATAATGTTGTGCGTTAATCGAATTTTGAAATAACTTCTAGAAAACTTTAAATTACAAACAACTAAAGGGCAACGCTTAAATTTCAAATACTGTTAAGCATAATCGAATCTTCCCACACTCATTCAATAACTTTGAAAATTAGAGAATTGTAAAAAAAAATTGACATACTCTTCTCATAAATGTGAAACTATTAAAGTTAATTGTTTAAAAACTTTTAACTATTATATATGACTTTAAACTCGTAATTTGGATAAACTAATGATTTATTGGGAAATTAATCTTATTTTGAATATTGAAATTTTCACTATAAATCCAGCAAAAATAACTCTACACACCCATTCTTAACTTTCTGCTATAAATAACTCCACACCTAAAGAGCATCAAACTCACCTCAGGCAAGTCTTTTAGGAAATCTCATGAGTAGTAAAAATCTCGCAAATTATCTATTCAGGTATCCGGTAATAATATGTCTGACTGTAATTGCGCTTATCGGGATGTGCGTGATTATCGGATGGCACTTGCACATTCTCTCTCTGGTTCAGGTTGTTCCCGGCACGATTCCGATGCAATATAACACCGCGCTCTGCTTTATTGTTCTGGCTTTGAGCGCGGGAATGATGATGACGCGGCGACTGCCTCGGTTTTTGCCTGCCCCGGGCGGTATCTTTGTTGCCGTTTTGGGAAGTTTGGACATTTTCCAGTATATAAGCGGCGTCTCGCTCGGCATTAATACTTTTTTCTTTTATCCGTGGGATTTGACGCTCACCGCTTATCCCGGACGGATGGCTTTGACGACGGCTGCCTGTTTTGCCATCGCCGGAAGCACCTTGAGCCTTTTAGCACTAAAACCTCAAACTTTAATCGCTTTTGTCATCGCTCATACATTTCCCTTAAGTTTGGGATTGACTTCACTGCTCGGATATTTGTTCGGCATCACCTATCTGCTGCCTTTTCGGTTAAACAGCCAGATGGCTGTTCATACGGCGACGGCTTTTACGATTTACGGCGGCGCGATGCTCTTTCACGCCTGGCGGCACATTCCCCAAACGCAGGAAGGTTTGCCTAAATGGACTCCAGCCGTTGCCGTTGTTATGGTTCCTGTTTTCTTCGTCAGTCTTGGCTCAACAGTTCAGAACAATTCTTTACCGGCGCGAGTCGTTCAATTTGTTCTCGCATTAGCCGGGACATCGCTCCTGGCATTTGCCCTGTATAAAATAACGCAGGCGCGAATCGTCTATAAAGGCTTGATTTTAATTTCTATTCCGCTGCTGTTTGTGCTTGGTTTCGTTGTGCTGGTCAATCAACAAAAAAGCGCGAACGAAAAAGCTCAATTACTGGCAATACATTCAAAAGAAGTTATCTCACACGCGCACATCTTAACCGAAAATTTAGTGGATACAACTGCCAGTATTCGCGGTTATGTCATTACGGGAGATGAAAGCTATCTCAAGCCGTATGAACTTGCTTCCGGGCAAATGTCCGATGAACTAAAAATGCTGCAAAATCTGGTGCGGGACAGCCCCCGGCAGAGTAAAAGAGCGGAAGACTTAGCGGCTACGGTAACGCATCGAATGGCGGCTCTCATAGAAGTAAAAAACCTGATGGCGGCTGGCAGGCAGAACGAAGCCGCCGAGCGAGTAAAAAGCGGCATCGGTGAGCGGTATATGAACGACTTTCGTATCCAGAAAGACGAATTTCTGGCTGAAGAAGCGCGCCTTGACGGGGAGCGACAACAGGAAGTTGAAAATTCCTGGCAGCAGTTCAACCGGCTTTTAGCCGCGGGAGCTTCGGCGGATGTGCTTCTCGCGCTGACGCTGGCTTTTCTCTTCACACGCGGAATCGGTTTTCGCATTCAAACGCTGACTGAAAATTCGCAGGCGTTAGCCGACGGCAAAAGTCTCGCCTCGCCGCTCGCGGGAACGGATGAAATCGCCAAGCTCGACCAAACCTTTCACCGGATGGCGCAGGCTTTACGAGCGGCTCACGACGAGCTTGAATCAAAAGTCGTAGAGCGAACCAGAGAACTTTCGCAAGCTACTGAAGAAATCAAAAAACTTAATGAGAGCTTAGAGAAGCGCGTGATTGAGCGCACCGAACAGCTTGAAGCGGCAAACAAAGAACTCGAAGCGTTTTCTTATTCGGTCTCGCACGATTTGCGCGCGCCGTTACGCGCGATTGACGGATTCTCGCGCATCTTTATTGAAGATTACGCCGACAAACTCGATGACGAAGGGCGGCGCGTGCTTGACGTGATTCGGAACAATGCTCAAAACATGGGGCAATTGATTGACGATTTGTTGGCATTTTCGCGGCTGGGTCGAAAACAGATAGAGCCGACGACAATTGATATGCAGGAACTTGCGCGAGATGTTTCCGGTACGCTTGAATCAAGTTCCAAAACACAGATAAACATTGAACAGCTTCCAACCGCAAATGGTGACAGAGCATTGCTCCGGCAGGTTTTCGTCAACCTTATCTCAAACGCCGTTAAGTATTCGGGAACAAAGGAAAACGCGCCGGTCGAGGTCGGCGGGCGAATCGAAAACGGCGAGAATATCTATTACGTGCAGGACAACGGCGTGGGTTTTGATATGAAATACGCGGATAAATTATTCGGCGTGTTTCAACGCCTGCATACTGCCGAAGAATTTGAAGGCACAGGAGTCGGGCTGGCAATTGTGCAGCGCATCGTTCATCGGCACGGCGGGCGCGTGTGGGCTGAAGCGGAAGTTAATAAAGGCGCGACGTTTTATTTTGCGCTGCCGCGAAACGGTTTTAATCACAAGGAGGGAAATAATGGACATCAATGAAGTCGAGATACTGCTGGTCGAAGATAATCCGAACGATGCCGAGCTAACGCTGCGCGCGCTGAAAAAGAATAATCTTGCCAATCGTGTGATGCACGCCAAAGATGGCGCGGAAGCCCTTGAGTTTCTTTTCGCCGAAGGTGTTTATGCCGGGCGAAGCGTCGAGAAAACGCCGAAAGTCATTTTGCTGGATTTAAAGCTGCCTAAAGTGAACGGCATCGAAGTCCTCGAACGCATCAAGGGCGACGAGCGAACGAAAAACATTCCAGTCGTTGTATTGACTTCTTCGCGTGAAGACAGCGACCTTACGCGATGTTATGAGCTTGGTGTGAACAGCTACATTGTTAAGCCGGTCGAATTTGAAAACTTTGTCAAGGCTATCTCCGATTTGGGATTTTACTGGCTGCTGTTAAATCAGATACCTCAATAACATACCGTTCAAAAATAAAACTAAACCCGACTTCACCAAAAATAAAGGAAGTAAGAAAGAGTTATGACTAAGAAAACCCGCATCCTTATTCTCGAAGACCAACCGACCGATGCCGAATTAGAAATTCGTGAGCTTCGTCAGGCAAAGTTAGAATTTGAAGCCAAATGCGTTGAGACGAAAGAGTCATTTCTCGAAGCATTAGAAGAATTCGACCCGGATGTTATTATCTCGGACTACGGGCTGCCGCAGTTTAACGGGCTTGAAGCTCTCCGCCTGCTTAAAGAACTCAATCTCGATATACCTTTTATCTTATGCACCGGCTCGCTGACCGAAGAAGTTGCAGTCAAGTGTATGAAGGAAGGCGCGGCTGATTACGTTCTTAAATCAAGCCTCAAGCGGCTGCCCTCGGCAGTGTTAAATGTGCTTGAGAAAAGTGAGGCTCGCCAAACAAAACAGGAAGCGGTTGCGGCGTTGCGCGAAAGCGAAGAGTGGCTTAAAGCACTGCTCGATGCCTCGCGCGACGGCATCGTCGTTGAAGACGACGGAGAAATTGTTTACATCAACCAATCTTACGCGCGGCATTTAAAATATGACGAACCGGAAGAATTAATCGGCAGACATATCGCGGATATTCTGCCGCCGGTCGAAGCCGAAAGATTATCGGAATTCGGACAAAGGCGTTTGCGCGGCGAAAATCCGCTGTCGGTTTATCAATTCACGGGGCTGTGCAAAGACGGAACGACGATTGAAGTCGAAGGCGCGGTTTCGAGTTACGTCATCGGCGGCAAAAAATATGTGATGACCGCCGTTCGTGATATTACCGAGCGGAAACTCGCCGCCGAAGCTCTCGAAAAAAGCGAGCGGCAGTATCGTTTCCTGAGTGAAGGCATTATGCACCAGGTCTGGACGGCGCAGCCGGACGGCAAATTAGATTATGTGAACCGCCGCACGCTCGAATACTTCGGACTGACATACGAGCAAATGATTATTGACGGTTGGTTACCCGTCGTTCACCCGGATGATACAGCCGATTGCATCAAACGCTGGACGAAATCGCTGGAAACCGGCGAATACTACGAAGTCGAATTTCGTCTCAAAAATGCCGACGGAACATATCGCTGGCATCTGGCGCGCGCCACCGCCGGACACGACCCGGACGAAAAGATTGTTAAATGGTTCGGAACAAACACGGATATTCACGACAAGAAATTAGCGGAAGAGGAACTGATTGACGCCCGCTCGCGGCTCGAAGCGGCACTCGAAGCCGGAACGATTGCCACTTGGAGTTATGACATTTTGAACAATCGAGTCTTCGCCGATAAAAAGCTGGCGCAGCTATATTCCGTTTCACCGGAAGATGCCTGCGGCGGCGCGATTGAAAACTACATTCGCGGTATTCACCCGGATGACCGGCGGCGTGTCGAAGAAGAACTAGACGGGTCTTTCAAAAACAGCCACGTTTATGAGAGTGAACACCGAATCGTCAAATCTGACGGTACGATGCGCTCGGTGATCGCGCGCGGGCGAATCGAGCGGGACGCGGCGGGAACGCCAATCCGAATGCCCGGCGTGGTGATTGACGTTACCGAACAAAAACGCGCCGATGACGCTTTGCGCGACAGCGAATACAAAATGCGGACACTGCTCGGAAATATGAACGAGGGATTGTTACAGGTTGATACGGCTGATTCCATAGAGTTTGTCAACAATCGCTTTTGCGGGATGCTCGGTTACTCGTCGCCGGACGAATTAATCGGTAAAATCTGGTCTCAATTAACACTCGACGACGACGAGCGCGAGTTTATTAAAGCGGTCAACAAACGCCGTCGCCAAGGCATTTCCGACAGCTATGAGCTGCAGATGCGTAAAAAAACCGGCGAAAAAATTTGGGTGCTGGTCGGCGGCGCGCCGATGATTGATGCCGAAGGCATCACCACCGGTTCAATGGGAGTTTTTACCGATATTACCGAGCGCAAACGCGCCGAGGAACAAATGCATCACGATGCCTTCCACGACAGTTTGACGGGACTTGCCAACCGCACTTTGTTTATGAATCATCTGCATCTGACGATTGAGCGCGGAAAACGTCGGGTTGATGCCACCTTCGCGGTGCTGTTTCTGGATTTCGACAGGTTTAAGGTTATCAACGATTCATTGGGTCACGCCGAAGGCGATAAATTATTAATGCAAATTGCGCGGCGGCTCGAATCTTCCCTGCGTCCCGGCGATTTGGTGGCGCGTCTCGGCGGCGATGAATTTACAATTCTGCTCCCCGAACTCGATGATGAGAGCGACGCTCTGCGAATTGCCGAACGTATACAGGAAAAGTTAAAGGGCGCGTTCGCTCTTGCCGGACGCGAGATTTTTACTTCCGCCAGCATTGGTATCGCGCTCAGCACAGCCGGACACACGCAAGCGGAAGATATGCTGCGCGACGCCGACATTGCGATGTATCGCGCCAAAGCGAAAGGCAAAGCGCAGTTTCAGGTTTTCGACCAGGAGATGCACAAAGACGCATTAGCGCAGATGCAGCTCGAAACCGAAATGCGGCACGCGCTCGAACGCGGAGAATTTCTGCTTCACTATCAACCGATTATCAATCTCGAAACAAATAATCTAATGGGATTTGAAGCACTCGTCAGGTGGAAACATCCCGAACGAGGAATGGTACCGCCGATGGAATTTATTCCGGCGGCTGAAGAAACCGGATTGATTCTCGCGCTCGGAAAATGGATTCTCAATGAAAGCTGCCGTCAAATGCGCCAGTGGCAAATCGGTAATCCGGCGGCTGAATCTTTGACGGTCAGCGTTAATCTTTCGAGCAAGCAGTTTCAGCAGCCCAACCTTGCCGAACAAGTCGCCGCCGCGCTCGACGCGGCGGGACTTGATGCGCGTTGTTTGAAACTTGAGATTACGGAAAGTCATATTATGGAAAACGCCGAATCGGCGATAGCGATGATGAACCGATTACGGAATCTCGGCACTGAAATAAGTCTGGACGATTTCGGCACGGGTTATTCTTCCCTGAGTTATCTGCATCGTTTTCCCGTAGATTATCTCAAGATTGACCGCTCGTTCGTTACTCGAATGGTGGGAAACACGGAAAATGCCGAAATCGTTCATACCATCATCAAGCTGGCGCAAAACCTGAAAATGAAAGTTGTCGCCGAAGGAATCGAAACTGCCGAACAGCTTGACAAGCTTCAACAATTAAATTGCGAATACGGACAGGGATATTTTTTCTCAAAACCGTTGGAAGCCGAAGCCGCAAATTTATTTATCGGCAGCGGGATAATAAATTCCGCGCCTGTATCTAATTTATCGCCGGTAAATTTCAAATTAATCGGCTAGGTTCTGTTGACATAATTATCTGAGCCAGATAATTGTGCTGGCAAAGTAGATAAAACTTAAATAGTTCTTTGCTAATTTATCAAAACGCGAAAACACTCGCCGGAAGTGTTTGAGTTTGCCGAT
>JAABUN010008555.1_pt1 | contig 10395 bp, 11 predicted proteins | sample 5559311 | NCBI WGS metagenome assembly JAABUN01 (sample SAMN10711877, study PRJNA513370) | rock metagenome | isolation source: Antarctica rocks | place: Antarctica: Victoria Land, Siegfried Peak sud
GGCTGGGGCTGCTGTCCACCCGGTCCACCGCGGTGGCGGCGTGGGCGGACACCCGCAACTCACCGTCGGCCTCGATCGCCCAGGACGTCTTCGCCGCGGTGGTGAGCGTCGCGGCCACCGGGCAGCGTCGGCAGCCGACGATCCTCCTGCTGCCCGCGCGGTGGGGTGGGCATACGCTGTCCTGGCTGGTCGGAGCGGGCCTGGGCGTGGCGGTGTGGGCCGCGCGACGGTGCGTACGCCGCCGTGCTCGTCGGCGTGGCGACCAACGCCGCGAGCGATCGTCCGCGGCGGCCTCGGCGCTGACCCGGCCCACCCGCCGCCGGCAGGCCTATCCCGTCGCGCTCCTTGCGCTCGCTGCCGTCACGGTCACCTCCTGCGCCGCCAGGGTCCCAGCGCTGGCCCCGCCCGTGGTCGTGCGGGTCGCGATGTCCGACGACGACCACGGCGGCTCTGCCTACCACGTCGAGCGGCACGTCCGCGCAGGTCGCCTCGTCTTTCGGGTGCGCAACGACGGCAGCAACCGCCACGAGCTGATCGTGCTGAAGCTCCCCGCGGAACCCGCGCTCTCGCTCGACGCCCTCGTGGCGTCGTCGTCGAAACGCGCCTTCCCCACGCTCATCGCGCTGCCGCCCATCCGGCCCGGTGCGACCGGCACCTTCGCCATCGACGCCACGCCGGGCCGCTACGCGATGCTCTCGTTCGTCACGGCGCACAACGGGCTGCCGGACTATCTGAACGGCATGCGCGCGGAGCTCGTCGTCGACTGACGGCCCCAGGAGCACAGCCCGCGCTGCACGCTGCACGTGCGACCTCGACGAGCGCTCCTCGGCGTTCTTCGCGCCCGTCGATTGCAGACGTCAAGGCCACCTTGTGCGAAGGTGCTCGCGGCATACGCAATCGGAAGAGGTGTCAGCGCTGGATATGGCTCTTCTGCTGTTTCCGTGGGCATGATCGTCGGCCGCTGATGGCGACACGCCGTGCCCCGTCTACGTTCTTGGGCTGTCGAGGTCCACGAGCGACAGAGCGGGGAACGGCGTGCGCGCGGCAAGGGTATGGCGGCGGCTGCTCGGGGTCGAGCACACGGTGATCGAGGGTGTCGAGTTGGAGACCGAGGGCGCCGAGGAGGTGCTGGTCGCCCGGGTGCGGCCGACCGCGTCCAGGCGCTCGCGTTGCTCGCGGTGCGACCGGCGGTGCCGGGGTTACGACCAGGGTGACGGGCGGCGTCGTTGGCGGAACTTGGACCTGGGCACGGTCCGGGTCTACCTGGAGGCCGATGCCCCACGGGTGCGCTGTGCTGAGCATGGGGTGGTGGTCGCGGCGGTGCCGTGGGCCCGACCCGGGGCGCGCTGCACGACCGGCTTCGAGGACACCTGCGCGTGGCTGAGTGCGCATGCCGCTGGTTCGGTCGTCGCGACGTTGCTGCGCGTCACCTGGCGCACGGTGACCGCGATCGTGACCAGGGTGGTGGCGGATCTGGCCGGCCAGACCGATCAGTTGCACGGGCTGCGCCGGATCGGGATCGATGAGATCGCGCACCGCAAGGGACATCGGTATCTCACCGTCGTGGTCGATCACGACACCGGCCGGCTGGTGTGGGCCGGTCCGGGCCGCGACATGGCGACGTTGCACCGCTTCTTCGACGCCCTGGGCGAAACCAGATCTGCTGATCTGAGGCATGTTTCGGCGGACGGGGCGGAGTGGATCCACACCGTGGTGGCGAAACGCGCCCCCGGGGCGGTGCTGTGCCTGGACTGTGGACGATCACGTAATTCCTCAGGGGTAGCGATCACGTAATTCCCCAGGGGGTGGTCCTTTCGGTTGTGTCTACTCGTCCTTGGCGTCGTTGTCCAAGGCCTGTCGGCGTCGCGTCCTTGATGGTCTGCCGCTGAGGGCTCGAGCCGGCGGCCCCGCTGGCGCCTGCAGGTGGGTCGGTGAACCGTTGTTGCGCGGCTTGGCGGCTGACGCGTAGGGCGGTGCCGATCGCGGACCAGGGCTGGCCTTGCTGTCGGGCCCGGTGCACGGCGGCGGCGAGGTCGTGCTCGGCGGGGTGCAGGTCGCGGCGGGCCTGGTCGATCCAGTCCAGGACGTTCAGGTCGGCCGTGTCGTTCAGCCGGGTCGGTGACAGCCCTTTGCCCATGGTGGAGCGTTGCTGGTCGCAGGAGGCGCACAAGGCGGCGTGGCCGTAGCGGACCACGGCTAGGAGCTGGCAGCGCGGTCGGGTCGCGGGGTCGGTGGCGTAGAAGCAGCGGGTCGGCCCGGTCATGACGTCAAGGTCTTGTTGACGTCGTCGTCTGCTGTCTTCGGGCCGGTGCGGGGGCGTTTGCGGGGCCGGTAGCTGGGCCCTTCCATCAGGATCTGGTGGCTGGTGTTGATCAGCCGGTCGAGCAGGGACTCGGCCACGACGGGGTTGGGGAACAGGGCGTACCAGTCGGCGGGGGCCCGGTTGGAGGTCAGGATCAGCGACCGGCTGGCGGCGGCGCGTTCAGACACCAGCTCATACAGGTCGTCGGCTTGGGCGGCGGTGAGCTCACGCATCGGAAGTCGTCCAGGATCAGGACGGCGGGGCGGGTGCAAGCTCCTAGCCGCCATTACATGACGTTAGAAATCGTCGGTCAGTTGGCTGCACCAACGGTGACGCGCTCTCGCGACCGACTCTGGGAGGGCTGTCGGCACCTGCTGCTGCCCAGCAGCACACCGAGCAGGACCACCACGCCGAGGGCGATCTCGGGCCAGCTGGTGGTGTCGCCCAGCAGCAGCCAGGACGATCCGATGCCGACGACGGGCACCAGCATCGAGAACGGCGCGACGGTGCTGGACGGGTGCCGGGCCATGAGCGCCGTCCAGATCCCGGAGCCCACCAGTGTCGCGACCAGGACGGTGAAGGCAAGTCCGCCGAGCGCGAGCAGTCCCTGCCGCTCGCCGAGGCCGCCGAGGGAGGCCTTGATGGCAGCTGGACCGTCCAGCGAGAGGGACGCGGTCAGCATGGGGAGGGGTGGCACGACGGTCATCCACAGCATCAGTCGGAACGGCTCGGTGGTGCGGGCTTGTCTGTTGCACAGGTTCCCGATCGCCCAGCCGAGGCCCGCGCAGAGCGTGAGCAGCACCGGTAGCAGGGCCGCCCCGCCCTCCAGACCCGCGCGGTGCACGGCGATCCCGCCGAGGCCGACCACGGCTAGGCCGACGCCGACCAGCTGCCGAGCGGTGAGGCGCTCGCGCAGCAGCAGGCCCGCGAGCAGGACGGTGAACGGTGCCGACGCCTGCAGCACCAGCGAGGCGAGACCTGGAGGCATCCCGGTGTCCAGCGCCAGGTAGAGGAACAGGAACTGCAGGACGCCGAATCCCGCGCCGTACCCGACGAGCCAGCGCCACGGAACCGTCGGGCGGGGCACCAGGAGCAGCGTCGGCACGGCGATGAGCGCGAAGCGCAGGGCGACGAGGAAGAACGCCGGGAACTGCTCCAGCGCCAGGGAGATGGCCGGGAAGTTGAGCCCCCAGATGATGGCGACGAGCACGGCGAGCAGGCGGTCACGGGCGGGCACCCGGCCAGAGTGCGTGTCCCTACCGTTCAGGACAAGCAAATGTTCCTACACGTGCCATGTAGCGTGGCTACATGGATGTGCGGCAGCTGGACACCCTGCGCGCCGTGCGAGCTCAGCAGGGGGTGACCGCCGCCGCCGCGGTACTGAACCTGACTCCGTCGGCGGTGTCTCAGCAGCTCGCAGCGCTCCAGCGGGACGTAGGGGTGCCGCTCACCCGGCAGGTGGGACGCCGGTTGAGCCTGACGCCGGCGGGTGAAGCGCTGGCAGACGCCGCCGTCGACGTGGCGGTGGCCATCCAGCGCGCGCGGGCGGCGTGCACGAGCTTTCTCGACCGGCCGACCGGGGACGTGAGCGTCTCGGCCTTTCAGAGCGGCGCCGAGCTCCTGCTCCCGGGTCTGCTCACGCGCGTCAAGGCGCTGGGCGGGATCGACGTGCGCTGCTCGGAGGCCGACGTCGCCCAGGGGGACTTCGTCGCCCTGACCGACAGGGCGGACATCGTGGTGGCTCATCGGCCGGACGGGGACCCAGGCTGGAGCAGCCCCGCAGGGCCTGTTCGCGTCGTCCCCCTTCTGCGCGAGCCGCTCGACGTGGCGCTCCCCCTGGGGCACCGGCTCGCTGAACGCGACCACGTCCGGCCCGACGACCTCGCCGACGAGGACTGGATCATGGTCCGCACGGGCTTCCCCGTCGCGGCCGTGCTGGATGCGGTGGCCGCGCGCGCCGAGCGCGAGCTGAGGATCGTGCACCGGATCAACGACTTCCACGTCGTCGCGGTGCTCGTCGCCGCCGGCCACGGGGTGTCGCTGCTCCCGCGCTACACCGCGGGCTCGAGCCCAGGGGTGCGGCTCGTCCCGCTCGACGGGGTGGCGGCCGGTCGGCGGATCGACGCGCTGCTGCGCCCGGACCGCGCCGAGCGGCTCGTCGTGCGGCGCGTCCTGGACGAGCTGGTCACGCTCGCCCACGAGGTGGCCGGCTGACCGGTCGTCGCTCGCGACGACTGCCTCCAGCTGGGTGCCACTCTGCGGAGTCCGGCCCCCCCGTACGAGACCTCGCCACGACGTAGCCGCGAATAGCGTGCGCTTCGTAAGCAAGGACTGTGTCACGCGGAGAGGCCGGAAGTGGAGCTGAGCAGGGACGGACAGTCGTGGCGCATCGGTACGGCGTTGGACGTGGCTTGGCTCGCCGACCGGCCCGGTGGGGTGACTGTCGCGACCGCCATGCCGCTGGTGTTCGAGGCGTACGGGACGTTCGACAAGCCTGACCACGGGGCCGAGGGCGACCACGAGCGGGCCGTCGTCGACGTGCTTCGCCGGAACACCCCCGAACAGCCATGGTGGCTCGGCTACCTCGACACGGGAGCTCACGACGTCGTGTTCCTGTCCGCACCCCGCGTCAGCCTCTACTGGGACTGGCCCTACGTGCTCGTACAGGCCGGGCCCGACGAGGCCCTGGGGTGGAGGACGGGCCACATGCGTGGGGGTATGCATGGCGCGCTCCCCGACCTGTTCTTCCCGGTCGACCGGTCATGGGTGGTGTCCGGGCTGTGGGACGACACCTGGAACTGCGTCGGGGGGCCGGAGGTTCTCCTTGACAGCTCACGCGCGAGCCGCTCGCCAACGCACGCCGTGTGCAGCCGGACGGGGACGCCCTACCGCCTGGTCGCACCCGCGACTGACGCACGCTAGGTGGCGCTCTGCGCTGTCAAGGACGTCCGCTTCTGGCGCGGAGCGCGCGCTCCCCGCCAGTGAGCGTGACCGCCGTGATGGCCATTGCTGGCTGGGCGCATGACTGCGCCCACCCGCCAGGCTGCGGACGCCTCCGGCGGGGCGGGTGTGAGCACCTCGACCCGAGCGGCCATCACCGGTCTTCTGGCCGCTCGAGGGACCGCACGTAGGTCGGCGGTCGCCGGCGACAGCGCTCGACGAGCAGGGTCGACGGACTGTCGGGAGGCTGTCGCTGTCGGTGTGCGGACCTACAGTCGGGGCATGTCGAGCCCGGTCGTACGGTGCGTGCTGTGTCGGTGAGCGGCGAGGGCGGTGATCCGGCAGTGCCGGCTGCGGACCGGTCGGTCGGCGGGCTGCCTGTGTCGCCGGCGGTCGAGGAGGTCGAGGAGGTCGAGCCGGACGAGGTCGTCTTCCGGGTGACCGACGGCCGAGCTGTGGTGTTCTCTGCTGCGGGCGGGGCGGAATCTTCGCGGTGGGGGCGTTGGCTGGGCGAGCCGGGCGCCGGGGAGCTGGCGTCTTTCCTGCGGGGGCTGGATCCGGTGGTCCGGGCGTTGATCGAGGCGAAGCGGTTGACGGGTTGTTTGGTGGAGCTGCACCCGACGGATCGGGAGATGTTCGGGAGCGGCTTCAAGGCGATCGGCGAGGAGGGCGGCTGGCTTCAGGCGAACTTCCGCGACCGGGGACAGGTGACGCGTCTGATGCGGATCCGTCCGGCGGCGGGCGCGGCGGCGGTGTCGGGAGGGGCGTTGGCGCTGGCTGCGGTTGCGGCCCAAGCGCAGGCCGCGGAGCTGGGTCGTGAGGTGAGGGCGATCGGGCAGGGGGTGGCGCAGCTCCGCGCCGAGTCGCAGGACGACCTTGTTGCGGCGGTGGAAAACGTCGTCGGACAGGTGGAGGACCTGGTCGAGCTGCTTCGGGCGCACGGCGCGGACGGCGTTGGCGAGAGCGACGTGTCGGTGGTGCGGAACACGTTGGGGGACGCGGGCCGGAGGTGCCTGCGGCGGTTGGGGACGGCGGTCGGGCAGCTGGAGGGCGCCGGCGGGGTGGGGTCGGCGGTCGGGGCGCGGCAGATCGTAACTGCGGGCGCTACGGAGGACGTGGCGCTGTACCTGCGGCTGGCGGAGAGGCTGGAGGCGGCGACGGTCGAGTTCGCTTTCGCGCAAGTCGCTTTCGACTGCCACTCCGGCAGGCCGCAGGTCGCGGTGACACGGGCGGAGCAGGTGACGCGGCAGGTGGAGGGGTTCCGTCGGGAGGTGGAGGACGCGTCCAATCGGCTGGCCCGGCTGGACGGGAGCGTCCGCGGCGGGCTTCTGCCTTGGTGGAGGGTTGCGGGGAAGGAGGTTGTCTCGTCGGCAGGGATGGCCGTGGCCGGGGCGGGCGGGGGCGTTGCCCTGGCGGCGGCGCCGGCGGCTGCTGAGGCGGTACAGGCCGGCGGCGGGTCCGGCGGCGGGTCGGGCGCGCCCAGTGTCCGCTCGGCGGCTGCGTTGGGCGCGGTCGCCGGGTTCGCGACGGGGCTCTACCGGGGCGCCAAGAAGACCGTGCACGAGGTCCGGGCGAAGGCGCCGCTGGAGGAGCGTCTGGAGCTGCTCGCTGCGGCTGGCGCCCGCGGCTTGGAGACCCGCGGGTGCGGACCGGCTCTCGACTGGCTGCAGCAGCTGACGAAGGAGCTCGCAGGCCCGCAGGGCTGACCCTGTCGGAGGCTTCGGGGTTGGGCCTGTCGGGTCGTCTGTCGCGACGCCGCGGCGGTCGGTCCTGTGGGCACGGGGCTGGAGCACCGACATCGGGGCGGCAGTCGACGCGATCTCCCTAGGCGCCGCCGGCCACGTCGGAGCCAGCACCGTCGTCGTCGCCGCGGGCGAGATCCGGCAGTTCGTCGACCGGCTCTCCAAGCACCTCCGGCGCAAGGGCGTCGACACGGTCGACCTCGCGGACGGCGGTGGCGCCGCCGCGCCGGTCGATGTCAGAGAAGAGGCCCTCCTCAACGCGCTGCGGCGACTGCTCGCCGAGCAGGAGCAGAAGCCGTAGGCCCATCGCGTCACAGCCGGATGGCGAGGAACCCGTCACCACCCAGGCGGGCAGGGAAGGCGAGCGCAGCCGATCCGCCCGGCCAGAAGCGCCCCGTTCGGCGTGCCAGTCAGTAGGCGGTGGCGGTGAGCGGCTCGGTGCGCCAGCCTCGGGGACGTCGGGGCTGGCGGACCGCGAGCCGCCACTCCGGGCCGCCCGCGACGACGGCCATAACGGGCTGGGGTATGCGGGCGTCCGCGTGGCGCGAGATGCGGCGGAGGGTGCGCAGGTCCTTGCGGCTCAGGACGGGGCTGCCGTTCGGATGGGTGTGCCAGTCGCCGAGGTAGGTGACGGTGCGTCCGGAGTGAGCGTAGCGGGCGTCGATCTGCTCCTGCTGCCAGTCGGCGTCGGGGCGGAACCAGACGCGGTGGTGCTCGGCCCCCGGGCCGGGCCCCACGAGGTCGGTGATAATGACCTCGGTCGTGCTGGCGCGCCAGCCCAGCAGGACACCGCCGGTCTCCATCGGGAAGGTGCGGTCGGCCTCCGCGACAGCCTGGTCGAGGGCGTCTTGCGCCCACCAAACGACGGGCGTGTTCACGCGGCGGGATGGTCGGAGTTGTCGCAGACGGGGTGGACGGCGAGCTGGTGGGCGGTCCAGCTCGGGGGGACCGCCGCGCCACTGCTCGTGCGCAGGGCCAGGACGTGGACGTCCTCGTCGGTCTGGGGGTAGCCGCCGGGCTCGTCGCGGAGCAGCATGCCGACGGCGACCCGGACGGCGTGCAGGGCGATCTCGGCCATGTCGAAACCGGCCCCGGTGAACGTCGGGTCGGCGCAGCCAGCCGGCTGGACGTCCTGGTCAGGCGCTCCGGGCATCTCCAGTGGGCTGCCGCCGTCGTCGAGGAGGTGGTGCTCGACGCAGGTCCAGCACGCCCCGCCCGCTCGAGCGGGCAGACGGACCGTGCGGCCGCCCCAGCCTCCCGGCGACGCCGAGACGACGAGCAGGTCCTTCTGGCGGCGGGAGCACAGCCACGACAGGAAGCGGTGGACGCCCTTCTCGGCGGTGCAGTCGACCACCAGGTCGGCGCGGCGGAGCAGGTCGTTCAGGAAGTCCTGCTGGAGTTCGGTGTCGCCGTCGGCCCGCGGTCCGCCGAGGAAGGAGCGGGCGGCTTGCGGCTTGGTGTGCGGGCCGGTGTTCGAGACGATGTCCATGAGAGCGGCTGCCTTGGACCATCCGACGTGGGGCAGCCACGCCGCGTGACGGACGAGGTTTCCCGGCTCGATCCGGTCCCGGTCGAGCAGCGTGAGCCCGCCGACGCCGGCTCGCGCGAGCTGTTCGGCGACGGTGCCGCCGAGCGTGCCCAAGCCGATCACCGCGACGTGCTTGCCGGCGAGGCCGCGCAGCTCGGGGACGCGGGCCGACATGTCGGAGCGGCCGGCGTACCCGGCGCGGACAATGTGCGTCTCGTTGGCCTGCCGCTGCAGCCCGACGGGCCGCGCGCCGCGCTTGTTCTTCGGCGGCTTGCCGGGGCGCGCGTCGTGCTGGACGCGGACCACGAACAGCCAGCCGTCGCCGGAGGTGCGGTGTGCGCGTTCCTCGGGGAACAGCACGCCGAGTACCTGGAACTGCCGGTCGGTGGTGCTGGGGAGGCGCGTCCACCGGCCGGGGCTGCGGTCGCCGGCCGCGGCCAGCGCTGCCTGGGCAGCGGAGAAGATGGCCGACGGATCGTCGTCCTGGACCGCGGCGCCCAGTCGGACCCACCGGCCCTCGACCTCGTGCGGGAAGTGCTCGGCGGCGGGCAAGTCGAACACGGCCAGCTCGGTCGCGTCGTCGTCGTGCACGCTCACGACGGCGCCCAGCGTCCCGTCCGCGACCTGCGGGCGGATCTGCCGGAACCGCAGCCGGAGCTGTCCGGTGCGGTCCTCGGCGGGGATGGTCCAGTCGCCGTCGACGAGGATCATGGCGTCGTCGGCGGAGCAGCTGTAGTACTCGGTGACCGGCTCTGCCTGGTGCTCCTCCAGCGTGTCCAGCGCCTCGGTGTCGGAGTGCTCGTCGCGGGGCGCTCCTGCGGCCAGCGTCTTGGGGAGCTGCTCGGTGAGAAGCCAGGCGAGCGTGTCGCCCGGGCTCCACGCCTCGCTGCGGCGTCCGAGCAGGCACAGGTCGCCGCTCGGCGCGACGTGATGGGTGAGACCGTCGGCGCCAGCCCGCTGTCGGACCAGGGGTCGGAAAAACGGGAACAGATCAGGGAACGTGACGACGAGGTCCACGGGCTTCCCGCCGATCTCGGTCACGTCGAGCTGGAGGTAGCCAGCGGCCCAGGGGGCCTCGTCGCGGGCGTAGCGGACCCCGGCCGCGTCGAGGCACTGGTACTCGTGCTCGACGCGACCGGGCCACGCCTCCCACCACGGCCTCACGTCAGCCGACCTCGCGCTCCTTCGGGGGCCGCGGCGGCGAGGGCGGGCCGGGCGGCGGGCCGTCCGGCGGACCGGGCGGGTTCGGCTTGTCCGGGTGCTCCGGGTGCTCCGGGTGGTCCGGGTGCCGGGGGTGCTCGGGGTGGGGCGGACGGGGCTGGCCGGGCATGGTGCCTCCGGGTGACGGGCGCCGCGAAGTCGACGCACCTCTCACCGTGCCATCCGCCTCCGACAAAGCCGCCACACGCCGGACGGCATGACGCAGACGGTGCTGATCCGGCACCGCGCGTCGCTTCAGTCCGAGCAGAAGCGCCCCGTTCTGACCGTTGTAGGCGGCTGGGTCGGCTGATCCCACCCGCCAGGCTGTAGTGGCTTAGCCGGTCATGCCGGCAAGGAAGGAGGCGACGCGGTGGCTGGCGTGGCGGTCCTTGTTGTTCTTGGCCATGTCGTACAGGCCGGTGGTGCGCGGGTCCGCGTGGCGCATGGCGATCTGCATGTCGCGCATCGGGACGCCGCCGACCAGCCCGGCGGTGCAGAAGGTGCGTCGCAGCCCGTGTGGCGTGATGTGCCTGCAGCCGGCGGTCTTGGCGATGCGGTTCACCATGCGCCGAGCGTCCAGCGTGGTCAGCGCGTTCCCCGCGCGGTTGAGCAACAGCGGCCCTGTCGTTCGGTCGTCCACGACGACGCGGACGGCGCGCATCACCGGCACGGGGAGGGGGATG
>JAABUN010008556.1_pt1 | contig 10393 bp, 1 predicted proteins | sample 5559311 | NCBI WGS metagenome assembly JAABUN01 (sample SAMN10711877, study PRJNA513370) | rock metagenome | isolation source: Antarctica rocks | place: Antarctica: Victoria Land, Siegfried Peak sud
TATTCTAATAGTATTACCTACCTAGTAATAAGACGGATATTTCCCCCTATTCAGGCCGATATTAGACACGTTAGTAGGTGACGTAAATAGTAGGATTTTTAGCTTATAAATACGATAGCATTAGCTATATCATATACATATACTAATAGACCGATATAGACTATTCTAACAGCGTTATATACCTAGTAATAAGACGGATATTTCTCCCTATTTAGGCTAATATTAGATATATTAGTAGGTGACGTGAATAGTAGGGTTTTTAGCCTATAAATGCGATAGTATTAGCTATATTATATATGTACTAATAGACTGATATAGACTATTCTAACAGCGTTATATACCTAGTAATAAGATAGATATTTCCCTCTATTTAGGGCGATATTAGACACGTTAGTAGGTAGATATTAGATACGTTAGTAGGTGACGTGAATAGTAGGGTTTTTAGCCTATAAATGTGATAGCATTAGCTAATGTACTAATATACTGATTTAGACTGTCCTAATAGCATTACCTACCTAGTAATAAGACGGATATTTCCCCCTATTCAGGCCGATATTAGACACGTTAGTAGGTGACGTAAATAGTAGGGTTTTTAGCCTATAAATACGATAGTATTAGCTATATTATATATATATACTAATAGACCGATATAGACTATTCTAACAGCGTTATATACCTGGTAATAAGACGGATATTTCTCCCTATTTAGACTAATAGTAGACACGTTAGTAGGCGTTATCATGGAATAGGTAAAATATGAATAATACTAGGATTTTTATTATTCGTAATCTATATTCTAGCCGTTAGCGTATAGAATTTAGTAGGTAAATCTACTTATTCTAATATATCTTTTAAACTACTATCTTAATTTTCGTTATTTTTAAAGCGTTAGATAGCTGAAAATAAGCTATATAACTTAATTTAAATAGAAAATATCATAAAGCGTTAGTACATAGGTAGGTAGGATATAAAGAAATATTAGACTTTTAATATTCGCGCTAATCTAGGAAAGGAATCTGGGGGACTTATTAACTAACCGATAAGCCGCGATAAGCTTAGGGTCCTAATTCCAGTATATTCTATTATAGTAAGAAGATTATAAATATATAAAGGGTAGTCTTAACTTTATATTAAAATTAAAGATAATACTTTTACTTAATATTTTAAGGCTTTTTATTAAAAATAATAGTAATTAATTTTAAGAATAAGGTTTTAATATTAATAAAGGTATAAAGGAGGTACTATTTAATAATATTCCTTAATAGTTAATAGTAGTAGCTACCTCTTAGTTAATTTTAAAACTAATATCTTAATAGAGATATAAGAAATTAAGGAAGTAATAATTTACTTAAAGGTTAACTAGAAGACTTTTAAAGTAAATATTAATTAACTATTAATAGATTTTTTATTTAGATTCTTTAAGTTTTAGTATAAAGTAATTAGAATAATAAGAAGGAGAGAGAGAAGAGTTTAAGGAAGAAGGGATAGATATAATTAATTTATAAAGAGGTTAATAAGTATTCCTAGCCTTCTCTATCTTCCTAGCCCCCTTTTATAAGAATATTATATATTATTTATAATATTAGCTAGGTAATAGGTATAAATAACTATTAATAAAGTAGTTATTATATATAAAGAATAGATATTATTTATATAATTAATAAACTATTATATACTACTACTAAAGGGATATTATTATTTAAGTTAAAGAGAATTTTAACTAGGTTTTAATATCTTAGTAGAAAACTCTATTAATAGATTCCCTAGGCCCCTTTTTATAATAGTAGTAGTATTAATATAAAGGTAATTTATAAGGGATAGTATTAATACTAGTTATAAAGTAAATAAATAAATAGATACCTTATACCTAGGCTTATAACCTATTAAAATAGGTAGAATAGTAATAATTATTATATTACTAGCTATATAAGTAGAGAGAGATAGAATATATAAGATACTAAGGCGGGTACTAGCGCGCGTCTAATACGCGGCTAGTCTAACTAATTATATCCTATTCTAATATATTTTAATAATATCTACGGGCTAGCGATAAGATCCACCTGTATATAGTACTAGCTACGAACCTATTACTTATTAATAGAGCGAAAGGTCTCTCTAAATATAGTTAGAATAAAACTAGGATATTATATAGTAGTAGAGCTTATAATATAGAGTTTTTATATATATTATAAGCGCGCCCTTAGTATACGCGATAATACCTACCTTAGTTCCTATTAATAGTATTAGCTTAATATATAAGAGACTCTAGGTTAAGAGATAGAAGGTATACTAAGTAGAAAAGACGCAATAAAAGGCTAGGGCTACCCTACCTAGCTAGGAGAACCGTAACTATATATAGGAGTAGAAGTAGTAACCCTATAATTATAAGTATAGCCGGCGGGATTTTAATATAATCCGCTTTCCCTTATAAGTAGATTATTATATAGCTTAGTACTAGGAAATAGTAATATAATAACGGCGATAAAGTATATTTATACCTCTTAATAATTATAATAGCCCCCTCCTACGTATTAGGAAAAGATACGCGGTAATTCCTAATAAGAGTATTACGGGCCTGCTACTAGGCTACCTAGCTAGGGAATATAATAGTAATTAAGGCTTATATATTACAGGTTAAATAGATAAGGATATTATATTACCAGATAATATAAGAAAGGAGTAGCTAGGGTAGTAATAAATAGTAGGAGGGTTAAGGGTACTTATATTAGTTAAACTATATAGGGAAGGGTAAGAGGGTAATTAAGGGGGAATAGACCTTTTAGGAGGTACTATTAGGAAATAGTACAGAGAAAGGGGCGAGGCCCTAGTAAGAGAAAGGAGTATATAAGTATTAGGATCTAATATTAAGGTAGTATAGAGTATAAGGGAGAGGATAGTATATAGTATTTAGAGGCCTAGAAGTATTATAATAAATTAGATAGGTAAGAGAGGTTTTCTTCCGTAGTTTACGGTTTCCTCTTAATAAACTAGAGTTAGAACGCCCTTATTAGCTCTAAGTAGCTAGATAGTAGAGTATGAAATATAAATATAAATATAAATATAAATAATATCTACGTGAATTAGCTAGAGTATATAGCTCTATATATTATAGTTATCTAGCTACCTCCCCTAAATTAAGGCTATACTACTATTTAAAGACGACTCTTTTTAGAAGATAGTTAGTATTAAGACTTCTATATTAATACTAGGAGCTTAGCTATATTTATTAATAAGTCCTTATTACTAGTAGGAAATCTATATAACTATTTATATAAGACGTCCCTAATTACTATCTAAGGAATTAGCGGGGAACGTATTATTAATAAATATATAGATATTTCTCTTTTTATTATAAGTAATAATAGAATAGTATTATATATTAATACTAAGGTATTTATAATAAAAGGTATTAAGGCGGGTATTATTAGACTAACTACGAGGAATTAAATTTAGAATTAAATTTATAAAGTTATATAACGCTAAACCTATATAGGGTATAAGCTAGCTATAAGTAGTTTAGTAATTCAAGTTAATACTAAAAATAACCCTTAAGTACTAAAAAAACAGTTAGTCTAGGTATTATCCTAGGTATAAATAAATTAAGACTGCTAGAAGATAATATTACCTTATAACTAGGTTATAAAATTATATAAATTAAGGGTATTAACATCCCTATTAACTTTATATTACTAGGAAGTAAACCTATAGTATTCTTTAGCAAGGTTAAATAGAATAGATTAACTAAACTATAGTAATAGTAAGGCTAGTTAAGACGTCTAACTAAAAGGGGCCTAGGAATATAAAAACTTTTAAAATAAAAAGATATTAATAATTAACTCCTTTTTACCCTTTAATATTATTAAGTTAATCTAATAATTAATCTATACCCTAAATAACTAAAATATTAACCTTAGTTAGTTAGTTAAATCTACCTTATAGTAATACTAATTATCTTTATTTCTTTATGAGAATAAGCTTTAAGATATAGCTCTTACTATTTAGTAGGGCTAGTTTATAGCTAAATTATTACTATTATTACCTCGCTATTACTATTAAAGTAGGTCGACTTTTAGTATAAGAATAATTATTACTGTATTTCTTTTATTTATTAGCATTTACTTCCGTATATATAGTAATAGATAGTAAATATATAAGGACTTCTAGATAGCTACTTATATAGTTAAAGTACCCCCTAGAGTATTATTATAATAGCGAGGACGCTGTTTTTCTTTAAAAAATAGTAGTATTTATTATAGATATTGGATTCTCTTATATAGTTATATCTTAATATTTTAATATTTATCTTCAGATATACTACTCCTAACTCGGTTAGACCCTATAAATAAAGAAACCTGTTAGATATTATAGATTATCTATTCTAGATAGCTAAGAATCTATATATACTATACCCTAGATAATAGATTCTTAATACTAGCTATTAAATCTATTTATTCCGATATATCTTTTAAATTACTATACTAATATTAATTATGTTTAGAGTATTAGGTATATTAAAATAGGTTATATAACTTTATTTAATTAGAAAATATTATAGAGTATAAGTATAAATATAAGTAGAATATAAAGAATTATTAGAGTTCTAATATTCGCGCTAGTCTAGGAAAGGAATCTAGGGGACTTATTAACTAACTAATAAGCTGTAATAAACTTAGAGTGCTAAATTATATTCTCTCTATTATAGTAAGAAGATAATATAACTAATCTTTATAATATATAGTATTTAGCAAGTAAATATAATAACTATTTAACCTATTAAATTTATTATTAAGGGCTTTAATAATATAGTATACTAAAGGTTTTAGTAATAAAGGCCTTTATAGTAATATAGATATTACTTTCTATTCTTTATAATAGTATTATTATATATATAGCTAGTAGTTACCTTAGCTAGCTTATAAAGAGTATATTAGTAAGATCTTAACTCGCCCCTATGCCCTTAGTAAAGGCCTTATACCCGTAGGCTTAGGGCCGGCCCTAGGCCCTCTAATCTTAAATTAAGGCGCCTAGGGCTAGCCCCTAGTATTATAAGAGCCCTAGACTAGGTACTAGGAAGTCTTTATCTTAGTTAAGAGCTTTCTAATATAATAAATATATCTAGAGAGATATAGTATATATTATATACTTTAATTCTTATTTATAAGACATTATCTATCTATCTTATATCTTATATCTTATATCTTATATATCTTATAATAACTAGTATATATAGATATTAAGTTATATCTTATATCTTATAAATTATAAATGCTACTATTATATTAAGTATATATAATATATTAGATAATAGTAATTATTAGAGGTATTTCTATTAAACTTATATCTTATATCTTATATACCTTATAAGAACTAGTATATATAAATACTAAGTTATATCTTATATCTTATAAGTTATAAACGCTACTATTATATTAAGTATATATAGTATACTAGATAATAATTATTATTAGAGGTATTCCTATAACCTTTATAGCCCGCGGACCTTCTTATTAACTTTAACCCTTAATTATTATATATATTATATATATATCTCTATCTCTTACCCTATTTATTAGGTAGGAATAACTACTTAAAGTATAAGTACCCTATTTAATTTATATTATAGGTACTAGCTATCTTTATTTATTAGCTTAAGTAATAAGTCGCTATTAACTTTAGTATCTAAATATAAAGGTAATATTTAAGATCTAATTTATTAATATAATATTACTAAAACGCGCTTATAATATCTTATAAATTAAATACCTCTATATTATTATAAACTACTTAAATATTCTTTCCTTTTATATTAATAGTATCTCCCTTAAGCTATTATATCTAAATTAGTAAGGTCTTTAAGTAATAATAAGATTTAATAAGTAAGGACTAGGATAAAGAGGGCCTATTAGAAATAAAGATATACCTTTACTAGGAGTATATAAACTATTATATTTATTCTAATAATTATAAGCTTTTTTAATATTATATTAGGCTACCTATTAGAGCCCTTTTTATACCTTATAATACTAAGCTCTTTAATAATATTAGTAATAAACTTAAACTTTAAAATAGACTTAGCTAGTTTAATAAGTCTTTTAAAGTATAAATTATTATATTTATTATTTTATATTTTATATTCCTTCTATTATATTTATATTACCTTTAATTCCTTATCTTCTTCTAGTATAAGTAATAGCCCTAGGATAGATATAATAGCTCTTAGCTATTATACCTTTTAAAAGTATACTATATTTTTCTACTACTCTATTTTTTTAATACTAGTAATATCCTCCTCCTATTAAATAGTTTACTCTTACTTTTTAAGGGCTAGGATAAGTACTATTAGGAACCTAGTTATAATATCTATAAACTTAAGTTACTACTTAAGTAGCTTTATAAGTAGTAAATAGAATTATAATAAATTAAAATAGTAGTTAAGTAATATAGCTTTAATAATAATATATAAGTAACTAATATACTCTTCTAGCTCTAGGGTAATACTAATTATACCCTCGCGGTCTATTAAACTATTAAAAGTTAAGCTAATTACCTTAAAATTTTCTAGTAAAGTCTATTAGAGGCTAGGCTTAGCGAGCTATTAGCTCTCTTATCCTTCTTATAACTAATAGAATACTAGTTAGGTTAGTTAGAACTTTATTATATAAAGTACCTAAAATAGTACTAAGTATAATAAACCCCTCCTAGTTATTAATCTCTTTTTAACTAGCTATAAGCTTAATAGAGTCTCCCTTACTTAAGTACTATTTATTATATATAATATCTATCTTAAATAAGGTAAAATTAATATTAGCGGGGTAGTAAGGCTTAAAACTTTAATTTATATAATATATAATAAACTAGATACTAAGGGTTTACTAATATTTATTATTAAATTAATTAGCCTATTTATTTACCTAATCATCAAGTACCTTTATTAGTATAATAGTAATATTTAGTCCTTATTATAAAAGAAAGCTATTTATTAATCTATTATAAATATACGCGTAGAGGAATAATTATTAATTTTAAGATAGGTAGGTATTATTAAGACGCTAACTATTAAGAAGGTATTAATTAATTTAAGTAGTTCTTTAATTATATTTAATCTTACTTTATATAATATTAATATAGTATTAATATATAAAGTATATAATTACCTTTAAGGTCTAAACTATTACTTAAAGTAAATTAGCTTTCCCCCCTTTATTAAATATACTTAAGGGCTTATATTAATTATTAATCTTTCTAAGTCCTATCTCCTTAATTATAACTATCCTATTAATTATAAAGTTCTTAAATTAAAGTATAATAAAGGTAGTAAACTTACTTAATACCCTTTATTTTATTATTTTATTTTTTAAACTTCCCCTTTTAATACTTTTAATTAACTCTTAATTTATATTTTATATCCTCTTTTATAACTTTATAAAAGCGCGTAAATTATCTTAAGAGGTTTAAATTAAAATACTTTATTACCTTAATATCTCTAATAGCTTATACCTATCTATTAATAAGTCTTAGCAGCTCTATTCTTATAAATTAGTTAAAGGGGGAGGACTTACTTTATAAATCTATCTATTATCCCCTTATTATTATCTACTATTATTACATTACTATTATATAACCTATATATAAGATCCTTACTATTATTAATATTAATATACTCTTATTTTATAATATTAAGCTCTTTATTAAGTAGGTCTATATTTTACTAGGTTTTATCTATTATCTTTATATCTTCTTTATTTAACTTACGTAACTCGCTTAGTAGTAGATAGGTATTTAGTTCTTTAGTAATAAGAGGCTTAATAAACTTATTACCTAGAAGATACCTTTAAATAGCTTATAAAGGGAATAAAAATATATAATTAAATAGGGAATATCTAGACTTAGAGAAGACCTTTAATATTATATATAAATTAGCTATCTATTAGGAATTTATAAAGGTAAAGAAGAGGTATTACCTTTTCTAATAATATTAATATACTACTTAAAGATATTATTAAGTATTAAAGACTAGAGTAGAGTTATATATAAGATTAATTCTTTAACCTTTATAATTAAATTCTTAATTATAATAGTTAATATTAGCTAGGCCCTTAAGTAGAATATAATAAGTTACTTATTATATAATCTAAAGACCTTAGAAGTAAATATTAATAATAGGGTATAATATAACTTATAACTTAATTAATATCTTAAAATTATTAGTATAATTATTAATCTTTATCCCTTTATTTTTAGATTCTAGAATAATGGCGGAGATACGCTTAATATAGTAAACGTCGGATAATAAAGCGTTTAAGAAACGTATTAGCGGAGGCGGTAGGGTACCGGCCTAGGAAGGCCTTAATAGGGGAGTTAGTAGGGATAGTAGTAATAATAGTAGGGGCGGTAGAGGTTATATATAACGCGACGGGTATAAGGGCTTACACGCGCTTAAGATATAAATAATAGTATTTTACTAGTACTAAGAGGAGACTAGGGTAATAAGGATAAATAGTGAACCTAAATAAGGGTAGAAGGTAGCTAGGTAACGGTATTATAAGCTATTATAAGGGCTATTATAAACGCGTTATTTAAAGACCTAAATAAGTCCTTATAATAGCTAATTATAATAAATTTAAAACTAGTTAGTACCTTCCTTATAGCTACCCTACTAGAAAACGAGGAGTTAAAGAGAAGGGAACGGGAATATAAGGGGTATAAAGTGAATAGCTAGGCGAGTATACCTATAAGATAAGGCTTACTACCTAGTAGATAGAGCTAAGGTAACCTATTTATAGCGGGGACTATTATACTATTAAATAGAGGCTAGCGTCTACGCGTACTAGGGTTAGATAATACTAGGAGAGTAAAGTAACTTTTAGTAATAATAAAAGATAGGAAGGAGAGGGAGAGTACGGGGGAAATAATAAGTAAGAGGCTTATAATAGTATTTTAATTTATAATGAATATATATATAATAAAGATTATAATTATAAGGAGACTTAAAAGCGGGGATATACTACTAGAAATAATAAGGATAGGAGACTAAGAGGTACTAGAAAGGGACCCGTCCTAGGTTAAAATAATATATAGCTTAATTAAGGTAATATAAAAGATATTTAAGGTAGTAATTTATAAAATAAAGACCTTAATTTTTAATACTAAGGACTAGAGGGCTATAAAGATAAAGCTAAAGCGAGAGAATAAGGCTAATTACCTAAGTCTTAAGATAGTATTAATACGCTAGCTATTAGGCTCTAATATACTAATAAAATTATATTTATTATTAGTTATATTTACGGCTACGCCTAAGTTAGTAGATATTATAATTAGGGATAGATTAGTAGAAGCTAATAAAATAAAAGAGGTATTAAGGTATAAGTAAAGGGCGCGGATACTTTAATACTTTAATTACTAGGAATATAACTATATAATACGCGGCTGCCCTAATAGAATATTATATATAAAGTATAGGTAGGATTATAAGATAAGGGCTTATAATATAGGGGCCTATAGTACCTAGAAATTATATACCGCCTATAAGAGGCCTAGATACTTATCCTAGGATAAGGTATACCTAGTAAGAGTAAGTAAGAGATAGAGAGCTAGCTAGAGGATAGCTAGTAAGCCCCGTTATATGATATCTAGCGGGAAATAATAAAGGTAGTAGTTAATACTAAGGGCTTTATTATAATTAGAATTAATAAGAAGAAGAGAAAGACACCTAATAACCTAATTAGGAATAGCGCTCTAAGGAATAGCTAGCCGCTAATAGTTATACCTAAGCTAGTTATAAAAGCTAGACGACTAAGAAAGCTAGTAGTTATAAAATAGGGCTAGAGGACCCTTAGGGTAGGGGTAATAAGGGACCTAGAGCTAGCTAATAGTATTAGGGGACTATTAGAAGGGCTTATTAGAGCCCGCCCCCCTAAAGTCCTAGAAGGCTAGGGAGGGGATAATATAGATATATAATTAGAGGGTTTAAACTTATAACTCTAATATTAATTTTAAGTATAACTAGCCTAAAGATCTTATAATATAATATTTAAAATAAATTTAGGATAATAACTACCTTACTTAAGGATAAGGTAGTCTAGGATATAAATATCCTTATAATCTAGGAACTATATTATAATATAAATAATACATCAGCAAACTAGGAAACCTGTATATTACAAAAATATGCGCATTATACAGGCATTATACGTATATAACTGATGCGCTTATATATCAGCCCTAGAGCTCGGAATAACACCGTGAGTTGTAAAATGCGCATTTAGTAACTTTTAGAAATACTAGGTAATAGGACTAATAGGGGATAAGTCCTACTAATTAGCTATAATATAACTATATTAGGCTAGTACTAACTAGGTAATTATAATAAGGTACTAAGTCTTATTAGTAATTA
>JAABUN010008557.1_pt1 | contig 10391 bp, 10 predicted proteins | sample 5559311 | NCBI WGS metagenome assembly JAABUN01 (sample SAMN10711877, study PRJNA513370) | rock metagenome | isolation source: Antarctica rocks | place: Antarctica: Victoria Land, Siegfried Peak sud
TGCCAGCATGAGAGGACGACACCGCACCATGATCACTGCAGGGACACCAAGATCAAGCCGACACGCCGACGATCATCCGCCCGGAGCCAGCCTCGCCAGCGCCTCGACCCCCTGCTGAATAGCTACGCGGCGACGTCCGGGCCGACAACGGCACCGGCCACACCCCCGGGCACGCCACCGGCATTCCGGCGGATACCGAGTCACCCCGCCAGGGCGGAGCAACGGCGGCAGGTGGAAAGCACTCCGCCGGCTGACGGATCACGGTAGGGCCGAGCTACCAGGACACATCGGCGATCAGGAGATGGCACGGGCAGGAGATAGCACGGGCAGGAGATAGCACGGGCCAGGACCGGCACCCCAGCGGCGCCGGTCCTGCTGTGTACTCTGGCCCTATGGTCCACACCGACGGCGCCTCCCCGATCACGGCCAGCCCTGCCGTCACGATGGACCGGCGCGGGCTGCTCGCTCCGAAGCCCCGCTCGAGCCGTTGGCACTAGGCGCCGCTGGGCACGGTCCGACCCGGGAGGAGGGACGCCGGTTGTGGTGATCGAGATCCTGGCATCCACCCTTACGGCCCTGGGTCTCGGACTGCTCCTCGCCGCACTCGTGATCCGGCTGATCTACGGGTCGTGGACCCGCACGCAGGCCATCACGTATGAGCACGAGGGCCATCTCTGCCTCCGCTGGCACGACCACCGCTACCGCATCGTGGAAGCGCTCTGGTCAAGTGCGGTGCGGAGTCGACGCCGTCCAGCGCCAGCGCCTCCCCCCGCTCCCGGTGAGGACATCACCATCTTCTACCTCGCGCGCAACCCCTCACAGTGGTCCTGCGAGCAGCCCTACCGGGGCACGAGGATCATCGCCGTCGTCGGCCTCGTGTGCGCCGTCGTCGGAACATTGCTGGGCTTCCTGCCTGCCTGACGCGGCGAGACCGGTACCGTGGAGAGGTGCACACCACCCCCGTCCTGAGAGTCCTCGCGGCCTGGCTGCTCACCCTCATGCTCGTCGGCGCAGGTTTCATCGCGGCCGTTTCCGTCCTCAACGGGAGGCTCTACAGCCCCGAACACCAGGTGGGCCTCTACCTCGAAGCGCTGCAGGAGGGCGATGGCGGCAGGGCCCTGGGTCTGCTCAACGCTGCCGTACCCGACGGCGCGAATCCAACGCTGCTCGACGGCGAAGCACTGCGCCGGGCGTCCGCATCCCTCGACGGGATCACTGTCGGCGAGGCCCGCGGGACGGCCGATGACCAGGTCGACGTGCCCGTCACCTACACCGTCGACGGCGCCGAACACAGCACCGTCTTCCCGCTCCGGCGCACGAACACCGAGTGGCTGTTCTTCGGCGTCTGGCAGTTCGAGCCGACGGTCCTGCCGACGGTCGAGGTCTTGGCACGGAACAGCATCGAGGCCGCCGTGAACGGGGTCGACGTCGGGCTGCCCGGCGGCGCCACCGCCATGGCCTCCTTCTACCCCGCCGTCATCGACGCCACCTACGAGGACGAGTACGTCACCGCACCGGCACGGCACGCGGTGGTGACGGGCAGTAAGGCGCCCCCTCCCCCGCTGGCCCTGGAGACGGAGCCGACGCAGGAAATGACCCAGACCGTGAATGATCAGCTCCGCTCGTTTCTCGACGGCTGCGCCGGCCAGACCGTGTTCCAGCCCACCAACTGCCCGTTCGCCTATCCGACCAACGAGCGGCTGGCCGGTGACATCGTCTGGTCCATCGAGAAGTACCCGTCCGCGGTGATCACACCGGACGACGGCGGGTGGGCCCTCGCGCCGTTGAGCGGCACCGCCCGGATCGACACCCAGCTGAGGGACTTCCAGTCGGGCACGGTACGGAACATGTCCGAAGCGGTGCCCTTCGAGTTCGACGCCGAACTGCTGGTGACGGACGGTGCCGTCACTGTCACGCCGGTGGTGCGCTACTGATCCGTCAGTCGAGCCCGCGAAGATCCAGGGTCAGGGTCGTCTCGCCGTCGGCGGTGACGGAGACCGGGATGCCCCAGTCCTGCTGGTAGAGGTGGCATGCCGCGTGGTCCGGGATCTCCCCGCCCGGCTCGCCGTCGCAGGACGCCGCCCGCGCGGTGATGTGCAGAACGCCGTCGCCCGCATCCGGTGACAGCACGAGCTCGCGCGTCAGGCCGATCGACGTGCCGCTGCCCGACACGAGTAGGGACTCAGGCGAGGAGCTGACCTTCAGCTGCGTGGGATCCCCCCAGCGGTCATCCAGTTTCTGCCCGCTCGGCGCCACGAAGCGCACGGTCACCCCGACGGGTCCGGCGGACATCGGCGTCGTGGGGCGGTGGGTCTGGGACGCGCCCTCGTCGACGGCGAGCGCCTCCCGAGGCAGCGGGACACGGACCAGTTGGTGCCGGTTGGTTTCGACGACGATGAGGAGGGGCTCCCCGCCGCCCGCCACCGGGGTCACATCCAGCAGAATATCGGACGGTTCGGCGAGACCGCGCAACAGGGTGGACACCTGCCGGGTAGCCGGGTCGTAGCGGCGGACGGCCCCGTTGTACGTGTCGGCGATCGCAATCGAGCCGTCCGGCAGCGCGGTGACGCCGAGCGGGTGCTGCAGGCAGGCCTGGTCTGCGTCACCGTCGCGGAACCCGAAGTCGAAGAGCCCGGTACCGACGGCGGTCTGCACCTGCACCCTGCTCCGCCCGTTCACCTCGATGAAGCTCAGGAGCCGCACGGACGAGCTTTCGGAGTCGGCGATCCAGATGGTGCCGTTCGCGTCCTCCGCGAGCCCAGAGGACTGGGCGAACCACGCGGCAGAAGCATCGCCGTCGAGCAGTCCCTCCAGACCCGTCCCGGCCAGGACATCGACGGCGTGGCTGCGGGGGTCGTAGCTGAAGATCTGATGGGTGCCCGCCATCGCGATGACCACGCGATCCAACACCGACGAGTAGAGGACGTCCCACGGGGATGACAGCGAGAGATTCAGGGCGTCGGTGCCGAGCTGCGTCTCGGTCAGTCGCGGGGTCTCGCTCTCGGCGCCGATCTCGTGCGAGTTCTCCTGGAGGCCGGTCCGGGTGTGGTTGTCGGCGTCGAGCAGTCGCTGGGTACCGTTGCCCGCGAGCGTCCGCACCGCGCCGGTGGCCAGGGTGACCCCGCGCAGCCGGTGGTTGACCGAGTCGGCCACGACGACGTCGTACCCTACCTCTGCGGCCAGCTCGACCGGTAGCAGGGCGACGCCCTGGGGCTCGTTGAACTCCGCCTCGGCGCCGCCGCCGTCACGGAAACCCTTGGTACCGGAGCCGATGGTGCGGCGCACCGTCACGAGGTCCGCCTCGAGCTCCACCAACCGGTGATGCCCGGTGTCGCCGACGAGGAACGTCCCCGTAGCGGGCAGCGCGAGCACCTTGCCCGGGAACTTGAGGTCACCGGCGGTGCTCTCGGCCGGCACATAGGGTCCGTCACCGCGGTGCAGCGTTCCCTTGGCTTCGTGCTCGGCGACGAGTTCGTCGACCAGCGAGGCCAGTCCGGCCGCGTGCCCTTCCCCGGAGAGATGCGCGACGATGTACCCCTCCGGGTCGATCACCACGAGGGTGGGCCAAGCTCGTGCCGTGTAGGCCTGCCACGTGGTCAACTCCGGATCATCCAGGACGGGGTGGTGGATGTCGTACCGCTCGACGGCGGAGGCGAGGGCCGCGGGCTCGGCCTCGTGCTCGAACTTCGGGGAATGGACACCGACGGTGACCAGGACATCCGCGTACCGCTCCTCGAGCGGCCGCAGTTCGTCCAGGACGTGCAGGCAGTTGATGCAGCAGAAGGTCCAGAAATCGAGGAGGACGATCTTCCCGCGCAGGTCCTCCAGCTGGAGCTGCCTGCCGCCGGTGTTGAGCCAGTTACGGCCTGTCAGCGCTGAGCCGCGCACGCGGTAGTTAGCGCGAGCGCGCACGGTGGTCTCGGTCATTCATCGTCTCCTGCTGTGGTCGTCGCCCGCGCCGGGCTCTGCTGCCCGCTCCGCCGGGATCCGCCGTCGCGCACAGCGAGGTCGGCGAACATGCTGTTGTAAGCCGCGAGGTCGGCGTCGTTATTCCTGTCCGCGGCGCGGTCCGTCCGCTTCGTCTCGCGAGCGTCCGAGCGCGACCACTGGATCGCCACACCGATGGCCAGGAGCAGCGTCGGAATCTCACCCAGGCCCCACGTGATGGCGCCGCCTATCTGCTGGTCCGCGAGCGCGGAGGGACCCCAGTCACGGCCCATGTTGCCGAACCAGGAGGCCTCGAGCAACGACGTCGAGCCCATCAGCGTGACGCCGAAGAAGGCGTGGAACGCCATGGTCGCGAAGAGGAGCAGGATGCGCAGGGGGTAGGGCGCGCGCAGCGGCACCGGATCGGTGCCGATCATCGAGAGCACGAAGATGTAGCCGGTGATCAGGAAGTGGGTGATCATCAGCTCGTGGCCCACGTGCTGGCGCAGGGCGAACCCGAACAGCGGCGAGTAGTAGAACACGACGATCGACGCGACGAAATTGCCGGCCGCGAAGAGCGGGTGGGTGATGATGCGGGACGGCCAGGAGTGGACGATGACGAGGATCCACTCGCGCAGCCCGCGCGTGCCGTCCCTGCGGGCGCTGAGCGCCCGGAGCGCGAGGGTTACGGGGGCGCCGAGGACCAGGAACAGTGGGACCACCATGGTGAGCGCCATATGGTCGACCATGTGGGCGCTGAAGAGCACCGCGCCGTAGATGGCCGGGGCGCCGGAGGTGAAGTAGGTCAGCAGCATCAGGCCGACGAGCCAGCTGGCGAGCCGGAGTACCGACCAGGAGTCGCCGCGCCGCCGCAGCTTGATCGTGCCGAGGATGTAGGCGACGCCGAAGGTCAGGGCCACCGTGATCCAGAGCCAGTCCGGACGCCACTCGGTGAGCCAGCCTGCCGCGGTGGGCTCGGGCGGGAGATCGTAGCCGGTCAGGATGCGCGCCGGCCCGGCTTCGGTGGGCACTGCTTCGGCCCGTGGCGGCGCGGTGCGCCCGAGGGCTCCCGCGACACCGAATACCGCGGCCATGATGACCAGCTCGACGACGATGAGCTGCCACAGGACGCGGCGCGCAGAGAGCTTCGACGCGACGCTGCCCGAGGACGCGCCGAGCTGCGGGATGATCCACTGCCGGTGCATCCAGCCGAGGCCGCCGAGCAGCAGCGTTGCGATGGTCTTGAAGGTGACGAGCAGGCCCCACTCCGAGCTGAGCTGGGCAAAGTCGGTGATCCGCAGACTGGCGTTGACGACGCCGGAGCCCACCACGAGGATGAAAGCGAAGCCAGCGAGCGCCGAGAAGCGCTTGAGCACCGGGAGCGTCTGGTCCCCGAGCGTGCCGCTGACGACGGCGAGGGAGATGATGCCGCCCACCCAGAGGCAGACACCGACCAGATGCAGCGCGATGGAGTTGACCGCCGCATTGTGATCGTCGCCGCTCGCAGAATGGCCGATCAACGCCATCGGCAGCAGGTTCAGCAGCGCGAGCACCATGACCAGCGCCAGCCCGGTCTGGGACCGCACACCGAAGAGGATCGTGGCGAGGACGGCGGAGACGATCGACGTGACGAGCCACGCACGTCCGGTGGAGAAATCGGTGAGGAAAGCCGCGAGCCCCTGCGTATAGGCGGGGTCCGTGCTGAGCGGCAGTCCGGCCGCGTCGGAGTAGGTGAAGACCATGACCCCGAGCGCGCCGAGCGTCCAGACGACGGCGGATACCGCCGCGAGGAGCACTACGCGCGCGAAGGCCGGATGTTCAGCGGCGCCGTCGGTCGGCTTGCGGCCGTTGCCACTGACTTTCCGCGGCAGCATGACGACGGCGAAGACGAGTGCGCCGATCGTGGCGGCGGCGGCGGTGTTGTTGAGGACTTTGAACACCGGCAGGCCCCAGCGGGTGAGCGCCCCGGGGTCACCGAGCTGTCGTCCCGCGGAGGCGCCGGAATAGAAGAGGGCCACGACGAGGGCGGCAAAGACGACGACACCCGCGAGGATCAGCCAGCCCGTTCCGATGGTGCGCTCCCCGGAGGTACTGGCGAGCGTCCCGCGCGGTTGTTTGGCTGTAGTCGTCACGAACACCATTCTCTACCCGGAGTAGAAATTGGGCCAATTTCGGGGCGAGTTCCATTTCGGGCGACTTCGGCGGCTCGACGACGAAGGACCGCTGCGGTCATCGCAGCGGTCCTTCGTGGTCGAGCCCTGGTGGAGACTACTTCTTGGCGGAAGCCTTGAGCTTCGAGCCGGCGGTCAGCTTCACGCTGTGGCCGGCCGCGATCTGGATGGTCTCGCCGGTCTGGGGGTTGCGGCCGGTGCGCGCTGCGCGGCTGGTGCGCTCGACGGCCAGCCATCCGGGGATGGTGATCTTCTCATCCTTGGCGATCGACTCGGCGAAGACGTCGAACAGCGCGTCGAGGACGCTGTTCACTGCAGCTTGGCTGGTGTCAGCCTTCGCCGCTACCTCTGCAACAAGTTCACTACGGTTCTTAGCCAATGTGGTCCTCCTGGACGTCACTCTTCGGAACGAGCTTTTCACGGCATTCGAAAAGCCTCTGTCCGAAAACCTATCAGCTTGGGCGCCATGTTCCGCGTGTTTACAGGCCTTTCGGACCCAAACTCGTGCTTTTCGGGACGGATTTCCTGCCGAAAGCATCCAGGACGCCGCAATGGAGAAGCCGGCAACCCGCGGGTTGCCGGCTTCTCCGGATGCTGCTAAGGGAGGGGACCGCCCCCGGGAGCTGTTACCAGCTCGACTTGGTCACCCCGGGCAGCTCGCCCCGGTGCGCCATGTCGCGAAAGCGGACACGCGAGATACCGAACTTCTGGAGTGTGCCGCGGGGGCGGCCGTCGATCTGGTCGCGGTTGCGCAAGCGCACCGGTGAGGCGTTGCGCGGAAGCTTTTGCAGGCCGAGGCGTGCTGCTTCACGTGCTTCGTCTGTGGCGTTCTCGTCGACGAGGGTCTTCTTGAGCTCAAGGCGTTTGGCCGCGTAGCGCTCGACGATGACCTTGCGCTGCTCGTTGCGGGCAATCATTGACTTCTTGGCCATGCTTAGCGCTCCTCTCGGAATTCGACGTGCTTGCGGATTTTGGGATCGTACTTCATCAGGACCATGCGGTCAGGATCGTTACGACGGTTCTTGCGCGTCACATAGGTGTAGCCCGTCCCGGCGGTGGACTTCAGCTTGATGATCGGACGTACGTCCTTGTCCTTTGCCATTAGAGCTTCACTCCCCTCGCGAGGATGGACGCGACGACAGCGTCAATGCCGCGGACGTCGATCGTCTTGATCCCACGGACCGAGACCTGCAGGGTCACATTGCGGCGCAGGGAAGGTACGTAGTAGCGCTTCTTCTGAATGTTGGGGTCGAACCGGCGCTTGTTGCGACGGTGCGAGTGCGAAATGCTGTGTCCAAAGCCGGGCTCGGCTCCGGTCACTTGGCAGTGGGCTGCCATAACTCTCCTCCAGATTAGATGAACGTGACGGAATCACTTGGCGTCCCGCCACCAGTAATGACACCGCTATTACTGCAGCTTTCCGGAGGTTGACCTGGCAGGGTGAGGACCTGCCCAAGCACCTCGCCGCGGGGAAGACGGTGAAGATCAGGCGGCGCCGCCTCGCGGTCGGCGCAACCCGAATTTCAGGTAGTCGCGGGTAGCCGGGCTGACCCAGACCCGTCCTGGGACGGGGCAGCATCAGCCGCAGCCAAACGCCCTACCATGCTACCGGCAGGATTCGGCTGGACCAAACGGGTCAGTCGTCCATTCGACCGCCCCGGCCCACGGCCGGGGGATTCCGGCGGGCGGACCCTGTTCAGCAGGACGGTGTCCTCGACGACGGCACCCGCCTCAACGACCACCCCTTATCCGCTGACGCTCCGGCGCACCGCGCGGTGCTCCCTGGCACCGGGTTGATGCCGGAAGCGTGCCTGTTGACCCATGCGTCATCCTGTCCTGCCGGATCAGTGCCCGGGGTCGCGTGTCTGGTGGTGAGAGGTAAGGCGTGCGCCGTGCTCGGGCCGGGGCCCGCCCTGGGTGCCGGGCACCTCGGAGGCCACCTCACCGTCGGACAGGGTCCAGTGGGCGCTGTCCATTCCGCGGAGGATCTTGCGGCCGACTCGCTCGAGGTCGGCGACATCCTCGGCGTCCAGTGCATCGAAGACCGTCGAGCGGACCTGCGAGACATGCGACACCGCCAGTTCGGTCAGCATCACGAGGCCATCGGTGGTCAGGGACGCTGTGGTCACCCGCCCGTCGGAGGTGGAGGGCAGGCGCCTCACCCAGCCGCGACCCTCGAGTTTCTTCATCACGTGGCTGAGGCGGGAGAGCGAGGCTGAGGAGCGCGCCGCCAGTTCGTGCAGGGGAAGACTGGTACCTTCGGACTCCGAGAGCATGGCCAGTACGTGGTAATCGAAGAGGGTAATCCGGGCTTCCCGGAACAGCTGCGCATCGAGGGTCGACGGGAGCAGTGACGTCAGCGCGTACAGGGCCAGCCATGCCCGCCGCTCGTCGGGTGTGAGCCATTGCGCCGCCATCGCATTATTCTGGCATACCCCGCACCGCGCACCTTCGGGCCTCTTCGCGGGTAGGGCGGGAGTCACCTCCCGCCCTACCCGGATTAGGGCGTTATGTGCCGAGGGCCTGTCCGTCGGCGTCGAGGTAGTCGCGCCAGGACCGCTTGGGAGTCCAGCCGAGCATCTTCTGGGCCTTCGCGCTCGAGATCCCCGAGGCATCGGGGCGGTTCAGCTCGCGCAGGTCGATCGTGTCGCCGTAGTACTTCTGGAGGATCTCGGCGAAGTCGTGTCCGCCGACGTTGTCCGGCGAGGCGATATAGAACACCTCGTGGCCCGGCAGGTCGGACTCGGTCGCGAGCACGATGGCATCGGCGAGGTCATACGCATCGATATAACTCCAGAGGTTGGGGCTCAGTACAGAGCTGTCCCGGATCTGCGGCCCGAGGTTGACCTCATAATTACCCTCGTACTGCACCCAGCTGGGTCGAATGGAGATGCACCGAAGGTCCGAGCGCCGGATGGCGGCATCCATCAGCTGCTCGCCGAAGTGCTTGGAGAGCGCATACGGGTCCTGTGGGTGGATCGGGTGTTCCTCGTCGACGGGTGCGTAGTCCGGCAGGAAATCACGCTCCGGGAAGAAGAATCCGGGCACGGTTTCGCTCGAGATATAGACGAAGCGCTTGACGCCGAAACGGACGGCTGCTTCGAGCACATTGAACGTGGCCATGAGGTTCGTCTGGAACACGACGTGTGGCGGGTTGCCGGTCGGCTCGGGGATAGCGGCGACGTGCACCACAGCGTCCGCTCCGCGCACGACGGCGTAGGCCTCGCCCGCGTCGGTGAGATCCGCCATCGTGTACTTGGGTGCGCCTTTGGGCTTGCGCTCGAATCCGGGGCGCGTGAGGTCGGTCGTGACGACCTCGTGGCCGGCGTCGATCATGGCCTGCGTCGCCGCGCGACCCACCTTGCCGTGGGCGCCGGTGATGAGGACTTTCATATCTTCTCCTTGGGTTGATTCGCGCCAGCCGGGCTTGGCGGACGGCGGTACGGAAAACGGGGGCGGGATCGGGTGCGCGCTGTCAGCCGCGCTTCTTCCGCCACATGTTGAGCGCAACGGCGGCAACGATGATCACTCCACTGAACACCTGCTGCCAGTATGCCGAGATGCCGAGCAGGATGAGTGCGTTCTGGATCAGCAGGAGGAGCGTCGTCCCGAGCGCGGTACCCAGGATGCCACCGACTCCCCCGAACAGGCTGGCTCCACCGATGACCGCGGCGCCGATGGCGACGAGCTCGTACCCGCTGCCGGCGGCGGGTTGCCCGACGCTCAACCGGGCGGTCTCGAGGATCCCGGAGACCGCGGCGAGTGACGAAGCGATGACGAATACGCTCACCTTGATCCGGCGGACACGGATGCCCGAGAGTTTGGCGGCCTCCTCGTTCGACCCGACGAAGTAGACGTGGCGCCCGAACGTGGTGCGCGACAGCACGACGTGGGCCACGAGCGCCACCACTGCGGCGACATAGATCGGGATCGGGATCCCGAGGAACTGCCCCTGACCGAGGAAGAGGAAGCTCGCCGGGAAGCCACTGATCGTCGACCCGCCGGTGATGCCGAGGGCCAGGCCACGGGCCACCGCGAGCATCCCCAGGGTGACGACGAAGGACGGCAGCCCACCGAAGGCGTTGATGACGCCATTCACGGAGCCGACCAGAGCTCCTGCAAGGAGGGCGAGCACCACCGAGAGAACGGGATCGAGGCCGATGGTTACCATGAACTGCCCGGTCAGCACGCTCACCAGTGCAACGACCGACCCGACCGAGAGGTCGATGCCGCCGATCAGGATGACGAAGGTCATTCCGACGCTGATGATGAGGCCGAGCCCGATCTGGCGTC
>JAABUN010008558.1_pt1 | contig 10391 bp, 9 predicted proteins | sample 5559311 | NCBI WGS metagenome assembly JAABUN01 (sample SAMN10711877, study PRJNA513370) | rock metagenome | isolation source: Antarctica rocks | place: Antarctica: Victoria Land, Siegfried Peak sud
ATCCTCGGTCAGTTCCTCGTGCCGGAACTCCGTCTCCATGGAGGTCTCGCCGTCATGGGCGTACTCGTGATCGAGTTCGCGGTGGATCCTGCTGTTGAGGATCTCGACCTCGGGTAGATCGAGGGCGTTGAGGTCTTCAGGGAAGTCTTCGGACGGTGTCAGTCTGGAAGTCATCAGGGGCCTGTTCGGTGATATGACGGAACACATGAACCGGGCCCTCTGCTAGACCGCGTCCGCCGGAGGACACCCGGCAAAGCAAAATAGTATCCGGCACTAACGAATAACGGAAGCCTGGGAGCCGCCGACTATGTCCAACGGAAGAGCTCGGAGGCCGCCACTCCGGTCCGCCAGGCCGGAGAGCGCCGACGACGGCGGCTCCCACCCCTGCGCCGAGCCACCCTCAGCAGGGCTGCCAGGTTTTGCCACCGGGCGCATAGCAACGAGGCCCCGTATAGCCGGGATACGGATCCTGTGCGGCCGGGGGAGCCGGCGGGGCGACTGGGGCTGCCGGTGGGGCAACCGGGGCCGCAGGCGGGACGACCGGAGCTGCCGGTGGGGCGACCGGAGGCGCCGGCGGGAGGTAGGGCTCTGGGGCGGGTAGATTCCTGATCCGTTCCTGCTCTGCGGCTGCTGCTGCATTCGCAGCGATGGCCTCAGCCTCGGCCCGGGCGTCAGTTTCCTGCTGGATACGCGCGGCGTCTGCCTGTGCGGCCTCGGCCGCCGCAGCTTCTGCCTCGGCCCGGGCTTTGTCGACCGCCGCTGCTTTCTCTGCCGCTGCTTTCTCTGCCGTTGCTTTCTCTGCCGTTGCTTTCTCTGCCGCGGCCGCAGCTTCCGTGATGGTCGTGACTTTGGCGCTGGCGGCGGTCAGGGACCTCTCCGCACGTGCAATATGCGTATCGAGGTTCTGCACGGCGGAGGATGCCGCGCCAACGCCGAGGGCGATGACGCCGACTGTTTGCTTGCCCGCTTCCAGCACTGCTCGTGCGGCCTTCGCGCTTGCCATCGCCGTAACGATGCCGGCGACGGCCGCGGTGGCTGCATCGGGGGTCTCGCCGACCGGTGCCGCGGTCGCCGCCGTCAGAGCTTCGATCGCCTCCTCCGTCGTCGCGGCCATGGTGCATTCGGCCGCCGGATCCAACAGGCCGATCTGCTGCACGACGGCCTCGCTGTAGGCCGCTTCGACATCGTCGTAGTATTTTCGGTTCGGCTCGATGAGGAGGGGGACGCCAAGACCGGTTCGCGCGAGTTCTGCGTTCACGAGGGTGAGGTTCTCGAGGAAGACGGCGGCGAGGATGCGGTCGTACTGATCCGTACGCTCCACATCGAAGTCCAGGGCGACCTCCGTTCCTGGCGGCACGAGCGCTTCGAGCTTCTCGGTCGCCTCCGGGCCGAGACACTCGACAGGCTTGTCGGGATGTTTCGTTTCTGGAGTATCGACATTCAACAGACGAACGGTCTGGTCCGACCCGTCGAAGTTGATCACGAGGGTGTCGCCGTCGATGACCCGAACCACCGTGCCCGGTTCGTAATCGACTGTCACCTGATCGGCGGTCGTGGAAGAGGTACATGCCGTCAGGGCCGAAGCCAGCAGAGAGGCAGCGAGCAATGCTGTCGGCGCGGAGCGACCGGGAGGAGGGTTCATGTGCTTCTTCTACTCGTAGGAGACCTGCAGGAGCGGTCACCCTATCGACGGCGCCTCCTCTGCGGACAATGCTGGGGGCATGCGGTTGCCGACCGCATGCGTGATGCACAGGAGCCAGCCCGCATGCGGGGACAGCTGATCGTAGCCGGATCAGGGTGTGGTGACGGTGCACGGTGGCAGTTTCAGCAGCTTAGCCTCGCCGACGGTGAGGACGGGTTCGAAGGCTTCGGATTCGGCGGCGCGGTCGATACCGGGGTAGAGGTGACCGTCGCCGTCGTCGGCCGGGGGGATGAGATCGTCACCGAAGTCGAGCAAGTACTCCACGCCCAGGCGCTGCGCGGCGGCGCAGACCTGCTCCGAGGTGGCGATCCCATCCAGGTCACTGCGCAGCAGGGCTCGGTCCTCATCCAGCGCCGACATTGTCATGTAGGGGAAGAGGACGTCGCGGCCGGTCAGAGCCGGGGCAAGAGCCGAACCGTTCCACGGGTTATTGGCGAGCACAGCGTCGTCGGGCAGGTAGTCCTCGAGCTGCTGCAGCAACCCCAGTTCGTCAGCATCGAGTTGGTCGGTCGAACTGGGAGGGGCGCGGACGCTGAAGGTGTCGGCCAGCCGAGCGTTGATCTGCCATAGCGTCGGGCTCGCGACCGCCAGCAGCGCGGCAGTCACCAGCGTGGTGAAGGCCAGCGGCAGCACCGGTCGGGCCCGAATTCGCTGCCAGACCGTGGTCGCGAGCCGCTCGAGTCCCACTGCGGCCCACGGAACCGCCAAGAGCGGCATCAGAGCGGCCAACCGTTCGGGGTTGCCGTACCAGGGGGCGATCACGGCGTTACCCACCGGGTTGTTCGATCCGATGGCGAGTCCGTAGACCAGCACGATCAACACGAAGCTGCCCACCATCCACCCTCGCCGGTCATCGCGTGCCAGACGGTACAGCCCCCAGAACACCAGCCCGGTGAGCACCGGAGCGGGCCACCACGTCGGGATTGGGAAATGCGCTGCGGCCCGCCACAGTGCCTCGCCGAAGGGCATGCTCTTCGGGTGTGACCAGGAGGACAGTGACTGCATGGTGTCATTGGTCACCACCAAGGCGAGGGTTCCGGCGAACGCTCCCAACACGAGACCGCTCCGGCGAAGGCCGGCTGGCGCAGAGATGAAGAATCCCGTCCGCACCCAGGACAGAACGAGCATGAAGATCAGCGGCGTGAGCAGAAACGCGATGGAGAACAACCCATTGGGCTGCGAGAGGACCTGGGCCGGCAGGTACAGCACCGTCAGCAGGCCCGCCATGCCCCAGGAGACGGCCGGTGACCGGGCCTGCCGCAGCAGGATCAGCACCAGCGCCAGCCCGGTGGGGACGAGCGCGGTGGAGAGCGTGTTGGGGTACAGGCTTCCGTAATCCAGCAAAAGGTAGGGGAACGCAGCAAAGGCGCTGGTGAGCACCCCTGCTGCAGCAAGCACGCCGGGATTCGGTCCTACCAGCGTCCGGGTCAGCAGCAGGGCGCTGGCCGGCCAGAGGAGAGCGGCAAGGGCCAGCCACATGGCATTGGTGGCAGCGGCAATGCTGAGCCCGGACAACTGCACCAGCAATGTCACGAGTGCATGCCACCCGCCGGGGTACGGCGCCGGGGATTCGGCGCCGGGTCGGACGAACGCCCCGATGTGCCAGGGAGAAGCATTACCGGATTCCAGCGCGTAGTGCACTGCATTGAGATGGAAGACGGTGTCGTAGTTCTGCGTGATCGGCTCCAGGCCGCGGGCGGCAAGCAGCAGCCGCACAGTGATCAGCACAGCGGCTACGGCGGCGCCGGCCACGCCCCAGAGCAAAGCCGCCGGTTCCCAGCCAGCAACGGCCGTGCCGGATTCTGTGCCGACGGCGCTCGACGGGCTGAGACGACGGCGCAGATGGTTAGCCAGAAGGAGTGTGGCCACCACGACGGCGGTCCCCACCGCTGGCACCCACCAACCCCAGGTCATGCCGAGGACCGGCCCGACGACGGCGCTGACGCCGACGATCGAGACCGACAGTGCCGGTGTGAGTGCCAAAGCGGTGAAACCACGCAACCGCAGGACGACCGCCACCGCAGCGCCGGGCAGCACCAGAATCGCCAGGACCGACACGAAGGCGAGGAGTGCTTCGGCTGCTGAGGTCACCGATCAAGCGTATCCGGCAGGGAATGCCCCTACGCTGCACGTATGTCGGAACGATAGGTAGGAGGCAGACTCTGATCTCGCGGCTGAGGAGAAGCGGGAGATCTACTAGGTGAACATGCTCCGCTGAGTGGGGGTCGGGTTTTCCGGAGCCGGTGACCGCCCTCGCCTCAAGTGCCGACGGGCCACTGGCGTAGTCTGGAAGGTGCGGACACGTTTGCGCCACTTCAGGCGCCGTCCGCGAGGAGGCGGAATTTGGTACAGCGCATGACAGACCCTACGTATCAGACCCAGCAATGGGAACAGCGTTACAATCCGCAGATTGAGGACGTGAATCGGCTGTGCGACACGTTGGCCGAGTCCAAGCCGGGAACGGTGGTGCCGTACATCGATCCCGTCCACGACGTCGACGGCTGCAAGATCGTCAGTCTTTTTTCAAGCCCGGGAGCGTCGCTGCCCTCGGGCTTCGTCTCGTTCGAGAACGACGACCCGAGCTCCATCCGCATGGCCGGCATCTACGAAGCTGTAGGCCTGCGGCCGGACGCGTTCATGCCGTGGAACGCCTACCCCTGGTATCTCCCGGAGGGCAAGGAGCGGGCGCTGACCATGGACCAGATCGCCGACGGCGTGAAGCCGCTCCTCACGTTCCTCCAGCAGGTCCCGCGCGCCTCAGCTCTCGTGGCCCATGGAGCGGACGCCCACAAGGCGGCGCGCCGGCTCATGAAGCTCGAGAACCGTGCCATCGCGAAGCGTGGGTTCAAGATCTACGAGGTCCGCGCGCCCGGGGAGCGTGCCTTCAAGGGCACCCCCGCAAACCAGGAACAATGGCTGAAGGACATTCAGACGGCGTACCAAGACGCGATGGGTCGTGCCGGGATTCGCGTCCGGCAGTCCATCTGAGGGATATGTTCCGCTCAGCCGCTGGCGCGCTCAGTATTTTCTGACCGGACGCCGCATTTTCTCCGTCAGCGCCAGCCGCACCGTGGGCCACTCGCTTTCGATGATGGAGAACACGACGACGTCGCGATAGGTGCCGTCGCGCCAGAGATCCTGATTCCGCAGCACACCGTCCTGCTTCGCGCCCAGGCCAGCGATGGCAGTACGCGACTGCTGATTGTGCCAGTGCGTGCGGAATTCGACGGCAATGCACCCGAGAGTGTCGAAGGCGTATTGGAGCTGGAGATACTTCAGCTCCGTATTGAGACCGGATCGCTGCGCGCTGGCCGCAAGCCAGGTCGATCCGATCTCGAGCCGCCTGTCGTCGCTTCGGAGGTTGAGATAGGTGGTCATGCCCACCAGCCGGTTGTCGCTGATGCGCCTGATCGCCCACGGCACGACGGCGCCTGTCGCGTGGCGCGCGAGTCGCTGGTCGACCTCGGCCGCCATCAAGTCCGGCGACGGTATGCGGGTGTACCACAGCTCGTGGAGATCGCCGTCGCGCACCGCCTCCGCAAGGCCCGGAGCGTGCCCCGGCTCAAGGGGCTCGAGCACCACGCTGTTTCCGCGTAGCGTCGGAATGGCGAGAAAGTCCATGCTGTGGGCCGGTTCAGGTCATCCGGGTGACGGCGCGGAGCGGCACGTCCACGGGAGCAGCCTGCTCCGCCGTCCGTCCGAGGGACAGGCCGCGGAGGGTCGCCGAGATGTCCTCGAGGGACTGCTGGACCCAGGCAAAGGCCTCATCGTCCATCGCCTGGTCCTCGGCATCCGGCATGCAGGAGCGATGGGCCAGTGCCAGACGAGCGATTGTGTCCTCGAGGGTCTCCAGCAGTTGGCCTGTTTCACCAGCGAGGCGACGGGCGACAACGGCGGCGCCCTGGGCGTCCGGGCCGCCGGTCATGACCAGCAAGGTTGTCCGGGGCAGGCCGGAGGCATCGGTGGGCGTGACGACAGACGGGCGCTGTGTGCTCATGGAACCGAGACCTCTTCTACGTCAGAATGCGCCCTGAAAATCCCCACGGGCAAAAAGACTTTGACAAAAGATATTCTGCCACCTGATCCTACGCTCCCCTGCCGCGGTGGACGCAGGAAATCCGCAAGTTACCCGCCGGTACGGCCGGAATTGCCGGAGAACCGGCGCCCTTCGCCGGGGACAGGCGGCGGTAGCGCCGCAATCTCTCCATCGCGGCGTTGCCCGGCCTGTACCGTTTCGCTGAGGAATCCGACGACTGGAGAGCAGCTCGCATGACGCACGATCGCACATCCCCTGCCTGGCACTTTGCGCCCGAGCTGCCGCGCCCGGTCATCATGGACCAGTTCTGGGCCGACGCCGTCTTCCTGCATTGGCGGATCCCCGCCGACACCGTGGCACGCTACATGCCGCCCGGCGTCGCGCCCGATGAGGTGGACGGCTCCTCCTGGGTGGGTCTGATCGGTTTCCGGATGGTCGGTGCCGGGTTGGGCGAAAGGTTGCCCGTGCCCTACGTCGGATCGTTCACCGAGATCAACGTCCGGCTATATACGCGCGGCACCGACGGCACGCGGGGCGTCGTCTTCGTGACCCTTGACGCGTCCCGTCTGGCTGTCGTCCTCGCCGCTCGGGCGGGCGGCATTCCCTACGTCTGGTCGAAGTGCTCGGCACTGAAGCGCGGCGAGGGAGAGCAGCGGGAGTACGGGTACGACGTCGTCCGGTACCGCGGGCAGGCGACGTCGCGATTCGCGGTCCAGCCGGAGACGGGAGCGACGGCGGCGGACCCGGTGTCGCTGGAACTCACCGCACGCTTCGGACTGCACAGCACGTTCGCCGGGCGCACGCTCTACATCCCGAACACGCACACTCCATGGCCCCTCCACTCGGCCACGCTGACCGAGTTCGATGACGGGCTGCTCGGCGCAGCCGGACTTCGGGTCGACGGGCCCCCGGATTCGGTACTGTTCTCACCCGGGGTGCAGACCCAGTTCGGAAAGCCTCGCGTGGTTAAGCGCGTAATCACGCAGGAGAAAAGGTAAACACCATAGGTAATTCGCCTCGTGAATAGTACAGTAGCTGTCAGCGTGGAAAAGTATCATAAGAAACAGGACGACGGGCGGTGGCACCGAAATTACCTATTCGGTGCCACCGCCCGACCGTCGCTCCTCGCTAATGAAGAATTCGGTTGGTCCTAGCCGTCTTCGCCAGCGTCGGCGTCCACTGACATATCGACCTCGGTGGCGTCGATGTATCGCTCCTCTTCGTAGTCCGCATACGGCCCGTCATCGAGGTCGACGCCGAATTCGTCCTCGACCTCGGTAAGCACGAAAGCCTCCCCGACAGTGCCCGTCACGGCGACAGTAAGTCCCTGCTCGATCTCCGCAGCGTCCAGGTTGTGCACGATGAGTAGTTCCTCGACGGTCGTATCGTCCGTGCCGGCGATCGTAAACGCATTCGGAGAGATGATCTCGTTCACCTCGGCCGAGACGGTGACGACTTCACCGACGTAGGAGTCGTAATCTTCGTAAAAGGTGCTGTCGTACACGCCGTCATAGGGTCCGACAGCGCCGTCCGCGGCAGCCTCGTCCTCTGCCGGGGCTTCTTCGTCGACTACATCCTCAACCGATGCGCCCTCCTCGGGCCCGGCGGTGTCGTCCGAGCATGCCGACAGGCCCAACGCTGCCATCGGCAGAATCGAAATCGCCGCGGCTTTTTTCAGCCATTCATTACGTGTCCGCGTTCCCATGATTTCTCCTTCTATTGCCCACATCTCTGATGAGGGGAAGTGTCAGTTGGTAGGGTGTGTTCAACCCGAAGCAATAGTAAGCAGGCTTTCTTTCGTTCTTCAACCCGCGTTGCCGAATTGTGACCCAAGGTGGAATTTCTGGGTGTTCTCGACGCTGGCGTCAAGGCGAAACCGATAGGAATAATACGGGGCGAATGTGATCGTTGTCCGGGAAAAGTCTGACCGAACCCTGAATGGCGAAGCCTCGGGGAGATGCTTCCAAAACGTCGAAACCAGGGAAATGTTGAAAGGCCTACCACGCGGAGTCAGATGTATCCGATCCTCGAAGGTGGGACCGGGATCGGACCGGCATCACGCTGGTTTACTGTCCCAGCGTGATGCCCGAGGGCCGGATGCTGAGTGACTCGATGGTCGACTCCCGCGTGGCATCGACAGCGAGCCGGACCGCCCTAGCTACCTGGTCGGGCTGGATCCAGGCCTCGGGCCGGTAGTCCTTGCCTTCCCACGCATGCAGTTCCTCCTGCATGTCGGTGGCAACACGGCCCGGATGGATGGAGCTGACCCGGACTCCGTGCGCCCGTTCCTCCTCGCGCAGCGCGTCGGTCAACGCCCGCAGGGCGAACTTCGTCCCGCTGTAGACGGCAGACCCCGCCCCCGAGGCATAGCCCGAGCCGCTGTTGATGGCGATGACCTGCCCGCCGGCCGCACGCAGGGCAGGCAGGAGTGCACGGGTCAGGGACGCGACGACGAAGACATTGACCTCGAAGCTCTCCCGCCACGCGTCGTCGGTCAGGTCGGCGACCGAACCCATGCGCAGCACCCCCGCGGAGTGGACCAGCACGTCGAGGCGGGGGATACCTGCGACGGCGTCGGTCACCTGACCGACCTCGCGCAGCTCGGCCGCGAAGGGTTCGGCGGAAGGGAACGACGACGCCAGATCCGATAGGGCGGCCAGGTTCCGGCCGCCGAGCAGCAGGTGGTGCGTCGACGCGAGATCCTCGGCGACGGCGCGGCCGATGCCGCGGGAGGCGCCCGTAATGAGGGCGACGGGAAGGGAGGGCATGGCTTCACCCTAGCAACGCACCCGGTGATGTCGTGCGGTACGGCGTGCGTCATACAGGCTCAAGAACCCGCGATATTACGACCGTCCGTTGACTTTTGTCGTCCAGGTCACACACACTCTTCACACAACAAATGTTCACTGCTGATCAACATCGGCGAACGTCGCAGGGAGGCCCCCCATGACCGAGGACACTCTGACGGAGGGGGACGTGCTCCACGCCGCTGCCACCCTGGTCGCCGCCTTCCGGGCTACTGATGTCCGCGCCTACTTCGACTGCTTCACCGAAGACGCCACCTTCGTCTTCCACACCGAACCCGACCGACTCGACACGCGACAGAGCTACGAGGAATTGTGGGCAAAGTGGATAGCCGCCGGCTGGCATGTGACCAACTGCGTCAGCAGCAACCGGCGCGTGCAGCTGTTCGCTGCGACTGCAGTCTTCACCCACGACGTCCGGACCACCACCTCCACCGGAGGGCTTACGGAATCGACCCGCGAGCGCGAGACCATCGTCTTCCACCGCTTTGGCAGTGCGGTGAAAGCCGTCCATGAACATTTGAGTCCAGTTCCAGAACACTCCCCGGAAGCGAGCGCGCCATGACGCAGACACACTCCACCTCAGCCTATCGGCGCCTGTCCAATCACCTCGACGATAACTCCGACGGGTACGGGCCTCTGAGGGGAACACTCGGAACACCCCGCATCGGCATGATCTGGCTGGCGGCGAATCTGGTGGTGACCACCCTGCTGACCGGGACCCTGTTCGTCCCCGGGATCAGCTGGAGCATGGCGATCGGCATGATCGTCCTGGGAACGCTGATCGGAGGATCCGTGCTGGTGCTCGTCGGGAACATGGGCACCCGCACCGGCCTGCCCACGATGTCCCTCACCAAGGGATCCTTCGGGCTGCGGGGGTCCTTCCTGCCGGTCGCCGCAAATGTGATCATCCTGATGGGGTGGAGCTGGGTCCAGGCCATGCTCGCGGGGGTCACGGTGAACTTCCTGGTCGAGCAGGCCACCGGGTTCTCGAGCCCGGTCCTGTTCTCGGTCCTGGCCCAGACGCTCGTCGTGAGTCTGGCGATCTTCGGGCATGCCGGGATCGCGCGCGTGGAGCCGTGGCTTGCCCTCGTGATCCTCGCCTTCATGGCCTACATCTTCACCACGGCCTTCCTCGCCTACAGTCCGGGCGATTTTGCGTCGATTCCGCAGGACGTCGACGCCGGGTGGACTCCCGTCGTCGCCCTCGACGTCGTGATTGCCACCGCGATCTCGTGGACCGTCCTCTCGGCGGAGTTCAACCGCCTCGCCCGCACGCAATCAGCGGGCATGATCGGCTCCGGCGTCGGGTACGCCCTGTCCACGGTGCTCGCCATGACCCTCGGAGCCACCGCCATCGGCTACGTCGTGCTCGACGGCGGCGAGGCAGTACCCTTCGATCCCACGGTGATCGTCTCCGCGTTCGGTGCTCCGCTCGCCGTCGTGATCTTCCTGTCCGTCATGGCGACCAACACCATGGTGGTTTACGGCATGGTGTCATCAGTGGTGAACATGGTGCCCTCGCGCCGCGTCACGTTCCTGCCCACGGCTCTCGTCCTCGGGGTCATCTCGATCCTCGGCTCGACCTGGCTGGCGCTCCTGAACCAGTTCACCGCCTTCCTCGTGGTGATCAGCGCGCTGTTCATCCCCGTCTTCGCCGTCATGATCGTCGACTACTACGTGGTGCGGGGACGCCATTACGGCCGCGACATCCTGCGCGGACAGGGCGGTGAGTACTGGTACACCCGCGGGGTCAACGTCGCCGCGGTCCTGGTATGGCTGATCGGTGCGGGCACATCGCTGCTCCTGACCTACGTCGTTCCCAGTCCGATCGGGGCGACCATCCCCA
>JAABUN010008560.1_pt1 | contig 10390 bp, 11 predicted proteins | sample 5559311 | NCBI WGS metagenome assembly JAABUN01 (sample SAMN10711877, study PRJNA513370) | rock metagenome | isolation source: Antarctica rocks | place: Antarctica: Victoria Land, Siegfried Peak sud
AATCAACTACCCGGCCCCTCGTCAAACAAAATCTACACCGACATCGGCGCCACTCGCTCATCGGTCGTGCTTCGCTTTGTGCTGATCGGGAAGCCGCTCGCCGTCATCCACCTGGGCAGTAACGATTGTCGGAAAAAGGCGGGGGTTTCCCCCCGGCCTTGCTCCTACAGCGCCAGCACTTCCGGCCGCAGCCCCATGCCCGCCAGCAGCGCCTCGATCTCCGGCACGTAGACCGCGTTCATCACGATGACGGTGTCGGGCCGCAGCGTCCGCAGCGCCTCCGGGCCGATGATGGGATGGCCGCTGCCGACCATGAACCGACCCTGGCGGTGCGGGTTGATGTCGACCACGTGCGAGACCGCCGCGTCCTGGCCGATCGCGCTGAGGAAGCTGACGCCCTTCGATCCCGAACCCCACAGCACGATGCGCTGCCCGCGGGCGCGGCGCTCGGCCACGCTGCCGCGCCAGCTTTCCACCTTCGCCGCCAGCGCCGTGCGGAAGCCGCCGACCAGATCGCGCAGGCGTGCCATCGCGGCGGCATCCGGCGCCGTGGCGACATGGCCTTCGTAGCGCGCGAGGATCGCCAGATACTGCCCGCCGTATTCAGAATACACTTCCTCGGTGCGGAAGCCGTGCCGGGCGAACAGCGCCCGCAGCGAGGGTTCGGTGAAGTAGTTGCAGTGCTCGTAGTAGATGTCCTCGAAAGCGCAGTCGCGGAGGATGCGGTCGCTGTCGGGAATCTGGATGAACACCCGCATTCCGGCGGGCGATTGCCGGGCCACCGCCGCCGCCAGCGCGGCGAAGCGCCCGGCCGCCGGGATGTGCTCCAGGGTCATCTTGCAGACCAGCAGGTCGGCCGAAAGCCCGCCGATCGAGGCATCCGCAAAGAACTCGCCCAGCAGGCGCACCGTGCCGGCGCGGTCCCGCACCACGTCCTCGCGGCGGCGGTCGAGGCAGGGGTCGAAGCCGATGCCGGCGGCGCCGGTCAGGTCGCAGAGCAGGTGCAGGAACTCGCCCTGGCCGCAGCCCACTTCCACCACCGTGCGCCCCGCCAGCTCTGCCCGCGCCGCCAGCCGCGCCGCGAGGTCGCGATGGAAGCGGTTGAAGGTCGGGCTGTATGCCTGCGTCGGCTCGTAGCGGTCGGAGTATTCGCACAGGGCCGGATCGAAGGCGCGGTTGAAGATGAAGCCGCAATCGCCGCACAACGCCAAGTCGATGTCGCCGCGCGGGAAGGCGATCGCCTCGGCCTCGGTGTCCAGCATCAGGCAGGAATTGCTCGGGACGTCCGACACCGTCGCAACGCACGACAGCGCGCGCGAGGCGCAGGCGGGGCAGGCGTTGCGCACGGCCAACCGCAGCTCCGGCGGGCTGTGGTGCGAGGTCGCCACCGGCAGGTCCATCGCCGGTCAGGCCACGGCCGGCAGGGCGACGCGCGGCGCCATGGGCTGTCCCAACGCATCCAGGATCGCCGGCTCGGGGATCGGCACGATGAAGCGGCCGCCCGCCGCGAGGAATGCCGCCTGCTGGCGCATGATCTCCTCCTTGTGGTTCCATGGCAGCAGCAGCAGGTAGTCCGGCCGGTCCACGACGATGCGGGAAGGCGGCACGATCTCAAGCTTCACCCCCGGCACGAAGCGGCCGTGCTTGTGCGGGTTGGCGTCCGCCACCCAGTCCAGCATGTCGCGTCCCAGGCCGAAATGGTTCAACAGGATGGTGCCCTTGGCCGCCGCGCCATAGGCGGCGATCCGTGCGCCCGAGGATTTCAGCCGCCGCAGCAGCGCGTGCAGCGTCTCGCCTGTCGCCGCGGTGCGTTCGGCGAAGCGGCGGAACGCCTCGGCGCCGTCGAGGCCGAGCGCGTGTTCCTCGGCCAGCAGCGCCAGCATCCGCGGCGCCGGCGCGTCGGCGTGCTGGATCGACAGGCGGATGGACCCGCCATGGATCGGGATGCGCTCCACGTCGTTCAGCGCCAGGCCGTGGCGGGCGAACAATTGCCGCAGCGCGGCGACCGAGAAGTAGCACAGGTGTTCGTGGTAGATGGTGTCGAACTCGCCGTGCTCGATCAGGTCGCGGAGGTACGGCGCCTCGATGATGGCGGTGCCGCCGGGCTTCAGCAGGCGGGCGATGCCGCGGACGAAGCCGCCGGTGTCGGCGACATGCGCCAGCACGTTGTTGCCGAATATCAGGTTGGCCTGCCGCCCGGATGCCGCCAGTTCCTCGGCGAGGTCCTCGGTGAAGAAGGCGTGCAGCGTCTCGATGCCGGCCGCGCGCGCCGCCGCGACCGGCCCGCTGGCGGGGTCGATGCCGAGGGTGCGGAAGCCGCGCGCCGCGACGTGGCGAAGCAGGTAGCCGTCGTTGCTGGCGAGTTCCACCACCAGCGCGTCGGGCGGCGGCGCGAAGCGGGTAAGCGCCTGCTCCACGTTGGCCCGTGCGTTGTCGACCACGGTTTGGCTGTAGGAGGAGAAGTACGGGTAGTCGTCGTCGAACAGCGCGTCCGGCGCCACGGTGTGGCGAAGCTGCGCCAGGCCGCAGGCGTTGCAGACCAGCACCTCCAGCGGATAGTGCGGATCGGGCGCGGTGCCGCTGCGGGCGAAGCCGTCCGACAGCGGCATCAGACCGAGGTCGAACACCCCTTCGAGGTCGGCCGAGTCGCAACTGCGGCAGGTGGTGACCGCCGTGCAGACTCCCTTCGAAGCACCGTCCATCACGCCGTTTCCAGCGCCGGCTGCCGCCGCAGCCCGGTGCTCAGCGCGCCGCTCCGTTGCAGCGACTTCACATGCGCCGCCCGTTGGTACCGCGCGCCCTCGAAATCCTCCAGCTTGAGGCCGAACGCGGCATAGCCCTCGTGCAGTTGCTCGGCGCCGCGGCGGGCGGTCCAGCGCGGCACCGCGTGCGGGAAGCGCTTCGCCAGCTTGTCGCAGTTCACCCGGTAGCAGCGCGGATCGGGTGCGGCGTTGTCGGCGAAGCGGACCTGCGTGCCGGGCACGATCTCCTCGACTAGGCGGGCCAGCTCGATCACCCGGTAGTTCTCGGCAGTGGCGCCGACGTTGAACACTTCCAGATGCACCTGGTCGCGCGGCGCCTCGCACACCGCGAGGAAGGCGCGGGCGATGTCCTCGATGTGAACGATGGGTCGCCACGGCGTGCCGTCGCTTTTCAGCAGCACGTCGCCGGTGGCGAAGGCCCAGGCGGTGAGGTTGTTCAGTACCAGGTCGAAGCGGATGCGCGGCGACAGGCCGAAGGCGGTGGCGCTGCGCATCAGCACCGGCGAGAAGCGGTCGTCGGCCAGCTTCGCCAACTCGGCTTCGGCGGTGGCCTTGGAGCGGCCGTAGGGCGTGACGGGGTTCAGCGTGCCGCCTTCGTCGATCATGTCCTCGCCGGCCGCACCGTAATTGCTGCACGACGACGAGAAGGCGAAGCGCAGCACGCCCGCGCGCTTGGCCGCCGCCGCCAGGGTCAGCGTCGCCGCCATGTTGACCTCGTGCGTCACCGCCGGGTTGAGGTCGCCCAGCGGGTCGTTCGACAGGCCGGCGTAGTGCACCACAGCATCGAAGCCGGCCAGGTGGTCCGGCGTCACGTCGCGGATGTCGAGGCCGAGGTTGCGGATCTTCGCCGCCGGGCCGAGCGTCGGGCCGAAGGTGCAGGCGTTGTACAGATCGGTGTCGAGGCCGACGATTTCGTGTCCCGCCGCCTGGAACAGCGGCACCGCCACGGTGCCTATATAGCCGAGATGTCCGGTCATCAGGACGCGCATGTTGCCGCTCCAGCCAATTCCATTACGGTGCGAACGCCGATCAGCCCCAGACGTTCCAGGGCGCTTTCCCGCTGTCCCAGATCTTCTCCAGCAGCACCTTGTCGCGGATGGTGTCCATGCACTGCCAGAAGCCGTGGTGCCGGAACGCCATGAGCTGCCGGTCTGCGGCCAGGCGCTGCAGCGGCTGGCGCTCGAACTGGGTGTCGTCGCCGTCGATGTAGTCGAACACCTCCGGTTCGCAGACGAAGAAGGCGCCGTTGATCCAGCCCTCGCCGGTCTGCGGCTTCTCGTCGAACACCCGGATTGCGTCGCCATCCAGCTCCAGGTGGCCGAACCGCGCCGGCGGCCGCACCGCGGTCAGCGTCACCAGCTTGCCGTGCGACTTGTGGAAGGCCAGCAGCGCGTCGAGGTCGACGTCGGACACGCCGTCGCCCCAGGTCAGGAAGAACCGCTCGTTGCCGATGCGCTGCCGCAGCCGCTTGATCCGGCCGCCGGTGTTGGTCTCGAAGCCGGTCTCGACCAGGTGAAGCTGGCAACCATCCAATGACCAGTCTTCCATGCCGCGGCGCGGCTCGTAGTCCACCTTCCGCTGCGAATAGTCGACATGGATGCTGCCGGCCGCCAACGACACGAAGTCGGTCGCGTAGCGCTTGATGTATTCGCCCTTGTAGCCCAGCGCGATGGCGAATTCGCGGTGCCCGAAATGCGCGTAGTAGCGCATGATGTGCCACAGGATCGGGACGCCGCCGATCTCCACCATGGGTTTCGGGCGCTTCTCGGTTTCTTCCGCAAGCCGTGAGCCGACGCCGCCGGCCAGGATCGCAACCTTCATCGCGCGCTCTCCACGGGGTTGGGCTTCGACAACATGCAGCGGCCTTGCCGACCTGTGGCATCGCTATCGCACCGGTTGTGGCAGCGGGACAATCAACTCCTTTTCATCGGCTAGCCGGTTCGGCCATTTGCACGCGAAGGTGAGAATGGCGGTGTCACCGCTGATGCGGCAATGCCACGCCCGGCGGCAACCTTGGTTCGCGGCGGTGCCAACACAGGATAGTTATGGGATTGCATCGGCAACGCCGCTAACATCCGCAACCGAAAGGCGCACCGCCCTCCCCCCAAGGGCACATCGCGCGAGGTCTGCTGTGATTGCCGAAGCCATGCCCCCCGATCCCGCGCTGCCCGGCCCTGCTTCGGCAAGGCAGGCGCCGCGCGCCGTGCCGCCGCTGGTCAGCATCGGCCTGCCGGTATTCAACGGCGACCGCTACCTGGCAAGGACCCTCGATTCCATCCTCGGCCAGGACTTCCGCGACTTCGAGCTGATCATCGGCGACAACGCCTCGACCGACGGCACCCAGGCGCTGTGCGAGGCCTATGCGGCGGCCGACCCGCGCATCCGCTACCTCCGCCACCCGCGCAACCTCGGCGCCGGGCCGAATTACGATTTGTGCTTCCACCGCGCCCGCGGCCGCTACTTCAAATGGGCGGCGCATGACGACATGCTGGCGCCGGGCTTCCTGTCCGTCGCCGTGGCCGCGCTGGAACGCCGCCCCGACGCAGTGCTGTGCAGCACCGGCATCACCGAGATCGGGCCGCGGGACGAGGTGCTGCGGGTCTACGCCAACGATCTTCCGGGCGTCGAAGCGGCCACCCCGGCCAGGCGCCTCGCCGCGGTGATCCACCGCCACCACCAGTGCGAGGACTTCTTCGGCCTGTACCGGCGGGACGCGCTGGTGGGATCCGGCCTGCACGACACCTATAGCGGCTCCGACCGCGTGCTGCTGGCCGAGATGGCGCTGCGCGGCCCCTGGGCTCGGGTGCCCGACCCGGTCTTCCTGCACCGCGAGCACCCGCACCGCTACACCCGCGCCGTGCTGCTGGTGGACCGCCGCGAAGCGGCGCAGTGGCAGGACACCGCGGCGCCGGCGCGCGCGCCCAGCACGCAGTTCCACCTGGTGCTGTACCGCCACTACTGGCGGCTGGTCGGCAAGACCGTGCCCGGCCTGCGGGACCGCCTGGCCTGCCGGCTGGAATTGCTGCTCTGGTGGTTCACCGGCGGCCATTTCGCCGACGTGGTGCGGGACGCGCTGCAGGCCGGGCATCCCATCATGCTGCGGGGGGTGCGGGGGGTGAAGCGGGCGCTGTTCGGGACCGACCGGCCGGCCCCGCCGGGTGCCCTGCCGAAGCTCGAATAGGCCGCAGGCGGCGCAGCACGGCCGGCGCCAGGACCGCCAGCGCCATGCCGTAGGCGACGGCGCCGGCGGCCACCTTGGCAACCAGCACGAGCAGCGCCGGTCTGCCCTCCAGCGCCGCGCCCACGGCCAGCGTGGCCCCGGCCATCACCGCCGCGGCCGCGGCCGGCGCCCACAGGCTGCGCAGCACTTGGCCGCCGCTGCCCGGCAGCTCGGCCGCTACGTGCCGCAGCACCACCAGCGTCGACAGCGCGGTGACCGCCAGGTTCGCCGCCGCCACGGCAACCACGCCCTGCGTGGCCGCCGCCAGGCTCGCCGCCAGCCGCGCCGCCATGATGACCAGGCTGTAGCGCACCGCGATGTCCGGCCGGCCGCGGGCGTTGATCGCGGCCGTCAGGATGTAGTTGCTGGCGTGCGGGATGCCGGCTAGCGCCAATGCTGTTCACTCAAGAGGATCAAGCCGCTACCAGAACTTTCCAAAAAGCCGAATTTTCAATGTGTTGAGGCCAGCCATGATGCTTAGGTGAACACAATTCTGGCCTAAGTGAACGGTGTTGCGGCTAGCGCCAGCACTGCCAATGGCCACGCGGCGCTGCTCCAGGCCGGGCTGAACAGCACCCGCACGAGGTCGCCGCCGACCAGCGCGAGGCCGACGAAGACCGGCACCGTCAGCAGGTTGGTCGCGGCCAGGAAGTCGCCGACCGCCTGTTGGAATTCCGCCGTATCGCCCTGCCGCGCCGAGAAGGCCGGGAAGCCGACGCGGCCGATGACGCCGCCGAGGCCGTTGGTCAGCGCGCCGGTGATCCGCTCGGCCACCGAATACAGCCCGACCGCCGCCGCGCCGAGGAAGAAGCCGACCGAGAACCGGTCGACCTGCATCACCACGAAGCCGGCCAACTGGTTGCCGACGCGGTGCTTGCCGAAGCCCACGATGTCGGCCAGCGCCGCCCGGCTGACGCCGAGGCCCGGCCAACGCCGCGACAGCGCCAGCAGCAGCGCCGCATCCAGCACGCGGGCGACGACGAAGTAGCCGACCAGGCTCAGCGCGCCCTGCCCGGCGCGGGCCATCGCCAGCGCGCAGCCGAAGCCGGCGGCCTGCGCGACCACGCTGCGCAGAGCCAGCGTGCCGAAGCGCAGCTCGCGCGGCAGCAGCCCCTGGCAGGCGGCGCCGATGCCGACAAACGGTAACCCGATGGCCAGCAGCGGCAGCACGTGCGACAGTTCCGGCTCGGCGAACAGTGCGGCCAGCGCCGGTGCCGCGGCCCACAGCAGCAGGGCGGTGGCGAGGCCGCAGCCGGCGAGCAGCCAGAACGCGGTGGCGAAGTGCGTGGGTTCCAGCTTCTGGCGTTGGATCAGTGCGTCCGAGAAGCCGTCGAGCAGGAGGCTCATCATCAGCGTGACCGCCAACTGGCCGATCGTCAGCACGCCGACCGCCGCCGGGCCGATCAGGTTGCCGACGATGATGAAGGTGAGGAGCGCGCCCGCCTGCTGGGTCCAGAAATCCACCGCCGACCAGGCGGTGCTGCGCAGCAGGCCGGCGGCGCGGCGGGGTCGGGTGGCGTCCGCCATGAGGGAGGGTGATCCTGCGTCCTGCCGCGAAGCTTTCCCTGCGCCATGCGCCCCTGCGCCATGCGCGCCTGGCGTGGAAGTCATAACTCGATGAGCGCCATGATCGGCGGCGGGGACCGGCCTGGCGGTGGCGTCTTCGACTGCCGCCGCTGCGGTGCCTGCTGCGACTATTCGCACGAGTGGCCCCGCTTCACCTTGGAGACGGACGCGGCGCTCGCGCGGATTCCGGCGGCGATGGTGGCCGCCGGCGGCAACGCCATGCGCTGCGCCGGCGAACGCTGCGTGGCGCTGGCCGGCGAGGTGGGCGTTGCCGCCACCTGCACCATCCACGCCATCCGGCCGATCGTTTGCCGGGATTGCGAGCCGGGCGACGACGCCTGCCTGACGGCGCGGCGCCGCCACGGCCTGCCGGATGGGTGACGGCGAAGCTGCGAACCAGAAAGCGGGCCGCGGAGTCCGGCGGCCGAATCCGGCTTGCCAGCGCCGGCGGCAGGCTGTTCTGCTGACGGCGATGCCGTCGTTCCGCACCCTGCCGGCAGCGACCGGCCTTGCCCTGTTGCTCGCCGCCCTGGTGTGCCCTGCGGCGGCCCAGGCGCCGCTGCGCGTCGGCTCCAAGAATTTCACCGAACAACTCGTGGTCGGCGAGATCTACGCGCAGGCGCTGGAGGCGGCCGGCCTTCGGGTGGAGCGCCGCCTCAACCTCGGCGGCACGCTGATCGCGCAGCAGGCGATGCTGTCGGGCCAGTTGGACCTGTACCCGGAATACACCGGCACGGGCCTCGGCGTGGTGCTGCGCCAGCCGACCGAGGGCAGCGCCGAGGAGGTCCACCGCCGGGTCCGGCAGGGCTACGAACAGGCCTTCCGGATCACCTGGCTGGCGCCGTCCGGCATCGACAACGGCAACGCGTTGCTGGTGCTGCCGGCCACCGCCCGGCGCTTCGGGCTGGAGACGCTGAGCGACCTCGCGCGCGTGGCGCCGCAGCTTGTCCTGGCCGCCGGCAACGAGTTCGCCGACCGTGCGGACGGGTTGCCCGGCCTCGCCCGCGCCTATGGCATCAGGTTCGGGCGGCTGCGGCAATTCGCCGCACTCGGCCTGCGCTACGCGGCGCTCCGGCACGGTCAGGCCGACGTGGTCAACGCCTACGCCACCGACTGGCAGATCGCCACCGGCGGCTTCGTGGTGCTGCGCGACGACCGCGCGCTGTGGCCGCCCTACCAGTTGGCGCCGGTGGTGCGGCAGGATGCGCTGGCCCGGTTCCCGGCGCTGGAGGCCGCGCTTGCACGGGTCGACGCCCGCCTCGACAACCCGGTGATGCAGGAGCTGAACCGCCAGGTGGACCAGGATGGCGACGAGCCGCGCGAGGTCTCGGCGCGCTTCCTGGCGGCGAAGCCATGAGGTGGACCTGGCGCAACCCGGACCTCGTGTTGCACGCGCTGCTGACGCATGTCGGGCTGGTCGGCGCGGCGCTCGGCATCGCGCTAGCGGTGGCGCTGCCGCTGGGCGTGCTGGCGGCACGGCACGCAAGGCTGCGCGGCGCGCTGCTCGGGGTGGCCAGCGTGCTCTACAGCATCCCGACGCTGGCGCTGTTCGCGCTGCTGCTGCCGGTGCTCGGCCTGGGGTTCCGGCCGGCGCTGGTGGCGCTGGTCAGCTATGCCGTGCCGGTGCTGCTGCGGGCGGTGGTCGGCGGGCTGGAGGGCGTGCCGCCGGCGGTGCTCGACGCCGCCGCCGGCATGGGCCTGACGCGCCGCCAGCAATTGTTCCAGGTGGAATTGCCGCTGGCGCTGCCGGCGCTGCTGGGTGGGCTTCGCATCGCCGGCGTGACGCTGGTGTCGGCGGCGACGGTCGGCGCCTACATCAACGCGGGCGGGCTGGGCACGCTGATCCTGACCGGCCTGGACCAGGGGCACATCGAGAAGGTGCTGGTCGGCGCCGGCCTGACCGCCGCGCTGGCGTTGCTGCTGGACCAGGCGCTGCGGGTGGCGCAACGCCGCCTGCCGGGCGCCGCCGCGGTGGCCGCGACGTGAGTGCCGCGGCGGCACCCGGACTTGCCGGATGATCGCCGCGCTGGCCGCAGCCGTGGCGTGGCTCGGCGCCAACCCCGGCACCTTCGCCGCGGCGCTTGGCGACCACCTGCTGCTCTCGGCCGTGGGGCTTGGCATCGGCATCGCCATCGCCCTGCCGCTCGGCATGATGGTGGCTCGCCGGCCGGCCGTGGCCGAGGCCGCGATCACCGTCGCCGGCCTGTTGCGGACGCTGCCGAGCCTGGCCGTGCTGGCGGCGCTGCTGCCGCTGCTGGGCGTCGGCTTCAGCCCCGCGGTGGTGGCGCTGGCGCTGGTCGCGCTGCCGCCGGTGCTGGTCAACACCGTCATCGGCCTGCGCGGGGTGGATGCCGAGGCGCTGGACGCCGCCACCGGCCTCGGCCTGACGGCGTGGCAGCGGCTGCGCCAGGTGGAATTGCCGCTGGCCGCGCCGATGGTCTTCGCCGGGTTGCGGATCGCCGCGGTGCAGGTGGTGTCGGGCGCCGCGCTGGCCACCTTCATCGGCGGCGGCGGCCTCGGCGACCTGGTGACGCAGGGGGTGGCGCTGCTGAACATTGGGCAGTTGCTGGTCGGCGCCATCGCCATCGCCGCGCTGGCGCTGGGCATCGAGTTCGGCCTCGGCCGGGTGGAGCGAGGGGTGGCGCGGCGCAGCGGGGGGCGCGGCGGATGATCGAATTGCGGACCCTGTCGAAGCGCTGGCCCGGCGCCGCCCGGCCCAGCGTCGACGACGTGACGCTGACCGTCCCGGAGGGCACGAGCTGCGCGCTGATCGGCCCGTCCGGCTCCGGCAAGACCACCCTGCTTCGGATGGTCAACCGGTTGGTCGCGCCGAGCGGCGGCA
>JAABUN010008561.1_pt1 | contig 10389 bp, 7 predicted proteins | sample 5559311 | NCBI WGS metagenome assembly JAABUN01 (sample SAMN10711877, study PRJNA513370) | rock metagenome | isolation source: Antarctica rocks | place: Antarctica: Victoria Land, Siegfried Peak sud
TGCACCGGATGCTCTACGACGGCGTAGCCGCCCAGGAAGGCCTGGTCGGCGCGGTTGCCGACCTCGTCGCAGCAAGCGCCGACCCGCTCGCTTTCGACCGGCTGCGGGATGCCACGGAGGCGCTGCACGCCCTCGCCCAGGGGCTCCGGGAGGTGCGCTAGGGCGGGGGTCCTGAAGCGATGACGCGCTTCAAGGTCGGCGGACCGGACCGAGTTGGCAGCGCGGACACCAGTAGCTGAGCCGGGCGTACGGCGCCGTGCCCTGCTTGGCAACCGCGATCGGCGTCCCGCAGCGCCGGCAGGCCTGCCCGGACCGCGCGAACACCCAGTGCGTCTGGCCGCGCCGCAGCGAGCCCGTCGTCGACTGCTCCCAGCGGCCCCGGTTGGCGAGCATCAGGCTCCGTCCCTTCTCGACCAGCGCCGGCAGGTCGGGCACGTCGCCCACCGTCGTCCACGGCGTCAGTCCCCGCAGGAACAGCATCTCAGTGCGGTAGAGGTTGCCCAGCCCGGCGAGGTTGCGCTGGTCGAGCAGCGCCAACCCGATCTCCCGCGAGGGGTCCGCGCGCAGCCGGCGCAGCGCCTCCGGCAGGTCCCAGTCCTCGGCGAGCAGGTCCGGGCCCAGATGGCCGACCACGCCGGACTCCGCATCCGTCTCCAGCAGCTCGACGACCGGCAGCCGGTAGCCGACGGCCTGCCACTGCGGGTTCTCCAGCACGACGCGCACCTGCCACGCCGGTCCGCCCCGCCAGCGCTCACCCGGCCGGTAGAGGTGCCAGGAGCCCTCCATCCGGAAGTGGGTGTGCAGCGTCGACCCGCCGGACAGCCGGGTCAGCAGGTGCTTGCCGCGCGGGACGACCTCGAGCACGGTACGGCCGGTGAGGTCCGCGGTGGCGAGGACCGGCACCCGGAACTCGCTGCGGGTGAGCACCCGTCCGGCCAGCGCCTGGTGCATCCGCTGGGCGGCCAGCCAGACGGTGTCACCCTCGGGCAAGGCCGGTCCCGCCCCGCAGCCGTCGGGTCCGCGAGCCGAACGACTCCTCATTCACACCCCGTCGCAGGCCCGGCCGTGGCGGTCGCTCCACCAAGCTCGGGAACGGCCCGGGCTGGCAGGGGGCACACCACCACGTCTCCGGCGCGTAGTGCTCGCCGGTCACGCTGTCGCGGAACGCGACCGGCGTCCCGCATCGCCGGCACGGCCGCTCCGCCCGGCCGTAGACCCAGTGCGTACGGCCCCGGCGGGTGTCGCCGGTGGTGACCTGCCCGGGGTGCTCGAGCGCGTGCCGCATCATCCGCCGGACCAGCTGCAGCGTGGCGTGCAGGTCGACCTCGCCGACCGGTGTCCACGGCGAATACCCACGAAGGAAGCACGTCTCGACGGCCCACAGGTTGCCGATGCCGGCGAGGTTGCGCTGGTCGAGCAGCGCCTCCACCAGGGGCCGCGCGGGGTCGTGCAGCAGCCGGCGTACCGCCTCGCGCTCGTCCCAGCCCGGACCCAGCAGATCGGGCCCGAGATGACCGATCACGGAAGGCTCGTCGCCGGTAGCGAGCAGCTCCACGACGGGCATGCGCAGCGCGTACGCCGTCGGTCCGTCGGTCACCAGCACGAGCCGGATCTGGTCGTCGAAGCTGCGCGGGAGCACCTTGCCGGGGCCGACGACCTGCCAGGCGCCGTCCATCTCGAAGTGCGTGTGCAGGGTGAGGTCGCCGGAGAACCGGGTGAGCAGGTGCTTGCCGTAGGAGTCGAACGCGGTCACCTGTCGGCCGGACAGGTCGGCGGTCGCGTGCTGCGGGACACGGAAGTCCGAGCTGCGAACAGTGCGCCCGACCAGCTGCGCGCGCAGCGTGCGGGCGGCCTTCCAGACGCTGTCACCTTCGGGCACGCCTCGATCCTGCAGGACTCCGGCGCTCGGCGCCGAAAGAAGCTGTCACATGCGCTCCCTCGCTCTGCTCGCCGCCGCCGGACTCGCCGCTACCGTGGCCCTGACCGCTCCGCTCGCATCGGCTGCCGCCCCCGTCAGACTGCTGACCGGCCAGACACCGGAGAGCTCGGCCTTTCCGGCGGACCGCTTCACCGTCGCCGATCCCGGCCAGCTCACCGGTCGACGGGTGGCCCTCCCGGGCCCTGCCTGCGGGCCGGACACGCGCAGCCCCTGTGACGCGCTCCAGCTGCTGAACACCCTGGACGGCTTCGCCCTGCAGCCCCGCGTGTTCCTGCCGTTCAGCGGTGATGTCGACGTGCGCACCGTCACGCCCGCGACGGTCTACGTGGAAGGCGCAGGGATGCGGGTCGGGCTGCAGCAGCTGACGTACGACCCGGAGGGGGACCTGCTCGCCGGGACGACCCGCGAGCAGCTGCAGGAGCAGACGCGGTACGAGCTGGTCGTCACCCGGGCCGTGCGCGACACCGCTGGTCAGCCGATCGAGCGGGAGGTGCGTACCCCGTTCACGACCATGAGCGGTACGACCGAGCTCGACCGGCTGCGCCGGGCCCTCGACGACGGCTCGGCCTACACGCAGGCCGGCATCGCGAGCCGTGCGGCGAGCTTCCAGCAGGGCGGCGCCACCACGGTGTTCCCGCCTGCCTTCGCCGAGCTCATCACCCGCCGCGACCAGCGCTCCGCCGATCCGGCTGCGCCGCTGGTCAGCGAGCCGGTGCCGAACTTCGCGGCGGCCAGCGCCGGCTGCTTCGCCTTCGGCAGCATCCAGAGCCCGCAGTTCGCCCGGCCCGACTCGACGATCCCGCCGACCCCCTCGGGCTCCACACCGCGGGCGCTCGGCGCGCAGCGAATAGGTTTCGCGCTCATCGTGCCGGCCGGGCCGGCTCCCGCAGGTGGCTGGCCGACGGCGGTCTACGGACCGGGCTTCACCCGCAGCTACTTCGACCTGTTCGCCACCAGCGACCTCAACGCCGCGGCCGGCATTGCGACGCTCGCGACCGACCCGCTCGGTCACGGCTACGGCCCGGCGAGCTCGGTGTCGGTCGGTCCGCCGGGGGCCGAGACCAGCTTTCTGGCGTACGGCCGGGGCCGCGATCTCGACGGCGACGGCGTCATCGGCAATGCAGAGGGTTCGCAACCGACCAAGCTCTTCACGCCGTCCGGTGAGCAGCCGAGCCCCAACGCGCTGCACGGGCTGCGCGGCGGGCTGGTGCAGACGGTCGTCGACAACATGGCGCTGGTGCGCGCCGTGCAGGCCGGCATCTCGGTGCCGGGATGCACCCTCAGCCCCGGCGCGACTCTGGCCACCGAGGACGTGAAGTACTACGGGCTGTCGTTCGGCGGCATCTACGGCACCATGCTGATGGGCACCGACCCGACCGTGACGACCGGGCTGCTCAACGTGCCCGGCGGTCTGGTCGTCGACATCGCACGGCTGTCGGGTTTTCGCCCGCTGCTCGGCGACACGTTGCGGGTCAGCCGGCCGTCGCTGGCCAACGGCGGACCCGGTCGGGACGGCTTCACCGAGTCCATCCCGCAACCGCACGAGCCGCCGATCACGACGCCCGCGCCGCGTGCTCTGGAGGTGCAGCGCTACCTCGCCTACGCCGCCTGGTACGGCCGGCCGGGCGGCCCGGAGACCTATGCGCCGCTGCTGCGCAAGCAGCCCCGCTACGGTGCGAAGACGGTGCTGTTCCAGGTGGCTTTCGGCGACAACACCGTCCCGAACGTGCCGAGCGGGAACTTGCTGCGCGCCGGTGATCTGCTCGACCGGGTCACCTACTACCGCAACGACCTCACCGTCACCCGTGATCGCGACCCGCACGGGTTCCTCGCCGACCCAAGGTTGTTCGGCCGCGAGCTCGGACAGGCCCAACTGACGGCATTCCTGCGCAGCGGCGACATCGTCGACCCGGACGGCCCGCTCCCGGTGTTCGAGGTGCCGATCGCCGACCCGGACGATCTGCAGTGCCTGCACTACCCGGACCCGCAGACCGGGGAGGCGGCCTTCCCGCCGGCAGCTGCCGGGCCGTGCCCGGCGCGACCGGCGGACCTGGCGACGGAGCTGCCTGCGGAGCCGGGCGGCGGCGCCGCGCCGGGCCTCGGGTTGCCGAGTGCGAGTGCCGCTCCCGCCGCAGCCACCGGTTCGGGCACACCGCGCGGCGCGACCGGGACGCTGGCTGCCACCGGGCCGTCTGCGGTCCTGCCGCTGCTTGCACTGGCTGCTCTTGTCGGCGCCACCGTGCTGCGGCGCCGCCCGCTACCGTGGTCCCGCCCGTTGCGGACAGAACCGGGCAGCCCGGACCCGAGAGGCGCTTGGTGAAGCCGGCCCGTCCCGCGCTCGCTCTCGTCGGACTGCTCGCCGCCGGCCTCGCGGCCAGCACGATCTCCACCGCGTCGGCGGTCGATCCGGTCTCGGCGCACCTGCAGCGGCCGCTCGCCGGTGTCGACTCCGGCACCTTCCCCGGCTCGGAGCTCCCGTTGGGCGACCGGGACAACCGAGGACCGCGAAAGGCGCCATGCCCGGGTGCGATCGCTTCCGTGGCCGGGCTCGGTGGCGGCGTGTCGGTGTCCTGGAACCAGTACGGCACCCCTCGCACCCTGACCCGCCCCGGCGGCTGGCTCGCCACCGGCCTCGCCGGTGCGCCGGTGGACGCGGCTCGCAGCTTCCTGAAGGCGCGCAGCGCCCTCGTCGAGCTCACCCCCCCTGAGGTCGACGGTCTCGAAGTCGTCTACGACGTACCGCTGTCAGGCAGTCCCGCTTCCGTCGTCCTGCTCCGGCAGCGGGCCGGCGGCCTGCCGCTCGCCGAGGACGGCCTGATCAGCGTCGGGGTGCGGAACGGCTCAGTCGCGAGCCTGACCTCCTCCTCGGTCGGGTCACTCCGCCTGAACACCACGACGCCGGTGCTCAGCGCCACCGCGGCCGTGCTCGCCGCGGCGAAGGACGCCGGGATCACGACCCTCGGCCCGGGCGACCTCACCCTCGGCGCGCTCGACGGTGCCGGCTCGCATCACGCAGGTGGCGGTCAGCGCGCTGCACCGCCCGGCCGACCCGGAGGTCGAGGGCGACTTCGCTGGCGGTCGGCTGCTCGGGGTCCGCGCCTTCGACCTGGAGGCCAGCAGCGACGGCGGGCAGACCTTCACCACCGTCTACCGCAGTCCGGACGACTTCTTCCCGGCCGACAAGCCGCGGGCCGTCGCACCGGACCTGAACCTGCGTACGGTCACGCTGCCGACGCCGGTTGCCGCCGACACCTTGCGGTTGGTGGTGCGCACGAACACGTGCACGGGCGCGCCGGACTTCGCCGGGGTGGAGAAGGCCGCTGCGGCAGAGGCTCTCGCGCCGACCGATTGCCGTCAGACCCCGAATGCCCAGCAGGTGACCATCACCGAGCTGCAGGCCTTCGGGGCGGTCACGACTCTGGTCGCCGCGCCGGCCGCCGTCCCCGTCGCCGCGGGTCGCGCTTCGCTGCCGGCGACCGGCGTGGAGGTCGTCCTGGCGGTCTTCGGCGTCCTGCTCATCGGCATCGCCATCGTGGTGGCCCGTCGGATGAGAGCCTGAGCCCGGCGGGTCGCCGGGCCGCCCCCGGGTTGGGGAGCGCTTTGCCGCGGAGGCCGCTGGTGGGCGTCGCGCTCGGGACCTGGCTCCACCGGGGACACCTCCCTGAAGCGCCGGAGACCAGCAAGGCCGGGCTGCGCCGACGACCGGGTCCCTTGCACCCCGGAGCGGGTCAGGTCGCCGGCACCACCACGCGTACCGCACCGTCGGCGCAGACAGTGGCGACGTAGGCGCGGACCGGCGCTCCGCCGTTCGCTGTCTCCTCGCCGGTGACCAGGTCGTAGGTGTAGCCGTGCAGCGGGCACACCACCACGGCGCCGTCGATCAGGCCGTCGGCGAGCGGGCCGCCACGGTGCGGGCAGATTCCGCCGAGGGCGCGCACACCGCCGTCACGCAGGCGGAACACCGCCACCTGCTCCCCGTCGACGACGTGGGCCCGGCCCTCGTCGACCGGGATCTGCTCCACGCTGCCGAGGTCGGTCCCCTCGCGAACGCCGGTCATCGAACCGGCACCTGCGGCAGCGGCGTCAGCGGCAGCGACGTGCGGAACTGGCCAGGAGTCACCGGCGCGGCCGCCTCCTTCCACGGGTCGGTGTAGGCGTCGATGGCCTTCTGGATGTCGGCGTCGAGCCGGGCGGCGATCCCCTCGGTGTCGTCGACCACGACGGCCCGGATCCGGTCGATGCCGAAGCGCGGCACCCAGGAGTAGGTGCGCTCGAGCCAGGTGGCGCTCTCCCGGTAGTACTGCAGGAAGCGCCCGACGCGGGTGACCACCACGTCCGGGTCGTCCACCGTCGCGAGCAGGTCACCCTTGCGGACGTGCGCCCCGGCCGCGCCGCCGACGTAGATCTCCCACCGGCCCCCGTCCACGGCCACGACGCCGAGGTCCTTGCACAGCGCCTCCGCGCAGTTGCGCGGGCAGCCGGTCACCGCCAGCTTCATCTTCCCCGGGCCGCTGATGCCCTGGAAGCGCTCCTCGATCCGGATGCCGAGCGAGGTCGAGTCGCCGACTCCGAACCGGCAGAATTCCGAGCCGACGCAGGTCTTCACGGTGCGGAAGCTCTTGCCGTACGCATAGCCCGACGGCATGCCGAGGTCCGCCCACACCGCCGGTAGATCCTCTTTGCGTACGCCGAGCAGGTCGATCCGCTGCCCGCCCGTGAGTTTGATCATCGGGATCTCGTACTTCTCGGCGACATCGGCGATCGTGCGGAGCTGGGCGACATCGGTCACCCCACCTTTCATCTGCGGGATGACGGAGAACGTCCCGTCGCGCTGGATGTTGGCGTGCACCCGGTCGTTGATGAAGCGCGCGTCGCGCTCATCGACGTATTGCTCGGCCCACATCATCTCGAGCAGCGAGGCGAGCCCCATCTTGGACTTCGCATCCTCGGCGCCGTCGGGCGCGAGCGCGGCGAACACCGACGACACCGAGTGCAGCGCCAGCTCGCGGATCTTGTCCATGAGCTCGGGCTTGGCGTACGGAACACCCGGCACGTACCACTGGGCGGACTCGTCGACCTGGACGTCGCCGTCTGCCGCCCACTCCACGATCTGCTGGACCAGGGACTTGCACGACCCGCACCCCTTGCCGGCGCGGGTCTTCGCCATCACCCCAGAAACGCTCTTATCGCCGTCCTGCACGCAGGCCACGAGTGCGCCTTTGCTGACGCCGTTGCAGTTGCACACCTGCGCGTCGTCGGCCAACTCGGCCGCGCTCACCTCTGCCGAGGGGGTCCCGATGTCGAAGAGCAGCGAGATGCGCTCGCTCGGCAGCGGCAGCCCCCGGTCGAAGGCCTGGACGAGGAAGGCCACCTTGCTGACGTCGCCGAGCAGGGTCGCCCCGACCAGCTTGTCGTCCCGCACGATGATCATCTTGTAGACGCCGTGCTTGGCCTCGGAGAATTGGACGAACTCGTCGTCCTCGCGTTCGGGGGTCTTCAGTCCCATGGCCGCGACGTCCACCCCCGCAACCTTGAGCTTGGTCGCCATCCGCGAGCCGTGGTAGGCCGCGCCCGTGTCGGTGCGGGTGAGGTGGTCGGCCAGCACAGCCGCCTGCTCCCACAGCGGCGCGACCAGGCCGTACACCTGGCCGCGATGCTGGGCGCACTCGCCGACGACGTACACGTCGTCGTCGTCGATCGAGCGCAGGTGGTCGTCCACGACGATGGCCCGCTCGACGGTGAGGCCCGCCCGCTGGGCCAGGCCGACGTTCGCGCGGATCCCGGCGGCGACGACCAGCATGTCGCAGCCCAGCGTGGTCCCGTCAGCGAAGGTGACGCCGGTGACGGCACCGTTGTCGACCTGGATCGCCGTGGTCCGAACCTCGGTGTGCACCGAGATGCCGATGCCCTCGACCGACCGGCGCAGGATCGCCCCTGCTGCGTCGTCGAGCTGGGCGTTCATCAGGGTCGCGGTCGCGTGGACGACGTGCACCTTCAGCCCATGGTTCTGCAGGCCCCGGGCGGCCTCCAGACCGAGCAGCCCCCCGCCGATCACCACCGCGGTCTTCTTGCCCCGGGCGTACGCGAGCATCCCTTCGCAGTCGTCGAGGCTGCGGAAGCCGAACACCCCTGACGTGAGGGTCTTGTCGTCACACCACATCCCCTCGATCGGCGGGAAGAACGACCGGCTGCCGGTGGCGATGACCAGCCGGTCGTAGTGCATCGACGTGCCGTCGTAGCCCTGCACCACGCGGGCGAAGCGGTCGATCCGCGCGATGCGGACCCCGGCGCGCAGGTCGATGCCGTTCTCGGCGTACCAGTCGACCGGGTTCAGGTAGATCTCGGAGGTGTCGTCGGTCCCGGCCAGCACGTTGGACAGCAGGATCCGGTTGTAGTTGCCGTACGGCTCGTCGCCGAAGACCGTGATGTCGAACAAGTCGCCGCCGCCGCGGGCGAGAATCTCCTCGACGGCGCGGGCGCCCGCCATCCCGTTGCCGACGACGACGAGCTTGGCCTTGGCCACGGGGCTGTTCACGGGTCGTTCGTCCAGCATCGTCATGGGTTTGCTTTTCCTCGCACGGCGGTCAGATCTCGACGAGGCCGGCGTCGACGACGACGGTCCCGGTCAGGCCTTTGGGCGCGGCCACGAACAGCTCGAGCACGGTGTCGGACAGGAGGTCCTCGACCACCCGCAGCGACACGTGCGTAGAGCCACGGGCGGCGATCGGGAAGTACCGCATGGGAGAGCCGTCCCTCATCAGGGTCAGGTAGACCAACTCGTCGGTGCTGTTGCCGCCGCGGAGGTACACCGGCTGCGTGGAGGCGCCGGGTGGCACGGTGTAGATGAGGGACTCGTGGAGCAGGTAGGGCGCGTCCAGGCCCTGCCCCTCGAAGGTGAAGACCCCCTGCAGGAACCGGGGAGTGCTGCTGTCGGGCATGGCGAGCTCCTGTCGTCGGTGGGTGGTCGGGTCACAGTGGTCACGGCACGGGCGCGTCGAGAATGTCGATGGCAACCGCGCACGCCTTGAACTCCGGCATGCGCGAGTGCGGGTCCAAAGCTGGGTTGGTGAGCCGGTTCACCGCGCCGCTGCCGCCGTAGTGGAACGGGACGAACACGGTGTCCGGACGGATGCTGCGGCCGGCGCGCACCCGCAGGACGGCACTGCCGCGCCGGGTGCGCAGGCGTACCTGCTCGCCCTCTTGCGCACCGAGGCGACCGGCGAGACTGTCGTGCATCTCGACCACCGCCTCCGGGTCGGCCTGCGCGAGGGTCGCGACCCGCCGGGTCTGCGTGCCGGACTGGTACTGCAGGCGCAGCCGCTCGGTCGTCAGGTAGTACGGGTAGTCCGCGTCGGGCTTCTCGGCCGGTCCGTGGTGGTCGACGGCGACGAAGCGGGCCCGGCGGTCCGGGGTGGGGAAGTCCACCTGGAACAGCCGCGGCGTACCCGGGTGCAGCGGGGACGGGCACGGCCAGAACACGCCCTGCTCGGCCCGGATGCGCGCGTAGGTGATGCCGGAGTAGTCGGCCTTGCCGCCGGCGCTGGCCCGCCCGAGTTCGGCGAAGACCTCCTGCGGTACGTCCGACAGCGCGGGACCGCCGAGGCGCTCGGCCAGCTCGCGCATCACCCACAGGTCGCTGTGCACGCCCGGCGGCGGGGCCACCGCCGTCTCGCGCAGGATCACCCGCCCTTCGAGGTTGGTCATGGTGCCGTTCTCCTCGGCCCACTGGGTGCTCGGCAGCACGACGTCGGCCAGCGCGGCGGTCTCGGAAAGGAAGAAGTCGGAGACGACGAGGAAGTCCAGGGCGCTCAGGCGCTGCTCGACGTGGTCGGCGCGGGGCGCGGACACCACCGGGTTCGAGGCCACCACCCACAGCGCGCGTACGCCACCGTCGGCCCCGAGCGTGTCGAGCAGCTCGTACGCCGAGCGGCCCGGCGCGGGCAGGTCGCCGGGGTCGACGCCCCAGACCCGCGCGACGTGGGCCCGCGCCACCGGGTCGTCGAGGCGTCGGTAGCCGGGCAGCTGATCGGACTTCTGGCCGTGCTCGCGACCACCCTGGCCGTTGCCCTGCCCGGTGATCGTCCCGAACCCGCTGGCCGGCCGGCCCGGCAGCCCCAGCGCGAGCGCCAAGTTGACGTAGGCCGAAACGGTGTCGGTCCCGGAGCTGTGCTGCTCGGCGCCGCGGGCCGTGAGGATCATCGCGCGCGGCGCCGCGGCGAGCAGGCGCACGGCGCGGACGAGGTCGGCCTCGGGCACGCCGGTGATCCGTTCCACCCGGTCGGGCCAGTACATCCGTACGGCCCGGCGGACGGCCTCGAAATCCGAGGTGCGCTCGGCGATGTAGCGGTCGTCGGTCAGGGACTCCCGGATCGCCACGTTGAGCATGCCGTTGGCCAGTGCCAGGTCGGTGCCCGGAACCGGCTGCAGGTGCAGGTGCGCCGTGCGGGCCG
>JAABUN010008562.1_pt1 | contig 10389 bp, 12 predicted proteins | sample 5559311 | NCBI WGS metagenome assembly JAABUN01 (sample SAMN10711877, study PRJNA513370) | rock metagenome | isolation source: Antarctica rocks | place: Antarctica: Victoria Land, Siegfried Peak sud
TGGGGGCCCGAGCGGGCGGGGACCGCGCCGACGTCGAGCATGTCGAAGCCCGCCGCGGCCAGCGCGAGGCCATCGGCGAGGGCCCGCTCAGGAGTGCCGCTCCGCGCCCCTTCGAACATCGAGTCGTTCGTGACGTTGACGATGCCGGCTCCAAGCGGCCCCTCCAGCGCCAGCTCGCGGTCGCTGAGACGCCAACTCGCCATCGGCGAATACGGTACCCGCGTGCCCCTGCGCTGCCTCTACACCGACCTCGACGGCACCCTGCTCGGCCGCGACGGCGGCCTCTTCCGCGACGCCGAGGGCGACTTCTCCCGCGCCCAGTCGATGATGCTCGAGGCCTGCCATCGCGCCGGGGTGGAGGTCGTGATCATGTCCGGCCGGAGGGAGGCCCAGATCCTCTCCGACGCTCGCCTCCTCGGGCAGACCTCTTACATCTACGAGGCGGGCTGCGGGATGGTGATCGACCGCGAGCGCACCTACCTGAGCGGCGAGTGGATCCCCGACGAGAGCGGCACCCCGGCGGAGCGGATCATCTCCATGGGGCTCCCCGAGCTGCTCTTCGAGCGCTTCGGGCCGCGCCTCGAGTTCCACGCTCCCTGGCATCAGGACCGCGAGCTCTCGCTGCTCTTTCGCGGCGAGGTCGACGTCGGCGAGGTCAACGCGCTGCTCGAGGACGAGGGCCCGGGGGATCTGCGCTTCCTCGATAACGGCGCGATCGGCCGTAAGATGGAGGGGATCGATGTGGCGCACGCCTACCACCTCGTCCCGGGTGGGGCGAGCAAGGGCAGGGCGGTCGGCGCCCACATGCGGGCGCGCGGCTACGCCCCGGAGGAGTGCATCGCCGCGGGCGACTCGATCGAGGATCTCGGCGCCGCCGAGTTCGTCGGCCGCTTCTTCTGCGTGGCCAACGGCCCCGAGAAGGACGCCGCGCTGCGAGAGGCGATCACCGGCTTCGGCAACGTCACGGTCACCGAAGGCCGGATGGGCGACGGCGTCTATGAGGCCGTCGTCTCGACGCTGGCCCGAGCCACCTAGCGGCGCTCGCCGCGAGCCGACGCCAGACCCAACGCGAGCTCGACCGCCTCGGCGGGGTCGGCGGCCTCATGGACCCCTTCGTCGGCGAGGCTTCCCGCGGACGCGCCGGCGGGCGGATGCAGCACCACCACGTCGCGTCCGATGACCCGCGCCAGCGCCAGCTCGGAGGCGGTCCCCCAGGCGCCGCCGATCACGATCACCGCGTCCCCGCTGGCGACGACGGCCAGGTTGCGGGCATGGCCGACGCCGCTTGCCACGGGATGGGTGATGAACTCATTGGCGGCTCCCGGGTCGGTTCCGGGCAGGATCCCGATCACCTCACCGCCGGCCTCGGCGGCCCCGCGCGCGACCGCCTCCATCACGCCCCCGTGCCCGCCGCAGACGACCCGCCCGCCCGCCCGCGCGATCGCCCGACCCACCTCGGCCGCCGCGCCGAGCAGCACCGCGTCCGCACGCGAGGCTCCGCAGACCGCGATCTGAGCCTGGCGAGGCATCGAGCCCGAGGCTAGCGGCGCATGCCACCCCGACCCACACCCCCTAGGGTCCGCGCAACTCGGGCGCGGCCCGGAGGCGAAGCGATGAATCCGCCGCGCCTGACCGGTCCATCCTTCGATGGGAGAGCTGGACCACCAAGCAAGGAGCGACAGATGCACATCATCCAGCCGGGGAGGCGGGCACGGACGATCGGCCCGCTCGTATGGGTTCCGAGCCTGGGTTCCCCGGGATTCCGCGACGCACAGCCAGGAGTGCGTGAGAATCGTGCAGATGCTTCCTGATCAGGCTGTGCGGTGGGTGACCGACGTGGTTGGGCGCGGAAGTCGGGTCACTTCGGCTCGGCGCCTGCGGTTGGGCGGCTGGCACGTCAACCACGCGCTCGACGTCGTCGACCCCGACGGTCGCACCCACCGTCTCGTGCTTCGGCGCTGGGCTCGGCCGGGCTGGGAGGCAGACGACCCCGACTACACAGTGAAGCGGGAGACCCGGGTGCTCGAGCTGCTGCGCTCGACGGAGGTTCCCGCCCCGCCGATGGTGGCGGCCGACCCCGAGGGCGCCCGCTGTGATGTGCCCGCACTGCTGCTCACCCGCCTGGCCGGTCATCCGCCGCGCTCGGCGGACACCGACACCGACGGGTTCTGCGGTCAGCTGGCTGAGGCCCTCGCGCGAATCCACGACGTCAACGGCACGGCAGAAGCTCAGCTCGACCCCTACCGGCTCTACTACGACCGCCCTCGGGCGACCCCGGCCTGCTGGATGCCGGCCACGCCGGTCTGGAGACAGGCGACCGCGGCCGTCCGCGAGCCGCCACCGCCGACCGCCATGACGCTGATCCATCGCGACTACCACCCGCAGAACACGCTGTGGTCCCGGCGGCGCCTCACTGGGGTGGTGGACTGGACCCAGGCCTCGTGGGGCCCACCCGCACTCGACCTCGGCCACATGCGATTGAACCTCGTCGCCGACCACGGCCAAGCCGTCGCCGATCGGTTCCTGGCCTGCTACAGGGCAACGGCCGGCGCAGTCTTCCATGACCAGGCCTACTGGGACCTCGTGAGCCTCCTCGACCTGCTGCTCGACGGCGACGACCCCGGCGACATCGAGCCCGCCGACCTGCAGCGCTTCGAGGACTACGCCGCGACCGTGCTCGCGCAGCGAAACTGAGCAGCTCGCAACATGAGCCGCTTCACGGTTGCGTCGAGCGCCGCCGTGTAGAGCTCGACGAACCGCTGGCACTGCTCCTCGGTGATCCGCATGTGCAACCGCAGCAGGTACTCGATCACGGGTGTTGCGCGGGGAAGCAGCTCGCCGGCCGCACGTGCTTTTTGCAGTGCAAGGTTTTCCCCGCTGACGCCCGCCTTGAGGAACGTCTCGTAGAAGAGCTCGCCCATCGCATCGGCGGTCTGCACGAGTCCGCGGCCGAGGACGCGTGCGACCTCGAGCATCGCGTCGGCGTCGAGGCCTGCCCGGCGGAAGCCGGCGAGCACCCCGACGGCCTGTAGGTCGCGCTCGCCGCAGACGCGCTCGTCGACGTCCGCTGGCGCGAGCCCAGCGGCGCGCATGAACGCCACGAGGTAGTCCAGCGGCACCTCAGACTTGCCGGCGATCTCCGCGAAGGTGTAGCGCGGCTCGTCGGTGAGCACGTGCTCGGCGGACAGCAGCACGAGGCGGTTGGTGGCAACAGCGCCGCGCAGCTCGTCGAGCTGGTAGCCGGCGGTTGCGAGTGCCTGGAGCAGGCGCAGGCGTCCAGAACGTGCCTCGTCGTTGAGCCCTTCGAGCAATCCCTCGGCCTCGAAGTCAATTCCGTCACTCGCGCTGCTCATCTAGGGCTCCGCGTCGCGCCGCGCGTGTTCGGACACGTCGTCACGAGGCGTCCGAGCGAATCGCGGCGCCCAGCAGAGCTCCGACGACGAACTGCACGAGCACCTCGGGTACCGCGTCGGGGTCGGCAGCGCGCTCGAACGCCATGCCGTTGATGACCGCGCCCAGAGCGACGGCAAGTTGCTCGACGGGGTAGCGAAACTGCAGCCCGCGGCGCTTGGCCGTTTCCTGGAGAACCCGCTCGATCGCGCCGCGCACGGCGCGCCTGCGAGCCTCGAACTCGTCGCGCAGGCGCGGATTGCGCACGCCGTAGGACCAGAACTCATAGAACAGCAGCGGCCACTCGGGCTCACGCTCGATGAACGCCTGGAACTGCGCCGCCGCTTCACCACTCACATCGCCAGAACCCTCGGGCTCGTCCAGGACCGACTCGATCTCGGCGACGCGCCTTGTGACTTCCACGTCGGCGAGCGCAAGGAAGAGCTCCTCCTTGCCTGCGAAGTTCGAGTACACCGCACCGGTCGTGTGGCCGGCTTCGCGCGCGACCTCTTCGAGCTTGGCGCCGTGATAGCCGCGGCGCGCGAACACGCGCGCGGCCGCCTCGAGCAGGCGCGCGCGGGTTTCCTCCTGGTGCTGTAGACGGATTGCTGCGAAGTCGCTCATCTCTGGGGTGCAGGCCGGCGGGTCCGTGACGAGACCCACAAACGGGTAGATCAGGTAGATTACCATGGTTATCCAAGATAGTTGTCGTTATCCAGCGACCGATCAGAGCCAAGAGACCCGACCCGAAAGGAGCACCATGACCATTCCGATGCTCGCCCTGGGCGCCATCATGTGCCCGCTGATCATGACCGCGATTATGTGGGTCATGGGCCGCGCCATGCGACCCTCCAAGCCACCCACGACAGATCGCCCGACCCCGAACGCCGCGCCCGAACACGCGGCCGCCCCCGGCGACACGCAGTGACCAGCCAGGTCAACCATCCGCTGTTCGCGCGCGCCTACGAGCGCGTCGCGCGTCGCGGCGATCGCCGCGGCGGCGCCGAGCACCGCCAGCGACTACTCGCGGGCCTCAGTGGCCGCGTCCTCGAACTCGGCGCCGGCAGCGGCTCGAACTTCGCCCACTACCCGACCACGGTCAGCGAGGTCATCGCTGTCGAACCCGAGCGCTACCTGCGCGAGCAAGCTCAAGCCGCGGCAACCACCGCGCCCATCGCGATCACGGTCGTTGACGCCGTCGCCGAAGCTCTACCCGCCGAGGACGGCTCGTTCGACGCCGCCGTCGCAGCGCTCGTCCTGTGCACCGTGCCCGACCAGCCCCGCGCGCTCGCCGAGCTCTACCGCGTTATCCGGCCCGGCGGTGAGCTGCGCTTCTACGAACACGTCCTCGCAGACACCCCTTGGCAGGCTCGCTTTCAACGACTCGCCGACGCCACGCTGTGGCCGACGTTCGCGGGCGGCTGCCACATGGCGCGCGACACGAGCGCCGCGATCGAGCACGCCGGCTTCACGATCGAGACCTGCGATCGCTTCCCGTTCAGTCCCGCCCCGCCGATCCCGCCCGACCCCCACATCCTCGGCACCGCCAGACGCCCCGCACATGGTGGCCCGTGAGCGTGACGGAACCGACGCTCGGATCGAACGGCCGTGGCTGAGAGGCCGCGCCAGGTCCGCAGCCAGTTCCCCGACGAGGACCAAGAGTCGGAGTAGGACACCAGCAGGGCACCGGCGGCGGGCCCAGGCGTCTGGGACGGGACGTAGCTGGGGCGTGTCGGCGATGAGCTCTCGAAGCCGCCCGATGTTGCGCGGTGGTTCCAGCGTGAGCTGCGGCCAGGTGCCGAGCAGCCGGTCGGGCTGGGCTCGCGAGGGGATGCGGCCAATGATCAGGACGGGGCCCGCGACGCCTTGGTGGACCCACCTCGGCCGCCGCGCCGAGCAGCACCGCGTCCGCACGCGAGGCTCCGCAGACCGCGATCTGAGCCTGGCGAGGCATCGGGCCCGAGGCTAGCGGCGCATGCCACCCCGCCCGGACCCCCTAAGGTCGGCGCAACTCGGCGCGGAGGGGAGGCGAAGCGATGAATCCGCCGCGCCCGACCGGTCCATCCTTCGATAGGAGAGCTGGACCACCAAGCAAGGAGCGACAGATGCAGATCATCCTCAGTGACTTCATGAGCCTCGACGGCGTCGTGCAGGCCCCCGGCGGGCCCGGGGAGGACACCGACGGCGGCTTTGCCCATGGCGGCTGGTCGATGAGGTACTTCGATGTCGGCGCAATGGGCCCCGTCATGGACGAGGTCATGGGCCGGACCGAGGCGCTGCTGTTCGGGCGGCGCACCTGGGAGACGATGGCGGCCGCCTGGCCCGACCGGGCGGGTGACCCGTTCGCCGACCGCATGAACGAGATTCCCAAGTACGTGGCGTCCCGCACGCTGGGCCAGGACGACCTCGGATGGTCGAACTCCACCCTGCTGGCCCCCGGCGACGCGATCGGCGCGATTCGTGAGCTGCGGGCGCGCGACGGCGATGGGCTGCAGGTCATGGGCAGCTCATCCCTCGCCGCGCAGCTGGTCGAGCATGATCTCGTCGACGAGTACCGGCTGATGATCGAGCCGGTCCTGCTCGGCGGCGGCAAGCGGCTCTTCCCCGACGGCGGCGCGGCTCGCCCGCTCGAGCTCGTCTCGACCTCCACCTCCAGCACCGGCGTCCTGATCTGCGCCTACCGGCCGGCGAGCGGCTGAACCGCCCCGGCCTGAGGGAGGGGCAGCGGGCGTAGCCGACCGGCGGCGATCGGTCGGGCGCGTGAGCCGCATCTCACATCCGGGTGCTTCGCCGTCGCCTACGCTGAGGCGGTGAGCGCGTCCGGCGCGATCGTCGCGGCCCCCTTGGCCGACAACCTGCTCGCCGCCCGCGAGCTGATGGCGTTCACCCTCGGCTTCCACATCATCCTGTCGTGCGTCGGGGTGGCGCTGCCGGCGATGATGCTGATCGCCGAGTACCGCGGGCGCCGGCACGGCGACGCCGACGCGCTCAGCCTCGCCCGGCTCTGGTCGAAGGCAGCCGCGGTGCTCTTCGCGGTCGGCGCGGTCACCGGGACGGTGCTCTCCTTCGAGATGGGCCTCCTGTGGCCGCGCTTCATGGAGCGCTTCGGCGACGTCTTCGGCACCGGCTTCGCGATCGAGGGGATCTTCTTCTTTCTCGAGGCGATCTTCATCGCGATCTACATCTACGGCTGGAAGCGGCTCGGCGGCTGGGCGCACTTCTGGAGCGGGGTGCCGATCGTGATCGCCGGCGTGGGGGGCGCCTTCAGCGTGGTCGCGGTCAACTCCTGGATGAACCAGCCGCAGGGCTTCGAGCTCGACGCCGCGGGGAACCCGACGAACGTCGAGCCGCTCGGGGCGCTCTTCAACCCGGCCACGGTCTACGAGTTCCCGCACATGCTGCTCGCCGCCTACCTCGTCGTCGGCTTCGGGCTCGCCTCGATCTACGCGTGGGGGATGCTGAAGGGGCGCCGCGAGCGCCGCCACCGGCTCGGGCTGCTCATCCCCCTAACGGTCGCCGCCATCCTGGCGCCCGTGCAGATCTTCGTCGGCGACGTCGCCGCCCGCGGCGTCGCCGATCACCAGCCCTCGAAGTTCGCCGGCTTCGAGTGCATCGAGGAGACGGGGCCCGACCAGACGGAGTGGCTCGGCGGGATCTGCACCGACGACGGGGTGAAGTACGGGATCGGGATCCCGGGCCTCGACTCCCTGCTCGTCGGCTGGAGCACCGACACCGTCGTCACGGGCCTCGATGACGTGCCCGACGAGGACGAGCCCCCGGCGAACACCCTGCTGCACCTCTCCTTCAACGCGATGGTGGGGATCGGGTTCGGCATGCTCGCGCTCGGCGGGTGGCTCGCCCTGAGCTGGCGCAAGCGGCGCGACATCCCCCCGTCGGCCTGGTTTCTGCGCGCGACCGCCGTCAGCGGGATCGCGGCCGTCGTCGCCCTCGAGGCGGGATGGATCGTGACCGAGGTCGGGCGCCAACCATGGATCGTCTACGAGGTCATGCGGACCTCGGAGGCCGTGACGAGCGCGGGTGGCCTGTGGTTCGCGTTCGGCGGCGCGGTCCTGCTGTACGCGGTGCTCGGCGTCGTCTCCGTCAAGGCGCTGCGGATCATCGCCCGCCGCGATCGCGAGGAGGCCGACCCCGAGAGCCACGTGCCCTACGGTCCGCCCGCCGCGCCGGCCGGAGGCCGGGCATGAGCCGGGCGGATGCGGCCGCGGCGATCCTCGTCGCGGGAGCGACCCTCTACGCGGTCTTCGGCGGCGCCGACTTCGGCGCCGGGGTCTGGCAGCTCCTTTCCCGGCGCGAGGACGAAGGGCTGCGGGGACGCATCGAGGCTCGCATCTCCCACTCCCTCGGCCCGGTCTGGGAGGCGAACCACGTTTGGCTGATCTTCGCGCTCGTCGTCCTCTGGACGGCGTTCCCCGCGGCCTTCGGCCCGATCATGGAGACGCTCTACCTCCCCCTTGCCCTGGCGGCGCTCGGCATCGTCCTGCGAGGCTCGGGGTTCGCGTTCGGCCACGTCCTCAGCGACGCGGCGGGGCGCCGCTCGAACGACGCCTTCGCGGTCTCCTCGCTGATCACCCCGTTCTTCATGGGCTGCGTGGTGGGGGCGATCGCAGCCGGGGACGTCGAGGCGGAGGGGACGGGGAGCGCCCTCGGCTGGGTCGGGCCCCTGCCGATCCTGATCGGGATCCTGTTCGTGGTCTCCTGCGCCTACGTCGCGTCCGTCTTCCTGCTCGACGACTGCCGTCGCGCCGGCGAGGAGGAGCTCGCCCGCTACTTCGCGCGGCGAGCGCTCGGCGCCGCGATCGCGGCCGGGGCCCTGGCCGCCGCCGGGCTCGTGGTCCTTCGCCTCGACGCGCGCTACGTGTTCGACGGGCTCGTCGACGAGGGCCTGCCGTTCGTCGTCGCCTCGGCGCTGCTCGGCGTCGTCACCCTCGTCGGCCTCGCCCGCGGCTGGACGCGGGCGCTGCGGCCGCTGGCGATCGGAGCGGTGACGATGGTGGTCTGCGGATGGGCGGCCGCCCAGTACCCCTACCTGCTGCCGCAGAGCCTGACCGTGCAGGACGGCGCCGGCGCCGAGCCGACGCTGCTGGCCGTGATCATCGTCTTCGGCGCCGCCCTCGTCACGGTCGTCCCGAGCCTGGCGCTGCTCTATCGGCTCGCGCAGCGCCAGGCCCTCGAGTAGACGAAGCGCCTGCGCTCACCGATGCGCGGCGGCGGCTAACCTCAGCGCGTGGCCAGCCCGAGCGCAACCGTGGCGGAGGAGGAGTACCTCCAGTCGCTGTTCTGGCTGCAGGAGGCCGAGCTGCCGATGACCGGCGCCAACGTCTCCCGCGCGATGCAGCTCTCCCCCCCGACGGTCCACGAGATGATCGGGCGGTTGGTCGAGGACGGCTACGTCGCCCGGGCGGCCGACAAGTCGCTCTCCTTCACCGACCAAGGTCGCGAGCACGCGGAGGCGATCGTCAAGCGGCATCGGCTGATCGAGCGGTTCCTCACCGACGTTCTCGGGATCCCCTGGGACGAGGTGCACGAGGAGGCCGAGCGGCTCGAGCACGCGATGTCGCCGGTGCTCGAGGAGCGGATGATGGCCGCGATCGGCAACGCCAAGACCTGCCCGCACGGGCATCCGATCGTCTTCGGCGAACGCGAGCGCGGCTCGCTGCTGGCCGACTGCGAGGTCGGGGCGAACGTGAAGATCCTGCGGTTCGAGAACGAGGCGGAGGAGCTGCTGCACTACCTGCGCGAGGCCGGGATCGATCCGGGGATGGACGGTGTCGTGAGCTCCTCGGACGACGACGACGTGGTGATCGACTCCGAAGGGGGCTCCCACACCGTCTCGCGGAGCGTCGCCGAGACGATCGCGGTGCGCGCCGACCCAGCGCCGCCGCCTCGGGCGGCGCTGCCGGAGCAGCTGCAGCTCTCGCGCGACCGCTACGGCCGCTGAGCCCGGGGGACCGCTAGGCGGCGGGGTACCCGGCGGCCGTCTCGGGCTCGCCGCAGATCTGGCGCAGGCGGCGATACAGCCGCTCGTCCCGGGCCCCGCTCGCGCCGGTCCGCACGGATCCCGGACTCGTGCGCCGCGCCGCCGCCTCGTGATCGCGAACGGCCGCCGCGAGCGCGAAGAAGCGGCGGTCCATGTTGCGCCGGTTGATCGCCTCGCGCTGGTCCTCGGGGATCCCCTCGAAGAAGCTGATCGGCATACGTGACTCCCCTTCGCGTCATCAGCCTTGACGATGGGCCGTCCCGGGGGAGCGCCGCGAACCGCCAGGGCATTGTCTACTAGATGAGTCGACAATACACGCTGAAGCTCACGCCCTTGCTAAGAGGACGTGAAGCGCAAGTTATTCTCGGAGCCCGGGGGCCGAGACGGGCGGGGCTTTAGGAGCGGCTCTGCTCGAGGGCGCGGGCGAGGCGCCCGATCCCCTCGGGAACGTCCCCGGGCGGCACGCTGGCGAAGGAGAGGCGCAGGCTTCGCTCCCCGCCCTCGAGCATGAAGTCGGGGCCGGCGACGAACCCGACCCCCTCCTCCTTGGCCGGGGCGACGAGCGCGGCCGTATCCGCGCCCTCCGCGAGGTCGAGCCAGAGGAAGTACCCGCCTCCCGGAACGACGAACTTGGCCTCCGGGATCTGCGTCTCCAGCTGCTCGACGACCGCGTCGCGACGCTCGGTCAGCGCCGCGTTGACGAGCTCGATGTTCCGGTCGAGGCCGCCCGAGCGGCAGAGCTCGTGGACGATCGCCTCCGCGAGCATGTTCGGCGAGATGTAGGTCTGGGTGGCGCGCTTGGCGAGCTCGCCGATCTGCTCGTCGGGGCCGATCAGGTAGCCGACCCGGACGCCCGGGCTCACCGTCTTCGAGAACGACGAGGCGTGGATGACCCGCGCCCCGGTCCCCTGGGCGAGGGAGAGCATCGTCGGCAGCTCCTCGCCGCCGAAGCGGATCTCGCGGTAGGGGTCGTCCTCGAAGATCCAGAACCCGTGCTCGGC
>JAABUN010008563.1_pt1 | contig 10388 bp, 9 predicted proteins | sample 5559311 | NCBI WGS metagenome assembly JAABUN01 (sample SAMN10711877, study PRJNA513370) | rock metagenome | isolation source: Antarctica rocks | place: Antarctica: Victoria Land, Siegfried Peak sud
GTGACCTTGGCCAGCGGTCGGCGGCTGACCTACAACGACGTCGTCCTCACCCCGGGCTCCGAGCCGGACTGGGACGCTGTGCCCGGCTCTGCCCAGGCGATGCTGAGCCCGTCGGCCTCGACCAACTACGTGGTGGACCTGGCCCCGAAGACGTGGCAGCTCATCCAGGCGCTGCGCTCGGGGCGGGCGGTGTTCACGATCCCGGACGGTCCCGCCCCGTGTCCTGGTGCCGGTCAGAAGATCCTCTACATGGCCTGCGACTACTGGCGCGCGCAGGGGGTGCTCGACGCCATCGCGGTGACCCTTGTGACCCCGGATGCCGACGTCTCGGAGAACCCCCGGATCGCCACGCAGCTAGGCCGCTGGGTGGACCGGTACGGCATACGGGTGCTGACTTCCAGCCGGGTCGAGCGCGTCGAGACGGATGAGCGGGTAGTGCACATCGAGAGTCCGGCCGGTGCCGTCGCGCTGGACTACGACTTCTTGCACCTGACACCGCAGCACAAGGCGCAGCCCTGGATCGCGGGCGCGGGGCTCAGCTCGGCCGAGGCCGGCGGGTATGTCGACGTCGACCACGGCACGCTGCGGCACCGCCGCATACCCTCAGTGTGGGCATGTGGCGATGCGGCCGAGACCGGCGCCTCGCGCTCCGGTGGCGCGCTGCGCGAGCAGACCGAGGTGCTGGCCAAGAACCTGCTGGCGGCGCGGGCGGGGGAGGAGCTGAGCGAGCAGTACAGCGGGTACTCGGTCTGCCCCTACACGGTGTCCCGCTCGCAGGTGGTGTTCTTCGAGTTCGACCGTGAGCGGCGGTTGCAGCCGAGTGTCCCCCTGATGTGGTCGCGAGCCTCGCGGCTGCTCTTCTTCGGCGATCGGCGCGTGCTGCCGCAGATCTACTGGCGGCGGATCCTCAAGGGGAAGTGACCCGCCCCGTCCTGCCTCACGCTGTCCTGGCGCGCAGCCGCATGAGAGCCTGGGCGTGGGCGTCAAGTGCCTTGTCCTCTTCCGAGCGGGGGTGCCAGGTGGGGGTCTCAACAGGCTGCCCGTCTTCGAGGGCGACGAACACGGTCAGGCAATGCGTGGTCAGCTCGAAGTCCCCGATTTTGGGGTCGGCGGAGCTGACGTGCACCGAGACGTGCATGCTGCTGCGGCCCGTATGCAGCAGCCGGGCACTGATCTCCACGAGGTTGCCGATGGGGATGGGACGGTAGAACCGGATGCCCCCGGAGTAGACGGGCAGGCTGTCCAGCTTGCTCCACTGCAAGGCGCACACTCGGGCGGTCTCGTCGATCCAGCGCATCACCGTGCCACCGTGGGTCTTGCCACCCCAGTTGACATCAGTCGGGGCCGCCAGGAAGCGCAGCACGGCTTGCGGCGCGGTGCCGGCCGGGGAGTAGGTCTGCTCGGCCATGGCCTGCTCGATAGCTCTGCGGACCTCGATCCGCTCCGTTGCCCAGTTGGCCTCGCGGCGCTGCTCGGGTGTGACCGGATCCCACCGCGGAACGGGTGTAGGCCGCTTGGTCTCGGCGTCGAGGGCGATGAAGATGACGATGCAGGTGGTCGTCGGCTCGAGCTGGCCCGTTGCCTCGGCGCCCGCGCTCACCGTCACCCGGATGTGCATCGAGGACCGGCCGGTCAAGATGACGTGGGCGCAGACCTCGACCAGCTGTCCGGTGTGGATGGGGCGGTCGAAGACGACGTCGCCGACGTATGCGGTGACGCAGTAGGCCGAGCTCCAGCCCACCGCGCACGCATAGGCAGCGCGGTCGACCCACTCCAGGAGTCGGCCGCCGGACACGGTAGAGCCGCCCAGGTCTGCGACATCCGTGGGCGCCGCCAAAATCTCAGCGTCACCGAGCCGGCGTTACTTCCAGCGGCTGAGGTGGGCACCTTGAGACTCTACTCATCCGCACACAGTGCATTCTGTGGACGCTGCAGTCTGCATTCTTCCAGTGCCCTCAGGCGTCCTGGGAGTAAACCAGCGCGGCATACGGGCCGATCGTGAAACGGGCCTGCTGGGGGTAGCCGTCGCAGTCGTGCGGCTCGGTGTCGAGGTCGGTGACGTGCACCGCGCCCAGATCTGGGCCGAACAGCGGCGCGTCGGTGTTGCAGCGCACGCGCCACCGCCCGGGACGGGGCAGCCCGAGCGAGTATCCCCCTACCGGGGTGGTGCGCAGGTTCACGATCACCACGGTGTCGTCGCGGGGGCCGCCGTTGAACCAGCGGTGGAAGGCCAGGATCTTGCGGTCGTTGTCCACCCGGATCAGCCGGGTATGCCGTCCGGACAGCCCGCGCGTGACTCCTGAGAGGTTGCGGCGCAGCGCGATGAGCTGCCGCGTGAGGTGGAGGAAACCGGAGTGCCGGTGGGCTTTGTCCCAGTCGAGCGGGGTCTGGTCATCGAACCAGCGGTCCTCCAGGAAGTCCTGACCCTGGAAGAGCATGGGCAGGCCGGGGGAGGTCAGGGTGAGCGCCAGTCCCAGCGCGGCGCGGGTGCGGGCGTGCCAGGAGTCGGCCGCTCCCGGCGCCACCGACTCGGGCACGCGGCTGCGTCCGTTGGCCACCTCGTCGTGGGACTCGGTGTAGATGACCCGCTCGTGCGGCGCGCTCAGGTCGTGCCCGGTGACGGCGTGCGCCACGGCATACATGTTGCGGTCCTCGTCGCGGGGCGTCTCGAGGGCGGCGCGGAGGGGGTGCACGAAGCCGGCATCCCACTGGGAGCCGAAGCCGAGCCCGCCCTCGCTGCTGGGCCGGGTGACGGTGGGGTCGCGCTGCATGTCCTCGGCGATCAGGATCTTCCACGGCTGGCGGGAGCGGATATCGGCGGTGATCGCGGCGAGGAACCGGTGGCCGCCGGCGATCTGCCCGCCGTGGTGGTGCACGTCGCCCCACCGGGAGCGGATGTACTGGGTCGCGTCGAAGCGCAGGCCGTCCACGCGGAAGTCCTCGAGCCACATCACCGCCGAGTCGCGCAGGTAGTTGCGCACGTGCTTGAGGTCGTAGTTGGGCCGGGTCGCGCCCCACGGGGTCAGCGCCCGGCGGTCGTTGTAGAAGTAGCTGCCGCCGTAGTGCCCTTTGCTGCCGCCGTCGAGGCGCCATAGGTGCAGGTCGCCGGGGCCGAGGTGGTTGTAGACCACGTCCAGGATGACCGCGATGCCGCGGGCGTGCGCCGCGCGGACGAAGCGAGCGAAGCCCTGCGGGCCACCGTAGGAGGGCTCGATCGCGAAGAGGTGCGCGGGGTTGTAGCCCCAGCTGGTGTGCCCGGCGAAGGCGAACGGAGGCATCACCTCGATCGCGTTGACGCCCAACCAGGCCAGGTGGTCCAGTCGGTCGATGGCCCGGTCAAAGGTCCCGGCCCGCCATCCGTCGGCCGCAAAGGTCGGGAGGTGGACCTCGTAGATCACCAGGTCGTCCCACCCCGGCATACTGAACGTGTCTGAGCCCCAGTCCAACGACCGGGGGTCGAAGACCACCGCGTCGCCGGCGGAGTGGGTCACCTGCCGCGCGACCGGGTCGATGCGCGACGTGTACGGCCCACCGCTCCTGATCAGGAACCGGTAGTGGCTGCCCGCGCCCGCGCCGGGCACGAACGTCGACCACGTGCCCGAGCGGATGGTGTCGCGCGCGAGATGCGACCGGTATGCCGGGTCCCAGCCGGAGAAGTCGCCGGTCACCGCCACCTGGCGCGCGTTCGGCGCCCACACCCTGAAGGTGACGCCTGCGTCGTGCGGGACGGCCCCCATTCCTGCGTGGGATGAGGGAGGGGCAGGCACGGCTGTCGATCCTAGTTGCGCAGCATCAGCCCGGCTGCCCCTGGTTGAGCTCGGCGGCTGTGCGGATGCCGGCCCACCGGCGTATCTCGGCGGGCAGGTCCAGGTGCTCGATCGGCGCGGCGTTCTCGAAGTCGCCCCAGCTGGCCTTGGGCAGCATCCACATCACCTCGAACTCGTTGCCGTCGGGGTCGTGGCCGTAGACGCTCTTGGTCGCGCCGTGGCTGGAGTCCCCGGTGTGGGCGTCGAGATGCTGGAGCGTGCGTCGAGCCTCCTGCAGCTCTTCGATGGTGTCCACCTGCCACGCCAGGTGGTAGAGGCCGATGCTGCCGCGGGGCCGTGGGAGCTGGGTCCCTACCCCGAACAGACCCAGGTCGTGGTGGTTGCCGGAACGGGGCAGACGTAGGAAGGCGGCGTCGGCGGCAGGTTCGCGCGCGATCATTGACATGTCGAAGCCTTGTTGGTAGAACGCGATGCTGCGGTCGAGGTCGGCCACGAACAGCACGGCGTGGTTGAGGCGGACGGCGTTGACGGTCATGGTGGTGCTCCTGGGAGGGGGTGGTGACCACATTTAGTTGTTGATACAACAAATATGCCTTTGTTTTAGTTGTCATGTCAAGTACACGGGCTAGGCTCTATGCATGACGACCGAGTGGTTGACCGAGGACGAGAGCGCTGCGTGGCGCAGGCTGGTCGCTGTCGTCGAGCTGCTCCCTGGGGTGTTGGACTCCCAGCTGAGGGCTGAGGCGGGACTGAGCCACTACGAGTACTTCGTCCTCGCGATGCTGTCGGAGGCGCCGGAGCGCACCTTGCGCATGACGTCGCTGGCGCAGTGCACCAACGCCACGCTGCCCCGGCTCTCGCATGTCGTACGGCGACTGGAAGATCGCGGCCTGGTGGAGCGCCACCCCTGCCCCAGCGACGGCCGTGCGACCGACGCTCGGCTCACTGCCCCTGGGTGGGACGCGGTCGTCGCGGCCGCACCAGGGCACGTCGACACCGTGCGCCACCAGGTCGTCGACGCGCTCACGCCTACCCAGCTGAAGCAGCTGCGCAGCATCGGTGACGCCTTGCTGGCACGACTCGACCCGAACCGACGGTTGACCGGCCTCTACAACTTCGAGGGCTGAACGGCCGGACAGCGGCGCCGTGACAGCCAACGGGAACGCTCATCCACGCGTCCCTTGCCACGAGCCTAGGGGCTTGTCAGACTCCTGAGTATGAGCACAGGTAGAAGCCGGACCATTCGCCGGATCATGGGGCGTCTGCGTGGCTTCGCGAGTCGACTCGTCGCGGATCGGCCCCCCGCGCGTCGCCCCCCTGGCTCTCACTACATACGCAACAGCGACGGCGAAGGCGGACGCGTGATCTCCAGCGGCAACCCGGGCAGCGGCGTCTGAGGAAGGCACGTCATGCCTACGGTCTAGTCCTGTGGCCAGACCGGCTGCACCCCCGGCTGAGCCAGCCCATGTGCGGCAAGCTCAACCGGCGTGCCCCTGAATGTCGTATCCGTTGCCGGTCCAGGGCATGAGCAGGGTGAAGCGGTCGGCGAGAGGTTCGTCCACGTGATGCGCGGGATCCCGCGCGGTGACAGACCAGTGTCCTGGCCACCCCGACGATGTGCGCGTAGGGGGTCTGTGGCGGCGGCGGCTCGGGCGAGCTTGACCGGGCCACCCTCATCACACATCCTGCCCATCAGGACTCACGCCGGTCTCCTCGTGCATGTTCGAGGGGTTGTGCGGTCAGCCAGCGATGACCGCGGTGGCCGTTCTGCCACCATCAACGTCCAGTCGGACGCCCTGAACGGCGGCGGCATCATCGCTGGCGAGGTAGGCCGCTGCCGCCGCGATCTCCGCCCCTCGCACCGCGCGACCGAGGGGTGTTCCCACGACTGCGGGCCACCCCGGATCCGTGTTGTCGTCCCGATCGCGCACTACGCCTGGAGAGATCGAGTTGAATCGCACTCCGGCTCCGCCGAACTCCACTGCCCAGTCACGGGTCAGTGCGTCGAGGGCTCCCTTGGTCGCGGAGTAGGCGGGAACCCCGGCAGTTCCACCCTGCGCCATCCAGGAGCTGATGGTGATGACAACCCCGCCGCCCCGCGAGGCCATTGCGGGCGCGAGCTGGGCAACGAGAAAGAAGGGGCCCGTGAGGTTGACGGCCAACGCCGTCGCCATCTGCTCCTCATCGGTTTCTGCGGTGCTGGCCACCGGGACCGCCGCGGCGTTGTTGACAAGGATGTCCACTCGGCCGCCGAGTGCCTTCTGTGCCCTGTGGGCGATATCTGCTGAGGCGGCAGCTGTCCCGTCGATGTCGGCGGGCACGAAGACCGCTCGCCCACCGGATGCGGTGATGGCCTCGACCACGGCTGCGCCGCGCGTGTGGTCGCGACCTCCGATGGCGACCTCAGCACCCTCAGCGGCAAACCGCTCCGCGATGGCGCGGCCGATCCCGCTGGTGGCACCCGTGACCAGCGCCGTCTTGTCCTGTAGCCGTCCACGCATGAGCACTCCCTAGTAGTGTTGGTGCATCTCGTGCGGTGTGGCGGCGACCCCGTCGCGAGCAGCACGTCCCAGGGTCGTGTCGATGCGCAGACCAGGTATGCCGTCTCGGTTCGCAGCGTACAGGGCGCCGAGCAGGCGTAGGAGCACCAGACGCCGGCTCGGCCCGGGACAACAAGTGAGGCGTGCCGACGTAGGCTGTGCTGCCACCGTTGGCCGGCACCCGGCTGCACCCTTGAAGGAGATGACGTGGTTCACGCCGGATTCGCCTACGAGAACACCATCGGTCGCGGCCCGGGGCGCGCCGTCCGAGCGATGAGCGCGGTGGTGCCAGGCGTGGCCCGCGTCTGGGAGCAGGTCGAGCCATACGCGGACGCATGGCGCGCGCACAACCTGCAGGTGCTCGATCGGCCCGGTCGCCGCTGGATCGTGATCGGCGACTCGATGTCTCAGGGCATCGGCGCATCAGCCTACGACGCCGGCTGGGTGGGGCAGCTGGATCGGAGGTTGGCGACCAGCAGCCATGACCTGAGGATCCTTAACTTATCCGCGACCGGCGCCTGTGTGCGCGACGTGCTGCAGCGGCAACTCCCCGCGCTGGAACTGCTGAGCCCCGGTGATGAAGACCTCGTGACGGTGATGGTCGGTTCGAACGACCTCTTCGGCGGGCGGGCACGGCGCCAACGGCTTCCCAACGCCTACGCAGAACTGATTGACTGCCTACCGTCCCGTGCCGTGGTCGCGACCCTTCCCCAACCCGTCGGCGCCGCTCGCCGAGCCAACGTGCACATCGAACGTGCAGCGGAGAAGGGTCGCATCGGCATGGTCGATCTGCGGGTCACGGGTCCCTCGTCCTGGCGTGGACGGCTGGCGACCGACTACTTCCACCCCAATGACGCTGGATACGCCGCTATCGCGACCGCCTTCGAGCCCACCATCCGTGCGACCCTCGCCTGACTGCCCGTGCTAGGGGCCAGGTTGGCCATCTCCGTCGGTGGGGGGCGTGCGCGTTCCGAGCATCGTCATCAGGCCACTAGGGAGGGGCAAGCGAAGCTGAGATGCTGTGGCCATGGCGATTCCGTGGGTGCTGATTCACAGCCCGCTGGTGGCCCCAGCCACGTGGGATGTCCTGTCCGCGACCCTGGCCGACGGTGGCATCGACTGCCGCGTCCCGGATCTGCGGCCCACGCTTCTCGAGGGCCCGCCGTACTGGCAGCGGCAGGTCGAGGCGATCGCCAGCAGCGCCGCTGCTGGTGGGCCAGCGGTTCTGATTGGTCACAGTGGTGCGGGGCCGTTGCTACCAGCGGCTGGCCAGGCGGCCGGCACCGTTGCCGGCTATGTGTTCATGGATGCGGGTCTGCCGACCCCGGGTCAGAGCTGGACGCAGAGCGCCCCACGGGAGCACGTGGAGCAGCTCAAGTCCATGCGCGTTGACGGGTGGCTGCCCCCGTGGTCGCAGTGGTGGGGGCAGGAGGGCCTGGCCAGCCTGCTGCCCGATCCCAAGACGCGAGACGCGTTCGCGGGTGAATGCCTGCCGTTGCCGTGGGCGATGTTCGAGGAACCACACCCCACCGTTCCTTCGTGGCCCGACGCCCCGTGCGGCTACCTGCGACTCAGCACCGCATACCAGGACGCCGCAGATCGGGCGCGGGCATGGGGGTGGCCGACCATCGAGGTCGACGCTGACCACCTGGCGATGGTCACGGGTCCGGAGACCGTCCGCACGGCGCTGCTCGAGCTCGTGCGACGCCTGGTGGACCAGCATTGAGCGCACACGCCTGCGGTGTGTCCTCGTATGGGCACCCCGGTGTCGGTCTTCACGTGGTTGTCGGCGTGGTGGCACGTTGGCGGAAGTCACTACGGGTGCCCGTCTCTGCATACCCTGCGCGAGCGAACGCGGCCCGCATCCCGCGGTTCGCCGCGTCCGTGGAGGCCCGAGTGTGCCGCTGACCATGGTCGGTCAGCACCCCGGTCGAAGACGCCAGGAGGTCGTCGACGTGTCGGTGGCCGAGGTGCGACTCCACGACACCGACCTCGGCCAGGATCGCCCGATCGTTCTCGGCCAGCGCGGACTGCACATAACCGACCGGCACGCCTGCACCGTTCAACCCGATGACGAACCAGTCGTCCGCATACCTGCGCCGCCGCGCCCGAGCGAGACGGATCAGCGCCTCCCCATGACGGCCGTGCTCGACCCGGCCGGTGACCATAGCGTGATCGAGCGCCCCCTGGCCCACCGCGGCGAACACCTCGACGAGCGCAGCTTTGTCCACCGATGCCGCCGGGCGGAACGTCAGCCTGATCGACGGAACCGGCTTGGGCGACCCCCGCCACTCCACGCGGACCCGGTCGACCTCGAGGTGGAAACCTGCCGCGCACAACACCCGCCGTTGTCCGTCGCGCAACATCCGTAGGTCCGGCGCTGCGTCCGCGTCCCAGACCAGGCGCACCTCGAGGCTGGTCACATCGGAGGCACGCAGGTCCTGCTCGAGCAACGCGACCGCGGCCTGCTCGTCGGTGTGCCCGAGCAGCTGTGCGAACGTCGGGGTCTCCCCAGGTGGGCGATCAGGGGACCATGTCCCTGCGGCGCTGGGAGTGCCCGGGCTCATGGTGGCCAGCACAGCGATGTGGCCCGGGCCGAGGCAGATATCAAGTGAGGTACGGTGTTGATATCTGCTCGCGACCCAGGAGATGCCGATTACACGAACGTTGATCGATACGGACGATGAATTGCTCGAACGCGCCCGGGTGCTTCTTCGCACGGGGACGAAGAAGGACACCGTCAACGCTGCGCTCGCCCAGGTGGTCGCTCTCGACGCGCGCCGACAGTTCTTGGCCGATGCTCGAGCAGGGGCCCTCTCCGACGCCACGGATGACACGGTGATGGACCCAGCGTGGCGGCAATAGCGCGATATCTGGCCGACCCGAGCGCCTTGTCTCGCCTTGATCGTCCTGCAGTCGACGCCTCGCTCTCCCCGCTCATCGAAGCTGGCGAGGTTGCAACGTGTGGCATGGTCGAACTCGAAGTGCTGTTCTCTGCACGAAGTCCAGGTGACTACGTCCGCCGCCAACGGCAGTTGCACGATGGCTTCGAGCAGTTGGCCATGCCGGATGAGGTGTGGCAGCGCGCGCTGGAAGTCCAGGCTGCACTTGCCAGGCGGAGCGAGCACCGTGGCGCAGCACTCCCGAACCTGTTAATCGCGGCCACGGCCGAGCGGCACCGTGTGACCGTGCTGCACTATGACCACGAGTACGACCTCATCGCCTCGGTGAGCGGTCAGCAGGTGCAATGGATCGTCCCGCGAGGTACCGCAGACACGCCGTAGACGCATGTCCACAGCAGTATCCTCTGGCAGACACCCGGGCCGCGGCTGCGTCAGCACGACTCTCGCCGCAATCGGTTCCTTCGATGCGGCTGTCGGCCGTATGGGAAAAGGCTCGTCGTGGAACAGGCCTTGACGGCATTGCGACGTAGAGTCCGCCGCACGGTGCGCATGCAGACTGGGTTTTCGTGGTCGGCGCGCTCACCTGGGTCTGGTGATGGAGCTCCTCCTGTTGGAGGAGCGACCCTGGGGCCTCGGGTTCTGTCTGTAGCTCCGCAGCTCCGCTTGCAGAAACTGCGTGGCCCAGCTGTTCTGCCCACAGATGTTGACTGCGCGGCTGGTCGCGGGCGTCCCTCATTAACCTTTCATTCAGAGCTACGGGTTTGTAACTTTGAGATTTAAGGTTTACATCTAGGGGGCCTTGGGTGTCACTTATTTGGTTGTCCGTCCGCAGATCCTCCCAGCCCTGCGCAGCCGACTCGGGTCAGCGACGCCGTGGTCGTAGGCTGAAGCGGGCGGAAGGCGTGAGGCGGCCTCTGGGACGCTGCGCCAACGAGGATCATCCAGAGCGCCGTCGCCGGCCAGCCGATCGAGTTCTTTGAGTGCCGGCGCCCGCACGACCTACGGCATACCGCGGCCAGCCTGTGGATCTCGGCCGGGGTCGACATCAAGACCGTCTCGTCCTGGCTGGGGCACAGCTCGACCAAGCTTGCCCTGGACACCTGCGGGCACCTGATGGGCACCGACGCCGACCGCGCGGCCAGCCGCAGGGTCAACGCGGCGTTCGGGCACCTCGCAGG
>JAABUN010008564.1_pt1 | contig 10387 bp, 9 predicted proteins | sample 5559311 | NCBI WGS metagenome assembly JAABUN01 (sample SAMN10711877, study PRJNA513370) | rock metagenome | isolation source: Antarctica rocks | place: Antarctica: Victoria Land, Siegfried Peak sud
CATTCCGGGCGGAGTAGGTCGGGAAGCGGGCCAGCGTGGCGAGGTAGGCGCGGAAACTTGGGCCGTCGACGATCGCCCCGATCCTCGCGTCGAGGAGGGCCAGCGCGGCGGCCATCCGCTCCTGGGCGCGCTCGTGGGCGGCGGTGGGCTCGGGCTGCTGGTCGATCATGGGGCTGCTCCTTCCTGTTATGCGCGTCGGGTGGGGAGCGGGGCAACCCACACGACGGGTTGCCCCGGTGGAGGCGATCAGGCGTCCCGGTCGGCGGGGGTGCGAGGCGCGGGGCCGTCGAGGAGGGCCCGCACGTCGGCGGGCGGCTCCTCCCCGGCCAGGCGAGCGAGATCGGCCCACACGGCGGCCAGGGTCAGCGGCTGGCCCAGGGGCGCGGGCACACCGGCGGCGATCAGCTCGGCGAGCAGTTCGCGCAGTAAGCGCTCGATCATGGTCCCCTCCTGTAGTGGCGCATCGCGTATAACGGGTGGTGATTGCGGGCGAGGATGGGGCCGGGGGCGCACCCGCCCCCGGCCAGGACGGCGCTAGGCCGCGTCGCCGTAGAGGTCGGCCAGGGCCGCTGCGCCGCGCGCCCGGTACTCGTCGAGCGAGTGGGGCCGGGCTGCGCCCCCGGCGGGCGTCGGCGGCTCCGGGTCGGGCTCCGGGTCGGGGGTCGCCGGGTCGAGGGGCATGTAGCACGCGACGCGGGCCAGCGGGGCGATCCGGCCGAAGGCCCAGCCCTCGCGCTCCGCCCGGCGCTCGACCGCGCCGAGGTGCTTGCAGACGCCGGTGTGGAAATAGCCGAGGCAGGAGCAGGCCCAGCCGATCGGGGTGCGGGCGATGGTGTAGGTCGTGCCCGGCTCGGATTGGGCGGGGGTGCAATAGCGGCGGGACTCGACCACGACGGCGATGCGGGCGCCGCAACTGCGGGCGCGGGCGCGGGCCTCGATCTCCCGTGCTTCCTGGGGCTTGGCGAAGGTGCGGACCATGCTACACTTCCTGTTCTGGGGCCTCGGCCCCGGTATCCTGATGGCCTCACGGGCTCTGCTTCCCGGCGTTCCCGTGGGGCCTTTCGACATCCTTATCATATGCTCTTTTTATGTATTTGCCAAGTATTTACTAGGTTTATTTATGGTCTTTCTTATGCTATACTTCGCCGTAAGCGAGGTGTTCGGGCGACCCGAGAGCAAGAAGGGCGGCACAACGATGGCGACGGGGGTAATCGCGATGGAAGCGGCGCGAAAGGGCCTACGCTCCCTGCGGCGCGACGCCGTGCTGACCCAGCAGGAGCTGGCCGATCGGATCGGGGTGCAACAGCGGATGGTGAGCAAATGGGAAAACGGGGAGGTGATGCCGCGGCCGACGAATATCCGCAAGCTCGCCGAAGCCCTGGCGGTTGAGCCACGCGAGGTATTGGCGGCGCTCCAACAGCCCACCACACGCGAGGACTGATAAGGCCTGCCGACTCTTTGGCACCTACCGGTGGTGAGCCCGAGCGAGCCCTCTCACGATCGCGGCCCGCAGGCTGCACCGTGTTCTCCTTGCAGGGGACCGTGCCGCTCCCCCATGTGCCCTACCGTCCGGAGCCACCATCGCGTCGCCCTCTGCGAGGCGGACAGCGGCCAGGGTCCCCGCGGTGTCAAGGGCGGTTCGGAACCCTTGACACCGCGGGGTGGCTGCTAGACTCAGGACAGCGGGAAGACGCGACAGGATCGCGACCTGTAGGCCGCACCATTGCAGAAGCCGATCGGAGGCAAAACGGTATCAGGAGGTGATCGATGCACCCACTCGAAACCTACGCCCGTGAGATCCATGCCATCCGTGGCTCTGGTGCGGCCGTCAAAGAGACATCCTATTACACGGCACTGGCAAACCTCCTCAACAAAGTGGGGAAGGATAAAGATCTTAAGCCGAAAATCCGCTTCGTCAGCACGATCAGCAATCAAGGGTGGGGGATCCCTGACGGGGGACTCTTCACCATCCATCAATTCCAGCGTGCTAATAAACCTGAGCCGCTGCCCGGGCACAAGCCCGAGCGTGGCGTGGTCGAGGTCAAGGGCACCGGCGACAACGTCGATCGGACTGCCACCACGGCGCAAGTTGAAAAGTACCTAGAGGGCTACGGCCAGGTACTCGTCACAAATTATCGCGACTTCCTCCTCGTCGGTCGTGATGCCGATGGTCAACCGGTGAAGCTGGAGCGGTATCGGCTTGCATCGAGTGAAACTGCGTTCCACGCCGCACACACCGATCCGGAGGCGCTGGTCGAGGAGCATGGCGAGCGTTTCGTCGAATACTTGAAGCGGGTGATGCTGCACAACGCCCCGCTCACCGCCCCGAAAGACGTTGCCTGGTTCCTCGCCTCCTACGCACGCGATGCCAGAGTGCGCCTTGAACGACAGGCCAATTTGCCTGCCCTCGCTCAAGTTCGGTCGTCACTTGAGGATGCCCTCGGCATTAAATTCGAGGGTGAACGGGGTGAGCACTTTTTCCGCTCGACGCTGGTCCAGACACTCTTTTATGGCATCTTCTCGGCTTGGGTGCTGTGGAGTAAGGAGCAGGAGGAGAACGACCACGCAGCACGCTTCAACTGGCACGATGCCGTCTATCTCTTGCGTGTGCCGATGATCCAGGCGCTGTTCGAACAAGTGGCGATGGCGAGTCGCTTGAGGCCGTTGGGCTTGATCGAGGTGCTCGACTGGACTGCCGCCGCGCTCAATCGGGTCGACCGCACGACCTTCTTCGCCAACTTCGAGGAAGGTCATGCCGTCCAATATTTCTATGAGCCCTTCCTCGAGGCATTCGATCCTGCACTCCGTAAACAGCTTGGCGTCTGGTACACGCCCCAAGAGATCGTCCGCTACATGGTCGCGCGCGTGGACACCGTCCTGCGCGAGGAACTCGGCTTGCCCGATGGACTGGCCGACCCGCGCGTCTATGTCCTCGACCCGTGCTGCGGCACTGGCACCTACATCGTGGAGGTACTGAAGCGGATCGCCATCACCTTGAAAGAGCAGGGTGCCGACGCGCTCCTCGGCGATGACCTCAAGCGCGCCGCCATGGAGCGCATCTTCGGCTTCGAGATACTGCCCGCACCGTTCGTCGTGGCACACTTGCAACTCGGCTTGCTCCTCCAAAATCTTGGTGCGCCCCTCTCTGAGGCTGGTGACGAGCGCGCCGGTGTCTACCTCACCAATGCCCTGACCGGTTGGGAGCCAGCCAATAGCCCTAAGCAGCACCTGCTCTTCCCCGAATTGGAAGCGGAACGTGACGCCGCAGAGCGAGTCAAGCGCGAGACGCGGATTCTCGTCATCCTCGGCAACCCACCCTACAATGCCTTCGCTGGCGTCAGCCCGAAGGAGGAGCAAGGGCTCGTGGAGCCATATAAGCGGGGACTCATTTCGGAGTGGGGAATCAAAAAATTCAACCTTGACGATCTCTACGTCCGCTTCTTCCGGCTAGCGGAGCGGCATATCACCGAGGCGACGAGGCAAGGCGTCGTCTGCTATATCTCGAACTTCTCCTACCTGAGCGACCCCTCGTTCGTCGTCATGCGACAGCGCTTCCTGGCCGGGTTTGATTCGCTCTGGTTCGATTCGCTGAACGGTGACAGCCGCGAAACCGGCAAGCAGACGCCGGAAGGCAAGCCCGATCCCAGCGCCTTCTCCACCGAGCAGAACCGCGAAGGCATCCGGGTAGGAGCGACCATAGGACTGATGGTGCGCCAAGCCGAGCGGAGCGATCAACCGCTCGTCCGCTTCCGTCAGTTCTGGGGCGTGACCAAGCGCGAGGATCTACTCGCTAGCGTTACGAATCCCGACCTCGACGCGCACTACGAGACTGCCATGCCGACCAAGAGCAACCGCTACTCCTTCCGACCATCCGACGTGGCTGCCCACTACGAGCAATGGCCGAAATTAACGGATCTGGGAGTGACGGCCAGTAACGGCCTGATGGAAAAACGCGGTGGTGCGCTGATCGATATTGACAGGGATGCGCTCGAACACCGCATGCAGATGTACTACGATCCACTGGTAAGCTGGGAAACGCTTGAAGCATTGGATTCCAGACTAACTACAGACGCCGCCCGTTTCGATGCGAAGCAGGCCCGTGCCAAAGTCCTTGCTGCTGAACGCTATGAACCGGCCCGCCTGCAACGTTACGCCCTTCGCCCATTAGAAACGCGCTGGGGCTATTTCAGCGCGGTGCGGCCTCTATGGAATGGGTTGTGTCAGAACCTGGACGTGAGGTGGCGAGAAGGAGGGTGTGCTGGTAATGTAACGGCATTAATCGTTACGTTAAGGAGTGTACCCGTGCCCTGTCCCCATTGCGCCGCGACCACGACCACTGAGCAGGCGCGGCGTACAGCACTCGGCTATCGTACCTTTCGTTGCCGCGCCTGCGGTCGGTTCTGCAACGAGCGGACTGGCACCCCCTACAATGCTCTGCAATACCCGACCGACGTCGTCCTGCTGGTGGTGCTGTGGCGGCTGCGCTACAAGTTGAGCCTGCGTGACGTGGCCGAGATGTTCCTGGTGCGGGGTATCGTCTTCACGCACGAGACGGTGCGCGACTGGGAGGCGCGCTTCGCCCCGCTGTTGACCGCCCGCCTCCAGGCCAAGCGGCGCGGACAGGCGGGCACGAAGTGGCACGTGGACGAGACCTACCTCAAGGTGAACGGGCGCTGGTGCTACCTCTACCGCGCGATCGACCGCGAGGGCAACCTCGTCGAGGCGCTGCTCAGCGAGCAGCGCGACATGGCGGCGGCGCAGCGGTTCTTCACGCAGGCCCTCGGCACCGCCGGTCATGCCCCCGCGCAGGTGACGACGGACGGGCACGACGCCTACCCCCGTGCCATCCGCGAGGCGCTGGGGTCTGGGGTACACCACCGCACGAGCCGCTATAAGAATAATCGGATCGAACAGGACCACCGTGGCGTCAAGCAACGCTACTACCCGATGCGCGGATTCGGGAGCTTCTTGTCCGCCGCGCGCTTCTGCTCGGCCTTCGAGGAGCAGCGCCAGTACTTCCGGGCGGTGAATCAGCGCGGCGAACGCATCGCGCTGGTGGATAAGCGGCACCGCTTTCAGGCGCGTTGGGCGACCGTCATGATCGAATTCGCCGCCGCTTAACCGACGGCGAAGCGCCCGCTCCAGGTCGTTCACGCTACCGGTCAGCCAGCTTCATCGTCTCACTTCTGACACAACCCGACAAAGCCGTCGGCACTTACGTGAGTGAGGACGGTGTCCCGGTGGAGATCGCCCGCGAGGCGGGCCAGCTCGCGGTGCGCGGGCCGCTCGCCGCACGGCTGCTCCCACTCAGTGAGACGGCGTACTACGCCAGTCAGGATGGCGAGGTCGAGGTGCATTTTGCCGATGAGCACGAGGACGGCTTCAACCAACTCACCGTGCGCCTACCGATCTACCGTGCGCTCAAAGCCACCAGGCGGCAAGGGTAAGCACGCTGCCAACGTGCACCGGGTGCGCGGGCAGTACCCGGTGACACGAGCGGTGCGACCACCCTTGCCGCGGCCGCTGCTTCGCTGACGCGTTCCTGATTGTCGGCAACGCGGGCTCGCGGGTGGAGCGATTGGCCCCTCACGCACGATGGCACACGCTCCGCATCAACACGGCGTGGTGCTTCATCGCTCGTGAGCAGGCGCACCCGCGCCACGGTTTGGCGCTGGGGCAGGTGCAGGATGCGGTGTCGGTGAGGGTGCCCGATGGGGAAACGCGTTCGCGTCGAACCGACCAATGAGTGGCGGCAGGTCGAGCTGCTCACCCGATCGCCGGAGCAGCGGACCTACGAGTTGCTCCGCCCGGTGGTCCTTTTCGGCCGGTCCCCCGCCGAGCGCGCCCACGAGACCGGCGCGGCGGAGCGGACGCTCTACCGGCAGGCCGAGCGCTTCGACCAACTCGGGATGCAGGGCCTGTTCACGCCCGCCAAGGTCGAGAAGCATCGGCGCATCTCCTCGCCCTCAAGGCCGAGCATCCCGCCTTTCGCGTCGAGGAACTGGTCCAGATCGGCACCATCCGCTTCGGGCGGCGCCTGAGTCACCACACGGTCAAGCGCCTCCTGGCCGAGGGCAAGGCACCACCCGCCGAGCGACGACGATTCTCGGCCTATCACCAGATCGCCGCGCCGGCGGAACGCCGCTTGGCGGTCATCCGCCTCCACGCGGAGGGGTGGCGTGTCACCACTATCGCCGCGTACCTGGAAGTTGACCGCAAGGCCGTCAGCACCGTCCTCAAGCGCTGGATCGCCGAGGGCGTGGCGGGCCTCGATGACCAGCCCCATGCGCGCAAGGATGGGGTGCGCGTCGTCGACCTGGGTACCATCGCCCGCGTCCGGGAACTCCAGGAGAATCCGGGGCTGGGCGAGTTCCGGATGCACGCCGCGCTGCGCCAGGAGGGGATTTTCGTCAGCCCGCGTACCTGCGGGCGCATCATGGCGCAGAACCGCAAACTCTACCGCCTGCCCGGCACCGCTCCCGTAGCACCCCGCGAGCCGAAGCCCCTGCCGTTCGCGGCGACGCGCCGCCACCAGTACTGGGTGCTGGATATTCGGTACCTCGACCACCACCTCGACGACAAGCGGGTGTACGGCATCGCGGTGCTCGACAGCTACTCGCGGGCGATCCTCGCCAGCGGCCTCTCCCGCAGCCAGGACCTCGGCGCGGTCCTCCTGGTCTTCTACGCGGCGGTGCGCCAGCATGGCAGCCCGGAGGCGTTGGTGACCGACGGTGGCGGGGTCTTCCGGGCGAAGCAGACGCTCGCGATCTTCGCGCGCCTGGGCATCCGCAAGGAGCAGATCGCCAAACGGCAGCCCTGGCAGAGTTTGATCGAGACCCAATTCAACGTGCAGCGGCGGATGGCCGACTGGCCGTTCGCCCAGGCGGAGACGTGGGCCGAGGTCCTCGCCGCCCACGACCGCTTCGTCGCCGACTTCAATTACCAGGTCCATTGGGCACATCGCCAGCGGGAAGACGGGCGGCACAGCCCGGCCGAGGTGCTGGGCTGGGTCAGCGGCAAGCAGCACACGCCGGAGGAGCTGCACCGGATCTTCTATAGCACCCGTTTCGGGCGCAAACTGGATCGCCTCGGGTTTTGCCGGTTCCGCCACTGGCGCGTCTACGGCGAGCAGGGCCTGGCCAGCACCGGCGTGGCGGTCTGGCTGTACGGCGAGCAGCTCACCGTCGAATTCGCCGACGAACCGCTGGCGCAATACCACGTGCGCTACGCGCCGGACAAGAAGCACTTGACCGAGGTGACCGTCGCTCAACTCTTCGAGACTCCCCATCGCTCGCCGCAGCTACCCCTGTGGGCACTCGACGACGAGGAGTGGCTGAAGGTGATCCGGCTGGACCCGTATGCCCCTCGCACGCAACGGCGCATGGCCGAGGCCCAGATGCGGTTATTCCCCTGACACCGGTACGGCACGTCTCACGGCGCCGCTGATGGGCCTCCCTGGCGGGCCGACACGCGCGGAGCAGCAAGGTTTCTTCTGGGTTGTGCCGGACGGTATGGTACCCATATTCCCACAGCAGTCTGAGGGTGGTTTCGCCCAGTCTTTTGCCAATTATCTCGCGCGCGATGCCGATACATTGGCCCTGCCCATCGGCACGAATTGCGCGGCGCGCAGGAAGCGGTGCGGCTCTGGCTCGTACGGCAAGCGCATATCGTTGTCGACCCGCGCTACCCGGCCCGGCCCGCCATCAACGCCGCCGATCGCTTCGGGGCGCTGCCGGAGGAGACGCGGCGCGCGTGGCGGCGCGCACACCTGGTGGCGTTGCGCGAGGGGCGGGTGCCGCTCAGCGAATTGCCGTGATCCGGGGGCTCCTCGTTCGGGCCGCTTCCGCACCGAAGAGGACGACCATGCCGGTCGTGCCGTACAGCACACGGCGGTCCGAACACGGCCGATGCTCGTCACGGGCGCGCTCGTGGCGCGGTCATCATCGCGCAGCCGTCCGGCGCATCAGCGGGGCGAGCCAGAAGTTGCCGCGACCGTTCCAGAGCAGCAGTCGCTCGCCGTCGGGCGCGAGGGCGGCGAAGGCATCCCAGCGCGGCTGGCTCAGGTCTGTCACTCGCCCCGTCTCCGTGTCGACAGCGACGATCCGGCGGCCCCCGCGCGGGAAGGTGGTCAGGATGACGGTGCGACCATCCGGCATCCACGTCGGCTCGCCGGTCGTTCCGTCCGGTCCGATCGGCAGCCGCCGGAGCGCCCGCCCGGCCCGGTCGACGATCCAGAGTTCCGGCCCCCGATCGCCGCCCGGATAGACCCCGGCGGCGATCGCCAGGCGCGTCCCGTCGGGACTCCAGGCGAGCGTGAGCGAGGCGAGCGACGAGGTGAGCCTCGTCGTGGGGATCGCAGTTGGTGCAGGGAACGGCAGGGGCGTCACGCTTGAGGTGCCCGAGAGCGCGTTCCAGGGAGCTGGATAGCCCAGGCCGATGTGCAGTACGTCGGCACCGGAAGGGTCGGCGAGGCACACATCACCGCCGCACCCGTAGGCGACCCGCCCGGCGTCCGGTGTGATCGCCAGCGCGGATCGGTACGTCTCCGCGCCGAGCGGGGTCAGCCGCTCCGTCGCGCCGTCGTCGAGCGACACCCGCCACAAGGCCTCGCCGTCCGCCAGGTACACCGCCGTGCCCACGATCGCCAGGGTTCGACCGGTGACACGGCCCAGGGCGCGCTCGGCACCGTTGGCGGGATCGGCGACAACGAGCTCGAACCGCCCGCCAAAGGGACAGGGAGCCTGACAACGCAGATAGGCGAGACGCCCATCCGCGATCCAGGCGGCGTCGAGCGCGTGCTCCGCGATCTGGCGCGGGGGCGCGCCGTCGAGCGACGCGGTCCACAGGGCACCGCCCGCGCGCGTATCGCCGACGTGGAACAGGAAGCGCCGACCATCGGGTGCCCAGCGCGCCCGGACCCGCGGATCGTCCAGCACCGAACCCCAGCCGCCGGATAATGCCGGACCGAGATCGAGCGCTATCGGCGTCAGCTGTGGCATACCAGGTCGTAGCTCGGCATCGGCGGCGGCGAGGGGCAGATCGGGCAGGGCCAGATGGTCGGCGAAGAGCCGATCGAGCCCGGTGTAGCGCCAGCCGGTCCTGCGCACGCCGTCGTCATACTCGCCGTATTGCCAGACCGGGATGCCGTAGGAGCGCGCATCTCCGCCCGCGTAGCGGAACTCCACGAGCGCCTCGGCGTAATCGGCATTGTTCCAGGGACGCTGCCCGGTGACGATCTCGCGCACGCGGTAGCCGACCAGCGGACGCTCCGGGTCGAGCGGGTCGAGCCCGGTCAGGCCGATCAGGCGCTGCAGCTTCGGCGTGAGCGTCGGGGTGGGGTCGGGCGTCGCGAGCGTGGCGAAGCGGTTGACGAGCGGCGAGTGCGGATCGTAGCGATACCCGCCGGACACCAGGTGGTAGAGGCCGAGCGGGTTAGGCAGATACGAGAACGGCGAGACAAAGCTGACCAGTAACAGGAGTACCGACCCCAGCGCCATCACCCACGGTCGCCGCATCATCGATCCTCCCGGTGATGGTGTGGCGTGGCTCGCCCCGACCGGCCACAACTCCACGCCCGTACGATCGTTCGCCGCCGATCGGAAGCACTCGCCACGATCCGCTGCCCATACTGGCCGCAGAGCATCTCGCCCGCCCGGCGTGTCCGCGTACACCAGGCCGCATCTGCGGCGGCTCCGGGCGCATGGGGTGGCACACACGCCATCATCGCGTCACGGTGAAGGTGGCGCTCGCGCCCGGCCCGTTGACCGGCGTGCGGTCCGGGTAATACTCGGACACGGTGATGGTGAAGGTGCTGCCCGGCGGCTCGTCGGGGCCGCAGCCGCCGAGCGGCAGGGTGCTCTCGTAGGTGCCAGCGGCGTGCGCCGGGTTGCCGCCCGCCAGCGAGTTGCCGCCGGTGATCGCGCCATCGCGGTCGCGCCGGATCGTGAAGCGGGTGACCACGCCGGGCGTGAAGCCACTCCCACGCGCGACGACTACCGTGCGGGCATCGGGGCACGGGCCGCTTGTCGGATCGAGCAAGAGCGTGCGCGCCGCCCCGCCGCCGAGGATAGCCCGCCCGAACTGGCCGAGGAGGACATCATAGGGCGCGACGTTCTCGGGGTGCAGCTCGAAGCGGACGCGCTCGAAATACTGCACCTGATAGGTTCGTCCATCCTCGAGTTGCTGCTCGAACAGCTCGGTCAGTGGGAAGCCGAATTGCGCTAAGCCGCCGTTGAACTGCCAGTAGGCTAGGAAGCGTGCACCCACGTTGTGCCCGGTCGCGGCGAAATACGCGCCCCCCGCCAGCGGCGCGGCGGGCGCGACCGGCGCCTCCGGCACGGTGGCGACGATGCGCCGCCCGAACTGGCCGAGCAGCACGTCGTAGGGG
>JAABUN010008565.1_pt1 | contig 10386 bp, 11 predicted proteins | sample 5559311 | NCBI WGS metagenome assembly JAABUN01 (sample SAMN10711877, study PRJNA513370) | rock metagenome | isolation source: Antarctica rocks | place: Antarctica: Victoria Land, Siegfried Peak sud
CGTAGTGGCTGCCCGCAGGTGCTCGCAGCAGATCGCCGCAGCCGACCGCACGGTCACCCGAACGGCCCTCCGGCGACACCTACGCTGGCAGGCATGACGTCGCCGATCGAGCCCAGCTCCGACGGGTCGGGCGCAGCCGGCCCGACCCCCGGTCCCGGCCGCGCCTTCCTCGTCTACACCGCGCTGCGGCTGGCCCTGCTGCTGGTCAGCTACGCGGTGCTCGTCGCGCTCGGGCTCGAGGGGCTGCTGGCGGTGGGGGCGGCCGTGCTGCTGTCGGCCGGGCTGAGCCTGGTCCTGCTGAAGAAGCAGCGCGACGCCTTCACCACCGCCTCGATGGCCCGCGCCGACGCGCGCCGGGCCGAGCGCGAGTCGCGCCGGGCGAGGCTCGACGAGCCGGGCCCGCCGCAGGGCTGAGCGGCAGCCGCTGCGCGGGTCGTTGCGTGGGCCGTCGCGGGGATCGTTGCGGGGATCGTTGCGGGGATCGTTGCCCAATCGCGACCGTCGTGACCTGGCTCACGCCGTCCGCCGCAATAGTGTCCCCGGAGATCGACGCCCGACCGGGCGTCGACGGTGGAGGTGGAGAGTCGATGCGCAACACGCGACGGCAGTCCTTCCCGCGGCGGGGCGGCATCGCCCTGGTGATCGCCGGCCTGCTGGTCGGCGCCGCGGCATGCGGAGGATCCGATGACGGCGGCAGCAGCGAGGCGGGCGGCGAGGGAGGGGACGCCGAGACGCTCGTCTTCGGCACCTCGGCCGACCCGGTCAGCCTGGACCCGGCCTACGTCAGCGACGGTGAGTCGCTCCGGGCGGCCCGGCAGATCTACGAGACGCTGGTGACGACCGAGGACGGTGGCACCGAGATCGTGCCGCTGCTGGCGACGAGCTGGGAGCCGAGCGAGGACGGCAAGACCTGGACCTTCCAGCTGCGCGACGACGTGACGTTCCACGACGGCACGGAGTTCGACGCCGAGGCCGTGTGCTTCAACTTCGACCGCTGGTACAACTTCGAGGGCGTGCAGCAGAGCCCGTCGGTCTCCTACTACTGGCAGACCGTCTTCACCGGTTACGCCAACAACGAGGACCCCGAGCTCGGCGAGAGCCTCTACTCCTCGTGCACGGCCGAGGACGCCACCACGGCTGTCATCGAGCTGAGCCAGGCGTCGGCCAGCTTCCTGTCGGGGCTGGCGCTGGCGTCGTTCTCGATCGCGAGCCCCACGGCGCTCGAGGAGTTCGGGGCCGACGAGGTCAGCGGCAGCGGCGAGGAGCCCCGCTTCGAGGGCGAGTACGGCAACAGCGTCGCCGTCGGCACCGGTCCGTACGAGCTCGAGGCGTTCGAGCCCAACAACCGCCTGGTCCTCACCGCCTACGAGAACTACTGGGGTGAGCAGCCGGATGTCGAGACCGTGATCTTCCGGCCGATCGCGGACGGCGCGGCACGCAAGCAGGCGCTGCTGTCCGGCGAGATCCAGGGCTACGACCTCGTCGACCCGGCCGACCTCGCGAGCCTCGAGCAGGCCGACTACCAGCTGCTGGAGCGGCCCGCCTTCAACGTCGGCTACGTCGGCATCAACGCCTCGAAGCCGCCGCTGGACAACCTCAAGGTCCGCCAGGCGATCGCCTACGCCCTCAACAAGCAGGCGCTCGTCACGGCGAAGTACCCGGAGGGCTCGGAGGTCGCGAAGGAGTTCATGCCGCCGGAGCTGTTCGGCTACTCCGAGCAGGTGCCGGAGTACCCGTACGACCCGGCCAAGGCCAAGGCGCTGCTCGCCGAGGCCGGCGTGACGAACCCGACCATCGAGTTCTGGTACCCGACCAATGTCAGCCGCCCCTACATGCCGCAGCCGGAGGCCAACTTCCAGGCCTTCCAGGCCGACCTCGAGGCGGCCGGGTTCACCGTGGTGCCGAAGTCGGCGCCGTGGAACCCGGACTACCTCGACGCGGTCAACACCGGTCAGGCCGGGCTCTACCTGCTCGGCTGGACCGGCGACTTCGGTGACCCGGACAACTTCATCGGGACGTTCTTCCGCACCGACCAGCCGGCCTGGGGCGTCATCCCCGACGAGATCCAGGCGCAGCTCGAGGCGGCCCGCGCCGAGTCCGACCAGGAAGTGCGAGCCGCACTGTACGAGGAGATCAACGAGGCGATCATGGAGTACGTCCCGGGCGTGCCCTACGTCCACACCTCGCCGCGCATCGTCTTCGCGCCGAACGTCACGGGCTACGTGCCCAGTCCGGTCAGCATCGAGGAGTTCGCCGACGTCACCCTGGAGTGACCCGGCACACACCTCGAGCAGATCGGTCTGTGACCTGTGCTGAAGTTCGTCGTACGACGGGTGCTGCTCCTGGTGCCCATCCTGCTGGGCCTGTCGATCCTGGTCTTCCTGTTCGTGCGGGCGCTGCCCGGCGGACCCGCGACGGCCCTGCTCGGGGAGAACGCCACCCCCGAGCGGGTCGCCGCGGTGAAGCAGGCGTACGGCCTGGACCGTCCCGTGTACGAGCAGTACGTCGCGTACATGGAGAAGGCGGTGCAGCTGGACTTCGGCACCTCGATCACGACCCGGCAACCGGTGATCGAGGAGTTCGTCCGGCGGTTCCCGGCCACGGTGGAGCTGACGGTGGCGGCGATGCTGTTCGCCGTCGCCGTCGGCATCCCCCTGGGGTTCATCGCGGCCCGTCGCTACGGGTCCTGGATCGACCACCTGTCCACGGCCGGGTCGCTGCTCGGCATCGCCATCCCGGTGTTCGTGCTGGCCTACCTGCTCAAGTACGTCTTCGCCGTGGAGCTGGGGTGGTTGCCCAGCAGCGGCCGGCAGACCGTCACCATCGTGACCGAACACCCGACCGGCTTCTTCGTCCTCGACGGTCTGCTGACCGGTGACCTGCGCGCCGCCCGCGACGCGCTGGAGCACCTGGTGCTCCCGGCTGTCGCGCTCGGGACGATCCCGCTCGCCTTCATCACGCGCATCACCCGAGCCGCGGTGCTCGAGGTCGGCAACGAGGACTACGTGCGCACTGCCGAGGCGAAGGGCATGACCAACGCGGTCGTGACCCGTCGCCACATCCTGCGCAACGCCATGCTGCCGATCGTCACGGTGATCGGCCTGCAGACCGGCCTGCTGCTGTCCGGCGCGATCCTCACCGAGACGGTCTTCGCGTTCGGCGGGATCGGGTCCTTCATGGCCGGCGCGGTGTTCACCCGCGACTTCCCGGTCATCCAGGGCGGGATCCTGCTGCTGGCCGTCGTGTTCGTGATCGTCAACATGCTGGTCGACATCTCCTACGGCGTGCTCGACCCGCGGGTGCGCACCCGATGACCTCCGGAGGTCGGCCATGAGCCTGAGCCAGACCGAGGCCGTCGAGACCGCCACCGAGCACCCCGAGGAGGCTCGTGGGGGGCTGGCGCGCGACGCGCTGCGCCGCCTCCGTCGCAGCCCGACCGCCATCGTCGGTGCCTTCCTGGTCACGGTCTTTGTGCTCGTGGCGGTGTTCGCGCCGCTGCTCGCGCCGTACAGCCCGACCGAGCAGGATCTCTCACAGCTGCGGCCTGGAGTCTTCCCCGGTCCGTCGGCCGAGCACCCGCTGGGGCTCGACCAGCTCGGCCGGGACGAGCTGAGCAGGCTCATCTACGGCGCGCGCTACTCGCTCGTCATCGGGATCGTGTCGGTGTCTATCGGGGCCAGCGTCGGCATCGTGCTGGGCCTGGTCGCCGGCGCGTTCGGCGGCTGGGTCGACGGACTCGTGATGCGGCTCATGGACATCATGCTCGCGGTCCCCGGCCTGCTGCTCGCCATCGGCATCGCGGCCCTGCTCGGTCGCTCCCTGACCTCGGTGATGATCGCCATCGGGGTGGTCAACATCCCGGTCTTCGCCCGGCTCCTGCGTGGCGCCATGCTCTCCCAGCGGGAGTCCGACTACGCGCTGGCCGCCCGCGCGCTGGGTGTGAAGCGGTGGCGCATCGTGCTGCAGCACGTCTTCCCCAACTCGCTGGCCCCGGTCATCGTCCAGGCCACGCTGGCACTCGCCACGGCGATCATCGACGCCGCCGGGCTGGCGTTCCTGGGGCTGGGCTCGCCGGACCCGAGCATCCCGGAGTGGGGCCGCATGCTCGCCGAGACCAACTCCTTCCTCGCGAGCGCGCCCCTGCTCGCCCTGTGGCCCGGCCTCGCGATCGTGCTGTCGGTGCTGGGTTTCTACCTGCTGGGCGAGGCGCTGCGCGAGGCGCTCGACCCCAAGCTGCGCCGATGACCGCCCCCGAGCTCCGTGACGCCGTCGCCGGCAGCGCGGGCACGACCCCGTTGCTGAAGGTGCGCGACCTGACCGTCACGTTCGCCAGCCGCGGCCGGCGCGACGTGCGGGCCGTCGACGGCGTGAACCTGGACGTCGGTCCCGGCGAGACCGTCGGGGTGGTGGGCGAGTCCGGCAGCGGCAAGAGCGTCACGTCGCTGGCGGCGCTGGGCCTGCTGCCCAAGCGGGGCGTCTCCGTCACGGGCTCGGTCGAGTTCGACGGCGAGGACCTGCTCACCATGGCCGAGGGCGAGCTGCGGGCGCTCCGGGGTCGTGAGATCGCCATGGTCTTCCAGGACCCGATGTCCTCGCTCAACCCGGTGCTGACGGTCGGCCGGCAGATCACCGAGATCCTCACGCGCCACCGCGGTATGGACAAGGGCCAGGCGCGCGAGGAGGCGGCCCGCCTGCTGCACAGCGTCGGCATCAGCGACGGCCAGCGGCGGCTGCGCAGCTTCCCGCACCAGCTCTCGGGCGGCATGCGGCAGCGCGTGATGATCGCGATGGCCCTCGCCTGCCAGCCGAGGCTGCTCATCGCCGACGAGCCGACCACCGCTCTCGACGTCACGATCTCGGCCCAGATCCTCGAGCTGCTGCGTGAGCTCGTGGGGGAGACGCAGACGGCGCTGGTCCTCATCACGCACGACCTCGGCGTGGTCGCCGGGCTGTGTGACCGGGTGCACGTCATGTACTCCGGACGCATCGTGGAGTCCGCGCCGCGGCGGTCGCTGTTCGCCGACCCGCAGCACCCGTACACGACGGGCCTGCTGGCGTCGGTGCCCCGGCTCGACCAGCCGAGAGGCGTGGCGCTGCAGCCGATCCCGGGCTCGCCGTCGGACACGCTGCCGTGGTCAGAGGGGTGTGGCTTCTCCCCCCGGTGCACCCGCCAGGTGGCGGAGTGCCTCGGGTCGCCGCCGCTGCTGCTGTCGGAGGCGGGCGGTGACGAGGAGCACCTCGTGCGCTGCGTCAACCCGGTCCCGGAGGAGGAGGCATGAGCCTGCTCGAAGTGCGTGGCCTCAAGGTCCACTTCCCGATCAAGAAGGGCATCCTGCTCGAACGCACCGTCGGCCACGTCCGGGCCGTCGACGGGGTGGACCTGTCGGTCGAGCGGGGGAAGACGCTGGGCGTCGTCGGCGAGTCTGGCTGCGGCAAGAGCACTCTCGGCCGCGCCGTCCTGCAGCTCGAGCCGATCGCGGACGGGACCGTCGTCTTCGACGGCGTCGACCTGTCCACCCTCAAGGGCAATGAGCTGCGGGCCACCCGCAAGCGGATGCAGATGGTCTTCCAGGACCCCTTGGCGAGCCTCGACCCTCGGCAGAGCATCGCGTCGGTCCTGGCGGAGCCGCTGCGGACCCACGGGGAGAAGGGGCCGTACGACCGCCGGGTGCGCGAGCTGCTCGACCTCGTCGGCCTGCCGGCGAGCGCAGCCAACCGCTACCCGCACGAGTTCTCAGGAGGTCAGCGGCAGCGCGTCGGCATCGCCCGGGCCATCGCCCTCAACCCCGAGCTGATCATCGCCGATGAGCCGGTCTCCGCCCTCGACGTCTCGATCCAGGCGCAGGTCGTCAACCTGCTGGAGGAGCTGCAGGAGCGGCTCGGCCTCACCTACCTCGTCATCGCGCACGACCTGGCGGTGGTCCGCCACATCAGCGACGACGTGGCCGTCATGTACCTCGGCTCGGTCGTGGAGGTGGCCTCGTCGGACGACCTCTACGCCGCCCCGCTGCACCCCTACACGATCGCCCTGCTGTCGGCGATCCCCATCCCGGACCCCGAGGTCGAGGACCGCCGGGAGCGGGTGCTGCTGCGCGGCGACCTGCCGTCTGCCTCGGACCCGCCGTCAGGCTGCCGCTTCCACACCCGGTGCCCCTTCCGCCAGCCGACTCGCTGCGACGACGAGGTCCCGGCGCTGCGCGTGCTCGACGCCTTCCCCGGCCACCAGGTGGCCTGCCACTTCGCCGAGCAGGTGCACTCGGGAGAACTCCAGCCGGCGAGCACGACGGCCACGACGCCGGTCTGAGAGGTCAGCGCTCGCGTAGGGCGAGCTGGCGGAACACCGGGACCGGTTTGGCCTCGTCGGCGTCGCAGGTGAGCAGGTGGGTGCCGCCGGCCGTCCGGTCGTAGCCCACGACGACCTCGAGGTCCGGTCCGCCGGGACCGGCGAGCCGCACGGTCCACTCGTCGGCGCCGGTCGTCGTCTGCCCCGCGGGCGCCAGGTCGTCGGTGCCCCAGCGGCCCGAGGCCGTCCGCGCGAACTGCTGGGCGGCCTGGACCGGCAGCGGGAGGCTGCTCCGGCCGCGGACCTGACCGGCCGGGAGGGTGCCCTCGGCAAGGTCCCGGACGACGCGACAGGCGTCCACCTCGTCGACCCGCCCGAGGTAGAGGCCCTCGGGCAGCACGATCAGGTTGGCCGCGAAGCGGTCACCGCCCACGTGCGTGCACTCCCACGTGCGTTCCGGGTGCTCGACGGCGAGGGCCTTCGCGACCGGCCTGCCGCGCAGCGCGCAGCAGCGGTCGTGGCGGCCGTGGGTGCAGACGAGGTAGAGCGGTCCGTCGAACGGCTCCCAGCCGGTCGGGTCGGCGCCGGCGTACGGCGGGACGAGGTCCACGAGCTCGGCGTCGACCGTGACGTGGCGGGCGAGGACCCGCTCCTGGCCCGGGGTGCTGTCGACGGCGTAGACCCAGCGACCGTCGGTGCGCGGCTGCCCGGCCGGACGCCGGACCAGCAGCAGCCGGGCCCCGCCCGCCGCGGCCGTCCGCGCCAAGGACCGGGCGACCGCCAGCGGCAGCCGGCCGCTCGGCACCGACTCCGGGCCCCACGCCCCCCGGTGCTCGACGAGCAGCCAGCGCGCGACCCGACTCGCGGTCGCCGTGAGCGGCTCCTCCCGGGCGAGGGAGGCCGCCGAGCACAGGTCCGTCACCGCCTCCACGGTACGGCCGAGGAGCCCGATCGGCCGAGTGAGGTCACTGCTGCTGGACCGGCCGCGAGAGCAGGCAGAACTCGTTGCCTTCGGGGTCGGCGAGCACCACCCACGAGACGTCCGGCAACTGGCCGACGTCGACCCGGCGCGCACCGAGCGACAGCAGCCGCTCGAGCTCGGCCTCGGTGGACGTGCCGTCGGCCCGGAGGTCGAGGTGCAGGCGGTTCTTGACCGTCTTGCGCTCGGGCACGGGCAGCAGGTCGATCCCGGCCGGGACGCCGCCGGGCTCGCGTGGCGCGATGCTCACCCCGTCGTCGTCGTCCTCGACCACCTCCCAGTCGAGGACGTCGCACCAGAAGCGGGCGAGCAGCTGCGGGTCGAGGGCGTCGACGGCGAGGACGGCGATGCGGCTGGGCATGAGCGGGATCCTCCTCCACGTCGGTGGGGACCGCGCGAGTCGGGCCGCTCACGCGCGGCGCGTGGCAGAGCTCCGGCCGGCAGGTCTCGACGGGGCGCTACGCCGGCAGCACGGCGCCCTCGCGCAGCAGCCGCCGGGCGAGCACGAGGCAGCCCTCGTCGTCGAGGCCGGTCGTCCGCAGGTCCGCCGGGGTGGCCGGGGCGTCCAGCAGCCGGCGGACGGCGGGCTCGGTGAACGACGGCAGCCGGACCTGCTTCCCGGGCAGCCCGAGGACGAGTGACTCGCCGTCGACCTGCAGCGTGGCGGTCAGCCCGACACGCGGCCGCAGTGCCGTGTCGGCGGTCAGACCGCGACACGCGGCCGCAGCGGCGAGCAGCGGCACCGGCTCGACCGGGACCGCTCGCGAGAGCCGCCGGGCGACGACCCGCTCGACCTCCTGCGGCGGCAGGGCCTCGAGCCAGGCGGCGGCCCGGCGCAGCAGGTCGGGCAGCGCCTCCGCAAGCCCCTCCTGCGGAGACAGGGGGAGGGCGTCGCGGAAGGCCTCCTCGCGACCGGCCAGCGAGACGGCGTCCTGGAGCACGTCGTACCAGGTCGTGGACAGCACCCCGACGGTCAGATGCACGGAGTGCTCGTCGGTCGTCAGGGCGGCGTGGACGTAGCCGCGGGGCAGGTAGAGCGCGTCACCCGCCTCGAGCTCGACGTCGAGCAGCGGTTCGGCGCCGTCCGGGACGAGGTGGGCACCGGCCTCGGCCTGGCTGCTCAACGGGAGCCGGACGACCGGCTGGTGGACGATCCATCGCTTGCGCCCGCTGACCTGCAGCACGAACACGTCGTGGGTGTCGTGGTGGAAGTCGAAGCCCTGGTGCTCCCCGCCGGGCGTGACGTAGGCGTTGCACTGCGTCGCGTGACCGAGCTCGCCGGCCAGCTCGCGGCAGAAGCGCGCGACGGGCGGGTGCATGCGGTGGACGGACTGCAGGACGAGCGTGGCGCCTTCGGCGTGCTGGGCGGCGAGGGCGTCCGCGTCGACGAGGTCGCTGATCCGGCGCGCGCCGGCCGTCACGGTCCGCACCGGCGCCGGCAACCCGCCCCCCTCGCTGACCGTCCGGAAGAACGGCGTGCGCAGGGCCCGGTCGGCGACGAGCTCGTCGACGTCCGCCGGGCAGAGCAGGTCGTCGAACCCCGACGGGAGCTGCGTGGCGCGCGAGAGCAGCGGCGTGCGCGACCAGTGCTCCGTGGCGAAGGTGGCGCGGTCGACGGCGACAGCGCGCTCGAGTGCGGTCATGAGCGCCTCCTGTGCGTCGAGGTGACGGAGCTCTCGCGAGTGGGGGTGGCGAGACCACGAGTGGCGCGGCAGCACCGACACCCGGCTGCGGTGCGGCCGGGCGGCGGTGCAGGCAGCCGGGGGCCTAGCTGGGGTCGGCGCCGGCCGGGTCGGAGCCGGCGGGGTCGACCTGGGTCTCGTCGCTGTCGCCCTGGTCGGCGTCGCCGCCGCCCGAGCCGGGGTCGGAGCCGGCCGGGTCGGAGCCGGCGGGGTCGACCTGGGTCTCGTTGCTGTCGCCCTGGTCGGCGTCGCCGCCGGGCAGGGTGCTGGTCGGGGTGGTGGTCATGTCCTCGTCGCGCAGCGTGGTCATGCGGTACCTCCAGGTCCGGGTGGCGACCGCGGGGTCCCGCGGTCTGCCGCGAACCCTCCCCCGAGATCGCCCCGGCACGCCACCCGGCGGCCCGGGAGATCGGCGGGGGTGACGCGGGTGCGCGGGCCCGGAGCGCGCCGGCCGTCCGCGCCTGGGAGGATCCCCGCATGACGCGCGCGACGCTCGACAAGGACCCGGCCGAGGTCGCTGCCATGTTCGACGAGGTGGCGGCCCGGTACGACCTCACCAACTCGGTCCTGTCCCTGGGCCAGGACCGGGGGTGGCGACGGGCGGTCGGGCAGGCGCTGGCCCTGCAGCCGGGGGAGCGGGTGCTCGACTTGGCCGCCGGGACGGCGACCAGCAGTGCCGAGCTGGCCCGTGGCGGTGCTCGGGTGGTGGGCTGCGACTTCTCGCTGGGCATGCTCGCGGTCGGCCAGCGCGCCCAGCACCCCGGCGTGGAGCTCGTCGCGGGTGACGCCCTCTCGCTGCCCTTCGCCGATGCGTCCTTCGACGCGGTGACGATCAGCTTCGGCCTGCGCAATGTCCAGGACACCGATCGAGCCCTCGCCGAGCTGCTCCGCGTCACCCGTCCCGGCGGGCGCCTCGTCGTCTGCGAGTTCAGCTCACCCACCTGGCGGCCCTTCCGGACGGCCTACCTCGAGTACCTCATGCGGGCGCTGCCGACCGTCGCCCGGCGGGTCAGCAGCGACCCGGCGGCCTACGTCTACCTGGCCGAGTCCATCCGGGCGTGGCCGGACCAGCCCGGGCTCGCCGGCCACCTCACCGCCACCGGCTGGGAGCGCGTCGCCTGGCGCGATCTGACCGGCGGCATCGTCGCGCTGCACCGGGCCTGGCGACCCGGCTGAGCCGCTGCACGGGCGCGCCGCGGCGCCGCCGGGCGAGCGCCCCGGTGTCGGCCTACACTCGCTCGTGAAGACTTTCACAAGCCCGAGCAGCACCTCAGGGAGCAGACCGTGACCAGGCCCCACGTCGCGACGGTCGGCGCGCGGGAGCGCAGGTCACCGGACGCCGACGCCGACGTCATCGTCGTCGGTGCCGGCCCGGGTGGGAGCGCCGCCGCCGCCGAGCTGGCCGGCTCCGGCATCGACGTGCTGCTCCTCGAGAAGTCGGG
>JAABUN010008566.1_pt1 | contig 10386 bp, 6 predicted proteins | sample 5559311 | NCBI WGS metagenome assembly JAABUN01 (sample SAMN10711877, study PRJNA513370) | rock metagenome | isolation source: Antarctica rocks | place: Antarctica: Victoria Land, Siegfried Peak sud
CTTCGCCCTCGGCGCGGTCCTCGTCTACCAATTGCTCCTCTGGCATCGCCACGACCACGGCCTCGCCCTCCGCGTCGGCCTCAAACCCGCCCTCAAAGCGGCCTGACGATTTATGACCACGCCTCAAATAATTGTCCCGACCGGCGGTCATGGGCGGGCTGAGAAACTGGCTCGTCGGGCCGACTGGTGTGCTACGGGCGCTCTGGCGTGGCGGGGGATGGGGAGCGGGACCGGGCCGGGTGAATGATGCGATGCGGATCGTCACCTGCTCGTCGTAGACATCGGGGAGATCCCAGGTGATGCTGTACGGGAAGCCGTAAGTCGCATCGTAGGTGACCGTGGTGCCATCCGCCTGGGTGGCGTTCGTCGTGCGGATGCCCAACTGCCTGGTCCGCGTGCCGTCAAGGTACGCTTCAGCCTCGGCGAAGAGCCAGGGTACGGTGTATCGGGCGGCGTTGGGGCAGGATCCGCTCGATCCCACCGGCCCGGAGCAGGACGCCGACTGCGTTTGCACTCGCCCGCCCCGCACGATGACCGTCGAGAGGTAGACCAGGCTGAACGCATGCGTCTCGCGGACGACGATGTCGTAGTCGGTGATACCGAGCGCCTGCCAGCGGGCGCGCTGGGTTGCCAGTTGCGCCAGTTTCGGGGGCACTGGGGTCATGGTCGGTGGTGGCGGTGGGGTTGGAGTCGGGGTCATGGTAGGCGGCGCTGCGCCGCAGGCAGCGAGCGCGAGGATCAGGAGCGAGACCAGGGTACACGCCATCGTTCGTCGCCGCATGGTGCCCTCTTCTCCGTTGTTCCGGTCACGCCGCTGTCAATCGGTATTCACCGTGAACAATGCGTCCGAAGCGAGATAGTTTTGTCGTCCGATCGCCGGGTCGATCGGCGTCGGCAAGTTGGCGTCGGGGCTATTGCGCGGGGATACGAATCCTGGCATAGTGGCGGGGAAATCTCGGTAAAAACAGCCACTGGAACTGCTCCGTTAGGGCGGCTGATCGTTTCGTGACGATCTATTGATCTGGAGAAGGGAGAGGCGATGAACGCTGAAGGGTTGTGGCCGGGGTTGACCGCGCGCGTCGTGGCGACGCCGCGCCTGCGGACATTCGTGATCGAGGGCGGTGACTCGGATGGGGTGCCGGTCCTCTTCATCCACGGCAACGTCTCGGCCAACCCGTTCTGGGAGGAGACGCTGGCCGCGTTGCCCGCCGGGCTACGCGGGATCGCGCCCGATCTGCGCGGCTACGGCGGCTCGGAGACGCTGCCGGTCGATGCGACACGTGGCCTGCGCGACTTCGCGGACGATCTCTGGAGCCTGACCGAGACGCTGGGGCTGGGGGTGGTCCATCTCGTCGGCTGGTCGCTTGGCGGGAATGTGGCGATGCAGTACGCGATCGATCACCCGGGCGCGGTCGCCTCGCTCGTCCTGGTCGCGCCCGGCTCGCCGCGCGGCTTCGGCGGCACCAAGGGGCTGCATGGCACGCCGGTCTGGCCCGACTTCGCCGGGTCAGGCGGCGGCACGGCGAACCCGGACTTCGTGCGACTTCTCGGGGAGGGGGATCGCTCGGGTGATAGCCCGGTCTCGCCGCGCAACGTCATGAACTCGTTCTACTTCAAGCCGCCCTTCCGGGCCGCGCCGGAGCGCGAGGAGCGCTACGTCGAAGCGATGCTGGCGATGGCGATCGGGGAGGGGAACTATCCGGGCGACCTGACCCCCTCGGACAACTGGCCGGGGATCGCGCCGGGGACGCGTGGCGTCAACAACGCGCTCGCCCCGGCCTGGGGCGATCAGGCGGCGCTGGCGACAATTACCCCGCAGCCGCCGATCCTCTGGGTGCGCGGCGCAGACGACCAGATCGTCTCCGACACCTCGCTCTTCGACTTCGGCTTCCTGGGGCAGCTCGGGGCGGTTCCGGCCTGGCCGGGCCAGGAGGTCTACCCGCCGCAACCGATGATCGGGCAGATGCGCGCGGTGTTGGAGACGTATTGCGGGCATGGCGGGCGGTATCGCGAGGAGGTGCTGGCGGAGTGCGGGCACTCGCCGCACATCGAGCAGCCGGAGGCGTTCCGCGCGCTCGTCTCCGGCTTTCTGCGCGAGGCCGCTGGCGGCGCTTGACTGTTGTGGGAGATAGAGAAAAGCCGCCGCGCCCGGGGAAGATACAGGCGTGGCGGCCAAAGGGGCTGTGCCTACTCTACCGAAACCGCTGTAGCGTGTACATCGATAGCATGGGGGAGATCCGCGGTACGGTCCTACCGGGCGGTACGTGTGGGAGCGCTGTCGCTGTGCGAGTTACCCAAAGGTCTGTGCGCGATTCGTGCGTCATGGCCGATGATCCGGCCTCGTCCCCTTGGTATCCTTCTCGGTAGTTACTCCTTCCCTACCCACACCCCGCCCCGGTCGCGCCCCACACGCGACCGGGGCATCCTTTTGTCCGGCGATGCACGATCCGTCGTGGCGCTTGTGCCATCCCGGATGCTTCGGTAGCATTGTGTCGCTGAATAGGATCGATAGGTTGGATAATCGCGCGAAGCGGGGCGGCATGAGCGAACAGGCAGGGACAGGGCACGGCCTCGCGACCAGGGAACAGCACTGGGAGGGGACCGTCGCGCAGCAAGATCTGGAGATCGAGGGGGAGCCCTACTACCTGCCGGTCGGGGACGAGGTCGCGGCGTTCGAGGCGGCGTACCGGAATCGCCTGCCGGTCATGTTGAAGGGGCCGACCGGCTGTGGCAAGACGCGCTTCGTGCGGCACATGGCGCACCGGCTCGGTCGCCCGCTGATCAGCGTCGCCTGCCACGATGACCTGACGGCGTCGGACCTGGTGGGGCGCTACCTGATCCGGGGGGACGAGACGGTCTGGGTCGATGGCCCGCTGGCACAGGCGGTCCGTTCGGGCGCGATCTGCTACCTCGATGAGGTCGTGGAAGCGCGCAAGGACACGACGGTGGTGATCCACCCGCTGACCGACGATCGGCGGCGAATGCGGATCGAGAAAACGGGCGAGGTGGTTGCAGCCCCGCCCGAATTTATGCTGGTCATCTCCTACAATCCGGGCTACCAGAGCCTGCTGAAGAATCTCAAGCAGAGCACGCGGCAGCGCTTCGTGGCGCTGGAGTTCACCTTCCCGCCGCGCGACGCCGAGATCGCGATCGTGGCGCACGAGACGGGGCTCGATCGCGCGCTCGCCGAGCGGATCGTGCGCGTTGGGGAGCTGATCCGCAACCTCAAGGAAGCGGGACTGGAAGAGCCGGCCTCGACGCGCCTGCTGATCTATGCGGGGCTGCTGGTGCGCGGTGGCCTCGACCTGCGTCGCGCCTGCGAACTGGCGGTCGCCGCGCCGATCAGCGACGACCCGGCGGTCTTGGAGGCGCTGAACGCGCTGATCGCGACGGTGGTGTGACGAGTGGGCGTAGTGGGCGAGTGGGCGAGTAGGGCGAGTGGGCGAGTAGGGCGAGTAAGAGAATATCTCAGCCCGCGCAGGCGGGTAGTATGCCCTTCATGGGTACAGTGTCCCCTTTATGGGGACGAGGTGCCCTTCATGGGTAGTGGCTGCCCTCCGGGGCACTTCGCCGGTGCCGCAGACACCCAGAGCCGCTGCGACCACCTTCACCCTCCGCCCCCTCTCCCTATCCGAGGCGCGGGGGGCCGACCAACCCTACAGCCGATCGCGAGATGCAGCACTACGGCGTGAGGGTTCGTTCCAGTGCCTGCCAGAGGACGCGCGCGAACCAGCCGCGGCTGGCGGGGGTGTCCCAATCGTCCCATGCCGCCGTGGCGGGGCGGTCGGGGATCGCCCCGGCGTAGTGGGCGAAGGTGGCGAGATCTTCTCGGTGTCCCGATGAAGCCGGGACGTTCGGGTAGAGCGCGGCCTCGTCGGGCCGGGGCTGCCAGAGCTGGCGCGCGATCATGGCGCGGGTGACGAAACTGATCACCTGCACATGGAGCACCGGTTGGAGTGGCCCGTAGGTGCCATCCTGATATCCCCGCGCCACTCCCCGCGCCGCGATGGTCCCGACGTTACGCCAGAGATCAGCATCGACTTCGCCCCGATCGGGGAAGGGGTTGCCGCGATTTTCCGTGTCCCAGCCCATCGCCCTGGCGATGAAGGCCGCCATCTGCGCGCGCGCCGTCTTGGCGAAGGGGCCGAAGGTGCCATCCTGATACCCCTTCACCACGCCGCGCGCCGTCAGTGCGATGACCGCGTCGGCGGTGGCCGGGTCCGGGGGGAGATCGCCGAAGGTGGGACGCGGGGCGAAGACGGGGGTCACGGTCGTATCCCGCGTCAGGGTCAGCGTCAGCGGATTCGCGACGGAGACAACGGGCGGGGCGGTCCCGATGGCGACGCCCGCGACCCCGATACCTGCCACCCGAGGAAAAGGCTGCCCGCCGAGGGGGTCGCCGTGAGGACGATGCGCTGCCCGGCGGCATAGGGACCCGCAGGGGCGGCACCGGCGCTCCCGCCAGGGGCGGGGGCGATCGTCAGCGCGAGCGGTGTGGCGGTCGGTGGTGGGGTGGCTGTGGGTATCTGTATCGGTGTCGCGGTCGGTATCGCCGTGGCGGTGGCAATCGGTGTCGGGGTTGAGGTCGGACTGGCGGTCGGTGTTGCGATGGCTGTTGGAATCACGATTGGTATCGTAGTGGCGGCTGGGGTCGGGGTCGGAGGCGCGGTTGGGATTAGGGTGGCTGTCGGAATCGTGGTGGCGGTCGCAGTCGGGGTTGAGGTCGGAATCGCGGTGGCGGTCGCAGTCGGGGTTGAGGTCGGAATCGCGGTGGCGGTCGGAATCGCGGTCGGGGTGGCTGTCGGCGTCGCCGTGGCGGTGATGGTGGCGGTTGGGGCTGGGCGCGCGGTGAACGTCGCGACGAGGCGGCGCGGCGTCGTGCCGATCGTGATGCTATGGCTCGCCGCGCCGCCGTCCGACCAGCCGCTAAAATCGTAGGTTAACCCACCTATAACCTGCGGGGATGGTGCCGCGACCGCGCGTTGCCCGCCGACGACCGCTTGCCGCGTGAATGGCGCGGTGCTGTTGGTGCTGACGTACCCCAGTTGCAGGCCGGGCGGGACCGTTTCGAGGGTGAGCGCGGCGGTGCGCGGGCGCACGGTGCGCGTCGTGGCGTTGGTTTGCCCGCCGCTGTCGGTGGCCGTGAGGGTGATGTCGTAGTAGGTGTCGTCGCCGTGGTCGGCGGCGGTGAAGCTCCCGGAGCGCCCGGTGACGCCGACGACCGGGTGCTGGTGACAGACGCCCCCACCGGGGCAGTGTTGCAAGAGCACCGACCAGGAGAGCTGCGCGTCGGCGATACCCGGATCGGTCGGGGCGTCCTCGGGGTCGGTTGCCTTGCCGGTGAAGCTGAGCACCTCGCCGACCGCGAAAGTGGTCCCGTCGGCGGGGGCGGTGATCGTGGCGACCGGCGACTGGTTGGTGCCCGTCTGCGTCCAGGAGAAGGAGGCGTGCGCGCCGACCGCGATCTCGTTGTATTCGACTTTGATCTGGTGGGTGCCGCCCGCCATCGGGCGCGACACATCGTAGGGGCCGGACACGCCGACCCAGTGGTCGTAGAGCGGCGCACCGTCGACGAAGACGCGGATGCCGTCATCGGCGTTGCCAGAGAAGGCGTAGGTGCCCGAGGCGAAGGTGAACGCGCCGGTCCAGCGCACCGAGAAATCGTCGGCGTTGATGCGCGGGTCCGGCGAGCCGGTGCCCTAATCGAAGGCGACATTCGCATCGCAGCGGCGGAGGGTGGGTGTCCCGGTCAGCGTCGCGTTGTTGAAGTACTCGCCGAGGTACTGACCGGGGCAGTCGGGGATGCTGGGGTCATCGGGGCGGATGCGCCGCAACTGCCCCGCGTCGATGCTACCATGCCCGGTATTGAGGGCCAGGAAGTAGATGTTGCCGTCGGTCGCGTTCATCTCCAGGTCGACCGGGGCGCCGGCCCCGAGGAAGAGATCACGCGGGGGCTGGGTCACGGCGTTGTTCGCGTCCACCTTGAGGTAGCGGATGAAGTCGCGGGCGTAATCGGCGTAGAAGTACGCCCCCCGATACTCGGTCGGGAAAGTCGTCCCGGTGTAGAAGGTGCCGCCGACGATCGCGCTCCCGACCGTCGCCCCGGTGTCATCGATGTGCGGATAGGTGACGAGCGGCGCTTGCACGGCGGCATTCATGTTGTACATCGTCTGACAGCGGGGATCGCTTTGGAATGTGGCCTGACGCGCCGTGCCCTCGTAGCAGGGCCAGCCGAGGTTGGCACCTGCCGTCGCCACGTTGATCTCCTCCGCCGTATCCCAGCCGACATCGCCGAGATAGGGGACGTATGGTGTCACGTTGGGGCGCAGGTTCAGCCGGAAGGGGTTCCGCATCCCGCGCGCCCAGACCTTCGATTGATTATCGGTCACCTTACCGGTGTAGTGCGGGTTGGTGGCGAGCCCGGCTCCATTGGTGGCGATGTGGAGGACCTTGCCAGAGAGGACCGTCAGGTCCTGCGCGCGGAAGGGGTTGTCGAGGCTGCCGTTGATCGTCGCGTCGCCGATCGTGACGAAGAGGGTGCCGTCCGGCGCGGTCTTGACCGTGCCGATCGAGTGGATGATGCCGTCGGAGTACAGGCAGTCGGCATTGGTCCCAAAGTCCGCGCAGCCCTGCGCGATCGTGCCGGTGCCTGGCACGGTCATCCCGGCGACGAGCTTGCCGAGGATCGGCGTCTCCGCGCCGGTGGAGACATCGCCGCTGGCGGTGACGCGGGTGAGGCGCGCGGTCTTGCGCCCGTCCGCCTGGTAGCCCGTCGCGCCCTTGTTCTGGTGTTCGTAGGTGTAGAGGAGGTAGACGTAGCCGTTGGTGGCGAAGTCCTTGTCCGCCGCGATCCCGAGCAGGCCGCGATCCTCGTAGTCGTTGACGTGCGCGCTGATGTCGATGAAGGGAGTCGTCAGGACGTTGCCGGCCTTCACGACGCGGACGACCCCCGATTTCTCCGCGATCAGGATCCGCCCGTCGGGGAGGAACGTCAGCGCGGTCGGCAGGGTCAGCCCCCCGGCGACGATCTCCTGGACGAGGTCCGAGGGCAGGTCCGCCGCCTGTGCCCCGGCTGCCGCGCGCGCCCCGGTCGCGGGCGGCGCGGCGGGGATGGCGTTGAGCAGGATCAGCGCGATCAGCAGGGCGGCCACGAGGCGGCGGTGCTGCGAAGGGGCCACCCCGGACACGCCTTCGCCGGTCTGTCGGAACACGAAATACCCTCCTGATCATCGGGGCGGGGCCGATAGTTAGCCCGCACTCTTGCAACGATGCGCCATGCACGTGATCGTCGGGGGCGCACGGCGAGCGACGAAAGCGGTGCCCGACGAATAATCTGCAAGTGATGGTACCATGATGACGTTGCCGAATGGTTGAGCCATACGGAGGATTTTGGTGACGAATTGGTCCTACATCCCGATTGTCCGAATGGCTCGTTCCGGGTCGGTCTGTGCGGCGCGGCGCGGATGAGCGGGCGCTGGCTGGGGCGCTTCGGGGGGGGGCGGCGCGCGGCGGAGGTTCCGGCAGGACCGCCACCGTTGACGCTGCGCGCGGCGGAGCGGTCGCTGGCGCTGTTCGCGGCGGGGGTCAGCGACGGCTTGCTGACGATCGCGGAGGGCGCGGACGCGGCGGCGTACACCGACGGGCGGACGATCTTCCTCCCCGCGTCGCTTGTTCATGCGCCGACGCGCGAGGGGAATCTGCGCCTCTATCGCGCCCAGATTGCGCACGCGGGGGCGCAGTTGCGCTACGGCACGCTGGCGCAGGATGGCGGACTGGATCGGCTGCGCGCGGCGGGCGGCGATCCGGCGCTTGTCGCCGCCCTCTTCGACATCATCGAGGGGGCGCGGCTGGTGGCGTGGCTGACCGGCGATTTCCCCGGCAGCGGGCGCGATCTGGCCGAGCTGGCGCAGGCCGGGTTGCCCGCGCGCACGCCCCCCGCCGCGCTGCGCGGGCGGTCGCAGGCGTTGGAGGTCGTGGCGCGCGCGACGGTCGGGGCGGGCGAGGCGGCGTTGGAAGGGATGCGCGGTCGCGCGGCGGGGGAGTTGCGCGCCCTCCTGCCGACCCTGCCCGGCGCTGACGACTGGGCGACCCTCGATCGCGCGGGGAGCATCGCGCTGGCGCGGACGCTCGCCGCACGGCTCGGGGCGCTCGGCGCGGGCGCTGTGCCGCACCCGTTGCTGGGGCGGAGCGCGATCCGGCTCGATCGGGTGCGCCGCGACGTGTTGCTCCCGCCGCCCGCGCCCGCGCCGGAAGCGCCCGCCCGCCCGCCGAAGCCGCCCACCGCCGCGCCGCGCCCGACCCCGACCCTGACCATCGAGGGACGCGGCGCACCGCCGCCCTTGCCGCGTGAGGATGAGCGCCGCCCCGCCGCGACCGGGGGGCGGCAGGTCGCGGTCGCCTACGCCGATACCGCCCCACAATTCACCGCGCGCCTGGTGCCGTTGACGGCGGAAGAGCGGCGGGGGGCGTTCATCTACCCCGAGTGGGACGTGACGACCGGGGCCTATCGCCCGGATTGGGTGGCCCTGCGCCCGCGTCGGACCCGCGCGGGTTCGGCGGAGTGGGTGGAGCGGACGCTGCGGCGGCGGCACGCGCAGGTGCAGCAGATCAAGCGCCAGTTCGAGGCGCTGCGCCCGGAGCGCCAGCGGCTGCGTCGGCAGGACGACGGCGAAGACCTCGACCTGGACGTGCTGGTGGCGTCGCATGTCGATCGCCGCCTGGGGCTGCCCCCCTCCGAGCGCCCGTACGCGCGGACGCGCGAGGAACGCCGCGACATCGCGGTCGCTTTCCTGGTCGATCTGAGCGGCTCGACGGGCGGCTACGTGGCAGGTCCGCGCGGGGGCGAGCGGGTGCTCGATGTGGCGAAGGAGGCGCTGACGCTTCTCTGCGAGGCGCTGACCACGCTCGACGATCGGCACGCGGTCTATGGCTTCTCCGGGGCGACGCGCAAGGGGTGCGAGTTCTATACGGTCAAGGATTTCGATGACGGCTGGGACGAGGAGACGAAGCGGCGACTCGGCGGCCTGGCCCCGCTCGCCTACACCCGCCTCGGCCCGCCGATCCGCCACACGACGACCCTGCTCGCGGCGGTCCCGGCGCGGGTGCGCCTGCTGCTGCTGCTGAGCGACGGGCGGCCCAACGACTTCGATGCCTATGGCGGGGAGTATGGGATCGCGGACACGCGCAAGGCGCTATTGGAGGCGCGCGGGCGCGGGCTGCGGACTTTTTGCCTGACGATCGACGCCGAGGCGCGCGACTACATGCCGCGCCTCTTCGGCCCCGACAACTACGTCACCCTCTCCAACATCGCCAGCCTGCCGCGCGTGCTGCCGGAACTCTACCGGCGGCTGACCGTGGGGTGAGAACTCATCGCCCTTTTTCGAAGGTAATTTTTTCTGCCACTAGGTCAACCCGAGTTACGCGCCAGCCAATATCAAGCCAACTTTTTGCTTGTGCGTGTCTCGACTGCTCGCTATTGTCCCACCATTGTTTGTAGTTACGCGCTGAGACAGGCAGGCTCCGGTTAAGGATCGTTTCAAGATTCTTAAAGTCCAAGGTTAGCGACGGTGCATCGGATGCTTCTAAGAAATCCGAAAGTGGTGCGTAGATAGATTTTTTAGGTGTGATACGACCTTCTTTTGTGCCGTTATGCGACTGTAGTAACCCTTCTGCAACGCGGATAAGATCTGGTGGGGACACCAACTGGTTTGTTGGAGGAACATATCCGTGAGCAAGGAGGTTCCTGGAGCGATATCCTTCTTGCAATACCTCATATTCCTTGTCCCCAAGCAAACCAAGCGAGAAGAGTGTGTTCATCATGAACGACGGTTGTTCCCGCTCCAGTACGACCTTATACCGTCGAGCAACTTCTCTTAGCGCAGCTTCGGTGGCCGCCCATGCCAGAAGGAGCGCTGCTTCTGGTTGCTCGATAGTCAGTAGTTCTCGGGAATGCTCAAGATACGTTAGTGCCCCTTCAAGTCCTATATCCCTGCCTCCTTCACGAATAGGCGTCTGCTGAACAGGCGCAACGATCAACTCGAACCGCCAGCCGGGCTCGGCGTTCACAACGCGAGATAACGCAGTCAAATACCCAGCATGGGTAAGTTGTGCTTTGTTCTTAACTTCCACGACGACATGTTCAGCAGCATTTGAAGCGAGCAGATCGGGCTGGAATGCTGAGAGAAATGGTGGTAACTCGTTTCGACCTGGTTTGCGCGAGACGTGATATCCTTTTGAGCGATATTGCTCGACAATATCATCTAATTTTACAACGTGACTTGGTTCAGGAGGAGTCGAGCAAGCGCTGGAGCAGGCGCAACCGCCGCTTGCGATGGGCGCAGGCCGCCGCGTAATTGCGGCGTTGCACGTCCCGGACGAACGCGAGCA
>JAABUN010008568.1_pt1 | contig 10384 bp, 12 predicted proteins | sample 5559311 | NCBI WGS metagenome assembly JAABUN01 (sample SAMN10711877, study PRJNA513370) | rock metagenome | isolation source: Antarctica rocks | place: Antarctica: Victoria Land, Siegfried Peak sud
GCATCTCGACCGGCGCGATCCTCCACGCCGCGCTCGGTGAGGCCATGAAGAGCGTCAAGGCCGGCGAGCGGGCCGACATCGTCTTCGTCGTCTGCGACGGCGGGTGGAAGTACCTGTCGACCGGCGCGTACGCGGGCACCCTCGAGGAGGCCGAGGCGGCCCTCGAGGGCCAGCTCTGGGCGTAGCGCGCCCGTACTGCCCCGTCGTTCCTGGACCGTCGCCTCCCCGCCCGGGATGTGGCGATCTCGGGCGCTGGGACCGCCGCGTTGATCGCCACGCCCGGCCGGGGCGTTGACCCCGTGCGGCCGGACCGAGCGGCCCGCCCGGGATGTGGCGATCTCGGGCGCTGGGACCGCCGCGTTGATCGCCACGTCCCTGGTGGCGACTCGTCCACAGGTGGGCAGGGCTCACTCGACGGAGTCGTCCCCGGGGGTCGAGGGTGCGCGACATGGACGAGCTCCCGTACCCCGCCCCTGACGTCGGTCTCGCGAGTGGGCTGGGTGTTCTGGCGCCGTCTGTCGCCTCGGGGACGCCCGATCTGCGCCGCCTGCTGAGGCTCGGCCGCTGGAAGCGGTACGGACAGGTGGTCGTCTGCCACAACGGCCCCCTCACTCCGGAGCAGGCGGTGTGGATCGCGGTGCTGCGCTCACCGAGGGGGGTCGTCCTGTCCGGGACCGCGGCGGCGGTGCGCCGAGGCCTGACGTGGCCCTCACCAGTCCGTCCTCAGCTGCTGGTGCCGGCGGCCGGTCCGCTGCCCCACCTGCAGGGGGTCGACGTCGCTCGTACGCGGTCGCTGACCTCGACCGACGTCCACCCGACCGCGCAGCCCCCGCAGCTGCGACTGCCGCGAGCTCTGATCGACCGGGCCAGCCGCGTCGACCGCCCCGAGGACGTGCGTGCCCTGCTCTGCGCGGGGGTGCAGCAGCGGCTGCTCCGCGCGTCGGACCTGCGAGAGGTGGTGCTCCGGCTCGGGCCGGTGCGCCATCGCGGGCTGCTCCTCCGGACGCTGGACGACGTCGAGGGTGGTGCTCACAGCGTGCGGGAGCTGCAGTTCCTGCGTGTTGTGCGGCGAGCCGGGCTCCCCGCGCCTCGGCTTCAGGTGGTGCGACGCCGGGTGGGTGGCCGCTACTACCTCGACGCGGCCTGGGAGGAGTACGCCTTGCACGCCGAGGTCGACGGTCTGGGGCACCTGCTGGTCGCTGCGTGGGGCGCCGACGCCGACCGCTCCAACGAGCTGGAGCTGTCCGGCGCGAAGGAGTGCCGGTTGCGCATCCCCGGCTTCTGGCTCGACGAGCGACCCGAGCACGTCGTGGACCAGGTGCGGCGCGGGCTGCGCCGCGGTGGCTGGCGACCGGCCCCCGCTGGGGATGTGGCGATCAACGAGGCGGCCTGAGCGCGCGAGATCGCCACATCGGGCGGCTTCGGCGGGCGGGCGGCGCCGCTGGGCGGCGCCGGCCGGAAGTGGCGATCACGGCCGGCCGGCAAGCGGGCAAGATCGCCACATCCCCGCCGCACCGACCCCATCCCGGCCGCCTCGTAGGGTGAGCCGATGAGCGACGCGGCGATCGGGGTCTTCGACTCCGGGGTCGGCGGGCTCACCGTCGCACGGGCGCTGCTCGACCAGCTCCCCAACGAGCCGCTGCTCTACGTCGGCGACACCGCGCACGGCCCCTACGGCCCGCTGCAGCTCGCCGACGTCCGCCGCCACGCGCTCGCCGCCATGGACGGGCTCGTCGCGGAGGGCGTGAAGCTGCTGGTGATCGCCTGCAACAGCGCCAGCAGCGCGTGCCTGCGCGATGCCCGCGAGCGCTACGACATCCCGGTCGTGGAGGTCATCCAACCGGCCGTCCGGCGGGCGGTGGCGGCGACCCGCAACGGACGGGTCGGCTTGCTCGGCACGCAGATCACGGTGGCCAGCCGGGCCTACGACGACGCGTTCGCGGCCGCGCCGCAGGTGAGCCTCACCAGTGCGGCCTGCCCCCGGTTCGTCGACTTCGTGGAGCGGGGCGTGACGACGGGTCGCCAGGTGCTGCAGCTGGCCACCCACTACCTCGACCCGCTGCTGCGGGCCGACGTCGACACGGTCGTGCTCGGCTGCACCCACTACCCGCTGCTCACCGGCATGATCGGCCTGGTCGTCGGCGACGGGGTGACCCTCGTCAACAGCGCCGACGAGACGGCCAAGGACGTCTACCGGGTGCTCGACCGCGAGGGGATCGGTCGCGACCCGGACGCGCCGCCGCCGGTCCACCGCTTCCTCGCGACCGGCGATGCCGAGCCGTTCGCCCGGCTCGGTCGACGCTTCCTCGGCCCCGAGATCGGGCGGGTCACCACGATGCAGGTCGTCGCGTGAGGCTCACCGTCCTCGGCTGCTCGGGCACCTTCCCGGGACCCGACTCGCCGTGCTCGGGCTACCTCGTCGAGCACGACGGCTTCCGGCTGGTCGTGGACCTGGGCGCCGGCGCGCTGGGTGCCCTGCAGCGCCACGTGGGACTGCTCGACGTGGACGCCGTCTACGTCAGCCACCTGCACGCCGACCACTGCATCGACCTGGTCGCCTACTCCTACGCCCGCCGCTACCACCCGCAGGGCCCCGCGCCGCTCCTGCCGGTCTACGGGCCGGCGGGCACGGCCGACCGGATCTGCGCCGCCTTCGAGGTCCGGCCGCCCGACGGCCTCAGCGAGGTGTACGACTTCCGCGAGGTCCCGCCCGGCACCCGCACGATCGGGCCGTTCACCGTGACGACGGCGCGGATGAACCACCCCGTCGAGTGCCACGGCCTGCGCATCGAGGCCGGCGGTCGCTCCCTCGCCTACTCCGGTGACACCGGCGTGAGCGACGCCCTCGTCACGTTGGCGACCGGCGTCGACCTGCTGCTGTGCGAGGCGAGCTGGCCGCACGAGCCCGCGCAGCCGCCTGACATCCACCTGTCGGGCCGCGAGGCGGGGGAGCACGCGGAGCGGGCGAGCGCCGCCCGGCTGCTGCTGACCCACGTCGTGCCGTGGGCCGATCAGGCGGTCGTGCGCGACGAGGCCGAGCGGGCCTACGGCGGCCCGGTGGAGCTGGCTCGCTGCGACGAGACGTACGACGTCTGACCCGACTAGCCTCGTTCGGATGACCCGACACGACGGCCGCGCGGTCGACCAGCTCCGTCCCGTGATGCTCACCCGCGGGTGGCTCGACCACGCCGAGGGGTCGTGCCTCGTCGAGTTCGGCCGCACCCGGGTCCTCGTCGCGGCGAGCGTCACCCCGGGGGTGCCCCGGTGGCGCAAGGGGTCCGGCCTCGGCTGGGTCACGTCGGAGTACGCGATGCTGCCCCGCGCCACGCACACCCGCTCCGACCGCGAGTCGGTCAAGGGGCGGCTCGGTGGGCGCACCCACGAGATCAGCCGGCTCGTCGGGCGGAGCCTGCGCGCCGCCATCGACCTGTCGCTGCTCGGCGAGAGCACCATCGCGGTCGACTGCGACGTCCTGCAGGCCGACGGCGGCACCCGCACCGCCGCGATCACCGGGGCCTACGTCGCGCTGGCGGACGCCTGCGCCGGGCTGGGCCGGCCGGAGGCCATGGTCCGCCACGTCGCCGCCATCAGCGTGGGCGTCGTCGACGGCACGCCCGTGCTCGACCTCGACTACCCGGAGGACGTGTCGGCCGGGACGGACATGAACGTCGTCGCGACCGGCGACGGCGAGCTCATCGAGGTGCAGGGCACCGCCGAGGGCGCCCCGTTCAGCCGGACCGAGCTCGACGCGCTGCTCGACCTGGCGCTCGGCGGCATCGCCGACCTCGTCGCGCTGCAGCGGTCGGCCCTCGCCGAGCCGCTGCGGGTCCGGCACGGCGGCGACCCGCTGAAGCTGTGACCCCCGCCGCTGTGACCCCGACGCCGTGACCCCGGACGTCACCGGCCTGCCGCGCGTCCTGCTCGCCACCGCCAACACCGGCAAGGTCGCCGAGCTCCAGCGCATCCTTGCCGGAGCGGTGGAGCTCGTCGGCATCGACGGTCGCTACGAGCCCGGCCCCGAGACGGGTCAGACCTTCACCGACAACGCGCTCGCGAAGGCGCGGGAGGCGGTGGAGCGGACCGGCCTGCCCGCGGTCGCCGACGACAGCGGCCTGGCCGTCGACGCGCTGAACGGCATGCCCGGGGTGCTGTCCGCCCGCTGGGCCGGGCGACACGGCGACGACCGGGCCAACCTCGAGCTGCTGCTCGGCCAGCTGGCCGACGTGCCTGACGAGCGGCGTGGGGCGGCCTTCGTGTGCGCCGCGGCGTACGCCCTGCCGGACGGTCGGGCGCAGGCGGTCCTCGGCGAGCTGCGCGGCACCCTGCTGCGGGCACCGCGGGGCACCGGTGGCTTCGGCTACGACCCGCTGCTGGTCCCCCTGGGTCTGCAGGTCACGACCGCCGAGCTGTCACCGGAGGGCAAGGACGCGATCAGCCACCGGGGGCAGGCGTTCCGGTCGCTGGCCCCGCTGCTGCTGGCAGCTCTCGCCGGGCGACCCGTTCCCGAGACAGGATCCACAGCGCCTCGACGCCGTCTCGCCAGGTGAGCTTCTTGCCCTCCTCGCGGCTGCGCGCCTTGTAGCTGATCGGCACCTCGTAGGGCCGGATGCCTCGGCGCAGGAGCTTGCCGGTGATCTCGGCCTCCATGCCGAAACCGGCGCTCCTCACGTCGAGCTCGCGGTAGAGGGGAAGCGGGAGCAGCTTGAAGCAGGTCTCCAGGTCGCTGATCCAGCAGTCGTAGGCCACGTTGGCGAACATGGTCACGGCCTTGTTGCCGATGACGTACCAGAAGCTGTACGCGGTGCTGCTGCCGAACGAGCGCGTGCCGTAGACGACGGTGGCCTCGCCGGCGAGGACCGGGGCGAGCAGCAGCGGGATCTCCTCGGGGGAGTACTCCAGGTCGGCGTCGCAGATGACCATGTAGTCGCCGGTGGCCGCGTCCGCAGCGGTGCGGATGGCCGCGCCCTTGCCGCGGTTGACCGGGTGGTGCACGACGAGCACTCGGGGGTCGTCGACCGCGTCGAGCAGCGCCGGTGTGGCGTCCGTGCTGCCGTCGTCGACGACGACGAACTCCACGTCGCAGGGGTAGTCGACGCCGAGCACCCGGCCGAGAGCGGTCGTCAGGGTGGCCTGCTCGTCGTAGACCGGGATGAGGACGGACAGCCTCATGCCGCGGCCTGCTCGCGGAACCACGCGATGGTGCTGGTCAGGCCGTCGTCGAGCTCGACCTCCGGGGTCCACCCGAGCTCGGTCGAGGCCAGGGTGATGTCGGGCTGCCGGACGGTCGGGTCGTCGACGGGCCGCTCGATGAACCGGATCGGGCTGCTGCTCCCGGCGAGGGCCTTGATCTGCTCGGCGAGATCGAGCATCGACAGCTCGTGGGGGTTGCCGATGTTGACCGGGCCTGGCAGGTCGCTGCGCAGCAGCAGGAGCAGCCCGCGCACGAGATCGTCGACGTAGCAGACCGAGCGGGTCTGCGACCCGTCGCCCGCGACGGTGATCGGCTCACCGGTCAGCGCCTGCCGGATGAACGTCGGGATGGCGCGGCCGTCGTTCGGCCGCATGCGCGGGCCGTAGGTGTTGAAGATGCGCACGATCGCGGTGTCGACCCCGTGGGTCCGGCGGTAGGCCATGGTCAGGGCCTCGGCGAAGCGCTTGGTCTCGTCGTAGACGCCGCGCGGGCCGACCGGGTTGACGTGGCCCCAGTAGGACTCGGGCTGCGGGTGCACCTGCGGGTCGCCGTAGGTCTCGCTCGTCGACGCCAGCAGGAAGCGGGCGCCCTTCTCCTTCGCGAGGCCCAGCGCGTGCAGCGTCCCGAGCGAGCCGACCTTCATGGTCTCGATCGGCAGCTCGAGGTAGTCGATCGGCGAGGCCGGACTGGCGAAGTGCAGCACCTGGTCGACCGGCCCCGGCACGTGGACGTACTCCGTCACGTCGCGCTTGAGCAGCCGGAACGCGTCCTGCTGGAGCAGGTGCTCGACGTTGGCCGGGGAGCCGGTGAGGAAGTTGTCGAGCGCGAGGACGTCGTGCCCGTCGGCGAGCAGCTGAGCGCACAGGTGGGAGCCCAGGAAGCCGGCACCGCCGGTCACCACCGTCCGAGTCATGGTCGGCGAGCCTAGTCCGGGCGGTCCGGCGACCAGCGGCCCGCTAGGTTGCCGGGGGTGACCCGACGACGCCGTCCCGCCGCCCGCCGCTGGGTGGCCCTCGCGCTGACGAGCAGCGCCCTGCTCGTCGGCTGCACCGGCGTGGCCGATCCGTCCGCGGCTCCTTCGGCGCAGCCCTCGGCCTCGGCGTCCGACGAGGCGCAGGTGCAGGAGTACGTCGACGAGGAGAGCGGCTTCGCCATCGACTTCCCGCAGGACTGGGAGGTCGACGCCGACGCGCAGGGCGTGGCGGTACGGGCGCTGCCCCCGCAGGAGGAGACCGGCTTCGCCGACAACGTCACCGTGATCGTCGACGACACGACGGCCGGCACGAAGGAGCAGTACCTCGACACGGCCCTGTCGAGCGCGCCGACGCTCGTGGACGACTTCGAGCTGGTGCGTCGCGAGGTCGTGGGTGACGTCGGGCTGTTCGAGTTCACCGCGTCGGCTCAGGGCTCCCCGCTCCACGTCCTGGTCGGCGTCGTCGTCGTCGACGGCCAGGCCTACGTCGCGTCGTTCACCGCGACCTCGCAGACCTACGACGAGCGTCGTCAGACGGCGGAGCGGGTCCTGCGCAGCCTCCGACCCGCCTGAGCGGCCGTGCGCACGGGGGGACTCGAACCCCCACGCCCTCTCGGACACCAGGACCTAAACCTGGCGCGTCTGCCGTTCCGCCACGCGCGCGCGGTGCGAAGGCTATGTCGTGGCGGCGGAGCGGCGCACGTCAGGTGTCGATGCCCAGGTCCCGGCGCAGCTTGGCGACGTGCCCCTTGGCCTTCACGGCGTACGACGCGGTGACGACGGTGCCGTCCTCGTCGAGCACGAACGTCGAGCGGATCACGCCGACGACGGTCTTGCCGTACAGCTTCTTCTCGCCGTAGGCGCCGTACGCCGTGAGGACCTGCTTCGACGGGTCCGACAGCAGCGGGAACGTCAGGCCCTCCGCGCCCGAGAAGGCGGCCAGCCGCGTCGGCTCGTCCGGCGACAGGCCGACGACCTCGTAGCCCGCGGCGTGGAGCCCGGCCAGGTTGTCCCGGAAGTCGCACGCCTGCGTGGTGCAGCCGGGGGTCGCGGCGGCGGGGTAGGCGTAGAGCACGACCTTGCGGCCGCGCAGGTCGGCGAGGGCCAGCGGCCGGCCGTCGGCGCCCGGAAGGGTGAAGTCGGGGGCGGGGTCGCCGGGGGACAGGCGTGGGGTTTCGGGCACGGGAGTCATCCTCCTCGCAGCGGCGTCCGGCCTGCCGACCGGCTCAGCGGCCGGCGCCCACGAGCGGCGTCGGCGCGGCGGCGACGTCGGTGTGGTCGTCCAGGCCGCCGGCGCGTCGGAGGGCCCGCCCGCCGGTCACCGCCAGGACGACCAGGAAGACGGTGGCGTCGACGAGCACGATGGTGGTGCCGGAGGGGATCTCCAGCTGGAACGACAGGTACATGCCGACGGCCCCGGCCGTGGCGCCGATCCCGGTCGAGATCCAGAGCATCCGGCTGAAGGAGTCGGTCAGCATGCGCGCGACGACCGCGGGGATGACCAGCGTGGCGGCGACCAGCGTGACACCGATGATCTTGAGCGTGGCGAGGATGCTCACGGAGAGCACCAGCATGAGCAGGGCGTCCATGCGCTTGACCGGCACGCCGGAGACGTCGGCGACCTCGGGGTCGAACGTCGAGAACAGGAACGCCCGGTAGAGGACGGTGAAGACGCCGGCGGCGAAGACCAGCGCGCCAGCGAGCAGGAAGAGGTCGGAGTCGGCCACGCCGTTGATGCTGCCGAACAGCAGCGCGTCGAAGGCCGGGCCCTTCGTGCCGAACCGGGTGAGCAGCGCGACGCCGAGCGCGAACGACGCGGTCGTCACGACGCCGATGGCCGCGTCCGCCCCGATCCGTCGGCCGCGGGCGATCGCGTTGATCGCGAGCGCCGAGGCGAGCCCCCAGACGCCCGCCCCCAGCACGATCGGGATGCCGAGCAGCGGGGCCGCGGCGTAGCCCCCGAAGATCGCGTGGGACAGGCCGTGACCGATGTAGCTCATGCCGCGCAGCGTGATGTAGACGCCGATCAGCCCGCAGAGCGCGCCGGCGAGCACGGCGGCGCCCATCCCCTTGACGAAGAACTGGTAGCCGAAGGGGTCGAGCAGCGTCTCCCAGAGCGTCATCCCGCCACCGGCCTCAGCCGCACCGGCTCGCCGCTGTCGACGACGACCGGCATCCCGAGGTGCTGCAGCACCTCCATGCGCGCCCCGAACGTCCGCTCCAGCACGTCGGGCACGATCACCTCCGCGGGCGGCCCGGCGGCGATGACCCGCTTCTGGAGGGCCACCAGGTGCGGCAGGTGCGCGGCCATCCCGTTGAGGTCGTGGGTGGTCAGCACGATGGCCAGGCCCTCGCCGTTGAGGTCGTCGAGCAGGTGGAGCACCTCGTGCCGGGTGCCGATGTCCACCCCCGACGTCGGCTCGTCCATGAGCAGCAGCTGCGGGCGGCGCAGCAGCGCCCGGGCGATGAACATCCGCTGCTGCTGCCCGCCGCTCAGCTCGCGGATGTGACGACGTGACAGGTCGGCGATGCCGAGCCGCTCGAGGACCTCGCCCACCTCCGCCCGCTCCGTCGGCGTGGCCCAGGGCAGCAGCCGTCGCGTCGAACGAGACATGAGGACGCACTCGGCGACGGTGACCGGGAAGTTCCAGTTGACGGTCTCGAGCTGCGGTACGTAGGACACCGCGACGCCCGGCTGGCGGTCCACGCGGCCGCGCTGGGGCCGCACGGTGCCGAGCAGGAGCTTCAGCAGCGATGTCTTGCCGCTGCCCGACGGGCCGACGATCCCGGTGAACTCACCCGGCTGCACCGCGTAGTCGACGTCGAGCAGCACCGGCGACCGGTCGTAGCCGAAGCTGGCTCCGGTGACGGTGACGAGAGCGCCGGCGGTGGAGGTCACTGCGGGTACCTCGCCTCGTCCGGGACCACGTCGGACACGTCGAGCGCCGTGAGCTCGGTGGCGGTGCCGCCGAGCCCCTCGATCATCGTGACGTAGTCGAAGCGCATCAGGCCGAGCCACGAGTGCTCGGCGTCGCCGGGCTCACCGGGCAGGTCGTCGTCGCGCAGGGTGTCCTCGTAGCGGGCACCGGTCTCCCGGGCGATCTGCTCGAGCACGGCGGACGGGAACACCTCGGACCCGAAGACGACGGGCACCCGCTCGGCCCGCACCTGGTCGATGATGCGGGCGATCTCCTTGGGCTGCGGGTCCTCGAAGTTCGACGGCTGGACGGCTCCCACGACCTCCCAGCCGTACGTCTTGGCGAAGTAGGCGTAGGCGTCGTGGTAGGTCAGGAGCTGCTTGCCGCCCTCGGGGATGGTGGCCTGGTCGGCCTTGAGGGCCTCCGACAGCCCGGTCGCCTTGGCGATGAAGGCGTCGGCGTTGTCGCGGTAGGTCTCGGCGCCATCGGGGTCGCGCTCGACGAGGGTGTCGCGGATGACCTCCGCGTACTTGATCGCGTAGGTCGGGTCGGTCCAGAGGTGGGGGTTGGGCTTGCCCTCCTCCTCCGGGAAGGAGAAGTCGTAGAGGTGGTCCGACTCGGGGAGCACCTCGTCACCGAGCTTGACGATCACCGCGTCGTCGGGGGCGTTGGCCTCCGCCAGCTCGAAGGTCGGCTCCTCCAGCTGCAAGCCGTTGACGAAGACGACGTCGGCCGACTCCATCACCTGTGACACCTGGGGCGGCGGCTCGAAGGTGTGGCTGTTGGTGCCCTCCGGCACCACGCCGTTGATCTCGGCGCGGTCGCCCGCGATGTTGGCGACGATCGAGGTGATCGGGGCGACGGTCGACACGATGGAGAGGGCGCCGTCGTCGGCGGCCTCGGGTGTCGCCGTGGAGGAGCCGCAGCCCGCGAGCGCGAGCACGGTCACGGCACTCAGCACGGTGGTCGAACGGAAGGTGGAGAGAAGTGTCGCTGCCATGACCCTGACGCTAGTGGCTGAGCCACCTTGTTGCCACTCGTGTGCAACAAGGGCCCCCTCACGACTGGCAGTGATCAGCGTCGCACTCCACCGGCCGGGCCGCCCGGTGGAGCCTGCGCGCCTCGTCCTGGGCGGTTCCAGCCACGCCCCTGCGGGCACGGGAGACGGCAGGACATGATCCATCGACACACACACACACGAGCGATGTACGCGAGGAGCAGCAGCGTGGCGACTGACGACAAGCCCACCGAGCAGGTCGAGGGCTCCTGGTCCCCCCGCCGGACGTCCAACGGGGGGAGCAA
>JAABUN010008569.1_pt1 | contig 10383 bp, 11 predicted proteins | sample 5559311 | NCBI WGS metagenome assembly JAABUN01 (sample SAMN10711877, study PRJNA513370) | rock metagenome | isolation source: Antarctica rocks | place: Antarctica: Victoria Land, Siegfried Peak sud
CGGTTTGACAGCGGCAGCTGAACTCGTTAAAAACGCGGACGTCGCGCTCTACCGTGCCAAGACAAACCGCGGAAGCTACCGATTTTTTAACGAACACATGAGAGAAAAGCTCAAGGTCAGAATCGAACTGGGCGACGAACTGCGGACGGCGTTAGAGAAAGACGCCTTGACGCTGTACTACCAGCCTTGCATCAACCTAGAAACCGGTCAGATCGTCAGCCTCGAAGCCCTTGCTCGGTGGCAACACCCTACAAAGGGGTGGATACCACCTTCGACGTTTATCCCGCTTGCCGAGGAACTGGGACTAATTCGGCAGTTGGGTGCGCAAATGTTGAACAAGGCGTGTGCTCAGGTGAAGACGTGGGAAAAAGCCAACCTGGCCTACCGGGTCGCCGTTAACCTCTCGGTTGAGCAGCTCAAAATCCCCACCATCGTTGAAGACGTGAGCTCGACCTTGCGCCGACACGCCCTTGACGCCAAGCTGCTCGAGCTCGAAATCACCGAAAGTGCAGCTATGATCGATATCGAGGATAGTATTGCAAAGCTGCAGCAGTTTCGTGATATGGGCGTCAAAATCGCTATCGATGACTTTGGTACGGCCTACTCGTCGCTGGCCTACCTGAACCGCCTGCCGGTAGACACTCTCAAGATCGACCGCTCGTTTATTAAGGACATGGCTGTGGATGGTGTCACGGGAAGTAATGGAGAGGCGATTGTTCAGACAATTCTGGCTCTTGGAAAAAGTTTGACGCTGGGCGTTGTGGCTGAGGGTGTCGAAACCAAAACGCAGTACCAAGCGCTAAGGCGGTTTGGATGTGACGAAGCCCAGGGTTATCTGTTTGCCGCACCGCTAAACGCCACAGCGATTGAGCCACTGCTAGAGCGTGGTGTGGTAACCGACCCCTTTAACCTTGTAGCAGCCGAACCTCTGACCTAACCCTATAAAGAGGCGCGGGTTGACCTTAAATTATCGAAGTTCCGAAATTTCGTTCACCTCGTAAATGGGTCGTTAGGTGAGATGATCTCTACCGCTAAGGAGAGGAGATCGGTGGTGGGGTACTGTCAACTTATTCCAGGTGAAGCGGTAGCGAGCTATGAAAATCCGCTTGGATCGTTGTTGTCGTAAGCCTTTTAGGGCATAGCAAGCGACAGCTCAGCCCACAAGCCAAAGCTGCGGGTCAAGTGGTGGCGGCGCAGCCGAGCAGGAACCCCAGTACGGGTGGAGTGGAAAAGGTTGCCGACTTCGGCATGGGTAAAGAGAAAACGTTGAGCGCGTCTCATGACTCTGAAACCTCGTTGTTGGGCTCATCGCCACTTTTGATGACGTAGGTCACGAAGCTGGAGGGCGATACAGTACCCGGGCTCGCAGCAGGTCAAAGTTGGCGCGACCGTACATCTGCCGCTTAATGGTTTTAAGCCGATTGACGTGGCCCTCAAGCTGGCCGTTGCTCCAGGGATACTTCATAGCGTTATGAACCGCTTCTTGATCCTTAAGGATATGCGCCGCGAAGTTGCGAACCTCCAGAACACCGCAGGTCCGGGCTTGCTCGAGCCAGTTAGGAAAACCATCAGCCTCTTGGGTTTTCAGAAGGTGACAAAACCGGGTTGCGTAAGCGCGCAAGGTTTGCGCTTCCGGGCACAGCTTAAGAAACGCTTTGATGAGGGTCTGTTGTTGGTCTTCTCGCTCCTGTTCTCCTTGCAGCAGCCAGTAACTCAGCTGACTCGGCGAGGGCTTCCGGAAAGGATTCTGCCGGAGGCGTTCACATTCGTCCTGAGTCAAGCGGCGAAGCCCATGCACATACCGCTTCACCATCGCCCTTTTACCTTCATACCCCCGTGCTTGCAGTTCCCGCCAGAGTTGGCTGATGTTGCGGCAGCCTTCAAGCCAGCGCCGCTGAAGGTGGTCAACATAGGGCGCGAGGATGCCCAGGGTGCGGGTTCTACCGCGCCTTTCGGGGAAAGCTCCAGCGGCTAGATAAGCAATCACGGTGGCTCGTCCCATACCGAGTTGCCTGGCGATGTCGCTTTTAGATCTACCTTGTTGGAAAAGCTCGACAACGTGTTCATAACGCTCAAGACGCTTTCTACGCGGGTCGTTTGTGCGGTTCGGGTTGTGCGACGAGAGTGACAATTCAGGTGCAGCCCTTACCGCGGCATCACCCGCCAACGTTTGGACGGTAGCTTCGTGTGCAAGTTGGACTTTGGCGGCGTGACGTGTTAAAAACCGCTCAACCATAGCGCTGGTGTTTTTCAGCAAATGCCAGCGATCAGCGACTTGTACCGCGTCAGGCGCACCCTGGCGCGCTCCCTGAGCATAGTCGCCAGAACGATCTCGACTGATGATTTCTACTCCCGGATGCTCAACGAGCCAAGCCGCCAGCGTATCGGCATCTCGACCCTGCAAAACGTCGATCACGACGTGCTGCTCAAGGTCCACCAAAAGCGTGCCGTAGGTGCGTCCTTTACGCAGAGACCAATCGTCGATGCCCAGAACCCTGGGGGTGGCTTTTGCTTCTATCGTTGCGGCTCGAATAAGCCGTAGCAGACTCGTTCCACTAGTCCTTATGCCCATCACCTTCGCCAGTGCTCTGCCCGCTTGGCCCCCCAGTGTGAAGGCGATGGTGCCAAGGCAGTCGCGTAGTCGTCGGCTTTGACGGGCGTAGACGTCCGCTACGCCATCGAGTCGCTCACAAAAGATCTGCTGCTTACACCCATCGTTATCACAAAAGAACCGCTGACATCTGACGCGCACCTGATTTTCAGCCCCTAAGCACGGTAGGTCGGCAAACTGGCGCGTGTAAAAGCTGTGCCTCCGTAATGCCAGCTTCTTACACTGTGGGCATCGGCCCGAGCGTCGTACCGTGTGTGCCCTTACCTCCAGCATGTCCTCGGCGCGTTTGACATCTTCAACTGCAATAAGCCTTCCATCCCAAAAGTCTTCCCAAATCATGCTCCATTATCGTCGGTTGCAGCAGCTTCATCAAAAGTGGCGATGAGCCCGTTTTCGGGGTCCAAATGTGTCCTAAAACCCGTTCTGAAATCAGTGTCCGAAAAAGCCTTTGTCACCAAGTTATTGGAACCACTCAAGGGCATCATTTCCACCCCCTCAGATGTTGCTGCCCAGGGGGATTGCACACCGTTCTACAATTCCTTAACCGTAGACTAATGCATGACCTCAGGTAGCCCCCTGCACATTGGCGACTTTGCGGCTGAATTCGGTCTCAACCCAAGGACTATCCGTTGCTACGAACGGATTGGCCTCATGCCGGAGCCCCAGCGCACCGTGTCTGGATACCGCCTTTACAACGTGGGTGACCTCGAGCGCCTCCAGTTCATCCTCAAAGCGAAAACCATCGGCTTGAGCCTTGAAGAAATCGGCGAAGTCCTGTCGCTGCGGGCCGACCATCAGCCAGCGTGCCAGCGGGTCCTCGCCATCGTTGATGACAAGATTGCCGCCATTGACAAGCAGTTGCGTACCCTACAGGAGTTACGAACCGACCTGATCAAGTTGCGTGGCGGAGCCACAGGAGCTTTGGGGTGCGACGCAACCTTTTGCGGTATCATTGAGGCGCATGAGAGCAGACCTGCTTCGTAACACGCTCTGCGGAACCCCAAGCAATTAACCCTAAGGGCTATTACGAGCCCGCCCCTTCATAACGCGCAAGCCCGACACGCCATAATGCGAGGCCCCCCATGAACACCACCAACCCGACAACTGGTGTGAGCAACCCCAACATGCGGAAAGAGTCTCGCAACAACCCGGCGGCGGGATAAAAGGCGAGAAAGCCATAAGGAAGCACAAAGGTCAAAACAAAGCGAACGACAGCTGGGTAGATCGTCATGGGGTAGCGCCCGAAGTTGATGAGGTTGTAGGCGATGGGGAACAGCGCCGCACGGTCCTGCGTCCAGAAGGTCAAGCTGGCAAACGCGATATAGAGGCCACCGTAAACCAGCCATGCACCAAGCACCCCTGCCCCCGCTAGGAGAACGTTTGCCACAGACCAGCTCAGCTCAAGACGCGATGAAGCCACGCCGAGAACAACCAGACCGAGAACCACACCGTTCAGAGCTTGCGGCCTCAACAGCTCGAGCTGCACTTGCAGCAGGACTGGTAAGGGCCGAACCAGCACGCGGTCGAGTTCCCCACGAACGACGTAGCGCCCGCCGACATCGGAGAGCGCCGCGAACGTTGCGTTAAAGAGCGCGAAGGGGATCAGAAAGAAGCCGTAGATAAAGAGCGCCTCGCTAAACGACCAGCCACCCAAGGCAGGGACGCGCGAAAATAATACCAACAGGAAAACGATATCCACCGCTTGCAGGAGCAGGTCCGAGCCGATCTGTACCAAGAAGTCCGTCCGGTAGGCTAGCCGCGCCTTAAGGAGCATGATGAGGTAGTCCCAGCTCAACCGCAGACTGCGCATCTAGCCTCCTTGAACGGTAAGACGGAAAGCAGCACGCCGCCACACCCAGCGACTTATGAGGTACAGCGCTATAATCCATAAAACTTGCATAGCCATCACCTGTAGCAGATCCAGTTTGCCGAGGTAGACCGATACAGGCGCGTACACCACCGCTTGAAAGGGCAGCCAGGCGAGGAGCTGCTGCGCCCAATCGGGGTAAAAGGATAACGGCAGAAGCACCCCGCCGAGCAAATCGAGCAGGGCGTTTTTGGCCCGCTGAACACCAATGGTATGCTCGGTAAAAATGGCTGTGAGTCCTACCAGTAGGTTGAGCAGAGCGTAAATGGCGAAGGCCAGTAGCGCGCTGACGAGAAATCCGAGTCCCGCCCAGATACTAGCGGGAGACAGAACCGGGTACACCAGTAAAACCACCAAGGTCGTAGGCAACGTGAAAAAGAGCGCACGGAAGCCGACCTCACCGGCGGCCCCCATAAGTTTGGCAAGGGGAAGGTCTACCGGGCGCAAAAGTGATAGGGCGATGTCCCCCTGCCTGACCTCCTCGGTAAGTTCCCGGTCGAGGCTGTTGGTGTAGAGCGAGCGCAAGAGCCAGGCTACCGCGATGTAGGTGAGGGCTTCCGGGAGGCGCAGGCCACCTATCATCTCCCCGCCGCCATACACCGCCCGGTAGATGCCGTAGTACACACTGATGTAGATGAGGTAGGCGAAGATACCGACGAGAAAGCGGGTGCGGTTCGCCATCAAATCGGCAAAGCGTACCCGCACGAAGCCCCCGTAGAGCGTCAAGCCCTTGATGCGGTGGCTAGCCATGGTGCTGACGCTCGTAAAGGTCGCGCACTACATCCTCCATGCTGGCGGACCGCAGCTCGAGGTCTTCAACTGGAACAGCCCGGAGTAACTGTGCCACAAGCTCGGGCGTGGCGACTTTCGACGCGTCGTAGAGAGCGCTGTAGCGCCCCTGGCCTTCGTCCTGCCAGGTGATGCCCACCTCAGGGACGACCGCTTGGAGGGCGGACAGCGGAGCCGTAGTCTGCACGACAGCGCGGCTGCCCTGTCCCAACTCCCGCCGCAGTTGCCGGGTCGGCCCGTCGAAGATCAGCTTGCCTTCGTCGATGACTATCACACGCTCAGCAAGCGCCTCAACGTCACCCAGGTCGTGAGTAGTAAGCAGGAGAGTTGTGCCGAACTCGCGGTTGCTGCGTTTGAGAAAGTCGCGGATGCGCGCCTTTACAGCGACATCAAGTCCGATGGTGGGTTCGTCGAGAAAAATCACTGGAGGATTGTGTATCAGGGCGGCAGCAAGGTCGACCATCACCCGCTGGCCCAGGGAGAGCTTGCGAGCAGGCGTGTTAAGAAAGCGGCTCAGCCCCAAGACCTCATCGAACTGCTTGAGCCGTGTCTGAAACGTCGCCTCGTCTACCTCGTAGACGCGCTGTAAGAGCCTTAGCGACTCGATAACGGCGATGTCCCACCAGAGCGAGGTGCGCTGCCCGAATACCGCGCCGATGTGGCGTACATACTGCTGGCGCTCCCGATGAGGCTCGAAGCCCAAGATCCGCAAGTCACCCGCGCTCGGCTTAAGGATTCCCGCCAGCATCTTAATGGTCGTGGATTTACCGGCCCCGTTGGGGCCTATGTAGGCTACGCGCTCACCCTCGGCAATCTCAAAGCTCACCCCCTTTACCGCCTGAACTTGGCGTGTGCGGGGGCGTACCAAGTCCTTAAAGGCACCGCTTAACCCCTCGCGTTTTTGAACTACGTCATAGCTGCGACTAAGGTTGCTCGCGCTGATAATGGGTGATGTAGCTATATCGATGTTCCCTTCATACCTGTCGAGGAACTCCTCCCACGCGACGTCACTACATGTTGAAGGAGGCCCGGCCCGAACTTGACCCGAGTCCTCTAAACCTAGCGATCAGCCTAAAGCTTCTACCTAAGTGGAAGGTCAAGTTCCAAAGCTATACACGCGGTTCAGCCTTAAGCGTTTGCGGAGGCTTACTAAACTTTTTTCAACTCTTGGTTCAGTCATGATGAGGTGTGGCAGGGGAAAGACAATGCATTTCCCTTAGTCAAGCAAGCTGTACTTGAGGCTTTTAAGCTTATAGGAGTTATTCGTATTAACTCAAGCGTTGGAGAAGCTTAGCATTGGAAACCTCTGCCGACTACCACTCGCCGAGCGCTTTCTTAAGCTGCATATTGTTTGCCTTCGCGTATTGCACGCTGAGTAGGTGCCACTGCAGCTTGACCTAACACCCCCTGCTAACTCGCCACAGGTACACGCTTTATTCTGGCTTAACAATGCCCGTCTATAACGAGGCTGGAGGTCTGAATGCAGACTATGACCCGCTACCTGCGCCTACCTTTGATGCTTTTAGGCGGAGGGCTGCTCTTACTGGCACTAAAGGTGTATGTTCCCGAAGCGAAGACACTCGCCCTCGACCTTTACATATTTGCCAGCAGCATTTACGCCGCGGTGGCCGGGCCTATCAACAATGTGCGCCTTGGACTTGGCGTCCCCGTTATCGGAGCCTTTCTGCTTGGGCTTATGGCAGCTACTGCCCCCTGTCAGCTCTCGACTAACGCCGCCGCCATCGCCTACTTTTCTACGGACGCCGTGCAGGGTCGTGGCTGGGATAAAGTATTTTTCTTCCTAGCCGGAAAGATGCTCGTCTACTTGACACTGGCAGGTGTCGCTGTGTGGGTCTTTGGTGGTGACTTTGGTGCGCCGGGGGCATTATTCGTTGGCGTGCGTCGAGCTTTGGGACCTCTGATGATCCTGCTCGGCCTCTCCACGCTCGGCTGGTTACGCTTACGGTTGCCGCTACCTACAGGAGCGGCAACGCGCTTACAAAGCTGGGCCGAGGCCCGGGGCGGACCAGCCGGGGCCTTCGCGCTGGGGTCCGCCTTCGGCTTAGCCTTTTGCCCTACGCTCTTCCTGCTGTTTTTCGGCCTGATGTTGCCCACGGCGGTCGCCTCTAGTACCGGCGTGCTGTTCCCAGCGCTGTTCGCCCTTGGTACAGGCGTTCCCTTACTGCTTATGCTGGCGCTCATCGGCGCAGTAGGCCCGCAGCGTGAGGTGATGGGCGGGATGAGGCGGACGAACCGTGTCCTTTCCCTCATCGCGGGAGTTACTCTAGTACTTACCGGGCTCTATGACACCGTCGTGTACTGGTTCATTTGAGCCGCACGGAATGCGTCCCCGTTGTTCTGGTAACAGTGGAAGCCTCATTAGCATCCGCCTGAGACGGTAAGCCTCTCTAGTGCCTAGGTATGGCTTCAACCGTATGGAGTACTCCGAAAAAGGTACGTCGGGCCGTTACAGGGCTCAGCCCTGCGTGCTTAACCAGCTCGAGCGGCTCCCGGTTCCAGTGGCACCCCAGTGGTTTTGCGAACCCCTCGGCGCGGCGGTCCTGGAAGCGGGCGAGCCGGGGATGGCTCGAGCGCCCATGCTCGAGCAGTAGGACTTTCCCACCGGGTCGGCAGACGCGCGCCATCTCCCGCAGCGCCTTGATGGGATCGGGGAAGGTACAGGTGCTAAGGGTGGACACGACCGTATCGAAACTGCTGTCGGGGAAGTCCAGCGCCTCAGCGTCCATTACGTAGAAAGCCGAATCGAGATCGAGGCGGTCCGCTCGTTTGCGGGCCACATTGAGCATTTCTGGACTCAGGTCGATGGCGGTGATGGCACAGTCTTTCGGATAGTGAGGGAGATTTTTGCCGGTACCAACCGCCACCTCGAGCACGTCGCCAGCCACCTTCTGCAAGAGTTCATGACGGAGACGACCTACTCCAAACCAATCAAGTACGGTCTCAGCCAGGTCGTACCAGCGGGCCGCCTTGTTATACTTCTGTTGCAAGGCTTCTTTAGAAAGCTTGTTCATTATCCCTCTTAATAAGCTTGTTAGCTTACACCAGGTTGTCAAGGGTTCAGGTACTGAAAAGTGCAGCAATACCCCGAAGGAAATCAGAGTTCATGCTGGGGTGAGGAGCAACCGGATCTGCTCGTCCATTATCTCCTGTGGTATCGGACCGGAATGGCGGTAGCTTAGCGTGCCGTCTGCACGGATAAAGAAAGTTTCCGGCAAGCCGAAGAGTCCGTAGTCGATGTTGATGCGGTTACTTTCGTCTACGCCGTTCGGGTAACTGAGAGCAAACTCATCCATCAGGGCTCGAGCGGCTGCTCTACTTGTCTCTTGCGTGTTGATGCCGACGAAGAGAACGTTATCCTGATATTCACGCCAGCTCGCCTCTAGAACAGGCATCTCCTCACGGCAAGGGAGACACCAAGAAGCCCAGAAATTAATGACCAGGGGTGTACTGGCCATGACTGCTGTGTTGAAGACGGTTTCATACTCAGTGTGATAACGCTCAAAGAGCGGCATGGAAAAGTCGGGCGTCGTCTTATTAAGTAGTGCCGATGGGAGGTCATCACGCCTTGTTGGATCGCGCAAGATTCCGTATACAAACAGTGCCGCCAACATTCCTATGACGCCCACCACACCTACGAGTCGTTTAACAGCTGCGCTCATTTGATCTCCACATCCCTTAAAAGCCCACGCTCTCCAGCACATCCTGCTAAGGCAGCAGTGGCAAAGTGTTTTTTATCGTTGAGCTCATCACTTCAAAACAGGGTTGATCCCAGCAATGGGTTTCGCGCGGCCCGCCCTTAAGTCGTTATCACTGATAACGGCGAGCGGCGAGGTGATGCGCTGAGGTTGATAACGGTGCGTCGCTGGACGGGCCTGTCCCTCGCCAAAAGTGCCACGTAAACAGCGGTGCTAGTGCAAGCGGAAGGTTAGCGGCATGCAACTGGCCCAAACTGACAGTGAAACGCATAACGGTGCCTTCCAATAAAACGAGAAGGTCATCACATCAAGATAGCGTTCTGCTCTTTTTGCACTATGTCGCCTTTGGCAGCTCTTCGACCGGCCGATGTCTTGTGGCTTCTTCGGGCGAGTGCTGTGTCAAAAGCATATAGAGCGAGATCAGAATGAGGGGGATGCTGACTAGCTGCGTCAGGGTGAACGCGCCTATGCCGGGCGCGTTAATACCTTCAGAATGGTAGACGTTCCAGAAGATTGGGTTGTCGCGAAACGTCTCTTCGAAAACTGAGCGCAGGACCGAATACCAGAGCAAGAACTGCCACCAGACAAAACCCGGCGCACGGCTCCGGCGAAACGCCCAGAAGAGGACAAAAACAAGCCCAATGCCGATGAAAACGCCGTAGATCTGCGTCAGATGGACCGGGCCATAGGCAAGTTGTCCGTTAACCAGAACCTTCGGTGAATTTGCCCAGAGGTTTTCGCCGAACATAAAGCGCCCGACCGCATCGAAGGTCTGAGTTCCCGGCTCGGGCCAGGTAAACCCTATCGGCCAGCCCGTGACGCGCCCGGTGGTGTCAGTGCCGTTCATGAAATTGCCTATGCGGCCACCGATGACGCCGAGCGCGCCAACTGGCGTCAGCACATCGAGATACGCCCACATGTTGAGGTTATGAATTCGTGAGTAGATCCAGACCGCTACGAAGATGCCTAAGATCCCGCCGTGAATGCTGCCGCCACCCTGCCAGATGGCAACAGCGCTTAAAGGATTTCCGTCGGGGCCAAAGTACGCTGCCGGACTGGTTAACACGTACACCAAGCGGGCACCGATTAGCCCGGCAAGGACCAGCCAGAGCGTCATATCTTGGAGTTTCTCGGTGTCTAGGTTGCGCTTTTTAGCTTCAAAGAGCGCCCAGCTCGAACCGATCAGTACACCCAGTGCGATAAGAAAGCCGTACCAGCGGAGCGCCAGCGGCCCAAGTTGGATCATGATCGGATCCATTCAAAACCTCATTTCTAACCTCGAGTGCTAGGGGTTAATGAGTAAGGAACCAGGCGAGATTATGAGCGGCGACTTTACGGCAGATGCTTGCTCTGATGCTCCAGAACGAGTTGAGCTGGCTCGTTAAGAGGTGCCTCGAGCG
>JAABUN010008570.1_pt1 | contig 10382 bp, 8 predicted proteins | sample 5559311 | NCBI WGS metagenome assembly JAABUN01 (sample SAMN10711877, study PRJNA513370) | rock metagenome | isolation source: Antarctica rocks | place: Antarctica: Victoria Land, Siegfried Peak sud
CGAAGAAGTCGGCGATGACGGAGTGGTCGATGACCAGCTCGGCCGGTGCGAGCGGGTTGATCCGCTTCGGGTCGCCACCGAGGTCGGCCATGGCCTCCCGCATCGTGGCCAGGTCGACGATGCAGGGCACGCCGGTGAAGTCCTGCATGAGCACGCGGGCCGGCGTGAACTGGATCTCCGTGTCGGGCTCGGCGGCCGGGTCCCACGCGGCGACCGCACGGATCGACTCGGCGGTCGTGTTGAGGCCGTCCTCGGTGCGCAGCAGGTTCTCGAGGAGCACCTTGAGGCTGTACGGCAGGTCCGCCGAGCCCTCGACCGCGTCGAGGCGGAACACCTCGTAGGCGTCGCCGCCCACCTGCAGCTCGCTGCGTGCGCCGAAGCTGTCCTTGCTGCTCGTGCTGGGCATGTGCTGCTCCTCGTGCGGTCGTCGCGTCGTCGTGACGCTAGTGGGCGGTCTGCCGTCGTCTGGGTCCAGGTGGGTCGGTCTCCCGCGGGCTCGGTCGGCGCACCGCGTCCTCGACGAGGTCGAGCACGCCGTCGAGGTGGTCCACGGGCATGCCCGCTGCCATGCGACTGACGAGCCCGTCGAGGACGAGGTGGAGGAAGTCGGCGAGCAGCGGGACCGGCACGTCGTCGCGCACGACTCCGGCGCCCCGCTGGCGGCTCAGCCGGTCGGCGGCTGCCTCGCGGACGGTCTGCTGCCGCACGGCCCAGGAGGCGGCGAAGCCCGGGTCGGTGCGCAGCCGGCGCCGGACCTCGAGCTGGACGCCGAGCCAGTCGGCGTCCTTGTCGCGCAGCTCGCGCATCACCTGCACGAGCCCCGACTCGGCGACGACCGCGGCCGTGCGGGCCGCGTCGTCCTCGGCGAGTGCCAGGAACAGCGCCTCCTTGTCGCGGAAGTGGTGGAAGATCGCGCCCCGCGACAGCCCGATCTCGGCCTCGAGCACCTTGACCGTGGCGCCCTCGTAGCCGTGTCGGGCGAAGGCCGCGCGGGCGCCGGACAGGATCTCGGCGCGCCGGGCGGCGAGCTGGTCCTGCGACACCTTGGGCACGGACGGGACCGTACCACCAAACCGTACGTCCGTCTTGTTGCGTCAGGCGGTGGGGCAGCGCAGCTCGGCGAGGTCCGAGAGCTGCACCGACAGCCACCGCCTGACGTCGTTGCGGTGCACGATCAGGGCGGCGTGCTCGCGCCGGTCGCGACGCAGCTGCGGCGCCATGGTGAGCGCCTCGTACAGCGCGTCGGCCTGCTGCGCGACGTCGAACGGGTGGAGCGTCACGGCGAAGCGGCCGAGCTCGTCATGGGCGCCGGTGGCCTCCGACAGGGCGAGCACCATGTCGCGCTCGTTGAGCACCACCGCCTCCTTGGCCACGAGGTTCATCCCGTCGGCGACGGCGTTGACGACCAGCACGTCGCAGCGGCGGTACGCGGCGGTGGCGAGGGACATGTCCGAGGCGTACCGCAGGTCGATCGGCTGCCAGTCGCCCGTGCCGTGCTTGGCGTTGACCGTGGAGACCGCCGCGCCGATGGCGTGGAGGTAGTCGGCGTACTCCTTCACGTCCTGGCGGCTGGGCTGCAGCAGCGCCAGGAACACGACCTGGCCGTGGAGCTCCGGGTGCTCGGTGAGCAGCAGGTCGTACGCCTGGAAGCCCCGCACGATGTTCTTGCTGGGGTCGGTCCGGTCGACCCGCAGCACGAGCTGGCCGGTCCCGAGCGAGTGGTCGAGGTCGACGAGGTGCTCGTCGGCGGCGTCCGTGTGACCGACCGCCTCGAGCGCCTCGATGTCGATGCTGATCGGATAGGCGCGCACGCGCACGGTGCGGCCCGCGACCGACACCGTCATGGACCGCCGGTCCACCGGCAGCCCGAGCAGCTCCTGGCAGCACAGCAGGAAGGCGATCGCGTCGGCCCGGGTGTGGAAGGCGACGACGTCGCAGCCGAGGAGCCCCGAGAGCAGCCGGTGGCGCAGGTCCGGCGGGAGCACCCGCCACGAGTCGGGCTCGGGCCACGGGATGTGGACGAAGTGGCTGATCAGCGCGCCCGGGCAGGCCTGCCGGACCAGGTCGCCGACGAGGTAGAAGTGGTAGTCGTGCAGCAGCACCACCGCGTTGCCGCCCGCCTTCTCCACCTGCTCGACGACGGCGTCGGCCGCGAGCTGGTTGGCGACGACGTAGCCCTCCTCGAACGCCGCCCGCTCCTCGCGACCGAGCGAGGGGCTGAGCGCCAGGTCGTAGAGCCGGTGCTGGACGAACCACAGCAGGGGGTTGGCGATGACGCCGTAGAAGGGGTCGTGGACCTCGGGCGCCACCTCGACCAGCCGGACAGACAGGCGGGGGCTGCTCGGGTCGCCGTCGGCCAGCAGGCGCGGCTCGCCGTCCAGGCCCACCTGCACGGGCGCGCCTGCCGCCTCGCGGGAGACCTCCACGTCCTCGGCGCCCACCGCCACACACACCCACACGGCCTTGTCGAGGTGGGCGGCCAGGCCCGACAGCGCGGTGACCAGCCCGCCGGCTCCGCGGGTGGCCGTCCGCGTGCCGGTCGCTGCGTCCCGGGCGAACGAGACCGGTCCGCGGTGCGACAGGAGCACGACCGGCAGGTCGAGAGCGGTCGTCCGGGCGGGGCTGGGGGAGGGCACCGAACCATCCTGCCCGGTTCGTCCCGAGGCCGCTGACGCGGAGGTCCTCGCGCGGGTTGTCGCACGTTCGTCACACGAGAAGGCGCGTCCTGCTGGGGGACGCGGGTACCCGAGTTCCGTGACGAGCCCTACCTCCACGGCGTTCCGCCTGCCCATGACCCTGCTGGCCGCCCTCGCCATCAGCACGGTGATCGGGCTCGTCCTGGCCGCCGCTGCTGTGCCGGTCGTGGCCGGCGTGGGTCACGCGGTGAAGGAGCAGGCCGACGGCTACCTCGTCCTTCCGGTCGAGCTCGACACGCCGCCGCTGGACCAGCGGAGCGAGGTGCTCGACAAGGACGGCCGTCACCTCGCCTGGCTCTACTTCAAGAACCGCGTGCGCGTGACCCTCGACCAGGTGCCCGAGACCACGCAGCGCGCCGTCGTCGCCATCGAGGACAGCCGCTTCTACGAGCACGAGGGCGTGGACCTCAAGGGCATCTCGCGCGCCGCCTTCAAGAACGGGTTCGCGGGCGGCGTGGAGGAGGGCGGGTCCACCCTCACCCAGCAGTACGTCAAGAACGCCCTGCTGGCGGCCGCCACCACGCCGGAGGAGCAGGGAAAGGCGAGGGAGCGCTCGATCGAGCGCAAGATGCAGGAGGCGCGCTACGCCCTCGAGCTGGAGCGGCGCCTGTCCAAGGACGAGATCCTCGAGCGCTACCTCAACATCGCCTACTACGGCAACGGTGCGTACGGCATCGGCACGGCCGCCAGCTTCTACTTCGGCAAGCCGGTGTGGGACCTCACCCTGGCGGAGGGCGCCCTGCTCGCCGGGGTGGTGCGCAGCCCGGGCCGGCTGGACCCCGTCTCGAACCCCGAGGCATCGGTGGCCAGGCGCGACGTCGTGCTGGCCCGGATGGCGGAGACCGGGGCCATCACGGACCAGGAGCGCGCCGCCGCAGCGGCCACGCCGCTCGAGCTGCGACTGTCGCCGGTCGGCAGCGGGTGCGACGCGCCCGACGTCACCGCCGGCTACTTCTGCGACTACGTGCGGCGGGCTCTCGAGACCGGTCCGCTGGGGGCAGGGCTCGGGGACACGCTCGAGGAGCGGCAGCAGCGCCTGCTCGGGGGCGGGCTGACGATCCGCACCACGCTCGACCCCACCATCCAGCGGATGGCGCAGCGCGGCGTCGACGAGGCCATCCCGCGCGACGACCCGTCCGGCATCGCCACGACCTTCACCGCCGTCGAGCCCGGGACCGGAGCGGTCCGCGCCATGGCGGTCAACCGGATCTTCAGCGAGGAGGAGGGGCCGGGGCGCACCAAGCTGAACCTCGCCCTCGGCGGGTCGAGCGGGATGCAGGCAGGCTCGACGTTCAAGCCGTTCGTCCTGGCTGCGGCGCTGCAGCAGGGACTTCCGCTCACCACCACGTTCCGGTCCCCCGGCCGGTACACCTCGACGCTCTTCAAGAATTGCGACGGCCGCACCTGCGACGAGTTCTACTCGGTCGGCAACGCCGGCGACTCCAACGCCGGGGTCCACGACATCGTCAGTGGCACCCGCAACTCGGTGAACACCTTTTACCTGCAGCTGCTGGAGAAGACCGGGGCCGACCAGCCGGCCGCCATCGCGGAGTCCCTGGGGCTCGAGAAGTTCCTCGCCGACGGGGGGCGGGGGCCGCTGCACCGCGGTGGATCGGCCGTGCTCGGAGTCGACGAGGTCAGCCCGCTGGCGATGGCGGCCGCCTACGCCGCCTTCGCTGCCCGAGGCAACTACTGCCCGCCGCGTCCCGTCGAGGCGATCTCGGACGCCTCCGGCGCTCCCATCGAGGTCCCGCTGCCGGCCTGCCAGCAGGTGCTTGCGCCCGAGATCGCGGACACGATCTCCTCCGTGCTGCGGGGCGTCGTCGACGGCACCTGGTCGCGCACCGGTCGGCGCGCCACGATCGGCCGACCCGCCGCAGGCAAGACCGGCAGCACCAACGGCTCCAAGGCCGCGTGGTTCGTCGGCTACACCCCGCAGCTCGCCGCCTCCGTCTGGGTGGGACGCCCCGAGCCCGTCCCGATGCAGGACATCACCATCGCCGGCACCTACTACAAGCAGGTCTACGGCGGAACGCTGCCGGCGACGATCTGGGGCGACGTCATGAGCGAGGTCATGGCGCCGCTGCCGGTCGTGGAGCTGCCAGCACCCGCTGAGTCGAACCCCGGGCGCGTCACCGGCCCGGCGGTGTCGCCCACCCTCCTCGGTCAGTCGGGCAGCTCGACCCGCTCCGAGCCGCGTCGCCGCACGACCCGGCAGCCGACGCCGAGGAGCAGCCGTCCCGGGCCGAAGCCGGCGCCCGAGCCCACGGCCCTGGACCACGCGGCCGGGTGGTCGAGCGTCGGTTGAGGCTCGCGCCCGGGCCGCGCCGCACGGTGCGTCAGGCTCGGCGGTCCGCGAGCAGGACGTCGGCCTGCCGGTCGTCGCCGTCACGCACGTAGCCGACGCTCACGCGGGCGCCGACGCCCTCCGCGCGGAGGGCGAGGACCAGCTCGTCGACGCTGCCCACGTCCGTGCCGTCCACCGCCACGACGAGGTCACCTTCGCGCAGCCCGGCCTCGGCGGCTGAGCTGCCGGTGGTCACGTCCTGCAGGAGCGCCCCGCGGGTGCCGTCGTCGTTGGTCACCGTCGTCGCGGCCACACCGAGCGACGGGTGGCTGGCGCGGCCCGTGCGGATGAGCTCCTCGGCGATGGAGCGCGCCTGGTCGACCGGGATCGCGAAGCCGAGTCCGACGCTGCCGCCCGTGGTGCTCGAGATGGCGGTGTTGATGCCGATCAGGCGGCCCGTCCCGTCGACGAGAGCGCCTCCCGAGTTGCCCGGGTTGATGGCGGCATCGGTCTGGATCGCACCGAGCAGGGGCGATTCCGGCGTCGTGCGCACGGTGCGGTCCAGCGCGCTGACGATGCCGGTGGTGACCGTGCCGGTGAGGCCGAGCGGAGAGCCGATGGCGATGACGGCGTCGCCCACCGTCACGTCAGCCGAGCTGCCGAGGTCGATGGGGCGCAGCCCCTCGACGTCCTTCACCTCGAGGACGGCCAGGTCGGTGACGGCGTCACGTCCGACGATCTGCGCCGGCACCCGCCGACCGTCGTCGAAGACGACGAAGATCTCGCCCTGCACGCCGGATTCGACGACGTGGTTGTTGGTGAGGATGTGCCCGGCGTCGTCGAGGACGACCCCGGAGCCCGAACCCGAGCCCGCCCGGGATCGGACCTCGACGGAGACGACGCTCGGCAGGACGCGGGCGGCGACGCGCGAGATCGCCTCCGCCGGCGCTGCGGGAGCGGCATCGAGGGAGGCGGGCGTCGCCGCCGTGCGGCCGGTGGCGGGGGGCTGGCCGCCGTCGCTCAGCGCGGCGCCGACGGCGCCGCCGCTGACGCCGGCCAACAGGGCTGCTGAGAGGACGAGGGACACGATCCGGCCGGTCCGCGCGGGTGCTGCGGTCGGGGTGGCGGGGGCGGGCGCCGCGTACGTCCAGGTCGAAGGGTCAGGTCGCTGGGAGGAGTCGAAGTACGTCACCGGTCCACTGTGCGACAGAGGGCGTGAAGTCCCTGTCAGGTCGCGAGACGGGTAGCGACAGCGCCGGAGGCGGCTGCCGTCATGGGTCTGTGACGACCACGCCGACGAGGATCACGACCAACCCTGCCGTGCCCAGGAGCAGGCTGCGGTCCCACCAGCTCAGACGCCTGGCGCGGGTCATCTCGAGGTACACCGCGTAGCCGAAGCACAGCGTGCCTGCGGCAGTGAGGGCGATGCCGAGCACGCTGCGACCCACGTCCGTCATGGCCGTCGCCGGTCGTGGGGTCGAGGTCCGTCCATGTCCCGAGTGTTCTGGCGGAAGGAGCCTGCGAGGGTGGGCGGCTCGTCAAGATGCCGTCAAGATGCTCCTCGAGCGGTGCCGGAGCGCCGGCACCCGCGGTGGAGTGGGTGGGTGACGACCTCGTGCACCTCCCGTGCTCCGGCAGGAGGGGTCCGCCTGTCGCCGTGGCTGCGGGATGCAACGCTCGTCGACGTGGTCACGACGTCCTCCGAGCCGGGAGCCGTGCTGCCGACCCGGTCGTCGGGGATCTCCCAGCGCCGGCAGGCGGCGGGGGCCGTCGTCGGCGTGGCGGGGCTGGGCGCCGTCGTCGGTGCGCTCGCGGGGCGTCGTGAGGAGGTCCTGCTCAGCACGCCGGTGCTCCTGGCGCTGAGCGTGGTGGTCGCGGTGGCGATCATCGGCGGCATCCGGCCCGGGCTGCCGACCGCGCTCGGCGGCTTCCTGCTGCTGAACGTCGTCTTCACCCAGCCGTACGGCACCTTCGACGTGCACCGCTTCGATCAGGGACTCGCCCTGGCCGTGTACCTCGCGACGGCGGTGGCCGTCAGCCTCGTGGTGGGGTTCGCTGCCCGGCGTCACGACGCGGCGGTGCGCGCCGGCGCCGAGGCGGCGGAGCTGTCCGCGCTGGCCGGCGCCGGGCTGCGCGACCAGCCCGGCCTGGTCGAGGTCCTCGCCCGCGTCCGCACGGTCTTCGGCGTGGAGTACGCGTCGCTCGTCGAGCCCGACGGCGATCGCTGGCGGGTCGTCGAGGACGACGGCCCCGCGGCCGGCGACGGGACCGAGCTGCGGGTGGCGGTGTCCGGCGCCCGGGCGCTGCTCGTGCGAGGGCGCCCGCTGAGCGCCGACGACCGGCGCGTGCTCGCGGCGTTCGCGGGGGCCGCAGTGGCCTCGCTCGAGCGGCAGGAGCTGGCCTCCCGGGCAGCGGAGGCGAGCCGGCTGGCGGCCATCGACCAGCTGCGCACGACGTTGATCGCCGGCGTGGGCCACGACTTGCGCACCCCGCTGGCAGGCATCAAGGCCGCCGTCACGAGCCTGCGGGCGGAGGACGTCGACTGGAGCGCCGAGGAGCGGGACGAGCTGCTGGCCGCGGTGGAGAGCTCGGCCGACCGCCTCGACGCGCTGGTGGCGAACCTGCTGGCGTCCTCGCGGCTGGACGCCGGGGCGCTGAGCGTCGACCTCGCCCCGGTCGACGTGGAGGAGATCATCGGCCGCGGCATCGCCGGCGTCGGCCAGTCTCACCGGGTCCTCGTCGACGTGCCCGACGGGCTGCCGCTGGTCCTGGCAGACGTCGGTCTGGCGGAGCGGGTGGTCGCCAACCTGGTCGACAACGCGCTTCGGCACAGCGGCCGCGGGACCAACGTGCTGGTCACGGCGGCGGTGCGCTCTGCCGGCGTCGTCCTGTCGGTCATCGACACCGGCCCAGGCGTGGCGGTGGGTCAGCGGGACAGCCTCTTCTCGCCCTACCAGCGGCTCGGCGACCGCACCACCGGAGGGCTCGGCCTCGGCCTCGCGGTGGCGCACGGCTTCACCGAGGCGATGGGCGGCTCCCTGCAGCCGGCCGAGACGCCGGGCGGCGGCCTGACGATGCACGTCCAGCTGCGACCGGTGACGCCGTGACCCGCATCCTCGTGGTGGACGACGACATGACGCTCCTGTCGACCCTCCGGCTGAACCTCACCGCTCGGTCCTACGACGTCGATGCCGTCACGACCGGCGCGGCCGCCCTGGACAGCGCCGCGCGCCGCCGGCCGGACCTGGCGATCGTCGACCTGGGGCTGCCCGACATGGACGGGCTGGACGTCATCGCACGGCTGCGCCGGTGGTCCCAGCTCCCCATCCTGGTGCTCTCCGCGAGAGGCGAGCAGAGCGCCAAGGTGGCTGCCCTCGACGCCGGCAGCGACGACCACATCTCCAAGCCGTTCGGCATGGACGAGCTGCTGGCCCGGGTCCGCGCGGCGCTCCGTCGCGACGTCGGGACGCAGGACGCGCCGGTGATCCGGACCGCGTCGTTCACCGCTGACCTCGCGGCCCACACCGCTCGCCGCGCGGACGGTCAGGTCGTGCACCTCACGCCCACCGAGTGGCACCTGCTCGAGGAGCTGGCCCGGCGGCCTGGGCGCCTCGTCGGGCAGCTGGACCTGCTGCGGGCCGTGTGGGGAGAGGCGTACGGCGAGGAGTCGCGCCACTACCTGCGCGTCTACCTGGCCCAGCTCCGCCGCAAGCTCGAGGCCGACGCCTCCTCGCCGATCCACCTCATCACCGTGCCGGGCAGCGGCTACCGGTTCCAGCCGTGAGCGGCGTCGGTTGACCCTGCCCGCCGCCGGACGACGCGTGCCCGTACGGTCGCATCTCGCCCTCCCGCGCCTGCGGCACCCGGCGCAGTTCGTGGTCGCCGGGTTCGGTCTCGCCGTCGCCATCGGCACGCTCCTGCTGCTGCTGCCGATCTCCCGACGCGGTGACGGCGGTGCCGGGTTCGTCGATGCCCTGTTCACGGCGACGTCGGCCGTGTGCGTCACCGGGTTGATCACCGTCGACACTCCGACGTACTGGTCCGGGTTCGGCCAGGTCGTGATCCTCGCGCTGATCCAGGTCGGCGGGTTCGGCATCATGGCGCTCGCGACGCTGCTCGGCCTGCTCGTCTCGCGTCGGCTGGGTCTGCGCAACAAGCTCAACGCCCAGGCGGAGGCTAAGACGCTGGGCCTGAGCGACATCCGCAAGGTCTTGCTCGGCGTCGCCCGCACCAGCCTGCTGTTCGAGGCCTCAGGGGCCGTCGTCCTCACCCTCGGCTTCTGGGCCGACGGCGACGAGGCGCTGCCGCGGGCGGCCTGGCTGGGGCTCTTCCATGCGGTCTCGGCGTTCAACAACGCCGGGTTCTCCCTGTTCAGCGACAGCCTGATCGGCTTCGCCACCGACCCCGTGGTCAGCGGGACCATCTGCGTCCTGGTCGTCTGCGGCGGCCTGGGCTTCCCCGTGCTCTTCGAGCTCCGCCGAGCCTGGCGCACCCCGCGGCGCTGGACCCTCCACACGAAGATCGTCATGTCGATGACGGCCGTCCTGCTCGCGGCCGGGACGCTGATGTTCCTCGCGCTCGAGTGGGTGAACCCGCGGACGCTGGGGCCGTTGAGCGTGGCGGGCAAGGCGGTGGCCGCCGTCTTCCAAGGCGTGCAGCCGCGCACCGCCGGTTTCAACAGCGTCGACACCGGCGCACTGAACGCCGAGACGCTGCTGGGCACCGAGGTGCTGATGTTCATCGGCGGCGCTCCAGCCGGCACGGCCGGCGGTATCAAGGTCACGACCTTCGCGGTGCTGCTGTTCGTCATCCTGACCGAGGTCCGGGGCGACACCGACGTCTCCGCGTTCTCCCGGCACATCCCGCGTGGACCTCAGCGGCAGGCGCTCAGTGTCGCGCTGCTCTCGGTCGCCGCGGTCGCCGGCTCGACGGCGGTGATGCTGCTGCTGACCCCGTTCACGCTCGACGAGGTGCTGTTCGAGGTCGTGTCCGCCTTCTCGACCGTCGGGCTCTCGACGGGCATCACCGCCCAGGTCGGCACGGCTGGGCAGCTCCTGCTCGTCGCCCTCATGTTCGTCGGTCGGCTCGGGCCGATCACCCTGGCCTCGGCGCTGGCGCTGAAGTCCAGACCGCGCCTCTACGACCTGCCCGAGGAACGTCCCATCATCGGCTGAACCGCCGGCACGCAGCGCTCGACGAGACACCTGGAGCACGAGATGCAGGACCTGTTCCACCGCGGCGGCAAGGCCGAGGGCGCGTCACGCCCTACCAAGGTCGACAGCGTCGTCGTCCTCGGTCTCGGCCGGTTCGGCCGCTCCCTGGCGCTGGAGCTGATGGCGCACGAGACCGAGGTCCTCGGCATCGACACCGACGGCGACATCGTGCAGGAGCTCAGCACG
>JAABUN010008571.1_pt1 | contig 10381 bp, 11 predicted proteins | sample 5559311 | NCBI WGS metagenome assembly JAABUN01 (sample SAMN10711877, study PRJNA513370) | rock metagenome | isolation source: Antarctica rocks | place: Antarctica: Victoria Land, Siegfried Peak sud
CCGGAGGAGTTCCTCGAGTGGGGTTGGCGCGTGCCGTTCCTGCTGAGTGCGGTCATGGTGGTCATCGGTCTGTACGTGCGGCTCAAGCTGATCGAGAGCGCATCCTTCCAGAAGGTCCAGACCGAGGGCAAAGTCGTCAAGATTCCGCTCGGCACCACGTTCCGTCTGCACTGGCGGGCACTGATCCTCGGCACCGTCATCATGTTCGCGACCTACGTTCTCTTCTACTTCATGACGGCATTCACCCTGACCTACGGAACGTCGCCGTCGAACCTGGAACAGGCGCGGGCTCGCGCCGAAGCCACCGGCAAGGAGTTCACCGACGCCCAGGCGGCGGCATTCGTGCCCGGCCTCGGCATGGAGCGGACCGACTTCCTGTGGATGCTGATCATCGGTGTGGTCTTCTTCGGAATCTTCACGCTCGTGTCGGGGCCGCTTGCGGAGCATTTCGGCCGACGCAAGATGCTCCTCGCAACGACAGCCGGCATCGCCGCCTTCGGTCTGCTCTGGGCTCCGCTGTTCAGCGCCGGGACTGCCGGTGCCATGGCGCTGCTGATCATCGGCTTCATCCTGATGGGTCTGACCTTCGGGCCGATGGCCGCCGTGCTGCCCGAACTTTTCCCCGCGAACGTGCGCTACACGGGTTCAGCCGTGGCCTACAACGTGTCCAGCATGATCGGCGCCGCCCCGGCATCGTTCATCGCGGTCGCGCTGTGGCAGGTGGCCGACGGCAGCACGGTCCTGGTGGGCGCCTATCTCAGTGTTGCCGCTGTTGCCACGTTCATCGCCCTCATGATTTCCCGCGAGACCCGCGATCACGACTACGAGAACAACGTCGCCTGACCCCGGCCTGATCACCTCCGACGGCGCCGAGGCGTCGGGGCCCGAGTCTGGTTCTGCGGTGCGGCCCTCCTCCCGCCCAGCGCCGCAGAGATGCCGTCGCACGATGCTGCCCTGGCTCGTCACTCTGCTCGTGATAGCGCTCATGGCAGCTGCCCTCTGGGCCGTCACGGTGCTGTCCGCCGCGGGACCCGCGCCCGACGTCGAACCCCTCCCGGCTGTTCCCGGTGAACCCGGCGCGAAGTTGGAAGAACTTTAAGAAGGGCGCAGCTGCTGGTCCCGGCATGAGCGACGACACGGCAGCAGGAAAGGCCGCCGAGAAGCAGCGGAAGGCCGCGGAAAAGGATGCGCGCGAGAAGGATGCGCGCGAGAAGGCCAAGGGCAACGGGAACGAAGGCCCGTAGAACTCGCGGTGCCCGGGCCAGGGCGGACGCGGTCGACGCCGGGGTGAGGCGTCCTCGTCAGTCCCGGATGGTGGCGATGACCGAGCCCGCCGAGACCGTATCGCCCGGAGCCACAGCCAGGCCCGTGAGAGTGCCCGCTCTGTGGGCCGTCAGCGGCTGCTCCATCTTCATCGCTTCGAGCACGACGATCAGGTCGCCCTCGGACACGACGTCACCTTCGGCTGCTGCGACCTTGACAATGGTCCCCTGCATCGGCGACGTCAGTTCGTCGCCACTCGCGGCGGTTTTGCCGGCACGGGCACGCAGAGACTTCTTGGACTTTGCCGGGGCGCTCGTCTTGCCGTTCGGCGTCGTACCTATGGCTGCGGGCAGGACGACTTCGAGACGCCGCCCACCGACCTCCACAGTGATGCACTGACGCGGGTCCTCCTCGGATGACGGGCCGCTCGGACCCTTCCAGGGCTCGATGGTGTTCGTGAACTCGGTTTCGATCCACCGGGTATGGATCGAGAAGGGGCCCTCGGCGGGAGCGAATGCGGGGTCGGAGACCACCGCTGTGTGGAACGGGAGCACGGTCGGCATGCCCTCGATGACCATCTCGGCGAGGGCGCGGCGTGCGCGCTGCAGGGCCTGCTCGCGGCTGGCACCGGTGACGATGAGTTTGGCCAGCATCGAATCGAAGTTGCCGCCGATGACCTCGCCCGCCTCCACGCCGGAGTCGACCCGGACGCCGGGACCGGTGGGCAGTCTGAGCGTCTGGACGGTCCCCGGTGCCGGGAGGAATCCACGACCGGCGTCCTCTCCGTTGATCCGGAACTCGAAGGAATGCCCACGGACCTCGGGGTCACCATAACCGAGCTCCTCGCCGCGCGCGACGCGGAACTGTTCGCGGACGAGGTCGAGGCCCGTTACTTCCTCGGATACCGGGTGCTCGACCTGCAGGCGTGTGTTGACCTCGAGGAAGGAGATGGTGCCGTCCTGGCCGACAAGGAACTCGCAAGTCCCCGCGCCCTGGTAACCGGCCTCGCGCAGGATCGCCTTGGAAGCGTCGTAGAGCCGTGCGTTCTGCTCGTCCGAAAGGTACGGGGCGGGCGCTTCCTCGACCAGCTTCTGGTTGCGGCGCTGCAGGGAGCAGTCGCGGGTGGAGACGACGACGACGTTGCCGTGCGCGTCAGCGAGACATTGGGTCTCGACGTGCCGGGGAGCGTCGAGGAAGCGCTCCACGAAGCACTCACCGCGGCCGAAGGCGGCCGTCGCCTCGCGGACCGCCGAGTCGAACAGGTCGGGGATCTCCTCGTGGCTGCGGACCACCTTGATACCCCGACCGCCACCGCCGAAGGCCGCCTTGATCGCGATGGGCAAGCCGAATTCCTGGGCGAAATCGATCACCTCCTGCACGGACTCCACGGGCTCCGGGGTGCCCGGGACCAAGGGAGCGCCGACGCGCGCGGCGATGTGGCGGGCCCGCACCTTGTCTCCCAGCTGGGAGATCGCATCAGGGGAGGGGCCGATCCAGGTCAGCCCCGCGTCGATGACCCGCTGGGCGAAGGCTGCGTTCTCGGAGAGGAAGCCGTACCCGGGGTGAACAGCGTCGGCGCCGCTGCGCCGGGCCGCCTCGAGGATCCGGTCCACAACGAGGTATGACTCCGCTGCGGTCTCGCCGCCGAGCGCGAAAGCCTCGTCGGCCATGCGGACGTGCAGCGCATCCCGGTCCGGGTCGGCATAGACGGCGACCGAGGTGATTCCCTCGTCCCGGGCCGCGCGGATCACCCGCACCGCAATCTCGCCGCGGTTGGCCACCAGAACCTTGGTCACCCGATGGTGTTGCTTGCCGTTGGTGGGTGCGGCAGCGGCGGAATCGGACGGGGCACGAGGGGACTGGCGCATGGGGAATGGAACTCCTTCTTCTCAGATCGGAGCCTAGCCCGGTTTTGTCGCTTCCGCCCATGAATCGTGCTGAAGGGGAGTGTTGCAGGGGAATCCTTTGTAGGTAACCTATAAGCTTGCCGGGGACCAGAGTTCGGTGACGGAGACACCCGCCGCGTTCAGGAGCCGCCGAAGGGTTGAGATGCTGAGCCCGACGATGGCGTGCGGATCCCCGCCCACGCCGTCGATGAATGCGCCGCCGAGCCCGTCGAGGGTGAAGGACCCGGCGCACTGCAGGGGTTCTCCGCTGGCCACGTAGGCGTGGACCTCAGCGTCGGTCATCGCACCGAAGTGGACTGTCGCGGAGGACACCGCTCCGATCGTTGCCCTGGAGCCGCCGTCGCGCGTGTCCACGAGCCAGTGGCCCGTGTGCAGCACACCGGAGCGACCGCGCATCCGGCTGATCCGCTCGATCGCCACGGCGGGTTCGTAGGGTTTGCCGTGCGCCTCGCTGTCGAATTCGAAGACCGAGTCGCACCCGATGACGAGGGCGCCGTCGGCCTCGTCCAGGGCCGCGACGGCCTCCGCCTTGGCGCGCGCGAGCAGCAGGGAGGTGTCGTGTGCGTCGATGTCGCCATAGGAGGCGACGACGGCGGACTCGTCGACGTCCGAAACCAGGACGGAGTGGCGGACGCCGGCTGCTGCCAGGAGCTTGGTGCGGGCAGGGGACTTGGAGGCGAGGATCAGGCGGAGAGTCATGGTGCAAGCCTAGGCAGCATTCCTACCAGCGGAGGATAGGTAGTGGATGCGGGCCAGGCCCAGGGAGCCAGTTCCAGCAGTAATTCCTCCGCCAGCCGATGGTAGCGCTGCTGCTCCTGGCTGGTCAGCGTCGCTTCGTTCTTCTTTGTCATCACTGACCCCCCTTCGCGAGTACGCCACAACCGCAGCCCTCTACGAGTGGACTGGTAGCTGGCGCGAATAACCCGGGCCTGCCCGGATCGGGAGAAAATTACCCCGCAGCCCAGTATCAGGCCACCAGGGCCCGCCGGAGCGTATCCAGGCCTACCGAACCAAGATTGAGTGCGCGCGTGTGGAAGGCGCGCAGGGAGAAGGCGTCGCCCTTACTGGCCCGCACGTCGTCCCGGATCTGTTGCCAGATGCGCTGTCCGATCTTGTACGACGGCGCTTGACCTGGCCAGCCGAGATAGCGGTTGTATTCGAAGTTCAGCTGGCCCTCGCTGATGGCGATGTTGCGCTTGAGGAACTCGTAGCCCTTGTCCGGAGTCCACGTGCCTTTACCCCAGCGCTTGGGGACCTCGAGTTCGAGGTGCACGCCGATGTCGAACACCACGCGGGCGGCACGCATCCGCTGGGCGTCGAGCATGCCGAGGCGGTCGCCCGGATCAGCGAGGAAGCCGAGCTCCTGCATGAGCCGCTCGGCGTAGAGCGCCCACCCCTCACCCTGCCCGGAGACCCAGATGGCATTGCGGCGCCATGGATTCAGGAGGGCGCGCTGGAAGGTCGCCGTCGCCACCTGGAGGTGATGTCCCGGGACACCCTCGTGATAGACGGTGGTGGTTTCCTTCCACGTGGTGAAAGTGTCCTCTCCCTCCGGGACGGACCACCACATGCGGCCCGGGCGCGAGAAGTCATCGCTGGGTCCGGTGTAGTAGATACCGCCTTCGTTGGTTGGCGCGATCTTGCACTCGAGGCGGCGCATGATGTCCGGGATGTCGAAGTGCACGCCTGCCATCGCGTCGACGGCCTTGTCCGAAAGACCCTGCATCCACGACTGCAGGGCATCGGTGCCCTGCAACTGCCGGGCCGGGTCCTGGTCGAGGATCCGCATGGCCTCCTCGACGGAGGCCCCCTCGCGGATCTCGTCCGCCACCGCTTCCTGTTCGGCAATGACGCGGTCGAGTTCCTCCACGCCCCACTGGTAGGTTTCCTCGAGGTCGACGGCGGAACCGAGGAACCGGCGGGACATCAGCGCATAGTGCTCCCGGCCAACGGCGTCCTTCTCAGGAGCCGTGGCGAGGAGGTCGTCCTGCAGGAACGCTGCCAGGGAGCGGTATGCCGCACGCGCGGCATCGGCTCCGGCGCGAAGTTGCGCGCGCACCGATTCGGGCAAATCGCCGTCGTCGGACACCGCGGTGGTACCGAGGTTGTCGAAGAATCCGCCGGCCTCCGCATACTTCGCGGCCTGCTCCGACACGATGCTGACCTGGCGCCTGGCGGCAACCAGGCCGCGCTCACGGCCGGCGCGGAGGGATGACAGGTAGCCGGTAACGGCGTCGGGCACATTGGCCATCCGGCCCGCGATGTTGCCCCAGTCCTCCTCGGTGGCGGTGGGCATGAGGTCGAAGATGGCGCGGATACCCTGCGCCGGGCACGCGATGTTGTTCAGTTCCGCGTAGTCGAGACCGGCGTCGTGGATCTCGAGGTCGAGCCCCAGTCGCTCGCGCATGGCATCGAGCGTCACCGCGTCGACGTCGTCGGTGGGCTGGAGATCGTCCAGCCGGCGCAGTGTGTCCGCCGCTGCCTCCGCGAGGGCTTCGAGACCGGCGGGTGAGTAGTCCTGGTACTCGGTCTCGTGCCCGGCAATGCCCAGTTCGGTGGCGAAGTTCGGGACGAGTTCGAGCAGGGTCTCGTAGTACGAGGTCGCGACGGCGTCGATCGACGTGGACTGCCGTGCCGGCTGCTCGGCGGGGGATGGGCTGGACGCTGGAGTGTTGTGGGTCACCTCCAAAGCCTAGCCTCAGGCGGTTGCTGGAGGCCACCAAGGAGCCTGCGGCACACCACGAAGCGACGACCCGCTGAGTGGCAGCGTGGGTGTCGGGCTCCACGAGGAGTGGGTCGACGCTGCAGTTGTTCCTGCGTGCGTCCGGCTGGTACCAGCGCCGGAAGGCTTGTATTCCAGTCCACAGGGGCTGTGCGCAAGAAGAGACGCGACCAGGTGACTTTTTCGCTCAGTACCGAATCGGCTCCACAGTGGTACGACCTACTCTCGGCGGCAGCGGTCAAGCTTTTTGGCGTTCGCAGAACAAGATCAGTGCGAGAACCTCACAAGACGCATTGTGCGTCAGCTGGGGGCTTCACCCAGCGTTAGACCGGAAGGTGAGGCTCGCTCGGGCGCAGGTACTGGGTGATCGTGATGAGGTCGCACCCGGCCTCATGCAGGTCCCGCAGAGCTTCGGAGATCTAGAACGTCTTCGTCCTACCCGCGGCAATCGTTAGGACGTCTTCCGCCTTACCAACGGGTGCAGGGAGAAGACTTTCACCTCATATTCCCGGGGCGAAAGCTTCTCGGATTTTCGTTGCTATCTCCAGGACCAGCGGCGCGACTTGCACAACTCGTTCGAGAGTCATCTCGTGATCGAGCCCGGAGCAGCTGATCCCTCCGACAACCCTCCCATTGCCGTCTCGGAGGACTGTTCCCACGCAGCGGATGTGCGCTTCATTTTCCTCGTCGTCCACTGACCATCCCCGATCGCGGATAACCTCGATCTGTTCCCACAGAGCTCGCTTAGACATTATCGATTGCGGAGTCCGACGCTGAAGAGTCGCTGTGGCGATGAGGCTACGGCTTGAGTCTTCATCCATCGCCGCAAGGACTGCTTTTCCAATGGCAGTCGACCACAACGGGATGGAGTCTCCTACGCGGGAACGCATCTGGTAGGAGGCGGGCCCGTCGATCTTGGCAATGTAGATGAGACCGTCCTGTCCGTAGCGCGCCATATGCACGGTGAACCGAACGCGCTCACGCAATGCCTGAAGGTAGGGAAGCGCCACGTCCACAAGCCGTTCGTCATTTTGGAGCAGCGACATCAGACCCTGTACCCGCAGACCTGGCCGATATGTTCGGTCCTCATTCTGCTCAACCCACCCGTTCTCCGTGAGGTCGCTGAGTATGCGGTGCACAGTGCTGACAGACAGGCCGGTGGTCACGGAGATATCCGAAATGCGGTGATGCACCGCGACAGCCTCCAGCACGGCGAGCCCCTTCATCAGGGACGAGCGCTGTTGTTGCTCGGCGGGCGCTTCCATTGCGGTCATCGACCCATCCAACCACCATCGACAACCAGGGTATGGCCGTTGACGTATCCAGCTTCGGGCCCTGCAAGGAACGCCACCGCGCTAGCAACATCCTCCGGCTGGCCCCAGCGTCCTGCTGGGATACGTTCACGAATGGACTGCTCCCGGTCCGGGTCGTTCCGTAACGCCTCGGTGTTGTTGGTCGCTATGTACCCAGGCGCAACAGCGTTCACTGTGACACCTTTGCCCGCCCACTCATTCGACAGGGCCTTGGTCAGTCCGACGACGGCGTGTTTGGACGCCGCATACGACGGCACGTTGATTCCTCCTTGAAAAGAAAGCAATGACGCAATCGACACGACTCTTCCATGACCACGATCGACCATCCCGGCACCGAAGACCTGACTTAGGTGCCAAATGGTGTCCAGATTGACGGAGAGCACCCGCCGCCAAGCGTCTGGTGCGTGCACGACAGCAGGTTCGCGATGAATGATGCCGGCATTGTTGATCAGGATGTCGACCACGCCCATCCGCTCAGCTTGAGCGCGAGCATCCAGCGGGTCGGAGAGATCGGAAAGAACAACATCGACCTCGCCGCCGTAGGAGGCAACCGATGTGACTGCCTCATTCATATCGCGGTGTCCCCATAGGGTGACGCGGGCTCCGCCTTGGGCAAGACGCTGGGCGCAAGCCAGTCCGATGCCGGTACGCGCACCAGTGACGACCGCGCGCTGGCCCTCAAACGGGCGAGTAGGATCCGCAATCATCGCAAATCGCCCGGCTTGATGGTCTCGACGTCGGTGTAGTCGAGGTTTTCTCCGGCCATCGCCCAGACAAAGGAGTAGGCTGCGGTGGCGCTGCCGCTATGGATCGACCAGGGCGGTGAGATAACGGCGTCGCGGTTGCCCAGGATCAGCTGACGAACGTTCTGCGGCTCGCCCAACTGGTGAAACAGAACAGCGTCGCCCAGACCGTCGTAAAGGTAGATTTCGGTCCGGCGGTCATGCAGGTGAGGCGGCATGGTATTCCATACCGAACCCGCGCTCAGCGTGGTGATGCCGAGTACCAGCTGGTTGGATTCCACGCCGTCGGAGTGGATGTACTTGCGGATAGTGCGTTCGTTTGCTTCCTCCTTCGAGCCAAGGTGGAGTGCTTCTACCTCGTCGCGCGAGGCGAGTACCGCCGTTGTCGGTTTATAAGCCGATGCCGATACCAGGTACACCGTCCCTTCACCGGAGAAGGCGACGGACGATGTGCCACAGGGTAGGTAAAGAACGTCGTGGGAACTGACGTCCCATGACTCATCGCCGGAGGTCACGGTGACCGTCCCGTCGAGTCCAATGATTCCCAGCTCGCGACGATCCAGGAAGTTCTGTGACCGCAGTTCAGGGGGCAGGTGAGCTGAAGGGAATTTCCGGTGACCACGGCACCACCGATAACCATCCGGTCATCATGCGTGTAGGCGAACCGGATCTCCCCCGGGGCGAACAGATCCGAGACCACGAACCGCTCCCGCAGGTCTTCATTGCTCAGGCCATCCACGTCGTCGGGGTGCGTGCTCCACAGGCGTCTCAAAGCTCAGGTACTCCTTCGGTCGGGAATGAGGTCACCAGCTACCGATGACCTCCTTGTCATGAGACCACCGTGTCATATTTTCTACTGTACGGAAAGTTGCTTTCCATTTTCTTAGAAATGGGTCATGCTCTTTAGGTGTTCGTGATGTAGAGCACTTTCCTGCTGAAGCGGGATCACCATCAAGGAGGATGTAAGTGGCAAGCAAGAGACACATCGCAACGCGCCTGCTGATCGCAGCCGGCGCTACAGTAATGCTCGCAGCGTGTGCGCCGGGCGAAGTTGCAGGCGAAGGCAGTAACGCTGAAGGCACCCCACTGGAAGTGCAGAGCGCTGATCCCGCCCAATTCGCAGGCGAAACCCTCAGCTACGTGTATTTCACGGACGGACCCGATGAGCAGGCGACCCGCGACCTGATTGCTGGGTTCGAGGGAGAATATGACGTCACCGTTGATCTCGAGGTCCTCCCGTACGCAGACCTGGTGACCTCGGTCCAGGCACGCCTCTCCGGCGGCAATGCCCCCGACGTCGTAAGGCTTACCGGACTGACTGACTTCCGCGCCGATCTTTTGGACCTGCGCACCTACCTCGGCGAAGACTACGCCGGCGAATTCCTGTCCGGACCGTTAGCCGGCGCCACCGGCGACAACGGCGAACTTCTCGCTGTCCCTTCGGACGCCACGCTAAACGGACCTTTCGTGAATACGGACATGTTCGAGGAGGCGGGTGTCGAACTTCCGGACCCGGCGGAACCGTGGACATGGGAGGAAATGGTTGATGCAGCCACAGAAGTCCAGGAGGCGACCGGCTCTGATTATGCCTTCGCCATGGACAAGTCTGGCCACCGACTTTCCACTATTCTCAGCCAGTACGGCACCGCTTTGGTGGCCGGAAACGAGGTCGCGCTGGATCCCGAGAAGGCAGAACAGGCGCTCACTCCTCTCGTTGAAATGATGGCGGATGACCGGATGCCGCGCGACTTCTGGCTTGGTTCAGGGACCCGCTATGAGGGAGCCAATGAGATCTTCCTTGCTCAAGATACACCCGTGTACCTCTCCGGTAATTGGCAGGTAGGGCAGTTTGCAGCCAATGCCGAGTTCAACTGGGCGGTCGCCCCGAATCCCTGCGCCGATCAATGCGGTGGCTTCCCAGGCGGCAAGTACATGGCTGCTCTTGCCGAAGGACCCAATCCCGCCCTGGCTGCCGAGTTCATCCGTTACATGAATACGGCTGAAAGCCAGGAGCAGTTCATTTCGGCCAGTGGCTTCCTCCCCACCCGAGCTGACCTCTCCGAGGAGGGCGTGCAATACCCCGAACGCCAGGAAGACATGGAGGTCTTCCTTCAGGACCTGGAGCGCACCCCGGAACTCGGCTACGAGGCTAACGCGGCTCCCGCCTTCGCCGGAGCCGGAACCGCTTTGGTCGACGAGCTCTCACGGGTAGTAGCCGGAGAGAAGGACCTCGGCACTGCGATGAGCGACTTGCAAGAGAGCACCCTATCGCTCGTCGAGGAACTCGCTCCATGATCAAGGCGTATACCAAGCAGGCCCAGCGGCGTCGCAAGCCGCCACTGGGTCTGCGCCTGGCACCGTACCTGTTCCTGCTGCCCAACATGGCCATCTTCGGTCTCTTCACCATCTGGCCTGCCATCAACGGCTTCAACA